>ERZ773359.189-NODE-189-length-82494-cov-21.123437_pt1 | contig 82494 bp, 73 predicted proteins | sample MGYA00374955_ERZ773359 | MGnify/ENA primary metagenome ERZ773359 (study PRJEB29098, sample SAMN04486028) | biogas fermenter metagenome | study: EMG produced TPA metagenomics assembly of the Biogas fermentation microbial communities from Germany - Plant 4 DNA1... | reverse complement strand
GAACTCGTTAGTTTATTGAAGGGAGAAAAATTCTCCCTATGTAGTTAGTGGAACTCGTTAGTTTATTGAAGGGAGAATTGGGTAAAATGGATGCGAACAGGGAACTGATTAATGCTTTAAACCAGATTGAGAAAGAAAAGGATATTAGTAAGGATATCTTATTGGAAGCTTTGGAAAACTCATTGGTTGCAGCATGTAAAAATAATTTTGGCAGGGCAGATAATATAAAAGTTAGTATTGATAGGGAAACCGGACAGGTAAATGTCTATGCCATGAAGGAAGTAGTCGAAGAAGTGACAGACCCCGTTACGCAGATTAGCCTGGCCCAGGCCAAAATGAAGGATGGTAATTTTAACCTTGGAGATATGGTAAGTGTAGAAGTAACTCCAAAGAATTTTGGTAGGATTGCCGCACAGAAAGCAAAACAGGTTGTGGTCCAGAAAATCCGTGAAGAAGAAAGAAAAGTATTATATCAGCAGTACAGTAGTAAGGAAAGAGATATTGTAACCGGAATTGTACAAAGATATGTAGGAAATAATGTAAGTATAAACCTAGGCAAAGTGGATGCCATGCTTAATGAAAATGAACAGGTTAAGGGAGAAGTCTTTCGTCCTACAGACCGTATTAAGCTATATGTTCTTGAAGTTAAGGATACTCCAAAAGGTCCCCGGATCTTGGTTTCTAGGACTCATCCTGAGTTGGTTAAACGTTTATTTGAAGCTGAAGTTGCCGAAATTCAGGATGGTACTGTTGAAATTAAAAGCATTGCAAGAGAAGCAGGTTCCAGAACAAAGATGGCAGTATGGAGTAACGATCCCAATGTTGACGCCGTAGGAGCTTGTGTGGGAGTAAACGGCGCAAGGGTTAATGCCATTGTATATGAGCTTCGGGATGAGAAAATAGATATTATCAACTGGAGCGATGACCCTGCTAAGCTGATTGAAAATGCCTTAAGTCCTGCCAAGGTTATTTCCGTTACAGTGGATGAAGAAGAAAAAAGTGCAAGAGTTGTTGTTCCTGATTACCAGCTGTCATTAGCTATCGGTAAGGAAGGCCAGAATGCCAGATTGGCAGCTAAGTTGACAGGATATAAGATAGATATTAAGAGTGAATCTCAGATAATGGGATATTAAGGATGTGATTATGGATGGCAAGGAAAATACCATTAAGAGTGTGTACCGGATGCGGTGAGTCAAAACCCAAAAAGGAATTAATCCGAATCCTACGAACCCCTGAAGAAGAGATTATTGTGGATACAACAGGAAAGAAGAATGGTAGAGGGGCATATATTTGCTGTTCTTCTGATTGTTTAAAAAAAGCAATTAAAACAAGGGGGTTAGAGCGTTCATTAAAGGTGGAGATACCTAAAGAATTGCTTGATACTTTAGAGAAGGAGATGGTATCACTTGAATCCGACATTAAAAAAGGTATTTAGCCTGTTAGGCATTGCAACGAAATCCAATAATATAGTCAGTGGAGAATTTTTAACGGAAAAGGCGGTGAAAGAACATAAAGCAGCCTTAGTCATAGTAGCTGAAGACGCATCGGATAATACTAAGAAAATGTTTACCAATATGTGTACTTATTATAAAGTGCCGATATATTTTTGTGGTTTAAAGACTGATCTTGGCCATGCGATAGGCAAAGAATTTCGAGCTTCTTTAGCGGTACTAGATAAGGGCTTGGCAGACGCAATTGAAAAGCAACTTAAAATGATGTAGTGAGATTAACGGAGGTAGTAAGTATGGCAAAGATGAAAGTATTTGAATTAAAAAATCTAATAAATGAACAAATTCATGGTAATATCGAGAGTAAGGATATACAAAAATTCCTGGAGGAAAAATTGGGTATAAAAAAGACCCATAGCAGTAATCTTGAGGACCATGAAGTAAAAGCTGTTAAGGAACATTTTATTCCTTCGGCTAAGAAAACTTCCGAAACTCCTGCAATTAATAATGTGCGTACTGCAAGTCATAACATTGAAATGGGTCAGGAGCTTGCGGGAAGTCAACCTAAGGAGACACAAGGCAAGCAGACGGAGCCTACGACCGCAGCAAGACCTGCAGGCCAGGCAAGGGGCCAAGGTCAGATACAAAATACCCAGGCAAGGCCTCAAGGTCAGACGCCAAGAGGTCAAAGGCCAAGAGGGCAAAGACCAAGAGGTCAGATGTCCTCTCAAAATGCAAATGCTCAAGGACATTCTGCACAGTCAGCAAGACCGCAAGGAGCGGCAAACAGAAGTCAAAAACAAGCTAATCAGCAGCCAAGCGGACAAAAATCCCAAGCAAGACCACAGGGGCAACAGGGTCAGCAGGGACGCGTGCAGCAACAAAGTGGCAGAAGATATGCTGATAATAATCAAAGACCGGCAAATAGACAGGGCAGTGGTCAAAGAGCCGGATATAATACAAGACCTAATGAAACTTATAAAAAAGATCAAGAGGGTAGACAGTCATATGCAAATAGAAATAAGAGAAGTACAGGTTCTAGAAATGCCAATGACAGAAAGAATTTTGATCAGCAAATATTAGAACAAAAAGTAGCAGAGAAAAATGATTTTAGTAACAAAAGAAATAGGGACAGAATGAACAAGGATAAGATGTATAAAGATAAGGCTTTATTGCACGATGAGGAAGAAAAGAACATAAGCAAACTTACTCCTAAAAAGGGACAATTTATTAAGCCGAAGCCGGTTGAAGAAGTGAAGGAAGAAATTAAGGTAATTACTCTTCCTGAGGTTCTGACAATTAAGGAACTGGCAGATAAGATGAAAATATCTGGAGCTACTTTGATAAAGAAGTTATTCCTTGAAGGTAAAGTAGTTACCATTAATCAAGAAATAACATTTGAAGAGGCAGAGGAAATAGCCATAGAATATGATATAATATGTGAAAAAGAAGTTAAGGTTAATGAAGTTGAGGAATTGTTAAAGGAAGAGGAAGAAGATCCTGCAACTATGGTAAAGCGACCTCCTGTTGTTTGTGTTATGGGTCATGTTGACCATGGTAAGACCTCACTTCTTGATGCAATCAGGCATGCCAATGTAACCTCAAAAGAGGCGGGAGGAATTACCCAACATATCGGTGCTTACATGGTTGAAGTTAACGGTGAGAAGATTACATTCTTGGATACACCGGGCCATGAGGCTTTTACTTCCATGCGTATGAGAGGTGCTCAGGCTACAGATATAGCAATCTTAGTGGTTGCGGCAGATGATGGTGTAATGCCTCAGACAGTAGAGGCTATTAGCCATGCTAAAGCAGCAGGTGTTCAAATAATAGTTGCAATCAATAAAATAGATAAGCCCAGTGCTAATGTAGAGAGAGTAAAACAAGAGCTTACTGAATATGAATTAATAGCAGAAGATTGGGGCGGAGATACAATATTTGTTCCTGTTTCAGCCCATACTAAAGAAGGAATTGATCAGCTACTTGAAATGATTCTTCTGACTGCCGAGATGGAAGAGTTGAAGGCAAATCCCAATCGTATGGCCAGGGGTCTTGTTATTGAAGCAGAACTGGATAAAGGAAGGGGTCCTGTAGCTACTATCTTAGTGCAGAAGGGAACTTTGCATGTGGGTGACAATATTGCTGTAGGTTCCTCTTATGGTAAGGTTCGTGCTATGATAGATGATAGGGGCAGAAGAGTTAAAGAAGCAACTCCTTCTACACCTGTAGAAATATTAGGATTAAACTCAGTTCCTGATGTGGGAGAGATTTTCCTATCAACCGAAAGCGAAAAGGAAGCAAGAAATATTGCGGAAGCATTTATTAACCAGAGCAAGGAGAAATTGATTGCCGATACTAAAGCAAAGTTATCCCTAGACGGACTCTTTTCACAAATTCAAGCAGGCAATATTAAAGAACTAAATCTTATTATCAAGGCCGATGTACAAGGTTCAGTAGAGGCCATGAAGCAAAGTCTGCTGAAGTTGAGCAATGAAGAAGTTGCTGTAAGGGTTATTCATGGCGGTGTTGGTGCCATAAATGAATCTGACGTTATACTGGCTAGCACATCCAATGCTATTATCATCGGTTTTAACGTAAAACCCGATAATATGGCTAAGGAAAGAGCAGATCATGAAAAAGTAGATATAAAATTATATCGTGTTATATATACTGCAATTAATGACGTAGAAGCAGCCATGAAGGGTCTCTTAGATCCTGTATATGAGGAAAAAGTAATTGGCCATGCAGAGATTCGTCAAACATTTAAAGCTTCAGGAATAGGTACTATCGGAGGAGCTTATGTTTTAGACGGTAAAATAGTAAGGGGCTGCAAAGTTCGTATATACAGAGATAATAAGCTATATCATGAGGGTAACTTAGCTTCACTTAAGAGATTCCAAGATGATGTGAAAGAGGTTGCTGCAGGTTACGAATGCGGTTTGGTATTTGAGAAATTCAACGATATTAAGGTTGATGATAAAGTAGAATTTTATGTAATGGAAGAAGTACCCAGATAAGAATTGGCTTAAGTTGAAGGAAAGGTATTGGTGATAGTATGAGGAAAAACAGCATTAAAAACACCAGAATAAATGGAGAAGTAAAAAAAGAGCTAAGCAATTTAATCAGCAGGGAGATTAAGGATCCTAGAATTCATCCTATGACTTCAGTCATTGACGTATATGTAGCACCGGATTTAAAGACTGCTAAGGTATATATAAGTGTTATGGGAGATGAGGAATCTAAAAAAGAAACCTATCAAGGATTAAAAAGTGCGGCATCCTTCATCCGTGGCCAATTAGCAAAAAACCTAAACTTACGTAACACACCGGAACTTACCTTTATCATTGATGACTCCATAGAATATGGTGTGAAAATGTCAAAATTAATTGATGAGGTAAATTCTCAATCCGCTAATCATGACATAGAAGATAATGCTGAAGAAAATGTAACTGAGTAACTTTTTGTATAGAATAGGAACTGAAAGGATATTTTATGAGCATTATTAATTTAGAAAATATAACAAAGGAATTAATTGCTGCAAAAAAAATTGCAATTGCCGGCCATATTCGACCGGACGGCGATTGCATCGGTTCCTGCACGGCATTATATCTATATTTAATGAATAATTGCCATGAGCTGGGGATAGAGCAGGTGGATGTTTATCTAGAACCCTTTGGAGAGGAATTTAATATTCTTCCCGGTACAGATAAAATCAGACACAGCTATGATTATGATGAGACTTATGATTTATTCATTTCCCTAGATAGCAGTAGTTTAGATCGTATAGGAAATGCAATCCGGTATTTTAATTCAGCCAAGAGAAAAATCTCCATAGATCATCATATTACCAATGAAAATTATGCAGATGTTAATCATGTGGTGGCAAATGCTTCTTCTACTTGTGAAGTTTTATATAATTTAATGAATGAAGATAAGATAAACGAAGATATTGCAATGTGTCTATATGTTGGCATAATACATGATACAGGAATATTTAGACATAGCAGCACCTCAGATAAGACAATGGAAATTGCTGCAGCCTTGATTAGGAAAGGTATAAACTTTACAAGACTAATTGATGAAACTTTTATCCAAAAGACTTATACCCAGCTGCAGGTATTAGGTAGGTGTCTTACGGAAAGTGTACTTTTATTAGAGGGTAAGATTATTGTTTCTCATATAAGCAAAAAGACCATTGATTTTTATGGGCTGGCTTATACAGATTTAAATGGAATAATAGATCAGCTTCGTACTGCTAAAAACACTGAGGTGGCTGTATTTATTTACGAGACGGATTTTAATGAACATAAGGTAAGCTTAAGATCCAATGGCATAGTGGATGTCAGTAAGATTGCACATTTATTTGGTGGCGGTGGACATGTAAAGGCTGCAGGCTACAGCATGGTAGGCACCGTTGATGATGTAATTATTAAACTGCTTCCACAAATCAAGGCACAATTAACTTAAGCTCTTAAAGGAGCAGATGATTTTGATAAACGGAATTATAAATATAAATAAGGAAAAAGGATATACCTCTCATGATGTTGTTGCAAAAATGAGAGGTATCTTAAAAATGAAGAAAATTGGACATACAGGTACCTTAGATCCTGAAGCTGAAGGTGTACTACCTGTATGTATCGGTAAGGCAACAAAAGTCGTAGATTTAATTGTAGATAAGGATAAGACTTATGAAGCTGTCCTTAAGCTAGGCATAGTAACCGACACCCAGGATATGACAGGAAATATTATTAGGACTTCTGTTGTGGATGTGGATTTATCCAGGATAAAAGAAGTGGCAGAGAGTTTTATTGGCGGGTATGAACAGCTTCCCCCTATGTATTCTGCAGTAAAGGTAAATGGAAAAAGACTTTATGAACTGGCAAGATTGGGAAAAGAAATAGAACGTAAACCCAGGAAGGTTAACATTCACAATATAGAGATTATAGATTATAATCCTCAAGAACATGAGGTGAAATTAATTATAGCTTGTGGTAAAGGTACTTATATTCGCACCCTTCTTCATGATATAGGTGAAATATTGGGCTGCGGAGGAGTGATGATGAGCCTACTTAGAACCAGGGTAGGCGAATTTACCATTGTAAATTCTTTAAGTCTTGACCAGGTGGAGGAATATGTCCGAGCAGGATCTATCCAAGAACATATAGTATTGATAGAAGATATTTTTTCATCTTACCCAAAGGTAATAGTGGATAGTCGTTTTAGCAAATTAATATATAATGGGAACCATTTTTTTGAAAATCATGTATCAAGCGCAGAGGATTTTCCCAGCAAAAGTTCAAATGTTTTTGTTAGGGTATATGATTCTCAGGGACATTTTATAGGCATATACAAATATGAATGGGAGAAAAAAAGATTCTCTGTTGAAAAAATGTTCCTATAGAGACTGACGGAGGAATAGATGAAATATATATCAGAAAATATAGATTTTAATATAAAAAATAGTGCAGTTACCTTAGGTAAATTTGACGGACTTCATCAGGGACACCAAATCTTAATTGATAAGGTTTTGTCCCTAAAAGAAGAAGGCTATACATCAGTAATGTTTACTTTTTTATACCATCCATATAATCTTTTTTCAGATAATGAGATCAAATTGATTTTCACTGAGGATGAAAAAAAACATATACTTTCCCAAAGTGGTTTGGATGTTTTAATATCATATCCCTTTTCCCATGATACAAAAAATATTGAACCGGAAGATTTTATCAAGAATATACTTGTTGAAAAACTAGATGCTAAGCTAATAGTTGTAGGTAATGATTTTAGATTCGGCCGTAACCGAAGGGGAGATATTAATATGCTTAAGGCTATGGAAGATATCTATGGCTTTAAAGTTATATCTTTTGAAAAAAAACGATGGGAAGATACCATCATTAGCAGTTCTGTTATAAGAAATGAATTACAAAGGGGCCATATGGAAAGGGTAAATAACTTACTTGGCCGTACCTATTTTATACGGGGTAAGGTTCTTGACGGTAGAAAAATAGGAAGAACCATTGGAATGCCTACTACTAACTTACTTCCTCCATCAAATAAGCTGCTCCCGCCCTGCGGTGTTTATACCTCAAGGACTATTATAGATGGAGTGTCTTACCCAGGCATGACCAATATAGGTTATAAGCCCACTGTGGGAAAAGAGAAGGAAAAAGGTGTGGAAACCTATATTTTTGATTTTAGCAAAGATTTATACGGTAAGGAAATTGATGTTGAACTTCTTGAATATGTAAGACCTGAGATAAAGTTTGATAGTATAGAAGAATTAAAAGTTAAGATGGAGGAGGATTTAACTTTCGGCAGAAAGTTTTTTAATATTTAGCTTTTAATTGACTGCAATGTCTTTTTATGGTAAGATTTATATAAATTTGACGAATGGGAAAGGGTGATTATTTTGGAAAAGGTACTTGAAAAGAAGAATTTTGGAATACCAGTTACAATTCTTACAGTATTTGCTTATCTTATAGGGTATTCTTTAACTAGAAACTTGACCGGTACACTATTAGTAGCATTCTTATTTGCTGCACTTGTGTTTACATTCCAGTTCGACAATAAAGTAAAAAATGCCGTAAAATATTCTTATATTATTGCAGTAATTATACACTTGATATATCTAGTTTTTGATTTATTTGAGGTATTTATATCTATAGTTTTTGGAGGTAAATTTACCGGTTTAAATTCACTTGATATTTATGACTATAATGAATTTAGAAGAGTTCTAAGTTTTTTATATACTTATGGATTACTTATAGTTAATGGGCTTGTAATTGTAATCTTTGGTATATTAATTTTGAAGGCCCTTCTAAGAAATGATGTAAAGATTGACTTTATCGATGATATTTTTGCACCAAAACAGCCTAAACCGCCGGTAAAGCCTAGACCGGCAAAAGGACAAAGTCCTATGCATTCAAAACCAGTACAAACTAAACCACCGGTACAGCCATCGGTACAGGCTCCTAGGCAGGTAAATGATCAAACTTCCATGGATACTAAACCTGTTCAAGCTCAAGAAGTAATCCGGCCTCAGGAATCAGAAGAAGATCAAGTACCTGTGCAAACTCAGACTGCAGACCAGCCTCAAACACCCTTAAAGCATAATCCAGAAAGATGTTCTAATTGTGGTAGGGTAAACCATAAGGGAGCTATATACTGTGCTTCTTGCGGATCAAAATTAATAAATTAAAAAATAAATATCAAATAATCATTTTTTAGCTTACATATTGGAATAATAATTATTAATTTGTAGTTGAAAACAATAATATATTATGTTATTATACCAGTTGTAATCATTTAGCCGGTACTAGGAATAAGGACGCTCCGACCTTTTCTTGGTATTAGGTGATTAAAATTAAAGGAGGAAACTAATAATGATTAGCAAAGAAAGAAAAGCAGAAATTATTAAAGAATTTGGCAGAACACCCAATGACACAGGTTCACCAGAGGTTCAAATTGCCTTATTAACTGAAAGAATTTCTCAGTTAACCGAGCATTTGAAAGCCAATAAGAAGGATCATCATTCAAGAAGAGGACTTCTTAAAATGGTTGGACAAAGAAGAGGTTTACTGGAGTATCTTAAGAAAACCGATATTGAAGGTTATCGTAGTTTAATTGAACGTTTAGGTTTAAGAAAATAAACCGGTTAATTTAAAAAGCTGTTCCGTATTTAATTTTAATGGGACGGCTTTTTTAATGGTTAAATAAATATTTATCACATATAAAATTACATGAAAGAGGAACATGAATGAAACAATTTAAAATTATCTTAAATGACAAAGTGTTTCTTAAAAAAACATTAGCAATCACTATACCTATAGTATTACAAAATCTACTGAACAATTTGGTGAATCTGGTAGATACCTTGATGATTGGAAAGTTGGGAGAGACCAGTATAGCAGCCGTAGGTCTTGCTAATAAATTATTCTTTGTCTTTTCATTACTTATGTTTGGAGTCAGCAGCGGCTCTAGTATTTTAGCAGCCCAGTATTGGGGAAAAGGAGAACTTTTAAGTATAAAAAGGGTACTTAGGATTTCCTTGTTATTTGGTGTAGGAGGATCACTGATTTTTGCCATACCCGGTTTTTTATTTCCAGAAACTATTATGGGTATTTTTACACACCTTCCCCAAACTATATCTGAAGGTGCAAAATATTTGATAATTATAGTATTTAGTTATCCTTTAACTGCCATTACTATGTGCTATGTGTCAATACTAAGAAGCATGAATTATGTTAGGCTTCCTGTAATTATTACAAGTATATCTATACTGGTAAATGTGTTTTTTAACTATGCCATGATATATGGTAATTTTGGTTTTCCTAAGATGGGGGTTGTCGGTGCAGCCTTAGCCACTTTGATTGCAAGAATTGTAGAGTGCGCCAGCTTACTTCTTCTGGTTTACACCCATAAAGCAGGGGACGGTAAACTGGGAGATTTCATTCATTTAAAATATGACAAGGTAAAAGAAGGTGGGGCTGCTTTTATCAATAAGCTTTTTATGAGCAAATATTTATCTACTGCAGCTCCGGTTATAGCCAATGAATTTATGTGGGGGCTGGGTGTAACTATGTATTCCCTAGTATATGGAAGAATGGGCGATGCTGCCACAGCAGCTATTACCATAACCAATACAGTTGAGCAGGTGGCTTTAGTATTCTTCTTTGGGTTATGCCATGCATCCTCAGTAATGCTTGGTAACGAGCTGGGTTCCGATAGGCTTGATAAAGCAGAAGAGTATGCAAAAAACTTTATAGCCATTATGTTTGTCTTGTCCATAGTAGGAGCAATTATTGTATTCTTTATAAAAAATCCAGTGGTTTCTTTGTTTGATGTATCAGATGAAGTTTTAGAATATGTAAAACTATGTATCACAGTTTTCGCCCTATATATGCCCGTAAGATTACTCAATACTCTGTTTATTGTGGCAATCTTAAGAAGTGGTGGAGATACTAAGGCTGCATTATTCCTTGATATAACTAGTGTATGGTTTATTGGTATACCTATGGCGGTTCTTGGAGGTTTAGTGCTTAAGCTTCCCATTTATACTGTATATGCCATGATATTAATTGAAGAAATATATAAGTTAGTTCTTAGCTATATACGTTATAGGCAGAAGAAATGGCTTAGAAATATCGTTGCATAAAATTCTATTACAAGAAACCCCTTTTTGTTAAAAAATACAAAAGGGGTTTTTGATATTTAATAGGAAAATTATTGTAGCATAATGGTAATAATAATGGTATAATGATATAGTTAGAGCCTAGAGAGGACAACCCGAGACTACTGAAAAGCCTATTGGTTGTCGGTAATCTGTAGGTTTTTCAGTTGTTTCGGTGCCTCCGGCTCTTTCAAATTATAATTTAAAAGGAGACCAAAGTATGTATAAAAGTTATTCAATGGAACTTGCCGGTAGAACTCTTACTGTAGAGATAGGCAGAGTTGCCGGACAGGCTAATGGAGCTGCTTTAATGCATTACGGTGATACCGTTGTACTATCAACTGCAACAGCATCCGATAAGCCTAGAGAAGGGATTGATTTCTTTCCCTTAAGTGTTGAGTATGAGGAGAAGCTATATGCCGTAGGTAAAATTCCCGGAGGCTTTATTAAGAGGGAAGGAAAGCCTACAGAGAATGCTATACTTACCTCCCGTGTTATCGACCGTCCCATGAGACCTTTATTTCCAAAAGATTATAGGAACGATGTAACTTTAGATAACCTGGTTCTTTGTGTTGACCAGGATTGCTCACCGGAGCTTACAGCCATGCTTGGATCATCAATTGCTACCTGTATTTCTGATATTCCCTTTAATGGACCGATTGCCTCAACTATGGTTGGATTAGTTGACGGAGAATTTGTATTTAATCCCACATCGGCACAAAGGGAGAAGTCCGATATGGCTCTTACAGTGGCTTCCACTAGAGATAAAGTGATTATGATAGAAGCAGGGGCCAATGAAATTCCTGAGGATAAGATGATTGAGGCTATATATGCAGCCCATGATCTTAATAAGACTATTATAGAATTTTTTGATAAGATTGTGGCAGATTGCGGTAAGCCAAAACATGATTATGTTAAGTTCGAGATACCTGAGGATTTATATGAGGATATGGTGAATTTTATAACTCCTGAAGGTATGGAGCAGGCTGTATTTACAGATGAAAAGCAAGTAAGAGAAGCCAATCTTAAGGAAATTACAGAAAAGTTAACAGCCCGTTATGAAGAGGAGCATCCTGAATGGATACCTTTACTTGGTGAGGCTATATATAAGTTCCAGAAAAATACCGTTCGTAAGATGATTTTAAGGGATAAGAAGCGTCCTGATGGAAGAAAGGCCGAAGAAATTAGAAAGTTATCTGCGGAGATTGATATTCTTCCTAGGACCCATGGTTCAGGTATGTTTACCCGTGGCCAGACCCAGGTACTGACAGTTACTACCTTAGGGGCTTTGGCTGAAACCCAAAGACTAGACGGTATTGATGAAAATGAGACAGTAAAACGTTATATGCATCATTATAATTTTCCTTCCTATTCCGTAGGTGAAACAAGACCTTCAAGAGGTCCCGGAAGACGTGAAATCGGTCACGGTGCATTGGCTGAAAAGGCATTGGTGCCTGTACTTCCTTCAGAAGAAGAATTTCCTTATGCTATCCGTACCGTATCAGAGGTATTAGAGTCTAACGGCTCAACATCCCAGGGAAGTATATGTGCTTCCACCCTGTCACTTATGTCTGCCGGTGTGCCAATTAAGGCAATGGTTGCCGGTATATCTGTAGGCTTAGTTACAGGAGATTCTGATGATGATTATATAATTCTTACAGATATTCAAGGTCTAGAGGACTTCTTTGGAGATATGGACTTTAAGGTTGCAGGTACCCATAAAGGTATTACTGCAATACAGATGGATATAAAGATTAACGGCTTAACTAGGGAAATAATAGAAAAAGCTATTTATAGAACTAGGGAAGCTAGATTATATATTTTAGATGAGGTTATGGCTCCTGTTATTTCTGAGCCAAGGCCTGAGGTTGGACCTTATTCACCAAAAATTGTACAGATTAAGATAGATCCTGCCAAGATTGGTGATGTAGTGGGTCAAAGAGGTAAGACTATTAACGCAATAATCGAGCAGACCGGAGTAAAAATTGATATAACAGATGATGGTGCTGTGTCTATCTGTGGTTTAGATAAGGAGAGCATTGATAAAGCTGCTAAGATGATACAAATGATAGTAACTGATTTTGAAGAGGGTAAGGTTTACGAAGGTAAAGTTATTAGTATCAAGGATTTCGGTGCCTTCATAGAATTTGCTCCCGGTAAAGAAGGTTTAGTTCATATATCAAAAATCTCTAAAAAGAGAATTGAACATGTGGAAGAGGTCTTAACCTTAGGAGATAAGGTAAAGGTTGTTTGCTTAGGACAGGATAAGATGGGAAGAGTATCCTTTAGTATTAAGGATGTAAAAGATAACTAAGGTTTAATTACAATCGGGCTGCTAAAGTATTGCCTATTAGTGCATACATTAGCAGCCTCTTATATATTTGGCATATGTTATGATTAAAACATTTTATGTTAAGCATTTTTACATTTAAGTAGAAGACAAAATATATAAATGATTTGAGGTATTTTAATGACAATAAAAGAACTAACGGCTAAACAAAGGGAAGAGATATTTTTTCAATATATGGTCAAGCATTTTCATAAAAGTGAGATAAAACCCTTTGAAATCATTGAAAAGTTAATATCTGAAGGTAAATATGTCTGTTATGGCTTATTTAATAGCAAAGAGGACCAATTAAAGGGATATGCTTATTTTATTAAGAATGAGGATGATAAAATCCTGCTTCTGGATTATCTGGCTGTTTTAAAGCCTTACCGCTGCCATGGGATAGGGGGTAAGTTTCTAAATCAAATGAGAAAGATGTTTGCCGGAGAATATAAAACCATTTTAGCTGAGGTAGAAAATCCTGATTTTGCCTATAACAAAGCAGATAGCTTATTAAGAAAGAGAAGAATACAGTTTTATCTAAAGAATGGTATGAGTTTAAGTAATGTTTTAGCTAGAGTTTCGGTAGATAATTATAGAATTTTATTTATGAGTTTGGAGGAAGTAACCCAAGAAGACAATAAAATATTAAAGGCCATGGATACTATATATCAAATAGCTTTTCCCAAGGAATTTTATGAGAAACACATAGAATTGGAAATTACAAATGTTATAATATAAATTTAAAAAAATTAAATTTTATATAATAATATGAAATTAGAATTAAATTAAAACTTAATGGAATTTATTGACATGTGCATACTGCCTGGTATATTATGGAGTCATGTGTAATATTTACATAATACTTTATTAGTAGCCAGGAGGTAAATTGTATGAAAAAACGCTTTATTTCGCTACTGCTGATGGTCTCTATCTTATTATCTACATTTTCAGCAGGCACTGCATTAGCTCAGGATGACCAATTATATTTAGAAGACCTATTGACAAATTCATTGGCCTCAGAAGACTTAATTGTCGGAGATACTTATGGAATATATCCACAATCATGGTATCTTTCTGATATGAATAAGCCTATAAGCCATGCACAGCTTAGAGTATTAATGGCCGGTTTACGTCATAAGATATTAAAAACTGATTGTGTTATAGATTATGAAGAAGTCAAGTTTAAACTTCATGAAAAGATGACAGTTAAAGAAGTATTAGAAGCATTCTATTTATTGATTTCATCTTATGATTTTGAAGGAGACATCGGTATTGTAGATGGTGGTAATGCTGTAAATTATATGAAAACCCATGGCATATATAAGAGTAAAATTGATCTTTCCCTAAAAGATGTATGCAGCATAGAACAAGCCTGTGTTATAGCTACTAGGCTTATTACTTATATATATGATGCCCTTGATGCTGCCAGTAAGGGCTTTTTATGGGAAATAAATTCAGGTGAAAATACCGTATATTTATTAGGCTCTATTCATGTGGCAAATTATGATATATATCCTTTTAGTAAAAAGATGTTAAAGGCATTTGATGAATCAGATGTACTTTATGTTGAAGTTGATTTGCTAGGTGGTATTGATGAATTGCCTAATTTACTTGAACAATATGGTTTATATACAGACGGTACGACTTTAAAGGATCATGTATCGGAAGAGACCTATGAAAAGACTATCAATATATTTTCCATGTTAGGAATGTCAGAAGAAGAAATTATTATGTATAAACCTTGGGTAATTCAGTATATATTAGCACCTTTAGCAGCTATCAACAATGTTGATATGGAAGATGTTGAAAATTTAACATTAGACGCTAGCTTAGGAGTGGATCTTAAATTTTTATTAGATGCCTATCTTAAAGGTAAGCCGGTTGAAGAACTTGAAAGCTATGAATTACAGATAAAATTGCTTGACAGTTTTTCCGACCAACTGGATGAATATCTATTGGTAAATACCTTAGATTCACTTTTAGGTATATCACAGGAGAATGAAGCTCTTGAAGCTAATATGCTTAATCAAATGTTGGAATATTGGCATACCGGTGATGTAGAAGGCTTTATGGAAGTGATTGCTCCAATCTTAGTACAATCTGAGTTACCTTTTGATTTAAATGAAGAGGATAATGAAGTTTTAGCATTAATGGAAGAATATTACGATAAGTTATTAACTCAGAGAGATAAGGTAATGGCAGAAAAAATAGACCGGTTACTTAAAGAAGAAGGTGGCAAAACCTATTTTATAGTAGTAGGAGCTGCTCATTATATTAGTAACTACAGTATCCTAGATATTCTCAAAGAAAAGGGCTATGAAATTAATCAAATAAAATAAAACTTAGCTTATGCTCCTCTTACTAACAAGGGGAGCATTTTATATAAAATCCCTTTATGATTGCCATTTGGATATAGATATGATAAAATCACGCTTGTTAATATATTTAACTTATGACAATTTGTGAAAGGAAGAACGGGGGCATGACAAGTATCCACAGATTATCCAATGGGATAACCCTTGTAATGGAAGAGATGCCTTATCTAAAAAGCGCGGCCTTTGGAGTATGGGTAAGAGTTGGTTCAGCCAATGAAGACGAAACTAATAATGGGATAGCTCATATGATTGAGCATATGATGTTTAAAGGAACAAAGAACCGTACAGGTAAGCAGATAGCAGATGAGATGGCTCGAATCGGAGGTAATATTAATGCATTTACCAGTAAGGAATGTACTTCATATTACGCCACTACCCTTAGCCAACATCTGCCAATAGCAATCAGAATTATAGGTGATATGTTAAATAATTCTCTTTTTGATGAGAAGGCTTTAAGGAAAGAAAAAAGTGTTATTATAGAAGAAATAGATATGTACGAAGATTCTCCGGAGGATTTGGCCCATGAACTGCTTCAACAAAGGATTTGGAAGGGACATCCTCTAGGGTATATGATTTCAGGTAAAAAAACAATTGTAAGAAAAATAAACAAAGATCAGATTCTTGATTTTATGGATAGCTATTATACAGGGGAGAATATTGTTATTTCCATAGCCGGTAGTTTTAATCAAAGGGAAATTCTATCTTTGGTTGAAGAAGAGTTTGGTAAGATAAAAGCTAAATCTACAAAATTAATAAAATCACCGGATAAACCAAGATATCATAAAGTAGTATGTAAGAGAAATAAAGATATTGAACAGCTTCATATTAATATAGCCTTTGATGGAATTTCATATCTTTCTGATGAAAGATTTACCCTGTCAGTATTAAATTGCATCTTTGGTGGAAGTGTAAATTCCAGGTTATTTCAGAAGATTAGGGAGGATGAGGGATTAACTTATTCCATATATTCTTATGGAAGTTCATATAAGGATACGGGGCTTCTTCATATATATGCAGCCATGAATCCCAATCAGAAGGATATGGTAATAGATATGATTTATAATGAAATTTACCAGCTAAAGAGTAAGGGGATTACCAAGGATGAGCTTATAATGACAAAAGAACAGATAAAAACAGAGCTTATCTTAGGCAGTGAAGGTGCTAGAAATAGAATGAATTCCAATGGAAAATCAATGCTTAACCGTGGAAGAATAGTATCAATAAATGAACTGATAGATAATATTGAGAAGGTGAGCTTAGATGATGTTATATCATTTGCCAACAGGTATCTAGATCTGTCTAATTCATCCATATCCTTAGTAGGGAATTTAAAATAAACACATTTTCTATTTGATACTTGACATTGTTATTAGGAATGCTATAATTAAGTACAATAAAAAAATATTTATTTAATAAGAATAACACGATGATGAGACCAGTACTATGTGGAAGTTTACAGAGAGAGATACGTTTGCTGAAAGTATCTTATTCGGAAACATAGGAAAACCAGCTCTGAGTGGCCCTAATCCGGTCCGGTGATTCCGTTATAATCAAATGAAGTGGGTGCTATTTGCACCAATAAGGGTGGAACCGCGATGTATATAATATGCTCGTCCCTTTCGATTTATATGTCTAAATCGAAAGAGGCGGGCTTTTCTTATTTGTTCTTAAAATAAAATATGAAAGGGGTATTTTATATGAAAATTACTTTAAAAGATGGATCTGTAAAAGAATATCAAAATAAAATGTCTGTATATGAAATTGCAAAGGATATCAGTGAAGGTCTTGCCAGAGTAGCTTGTGCTGCTGAACTTGACGGTAAAGTGGTTGACCTTCGTACCGTTGTTGATAAGGATTGTGAACTAAATATTTTGACCTTTGATCATGAAGCAGGAAAAGCTGCCTATCGTCATACTACTGCCCATGTATTGGCCCAGGCTGTAAAGAGACTCTATCCTGAGGCAAAGCTTGCCATAGGACCTGCCATAGAAAATGGTTTTTATTATGACTTTGACACTGCCCCCCTAGATCGTGCAGCTTTAGATGAGATAGAAAAGGAAATGAAGAAAATAATCAAAGAGGGAGCAGAATTAGTACGCTTTACCCTACCAAGGGATGAAGCCATAGCCTTAATGAAAGAAAAGGATGAGCCCTATAAGGTGGAACTTATTGAAGAACTGCCTGAAGATGAGGAAATTTCCTTCTATCAGCAAGGGGATTTCGTAGATTTATGTGCAGGCCCTCATCTGATGACTACAAAAAATATTAAGGCAATTAAGCTTATTTCCTCTTCAGGTGCTTATTGGAGAGGCTCGGAGAAAAATAAGATGCTTACCAGGGTATATGGAACAGCATATACTAAGAAAGCTGACCTTGATGCTCATCTTGCTCATCTAGAGGATATTAAGAAAAGAGATCACAATAAGCTAGGCCGTGAGATGGGTATCTTTGCCACCGTGGATGTTATCGGACAGGGATTACCCTTACTTATGCCAAAGGGTGCTAAGATTATTCAGACATTACAGCGTTGGATTGAGGACGAAGAGGAACGTAGAGGCTATATGAGGACTAAGACTCCTTTAATGGCCAAGAAGGATCTTTATGTTATATCTGACCACTGGAATCATTATAAAGAAGGAATGTTTGTTATTGGGGATGAAAATGATGAAAGTTCAGAGGTATTTGCCCTTCGGCCTATGACCTGTCCTTTCCAATATTATGTATATAAGCAAACACCAAAAAGCTATCGTGATCTTCCTTGCCGTTATGGTGAGACTTCAACCTTATTTAGAAATGAAGATTCCGGTGAAATGCATGGATTAACCAGAGTTAGACAGTTTACTATTTCAGAAGGACATCTAATTGTTACTCCCGAACAAGTTGAAGAGGAATTTGCAGCTTGCTTAGATTTGGCCATGTACTGCTTAAAGACCCTGGGGCTTGATAAGGATGTTACTTATCGTTTGTCTAAATGGGATCCCAATAATAAGAGCAAGTATCTAGGTGATGAGAATGATTGGGAAAAGATGCAGAGTAAAATGCGAGAAATGCTTATTAAAAACGAGGTAGAATTTGTAGAAGCCGAGGGCGAAGCAGCATTTTATGGACCTAAATTAGACATCCAGGCAAAGAATGTGTATGGTAAAGAAGATACAATGATTACTATTCAATTGGACTTTGTCTTAGCTGAGCGCTTTGATATGACTTATGTAGATGCCAGCGGGGAAAAGAAACGTCCTTATATTATTCATAGAACCAGTATCGGCTGTTATGAGAGAACTCTGGCATGGCTGATAGAGAAATATGCCGGAATGCTACCTACTTGGTTGTGTCCTGAACAGGTAAGAATACTGCCTATTTCAGAAAAATATCATGACTATGCCAATAAGGTAAAAGAAGAACTTCAAAATAACAATGTTCTTGTTACCGTAGATGAGAGGGCTGAAAAGATAGGATACAAGATTAGGGAAGCAAGATTGGACCGTGTCCCATATATGCTAATAGTTGGTCAGAACGAAGAAGAAAATGGACTGGTAGCTATAAGAAGCCGTTATCTTGGGGATGAAGGCCAGAAGCCTTTAGATACATTTATCAATGATATATGTAAGGAAATTAGAACTAAAGAAATAAGAAAAATTGAACAAACTCCTACTAAGGAGTAAATAAACTTTCCGGGTTAGAGTGAGTACTATCTCCTCTGACCCGGTTTTTAATTAAAAAAATGTTTATATTTACAATTAGATAATTCTGTATTATAATACCAAATAGTGGTATTTAAAAATATGTTTTTTTATATAGATAAAGAGGCTGAATTTAAAATGAATACATATATATTATTAGATGCTTTTCATGGAACGGATCTAAGTAATGCAGAAAGTATAATGAAATCCGGATTTAAATGCAGACCTAATAAACATCATTGGCTTGGTAATGGTATATACTTTTATATGGATTATTCTTTAGCTAAGTGGTGGACTACAAATCCATCAAGTAAATTTGGAGTAAAAATTAAAAATCCGGCTATAATAAAATGTAAAATTTATGTTAAAAATGATAATTTACTTGATTTACGACGATTAAAAGATTATACTAAATTTGTAGAAATTTATAGAAATGAGTTTTTACCATTTCTATTTTGTGGCGAATTAAGTTCTTTAAGTGAAGATACCATCGATACAAGAACTTTACGTTGTACTTATTGTGATTATTTAAATTTAAAATATAATTATAAAGTTATCATCGGTACCTTCTATCTTCCTACTCAACCATATATGCCAACCGATTATGGTAAATTTTTTGATACCTTTAACATATCTTATATTGAAAGTCAAATTTGCGTATTTGATTCAAATACCATATCAAGTATGGAATTGGTTTCTATAGATCGGAGATGATATTATGATTAATAAAAGAAAAATCAGTAGTGAGAAAGCTTTTAAGGAAGCATGCAAAAGAAATGGTCTCAGTTATAAGAAACATAACAAGGGAACAAAGACCGATAGTATTAAATTGGTTGATGAGGAAGGCAACAGTTTTTACCTTAATAATGACTTAACTATTAAAAAGTGCAGTTTAGAGGATGATAACGAATTAGCAGTAGCCAGGGAGGGTATATTAAGAGGAGGAAAAGTCTGTAAAAGATTAAAGTCATCTTATAAAATTCAAAAAGGGCTGCAAAAAGCATAGTTTGCTATTACCGTCAATCTTTAAAAAGGCTGACGGTAATTCTATTTTTAGGGTAATGCTTTTTTCTTCTCTTTATAGTATAATATTTTATATTTATACAAGAAGGAATAGATTCCCAAGCTAATAATAATTACAAGGAATAATTTAGGAAAGGGGCCATTTTAATGAATAATTATCATATTGACACTAAATGCATCCAATCAGGATATGAGCCAAAAAACGGAGAGGCCAGAGTACTTCCCATATATCAAAGTACTACATATAAATATGATTCCAGTGAGCATGTAGCTAAACTTTTTGATCTGGAAGAGGAGGGCTTTTTTTATACAAGACTTGCTAATCCTACAGTGGATTGTGTAGAAAGAAAAATTGCCGACTTAGAAGGCGGTATTGCTGCAATGTGTACTTCTTCAGGACAAGCTGCCACCATGGTTGCAATTCTAAATATATGTAATGTGGGCGATCATATAATCTCTTCCAGTAACATATATGGGGGAACCATGAATCTACTGGCGGTTACATTAAAGAAAATGGGGATTGAATGTACATTTGTTGATCCCGATGCTTCCATAGAAGAGCTTCAAGGGCTAGTAAAAGATAATACCAAACTGGTTTTTGCTGAAACCATAGCCAATCCATCCTTAGTAGTAGCTGATTTGGAGAAGTTAGCTAAGTTTGCCCATTCCAATGATTTGCCCTTAATTGTAGATAACACCTTTGCAACACCTATTAATTGTAGACCTATTGAACACGGAGCAGATATAGTTCTTCATTCAACATCCAAATATATGGATGGTCACGCTGTGGCCCTGGGAGGTGTAATTGTAGACAGTGGTAATTTTAACTGGGATAATGGTAAATTTCCCGGATTATCTACACCTGATGAATCATATCATGGTATGGTTTATACAAGAGATTGCGGCAGGGCAGCCTATATTACTAAGGCAAGGGTACAGCTTATGAGAGACATGGGTATGGCACCATCACCAAACAATGCATTTTTGTTAAATTTGGGTCTGGAAACTTTACACCTTAGAATGGAGCGCCATTGTAGTAATGCTATGAAGGTGGCAGAGTACCTTGAGCAGCATAATCAGGTGCTTTGGGTTAATTTTCCTGGACTTAAGAGTAATAAATATTACGATTTGGCTAAGAAGTATCTGCCTAAGGGAGTTTGTGGCGTAATTTCATTTGGTATAAAAGGAGGCAGACAAGCTGCTGTTAAGTTTATGGATAGTCTAAAACTTGCTTCTATTGTGGTACATGTAGCGGATGCCAGAACCAGTGTTCTGCACCCAGCCAGCACCACCCATAGACAGCTTAATGATCAGCAGTTAGCTGACTGTGGCATTTCTCCGGAGATGATACGCATGTCTATAGGAATTGAGAATGTTGATGATATTCTTAATGATATTGAACAGGCATTTAGAAATATATAATATATCAATATAGCATTTAGTATTACAAGGGCTGTTAAGAAATTGTCTTATCCTGAAGTAAATTTATGTGGATAGCAATCATTAACAGTCTTTTTTGTTAATATATGTTTATGTTATAATTATATATAATAGTACTAAATTTGGACATTTTATTTTTGGGAGGTGACTACAATTAGAATTTTTAAGAAGAGTAAGTTACAATTAAATAAATTAAAACCCCTATACTTTATGAAGGCGGGAATAGGATCGGCCGTAGCTATTATAGTGGCTGAAAGCCTGGGGCTTTTATTTAGCACTTCTGCCGGTATCATCACCTTGCTTACCATATATGATACAAAAAAAGAAACCTTACTGGTTGCTGCAAAACGCTTGGTAGCTTTTATTTTAGCCATTAGCATATCATATATATTATTTAATACTTTAGGATATAACCCATGGGTATACGGTATATTTATAGTTTTGTTTGTGGGCTTAAGCTATTTATTTAATATAAAAGATGGTATTGCAATGAATGCGGTACTAATGACTCATTTTCTGGTTGAGGAACGGATAGATTGGCCTTTACTTGTCAATGAGCTTACGATACTTGGTATTGGTATGGGAATTGGGATTATAATTAATATGATTATGCCTAATTATAAAAAACAGATACGAATAAAACAAGAGATACTAGAAGAAAAAATAAGGATGATACTAAAAACAATGGCAATTGCTCTTAAGGATAAAAAGGCCTGTTTAGTCCAAGGAATATCCTTTGAAGATGATTATAAAGAGAAACCCATAGATAGGGATAAAAAGCCGAGTAAGATGGTTTTACCGGAGGAAAAACCAGAGCTTTTATATGAGCAGATTATAATAGATTTTCGTGACTTGGATTTGTTTTTAGAGGAACTAATTAAAAAGGCATATGAAGATGCCGGCAACAACTTATTATCCAATACCAGATACTTAATTTCATATTTGGAAATGAGAAGTCATCAGATTGAAGTATTAAAGAAAATTAGTTTACTTATAACAGATATTCCGGTTCTATTAAAACAGTCTATGCCCTTAGCTGATTTTATAGAAGAAATAGCAGAGAATTTTCACGAAACCAACAATGTGAAAGGATTATTGGAGGACTTAAAAAAACTCTATGACCATTATAAAAAGTACAAGTTACCTGTTACTAGAGAAGAATTTGAATATCGTGCCACTTTATTTGAAATTTTGAAGGAACTGGAATACTTCCTTAAAATTAAAAGAAAGTTTATGCTGGAAATGGCAAGAGGAGGATATTAATTTTTTATAAAATAATAAGCCAACTTTGCATATGGGGAAAATAAATCAAGTATAAATCAAGTTATTTTTCACATAATAGTATGGAAAGTCTGCAAAATACTAAAAAAGGAGTACCATATGCAAAGGGAAAGAAATATGCAAGAAACAAATAATAATGGCCAAAAGGAAAATCAAAAAAATCCTATAGATGTAAATAATTCTGATTCAGATAATGAAAATAAAGAGCCTGTGGAAGATCAAGAGGCTGAAAAGGTAAAAAAGGAAAATGAAGAATTAAAGGATAAAAAGATTAGCGAGTACGGTCAGACTGTTCTAGAAAACAACAAAAAGGAGCATAAGATACATTTATTATCAATTATAGGGGAAATCGAAGGCCACGAATGTCTTCCCCAGCATAATAAAACCACAAAATACGAACATGTCTTGCCACAGCTGGCAGCCATAGAGGATAGTTCTGAGATTGACGGACTGCTGATACTTATCAATACAGTGGGGGGAGACGTAGAAGCAGGCCTAGCCATTGCAGAGATGATAGCTTCCTTAAGTAAGCCCACTGTATCCTTGGTACTTGGTGGAAGCCATTCCATAGGCGTTCCTCTGGCTGTTTCTGCAGATTATAGTTTTATCGTACCTACAGCCACCATGATAATCCATCCGGTTCGGATGAACGGAACAGTTATCGGTGTTACTCAAACATTTGAATACTTTGAAAAAATCCAAGATAGAATTATTAAATTCGTAGTCAGTCATTCGGGAATCAGTTACTCAGACTTTAAGAATTTAATGTTGGCCACAAATCAGCTGGCTAAGGATGTGGGATCTATCCTGGTAGGAGAAGAAACTGTAAAACTAAAGATTATAAAAGAGGTAGGAGGCATTAAGGAAGCCCTGGCTAAAATGAATGAAATGATTGAAGAAGGGAAGAAACAGTAAAATTTAATTTGTTTTTAGTATGAAAGAAGGGATTACTTATGCTTTATACTGTAGTACCATTAGAAAGAATATACCTAGATCACAGGGCAAAAGATCAAGGAAAAAAAGAGGAAGCTGAGCCTGAATATAAAGAAATACAATTAAAGCATGGAAGGGTACTAGCCCGTCGTGAGGGTGATAATTATATAGTTCACAGAATTACTTCTACAGATATGAGTGATTATTTAAATGGGGATTATAGTCCGGGAAAACCAGTATTATAAGGTGACAGATACCTGTCACCTTAAAACAAAGGATGAGTTGATTTGAAAAAATTGTATATTGTTATAACTATAATAATTTCATTTATTCTTTATATTTTTTTAGGGATAATTATATCTTATAAGAAACAGCCGAATATCAGTGATGATTATATTAGCTCCTTTTACCTTGAAGATTATTATTCTGATGATATTTCTTGTGACAGGGCTTGCATCATTGAGGATAATAAGGAAGCTTTAATAGAACGGCTTAGAATGATAGAAATGGCCGAGGAGAGAATTATTTTATCCACATTTGACTTTAGATCAGATAATAGTGGTAAGGATATTTTAGCTGCTCTTTATAGTGCTGCAGAAAGGGGCCTTGATATTAAAGTTTTGGTTGATGGCTTTTCGGCATTTTTACAAATGTATGGTAATGAGTACTTTTTTGCTTTATCTACCCTTGATAATGTAGAGATTAAGATATATAATCCCATTAATCTTCTAAAACCATGGAAAAGTATGGGCCGGTTACATGACAAATTTTTAATAGTTGATAATGAATCATATATTATAGGGGGCAGAAATACATTTGATTATTTTTTGGGAGATAAGGGATATAAAAATTATGATAGGGATGTACTGGTATACAATACCAAACCATACAGTAAGGAAAGTTCAATTTATGATTTAATCGATTACTTTTATAAGGTGTGGAATTTAAAAGAATGCAAATTATTCAATGATGAAGAATATAAGGGTAAAAGAAAAAAGGTTATTAAGGCCAGGGAAGAATTAAAGGAGATTTATAAATCTAATATTGATAAATACCCCTTCCTTTTGGAGGACTATGATTATCAGAAGATTACATATGAGGTTAATAAGATATCCTTACTTTCTAATCCGGTTCATGTCTATGCAAAAGAACCTACTGTATTTTATTCCTTGATACAACTTATGAATAATGCCAAGGAGGAAGTAAAAATTCATACTCCCTATATTATATGTAATGATTTTATGTATCAAGCTATAAGGTCGGTTACAAGTAGTGGGACTAAAGTTTCTATTATGACAAATTCACCGGCCAATAACGGCAACCCTTTTGGTGCTTCCGATTATATTATTAATAGGGATAAGATTTTACAGACCGGTGCTAAGATTTATGAATATGAAGGTGGTATCTCCTATCATGGAAAAAGTATAACTATTGATGATAATATATCTATTATCGGCTCCTTTAATATGGATTTAAGAAGTGTGTATCTAAGTACGGAGACAATGGTGGTTATTGACAGTGAAGAGATAAACAAACAGCTTAAGGAATACTTTAAAACCTATGAAGAGGATGCAGTATATATAATTGATAAGGACAGGATTGAAATACCAAAAGGGGTTGTAAGACAGGAATTTACAGAAAAAAAGAAGTTGTTAATTAGGATAATATCAAGATTTAATTGGTTGCGTTTCTTGATGTAGAAAGCCTTACAAGGCCTTATTTGGCTTGCATAAGATTTACCTAAAAGGTATAATGAAAGGCGGAAGATTAATAAAAGGAGGATTTTGCATGCCTTCCAAAAAGACAACAGGTAAAAGAAATACAAGTAAAAGAAGTACAAGCAAAAAAAATACAGCAAAAAAGAGTACATATAAATCTAAGAAAAAACAAAAAGAAGCAGTGAAACAAAACGGAGCTATACAGGATGAGATTATCCTTATAATTACTCTGGTTGTTTCTATACTTATATTTTTAAGTTATTTTGATTTATGCGGTATTGTAGGTAAGCATGTTAGTGAATTTTTATTTGGCATAATTGGCCTAGAAGCATATATACTGCCTTTTATATTATTTTTTGGTACTGCATTTTATATATCTAATATGGGTAATAAAGTAGCGGTAAAGAAATTGCTAAGTGCTGCAGTTTTTTTACTAGCACTGGCAGGGCTTATTCAAATGATTTCTAAGCCCTATGATAGCAATATGAAGATATTGGATTATTATAGCAATTCCAGTAAGGGCCGGTCCGGTGGAGGCATTATCGGAGGCATTCTTGCAATGGTATTATGCGGAGCCTTTGATGAGACTGGAGCATATATACTAATAATAGCTACCATGATTATATCTGTAATTCTTATGACCGGTAAAGCTTTATTTTTATATATGGCAAGGCTTAGCAAGAAATCCTTAGAAGATAGAAGACAGTACAAGATGATAAGAAAAGAACAGTATGAAGAGCAAATGGCTAAAGAGGGCCTAGAAAAGCCCGGTCGGAGAAGGTTTAAAGCTTTTAATCTTGAGTCAGAGGATGAAGAGGAGACTGATATAGATCAAGATGATTCTAATATTTTAGAAATATTGGGAAAAAAGAGAAGAAGAAGAAAGAAGAAAGAAGTAGATGAACTTCCCATAGTTAATCTGGGAGAATTGTCCCCACATGATGCCAAAACAGCTGCTGATCAAGTAAATAGTATAAATCTTGCTGATATGAAAATTCAAGGTCTTGATGAAGAATATGTGCCAGCATATGAAGAAGAGTTAAGAAATAAGTTTGGAAATAGCAACTCTGAAGCTGCTATAGAGAAAAACTTAGATACTTCAAATGAAAGTGAAAGCTCGTCTCTTTCTACAAGTGTAGAAGCAACCATGAAGGATAATGAGGGGACAAGGGGTAAAAAGAAGGCAGTCGCCTCTGATAATTCTACCGATGTAGAAAATCTAGATATTAATCAGATGGCAGAAGAGAAGGAGTATGTATTCCCGCCGGTTAATCTCCTTACGGCTCCCAAAGCAAGGTCAGCAAGAGGGCAGATGACCGAACGGACTCTTAAAGAAACTGCAGCAAAGCTTCAGAGTACCTTAGAAAGTTTTGGAGTTCATGTTACTGTTACTAATGTCAGCTGCGGACCTACCGTAACCAGGTACGAACTTCAACCGGAACAGGGAGTTAAGGTAAAAAGTATCACCAGTTTGGCTGATGACATTAAGCTTAATCTTGCTGCCTCTGAGGTTAGAATAGAAGCACCAATACCCGGCAAATCTGCCGTCGGTATCGAAGTCCCTAATAAAGAGAATTCTGTAGTCACCTTTAGGGAATTGATAGAAAGCAAGGAATTTACAAATCATCCCTCGGATATTGCTTTTGCTGTGGGTAGGGACATAGGGGGACAAGTTATTATAACAGATATAGCCAAGATGCCCCACCTTTTAATTGCCGGTGCCACAGGTTCCGGTAAATCAGTTTGTATAAATACTTTAATTATGAGTATCTTATATAAATCAAAACCTTCTGATGTACGAATGATAATGATAGACCCTAAAGTGGTGGAGTTAAGTGTATATAACGGTATCCCTCATCTATTAATTCCTGTAGTAACCGATCCGAAGAAGGCTGCTGCTGCACTGAACTGGGCAGTTATGGAGATGACTGACCGTTATAAGAAATTTGCAGAAACCGGTGTTAGGGATCTTAAGGGATATAATAAAAAGGTTCAGGAAGTGGCTCATCTTAATGATGAAAACTTGCAGAAGCTACCTCAGATTGTAATTATTATTGATGAGTTGGCAGATTTGATGATGGTAGCTCCCGGTGAAGTAGAAGATGCTATCTGCCGTCTGGCACAGATGGCTAGGGCTGCCGGTATACATTTGATTATTGCTACCCAAAGACCCTCTGTAAATGTAATAACCGGTCTTATCAAGGCTAATATACCTTCTAGGATAGCATTTGCAGTGTCTTCTGCGGTGGATTCAAGGACAATTATAGACAGTGCCGGTGCCGAAAAACTACTGGGTAAGGGGGATATGTTATTCTTCCCCTCCGGCTATCCTAAACCCGTAAGAATTCAGGGGTCATATGTATCTGATAAGGAAGTTAGTGCTACGGTTGATTTCCTTATTCAGAATAACAATTCCGCCAACTATAGTGAAGAAATTAAGGAAACCATAGCTAATGTCAAGGCAGCAGAGGCCGCTGCAGCAGCCGCCAGTGAGCGGGATGAATATTTTGTTGAGGCCGGAAGATTTATTATTGAAAAGGACAAGGCTTCTATAGGTATGTTGCAGAGAGTATATAAAATTGGCTTTAATCGTGCGGCCAGAATTATGGATCAGCTGGCAGAAGTTGGTGTGGTAGGTCCTGAAGAAGGAACTAAACCAAGAAAAATTTTAATGTCAGCCGAAGAGTATGAGCAGTTTCTTAGTGACAATGGCTTAGCTTAAAATACAATATACCAGTAATTAAAAAATAAAATTTAAAGAAGAAGGTCTGACTAAAATGCTTGCTTGGCTTATAGTAAATGAATTTTTAGAATCAAAGAAATTTAATGAAATACATAAATATATTTACGAAGCTGCAAAGAGGCAGGGTATCGATTTAGAGCAAAAGACAAATGCCCAGCTTCTGATTGATCTTCCTTTTAAAGAAAAAACCGGTTCTTCTGCGGATTTTATCTTGTTTTGGGATAAGGATGTAAGACTTGCAAAATATTTGGAGATGAAGGGATACAAGGTTTTTAATTCCTCAGACTCAATTTATGCCTGTGATGATAAATCCAAGACCCATATACTTTTAGCAGGGGCGGGTATTGTTATGCCAAGGACCATAATTGCTCCCATGACCTATAATAATATCGGTTATACTAATACCGGCTTTCTTGATGAAGTGGCAGACAAACTGGGATTTCCTCTGGTTGTAAAGGAGTGTTTTGGTTCCTTTGGTCAGCAGGTTTATCTGGTAAATGATTTTAATGAACTGACTGTAAAAGTAAAGCAGCTGGGGGCAAAACCCATGCTTTTTCAAGAATATATAAGATCCAGCCATGGAAGGGATATAAGGCTTCAAGTTGTTGGTGATAAGGTAGTTGCTGCCATGTATCGCTATTCCGATAATGGGGATTTTCGTGCCAATCTTACTATCGGAGGTAAGATGAAGTCCTATGAGCCCACAAAGGAACAATGTGATCTGGCTATAAAAAGTTGCAAAATCTTGGGCCTTGACTTTGCCGGAGTTGATATTCTATTTGGTAAAGATGAAGAGCCTATGGTGTGCGAGGTAAATTCCAATGCCCATTTTAAAAACATATATGATTGTACCGGAGTCAATGTGGCGGATGCTATTATTAACCATATTAAATCCCGGCTTTAAGATGGGATTTTTTAATGAAATTAGATTACAGGATTGGAGATAGATTAATTGAATGCCTGGATTATATATTACAGGGACAAAGCAGAATATAACAGAAATTATATTGATATTTATAAAGAAGAAGGTAAAAAACTAGGTATAGATTTTAGCTTGGTTTTGATTGAAGATCTGGATTTTGGTGTAAAAGATGGGAACTTGTATCTTATCCACAAAAATATTACTTATTGGGAAAGAGATGAAAAATTTCCTGACTTTCTTGTGTTTAGAGCAATTTATCCTCTGCTTTCAAAGCATTTGGAACTAATGGGAATGAAAGTTTATAATAATTCTTTTGTGGCTGATATATGTAACGATAAGGCTAAAACCTATCAGTATTTAGCAAGAACCGGTATTCCTATGGTGGATTCTTTATTTTACAAGAATAATCGGGTTGAAAATCTCTTGCAAAATCTAGATAAGCCTACTGTAATTAAAGCTGTAGATGGACATGGGGGCAGTCAGGTATTCTTACTTGATGGCCAGAATAAACCTAAGTTTAATAATAGACAATCAGATAGCAACTGGTCAGACAAAGTAAAGGATATAGTTAGGGGAATAGGTAATTCGGATGTTGTATTACAGCCACTTGTTGGAAAAGCTGCCAAGGATCTTCGAGTATATGTCATAGGCACTGAAATAATTGCAGCTGTTATGAGGACTGCAAAAGATGGGTTTAGAGCTAACTTCTCCCTAGGTGGAAATGTTTCCTTGTACCGGTTATCAAAAGAAGAAAGGCAATTGGTTAATACTATTATTGAACAGTTTGAATTTGGACTTGTGGGTATTGATTTTATAATCGGTGATAATGGCCAGTTGATTTTTAATGAGATAGAAGATGTGGTGGGCTCCCGAATGTTATATCAATGTTCGGATATTAATATAGTGGAGTTATATCTGAAATTTATAATTAAAGATTTAAAGATAAAATAAGGCTGTTTTAAGTAATTTAAAACAGCCTTATGTATGTATTACTAATTATCTTTAAAATGAAAAATTTCATTAATAATATATTATTACAAGAAAAAGTAAATACATGTATATATAATTTTAATTTATATTTACTATAGTAAGTAATTCCTTGGGAGCATCAATTAAGTAATCTGCCCCTTCATGTCTTAAGACCTCTGGACTGCGAAATCCCCAAGTTACCCCTACACATGGTAGCCCTGCATTTTTTGCTGTCTGGACATCGGTTTCAGAATCCCCTACAAATATAGTTTTATTGATATCTGCACCAAGTTCTTTAATGGCTTTAAAGACAGTATCAGGTGCAGGTTTTCTTTTTATGGTGGCACTTTCCCCAATGGCTACATTAATTAAATCACCAAAATAATCTTTAGCCAGTTTTTTAACTGCTATATCAAATTTGTTGGATACAATTGCAAGTTTGTAATCATTTTCTTTAAGCTTGTGAAGAAGTTCAATGATACCGTTATATGGTCTGGTTTTATTTTGCATATTTTGCTGATAATGTTCTTTAAAAGTAGCAAGACATTTTTGTATATTTTCATGGCTACTATGAAGAGGAAGGGAACGTTCAACAAGTTTTTCTACACCATCTCCAACGAAACTTCTGACTTCTTCTAAGCTTCTAGTTTCATATCCATGGCTTGTTAGGGCATAATTTAAACTGTCTTTTAAATCCTCTAAGGTGTTTAGTAAGGTTCCATCCAGATCAAAAATAATAGTGTTATATTTCATTAAAAGTTCCTTTCTAAGTATGTATATAGGTAATTTAGTTGTTTTATTATTAATTGCATACTATATACTATTATATCAAATTAAAAGAAGCTGTGCAAAATTTATCTTGACCTAAAATATTTATATGCTACAATATTTTTGATTAGATTAAAATGCAGAAAGGTTGGGGAAATAGATGAAGACTGATATACAAATAGCTCAGGAAGCAAAATTACAGCATATAGGTGAAGTGGCAAAACAACTTTCTATATCGGAAGATGACTTAGAGTTCTATGGAAAATATAAGGCTAAGCTTTCAGATGATTTATGGGATAAAATAAAGGATAGAAAAGATGGCAAGTTGGTACTTGTAACTGCCATTAATCCTACTCCTGCAGGGGAAGGTAAAACCACAACTACTGTGGGTCTGGGACAGGCTCTAGGAAGGATGAATATAAAATCGGTAATTGCACTTAGAGAACCATCTCTAGGTCCTTGCTTTGGAATAAAAGGCGGTGCAGCAGGGGGAGGTTATGCCCAGGTTGTGCCTATGGAAGATTTAAATTTGCATTTTACAGGAGATTTTCATGCAATTACCTCAGCCAATAACCTTCTGGCTGCTATGTTGGATAATCACATACATCAGGGGAATACTTTATCTATTGACCCTAACCAGATTGTATGGAAACGCTGTGTTGATATGAATGATCGGGTTCTTCGTAATATTGTAGTAGGCCTAGGCAGAAAAGCCGATGGAGTAGTTAGGGAAGATCATTTTGTAATTTCGGTTGCCTCAGAAATTATGGCCGTATTATGTCTGGCCAAAAACATGGAAGATCTTAAAAAACGATTGGGTGAAATAGTTGTTGCCTATACCTATGAGGGAAAGCCTGTTAAGGCAAAAGAGTTAAATGCCGTAGGGGCTATGGCAGCACTATTAAAGGACGCATTAAAACCTAACCTTATTCAGACTATAGAAAATACACCGGCTATAATACATGGAGGACCATTTGCTAATATTGCCCATGGCTGTAATAGCGTCATAGCTACAAAAATGGCTTTAAAGCTTGCTGATGTGGTAGTTACGGAGGCAGGCTTTGGGGCTGATTTGGGAGCTGAGAAATTCTTAGATATAAAGTGTAGGACAGCGGGATTAAAACCGGATGCAGTGGTTTTAGTTGCAACACTTCGAGCACTAAAATATAATGGAGGTCTTTTAAAGACCGAACTTTCCGCTGAAAATCTGGATGCCCTTAAAAAAGGTATTGTTAATTTAGAGAAGCATATTGAGAATTTACAAAAATTTGGTGTACCGGTGATAGTTGCCTTAAATCGCTTTGTTACCGATACAAGTGCCGAGATAGAATTTGTAAAGAATTTTTGTATAGAAAGGGATTGTGAATTTTCTCTTTGTGAAGTATGGGAAAAGGGCGGAGAAGGTGGTATAGACTTAGCTAGCAAGCTTTTAAAGACCTTAGAAGAGAAAGAGAGCAATTACAGACCTTTATATGGTTTAGAACTGTCTATTAAAGAAAAGATTGAAACCATTGCCAAAGAGATATATGGTGCAGACAAGGTAACATATGATCCTGCTGCAGATATGGCAATAAAAAAGATTGAAGAACTTGGTTATGGTAATCTGCCGGTTTGTATGGCGAAAAATCAGTACTCCCTATCAGATGATCCTAAAAAGCTTGGTAGACCCTCAGGCTTTTCAATAAATATAAGAGAAGCTTATGTTTCGGCAGGTGCCGGTTTTGTGGTGGCAATAACAGGTACAATGATGACTATGCCAGGACTTCCAAAAGTTCCTGCTGCAGAAGGAATTGATGTAAATGAAGAAGGCAGGATTGTAGGGTTATTTTAGTGATTTAGATAAATTATAATTTATAATAATAGTCATAGCTTATAAAAAGTCCCCGTATATATATTAGTATAATGAATATGGCTTGTCACAAGAAACCATTCATAGATTGGGTAAAGGGGGGCTTTTTATGATTCAAAAGGTTGGATTTCATTATACCGATGATATAACTGTAATAAATCGTCAGCAGTTTGAGGCACATATAAGATTGTATGGGGGATATGTAGATAAGATCAATGAAATTGATCAGATACTTATGAATAATCCGGAAAGAGAAAAGGCCAATGCTACCTTTAGCTTCTATAGAGAATGCAAAAGAGGTGAAACCTATGCCCTTAATGGGGTAATTCTACATGAGCTTTATTTTGAGAATATAGGTGGTATTGTAAACAAACCGGATAAAAGAGCTATGGAGCAGCTTGCTATGTATTTTGGCAGCTTTGAGGGATGGAAAGAAGATTTTATAAGTACAGCAAAGGCTAGCAGGGGCTGGGCACTTCTTAGTTACGACCAAAGAAGTTTAAGACTGCGAAATATCAGTTTAGATGCCCATGATCTTGGTAATATTGCATACTCTGCCCCAATCCTTGTGCTGGATGTATATGAACATGCCTATTTTCTGCAATATGCAGATAATAAAGTAGAGTATATCAATAGGTTTATGGAGAATATCAATTGGGAAGTAATATCCGACAGAATGGGGATTTACTAATAAAAAACCATGGGCAAATAAAACTGCCCATGGTTTAAAAAAGCTCATAAATATTTCACAGTTTCTTAACGGTACCTGACACCTTTAAAAGCTTGCTCGCAGTAGATACATCTATAGACACCGTTTTTCTTATCTGTCAATTTAAAGGAATGGGGGATACCACTTTCTATAGAAGTTATGCATCTAGGGTTTATGCATTTTAGTATGTTATCTACTTTATCCGGTAGCCTGGGATTTTTCTTTTCTATGATTTCTCCGTTTTTAATTATATTAATGGTTATTTTGTGGTCTAGGGCCCCTAGGATGTCCAAATTTATATCGTCTAAGGTTCCTTCTATTTTTATAATATCTTTTCGTCCCATCTTATTGCTTCTGGCATTTTTTATAATAGCCACACTGCAATCTAGATTTTCAAGATTAAGGTAGGTATATATTTTCATTGCTCCCCCCACCTTTATGTGGTCTATAACAATTCCCTGATTTAGTATGCCTATATTTAACATAGGGGCCTCCCTTCTTTATAACCTAACAAGGTGATTATTAATGCCATTCTTGCATAGACACCAAATTCAGCCTGTTTAAAATATACTGCCCGGGGATCATCGTCTACCTCTACGGCAATTTCATTTACCCTTGGCAGGGGATGTAATACCAGCATGTCCTTTTTAGCCAGGGACATTTTCCTAGTATTAAGTATATAGGTGTCTTTTAGCCTGATATAATCCTCTTCGTTAAAGAAGCGCTCTTTCTGGACCCTGGTCATATACAAGATGTCCAAATTGGGGATGGCTTTTTCAAGACTTCTTACCTCTTCGTAAGGAATATTGTTCACATCTAGTATTTCCTCTTTGATATAGGTGGGAACTTTTAGTTCTTCAGGGGATATAAGGATAAATTTCACATTCTTATATCTTGATAGGGCTCCTATTAGGGAATGTACTGTTCTTCCAAATTTTAAATCGCCACAAAAACCAACGGTTAGATTCTCGAACCGCCCTTTAAGATTTTTTATAGTAAGTAAATCGGTAAAGGTTTGAGTGGGATGATTATGACCGCCGTCTCCGGCATTGATAACTGGAATGGAAGAGTGGAGTGCTGCTACTAAAGGAGCACCTTCCTTGGGATGACGAATTGCACATATATCTGCGTAAGAAGAAATAACGCGAATTGTATCGGCAACGCTTTCGCCTTTTGCCACTGAACTAGAATCTGCAGATGAAAAGCCAAGAATACTTCCGCCTAAGTTTAGCATGGCGGCTTCAAAACTAAGTCTGGTTCTGGTACTAGGTTCATAAAATAGGGTTGCTAGTTTCTTTCCTTGACAAACTTTAGAATATTTTTTTGGATCTTTAATAATATCTTCAGCTAGATTTAGAAGTTCATCTAATTCTGAAATAGTAAGATCCGTAGGACTAATGATATGCCTCATATTTACCTCCATTATAATAGTTGTGTAACTATTCTAACTAAGTATTCTAATATATACTATTTAAAAAGACAATCTGTTTTTGAGAAGTTTTTATAAATTAAACTAATACTATGGATTAGTAATTATAATAACTAAATTCAGCATTTATACAAATATAGGAATATTTAAAATACACTTTTTTTTATTATGTGGTATAATAGTAGGATACAGTATTTTGTTATCTAAGTGAAATGATTTTATAACTGGAAAAGAACATAATTTAAGCTTAGATAAAAGAAAGGTGTGCAAAATATGATTCAAATTTCACGGACAGGTATCAGGAACTTAGCCTCCAATGATACGGTTTATGCTAGAGGCTTACAATACTATAAGGAAAATCGTGTTGTCAGTGCCTCTTATTCAAACTCTGCAAAGCTGTATCGTATGGAGGTACAGGGGAATTTTAAATATTCTGTCATTGTGGAAGAACAAGAAGACGGATCCTTTGATTATAATTGTAATTGTCCATCAAGACTAAAGGATCAGGGGGCTTGTAAGCATGTGGTAGCTGCTTTATTATTTATATTAAAATATCAGGAAAGGACAATGCTATCAGAGACAAGAAGTCCTGAGGAAAGAAAAATCATTCAAATACTAGACTATTTTGCCTCTCAGGAAGAGGCTTATCTGGTAGGAGAAACTTTTTCCCTAGATACCATTATAACTATTCCACAGCTTATGAAGGGGGATAGTGCTAGGGCATATGCATCTTTTCGCGGAGGTAGTAACCGCAAATATAAAATTCAGACCATAAAAAAATTTTTATATAATATATATAATAACGAAAGTTTTTCCCTAGGAAAGGAATTTAAATATATAAGCGGGGAAAGTAACTTTGACAAGCCTTCCCAGATTATTTTAGATTATCTTTTGGATATTTATGAGATTCAAGAGGTGATTAACAGCTCCCATTTTTCAAAAATATTTACAAAATCCAATGTTATTTTGACTAAAAATATGTTGTTTAAACTTTTGGAGCTTTTATATGGGACCACCTTTACCTTGGAGCTTTATGGCAGGGAGTTTACCAATGTAAGTTATATTAAGGGAAATCCAAAGATTTCATTGCAACTTACCATGGATGAGGAAGCAGTTTTTGTTGACTATCAGGGTAAAGAGGCTGTTTTACCTATTTTAGATACCGGGGAATTGCTTTATTATGACGGGGCCATATATAAGCCGGATAAAAAGTTTATTCGAAATTTTAAGCCTTTTTATAATAGTCTTGGCAGAGATAAGGAGCCTTTAGTTTTTAAAGGTGAAAAGAAAAACAGCTTTCTTGAGCATGTATTGCCAAGAATAAGTGAAACCATGGAACTGGATGTACCGGAGGAATTAAAGAAAAGATATATTTCTGAAGACTTAGAGGCTAAAATTTATTTTGACAGACATAAACATGGTATTAAGGCTGAACTTAGATACCGTTATGGGGATTATGAGTTTAATTCCTTTGGCAATGCTTCCTCCGGATCTTATATAATAGTCCGACAAAGGGAAAGTGAAGAGGCAGTTATTGATGAGATTTTAAAACTGGGATTTGTTCCTTATAAGAACTATTATCTTTTAAAAAATGAAGAGCTTATCTATGAATTTTTATCCGGTAAAGTAATGGATCTTGAGGGAGTGGCAACTTTATATTATTCTGAGGATTTTAGAAAGCTTAGTATTAATCCTCCGGGAAATTTTAAAGCCAGTGTTAGGGTAAATGGCGGTATAAATCTTTTGGAGCTGGATATATCTTTTGAAGGTGTACCTAAGGATGAATTAAAAAATTTGCTTTATGCTTATCAGGTTAAAAAGAAATTTTATCGGCTAAAAAACGGTAGCTTCGTTAAACTGGAAGGGGAAAAAGTAGAAAATCTGTCCAAAATTTTAAGCTCACTAAATGTAGGTAGCAATAATATGGAGGAAAATAAGCTTTATTTGGAAAAGCAGCATGCGGTATATTTGGACAAGGCATTTTCAGATAAGGAGCTGGAACTTCATAAAGATCGGGATTTTACCGCTCTGACGGATAAAATACTTAATCCTTCTGTAACGGATTTTAAGGTACCTGATGAAATTCAGGCAAGCCTTCGTCCCTATCAGGTAACCGGTTATAAATGGCTAAGAACATTGGCACAAAATGACCTGGGAGGAATTTTGGCTGATGACATGGGCCTTGGAAAAACATTGCAATCCATAGTATTTATAGCTTCCCTGATATTGGAGAATAAGAAGCAAAAAAAAGATACACATTTTTTAATTGTCTGTCCTACATCTTTAACATATAATTGGCTTGATGAGATGGAGAATTTTGCTCCCTTTATTAAGGCTGTAGTTGTTAGCGGAAATCCCCCGGAAAGACAAGAAATAATTGAAAGATATAAAGACTACGATGTCCTAATTACATCCTATCCCTTAATAAGAAGAGATATTAGTGTTTATGAAAAAATTGAATTTCACGGAGTATTTATAGACGAAGCCCAATTTATTAAAAATAATGCTTCACAAAATGCAAAATCAGTAAAAAGATTAAAAACCAAACATAAATTTGCCTTAACAGGAACCCCAATAGAAAATAGCCTATCTGAGCTTTGGTCAATATTTGATTTTATAATGCCAGGATACCTTTATAATCATTCAAAATTTGTTGAAGTTTATGAGAAACCTATTTTAAAGGAAGATAAGGAGGCCCTAGAAGATCTTCACCAGCATATATCACCCTTTATCCTGCGCCGTATGAAGAAGGATGTTCTTACGGAACTACCGGATAAATATGAATCGAAAATGCTTACGGATCTTTCTGAAGAGCAAAAGAAGGTATACTTAGCCTACCTTGAAAATATAAGAAATGAAATTCATACGGAACTGTCTGAGACAGGATTAGAAAAGAGCAGGATGAAGATACTTGCAGCCCTAACCAGGTTAAGACAGATTTGCTGCCATCCCTCTACATTCTTGGAAAATTACCAGGGGGGAAGCGGAAAATTGGATTTACTTATGGAGCTTATTCCAGAAGCTATTGCCAATGATCATCGTATATTGGTATTTTCACAGTTTACATCAATGTTACAGATTATAGAAGAGGAACTTAAAGATATGAATATTCCCTATTTTTATCTGGAAGGAAGTACTCCTACACAGGAGCGTAATGAGCGGGTAAAAAGGTTTAATGAGGGAGAAGGCAAAGTATTTTTAATTTCCCTAAAGGCCGGTGGCACAGGCTTAAATCTTATCGGTGCCGATACGGTAATCCATTATGATCCTTGGTGGAATCCTGCAGTAGAAGAACAGGCTACTGACAGGGTATATAGAATAGGTCAACAAAACAAGGTTCATGTATTGAAACTGATTACTAAAGGAACCATAGAAGAGAAGATATTTAAGCTTCAGAAAAAGAAGAAGGAGCTTTCCGACTCAATTATCAGTTCAAAGGAAGTGTTTATTAATACCTTATCCAGAGAAGAGCTGGAAGAATTGTTTAGCCCTATGTAATTTAGTATTACTAAAGCTCATCATAACAGATAATTTGCTCCACTAGGGGCTAAGTCTGTTTGATGAGCTTTTTATGTATTTCTTGTGACAAATGTGCTGAATTTATATAACTTGGCCTAATACTCTTTTTATTGCCATGGCAGCAGATAAAGCCATAATGATTTTTAGCAAATCAAATGCTATAAAGGGAATCACACATACTGTTAGGGCATAGCTTATGGTGGTGTCTGCAACATAACTAAACCATAGGCTGCCTATTAGATAGCATATAAAAAGAGATATAACCATTCCTAAGGCCGGCAAAGTCTTATGGTTTAACTTATTCCAAGATGAAGTTGATTTTAGTTTTAAACTTATCTGATAGAATAAGGATGTGATAAAAGCCATCAGAGGGTAGGCCATAAGAAATCCTCCTGTCATTCCCGTAAGGATGTTAATTCCCCCTTTAAATCCGGCAAAAACCGGTAAGCCAAAAGCCCCTAAAAGAAGATAAGCTAATGTAGATAAAAAGGCATACCTTGGCTCAAGAAGGGCTCCCGTTAAAAATATGGCAAGGAGAGACAAAGAAAAAGGAATAGGCTGAATGGGAATAATAATCTGAGACAATACACAGATTATGGCAGTAAACATAGCTGTTATAATTAAGCTTTTAGTAGAAAGTCCTTTAGAACTTGAATATATCATAATATCTTACTCCTTTATTCTGAAATTATTTGGGCAAATAATCTGTTCTTATACTGACTTCTCCTGAAGTTAATGCTTCCTTGGTGGAATCGGGATATTCCACAAGCAATCTTGCCCTGTTATCTATACCGATAGCCTTGGCAGGAAAAACTTTTTTTTCTTTTAGTACATATATATCCTTACCTATAAGAAATGAACGTTTCTTATATTCCTCAAGGTAATCTTTACTGGTCAGCTTATCCATGGAATCTGCCAGATTATTTAAGACTTCAGCTGCTAGTATTGATGTTATAGGCTGATTTTTTGGTTTATCTAAAAAGATGGAACCGGCAATATCCTTTATATCACTGGGAAAATCCTTAGTGTTTACATTTATACCGATACCGACAATGGCATATTCTAAACCGCCGTTTTCAATATTTAAGGAAGCTTCAGTAAGAATTCCGCATACCTTTTTTCCCTGCATAAATAAATCATTAACCCATTTTATATGAACGTCTTCATTTGTGATTTTTTCTATAGCCTTTGCCACTGCCACAGCAGAACTGGTTGTTATTAATAAAGAGTCTTCAATACTAAGCTTAGGCCTTAATATAAGGGATAGATATAGCCCTGTAGCAGGAGAGTAGAAGCTGCGGCCCATACGACCCCGGCCATTGGTTTGCTCTGAAGCAATAAGAACTGTTCCCTCGGGGGCTTTATTGGCAGCCATTTCCTTGGCCAGGGTATTGGTAGAGCTTACGGTTTTTCTGACATCAAGAATAAAGTTTGTAGCCTTACCTTTAAGATATGGACTTATACTTTGGTTAGTAAGTATATCATTTGATTCTTTAAGACAATAACCCCGATTAGGTACTGCCTCTATTTGATAACCTTCGTTTTTTAGTTGATTTATATTCTTCCAGATGGCACTTCTGGTAACATGAAGTTCTTTAGCCATCAAGGCACCATTAACACTGTTTCCCCTGTTTTCTTCTAAAATTTTTAATATCTGTTCTTTAAGTTCCATTTTGGACCTCCCTTGTAGGGTATTTGTATTTTTATAGACTTTAGTATAACAGCTTAATCTAAAATGTCAACATACAATGACTAATAAGTTGACAATTAAATGCAATATATAAAAGTATAGAAAAAGTGGCTTCCACTATCTTAAATGAAAGCCACCTTAAAGTTTTTATTCAATTAATTCTAAGTATCTTATTAAAGATCAAATACTTGGTTATAATATTCTTCAATAAGTCGGTCAAGATAATCATGATTTTGCTCACCAAATTCAGCAAGTAACATATCCCGTATGGTATCGGTCTGCTTCATATAATTTAGCTCTTCTGATAAATTATCATTACTGATTGAAGCTAAAAAATCTTTTGTTACAGTTTTTTGTAACCACTGATTAATTTTCTCAGTCAGTTGATTTTCTTCTTCTATTTCCCACTTAAGCTTCTTGGCCTTATTCCATATGGTTATTGCCTCATATATAAAGAACAAAAAGAGGGCACCCATAATAAAATTAGGAAAGACACCATTTAAGATAGTTAAGACTCTAGCTATATTTAGGATTACGAAGATAACCCCGGCGATGCCTAGAAAGAGAAATATATAAAAGGTTCCGGTGTAATCTTGATATTTTTCCGATTTAAACATATAATTTCCGGATCCTGTTATTAAGCCTTTATAGTCTTCGGTTTCTACTTCACTGGTCATATCCTCTTCATCATCTGTAGGGGTTTGACCGGCTTTGTGGCTAACAAGTTCCGACTCGGTTTCTTCCTCAAGTTCATTTTCTGAAATTACCATATCCTCAGATATATCCTGAGAGGATTTTTCACTTGGCTCTTGTTTTGCTTCTTCAGATATTTCAGAGCTTTTTTCATTTTCTGCCTTTTTAATCCTTTCCCTTTCCACGAAGTAGAAGGCCTGATAATGTTTTTTAGCCTCCTTTTCTTTATCGGCAGGAACAGATAAGATATAGACATCATTTGCTTCATCGTAATCTATTTTTGATTCTAAACCGGAGTATTCAAAATATTTAGCCAATTTCTCTGTGAAGCTTCTGTTTTCGCCTTGGAAAAATGGGATATATTCTTGCATAATCTCAACTCCATTCTTATATTTTTAATTAAATACAAATGAAAACATTATGCTAACCAAGTATAAGCTAAAGTCCATTTCTACAGTAGATTCTTATTCGGCTATAAATCTGTGGTATGATTTCTTACCCTTTCTAATCAGAATTGCTCCGTCAGAATCAAAATCCTTATCTGTTAAAATCAAATCAAAATTATCTACTTTTTTATCGTTTACCGAAACTCCTCCCTGTTGTATGGTTCTTCTGGCATCGGAACGGGAGACGGCTAATTTTGCATCACACATTAAGGTAATTAGGTCTATTCCCTCAGCAAATCTAGCAGCAGGATAGCTGGTGGTAGGTATATTTTCAGACTTTACGCCACCACCAAATAAGGCCTTGGAGGCCTCTTGTGCTTTTTTAGCTTCTTCTTCCCCGTGAACAATCTTTGTTATCTCATAGGCAAGAACATCCTTAGCATGATTTATCTCTGCACCTTTAAGGGCACCTAATCTTCTTACTTCATCCATAGGTAGGAAGGTTAATAGGCCTAGGCATTCTTCAACCTTTACATCTTCGATATTTCTCCAGTACTGGTAGAATTCATATGGAGAGGTTTTATTAGGATCTAGCCATACAGCTCCCTTCATAGTCTTACCCATCTTAATACCTTCACTGGTTGTAAGAAGTTTAAAGGTTAGGCCGTATGCAGGCTTTTGCTCCTTACGGCGTATTAACTCAACTCCACCGATGATATTGGACCACTGGTCGTTACCTCCAAGTTGCAGTTTACAATCATATAATTTATTAAGCTTCCAGAAATCATAGGACTGCATAAGCATATAGTTAAATTCGAAGAAGGTAAGTCCCTTTTCCATTCTTTGCTTATAGCATTCTGCAGCCAGCATCTTATTTACTGAGAAATGAACTCCTATTTCTCTTAAAAATTCTACGTAATTTAAGTCTAGAAGCCAATCGGCATTATTTGCAAGAATTGCTTTGTCGTCACTAAAATCAATGAATTTAGAAAGTTGCTCTTTAAAACGGTTGGCATTGTAATCAATAGTTTCCCTGGTCATTAAGGATCGCATATCAGATTTGCCGGTTGGGTCACCAATCATGGTGGTACCGCCACCTAGAAGGGCGATGGGTCTATGTCCTGCCCGTTGCATATGCATCATGGCCATAACTGTAAGGAAATGTCCCGCAGTTAAACTATCAGCGGTAGCATCAAAGCCTATATAAAAGGTAACGGATTCCTTTCCCAATAATTCGCGAACTTCATCCTCATGGGTACATTGTTCAATAAAACCCCGTTCCTGTAGTATGTCATAAACATTTGTTGACATTGGTATTCCTCCTTATAATTGTCTATTAGTTAATTAAAGTCATTATATATGAAAACCTTATATTTTTCAATGAATTTTCGATAGCCATCAAATAAAGGCTTGTAGAAGAAGATTTGCCTTTAAGTGATGTGGAATATATCTTGTTTGGTTGAAATATAATGAAGTTAAGAATATGTAGATGTTTTGAGTATACTAATCTTTATATATTCAGCCGGTGAATATATGTAGAAGGAGGGATAGGAATGGATGCCAGTTATGAGGATAAAATCTATAGTCAAATTGAAAAGAATCTATCAAACAATATAGATGAAAAATATTATGTACCCATTGAAATGGTAGATAGATACCCTTACATAGATAAAACAAATAATAATGTAAATCAAAGGCAGGAAGACTCCATATACTTTGATAAAGCTAATATATATAATGAAAATCCAAATAATCAAGTAGGCCAGGCAAGGTTATCCCGGGCTGAATATATCCGCCAAGCCAGGGAAGCTTGTCTAAGACAACTAAATGCTTATGATACATCAGGCAGAATTAGTGATTATATTTTTAGAGAAGATGATACAGCTAATTCTGTATACGGAAAAAAGAAAAAGGACAAAGTAAGTAAATTATTTAACCAGGGCAGGGATGAAGAAAATATGGAAAAGGAACTGCTTTCTTATAAATCCTTGGTCATTCGTACTGTTTGTGCCCTAGTAATATTTTTTAGTCTGTTTATTATTGATAAAATAAAGTTTGAATTAGGAAATTTTACCTATGAAACCATAAGGCACTATGTTACAGGCTTTAATCAAATGGATATTATAGAGGAAATAATTGTATCATGGCTTAAATAGGCGGGTTTTTACTTCGTTGTATTTTTTTATCCTATAAGTTATAATATTCGATAGACAATCTAGAAAACTTATATTACTAGATTTATTATAGGAAATATCCTAATCTGTCTGCTATGATTTTTTTTAGAAAGGATAACATGATGAGAAAATTAGCACTATCAGATGAAATACTCCTTTCCGTAGATAAGCCGGCCCGCTATATCGGCGGAGAGATAAATATGAAGGTAAAGAATCCCAAGGATGTAGATATAAGATTCTGCATGTGTTTTCCGGATGTATATGAGATTGGTATGTCCCACCTGGGAATTCAGATACTATATGATATACTAAACCGCAGGGATGACACCTATTGTGAAAGGGTTTATTCCCCCTGGGTAGATTTGGACAAGCTTATGAGGGAGAAAAAGATCCCTCTTTTTGCTTTAGAAAGCCAGGATCCTGTTAAGGATTTTGATTTCTTAGGAATTACCATCCAGTATGAGATGTGTTATACCAATATACTACAGGTTCTGGAACTTTCACAGATCCCTATCTATGCCAAGGACAGGACAGAAGATGATCCTATTGTCATAGGGGGCGGACCATGTACCTATAATCCGGAACCTATTGCTGATTTCTTTGACTTTTTCTATATAGGTGAAGGTGAGACAGCATATGATGAGATTCTTGATCTTTATAAGGAATGTAAAGGGTCAGGAAAAACCAGAAGAGAATTTCTAAAACTGGTTGCCCAAATAGAGGGTATCTATGTTCCTGCCTTCTATGATGTAGAATATAATGAGGACGGCACTATTAAAAGTTTTACTAAGAATCTTGATACTGCACCGGATAAGGTTAAAAAGCAAATTGAAATGAATCTGAGCCAAGCCCAGTATCCTACAAAACCCTTAGTACCTTTTATAAAGGTTACTCAGGACAGAGTGGTACTGGAGATTCAAAGAGGCTGTATCCGTGGTTGTAGATTTTGCCAGGCAGGTATGATTTATCGGCCAAACAGGGAAAGGGATTTGGAATATTTAAAGAAATGTGCATATGAGATGTTAAAATCCACAGGCCATGAAGAAATTTCTCTAAGTTCCTTAAGTTCCAGTGACTACTCTAAGCTACAGGAATTAGTCTACTTCCTAATTGATGAGTTTGGAACAAAAGGTGTAAATATATCCTTGCCCTCCCTTCGTATAGATGCATTTTCCCTTGATGTAATGAGTAGGGTTCAGGATGTAAGAAAAAGCAGCCTAACCTTTGCTCCTGAAGCGGGAACTCAGAGGCTTAGGGATGTAATAAATAAAGGTCTAACTGAAGAAGATATTCTAAATGGTGCTTCACAAGCCTTTATCAGCGGTTGGAATAGGGTTAAGCTATACTTTATGATGGGCCTTCCTACGGAAACAGAAGAGGATATAGAAGGGATTGCCATATTATCGGATAAAATAGCAAGAAAATACTATGAAATCCCTAAGGAAGAAAGACAGGGAAAGGTAAATGTTGTAGCTAGTACATCATTTTTTGTACCTAAGCCTTTTACTCCTTTTCAGTGGTCTAGGATGGATACCCCAGAAGAGTATTTACAAAAGCAGCAGCTGTTAAAAAATAAGATAAATGAACAATTAAACAGAAAAAGTATTAGATATAACTGGCATGAGGCAGAGTTAAGTCAGTTAGAAGGAGTATTAGCCAGAGGGGATAGAAAACTTAGTAAGGTTATTTATGAAGCTTATAAGGCCGGATGTCTTTATGATTCTTGGAGTGAATTTTTTGATTATGATAAATGGTTAAAAGCATTTGAAAAAGAGGGTATATCTATTTCGTTTTACAACAGCAGAGAACGTGGAGAAGATGAGATTTTCCCTTGGGACTTTATAGATGTCGGTGTAAGCAAGGCATTTCTTCTTCGGGAATACAAAAGAGCAATTAAAAGCACAGTAACTCCTAATTGTAGGCAGTTATGCTACAACTGTGGTGCTAAGGCATTCGGAGGCGGTGTATGTTTCGAAAATATAAGTGCAAAAGAAAAACCGCAGGAGGTAAAAAGTGAAGGTTAGAATTAAATTTAAAAAATATGGTGCCATGAAATTTATCGGTCATTTGGATGTAATGCGGTATTTTCAGAAAGCTTTTCGTAGAGCAGATTATGACAGTGAATATACCAAAGGATTTAATCCCCATCAGATTATGTCTTTTGCGGCACCTTTAGGGCTTGGATTAACCAGTGATGGTGAATATGTAGATATAAGCCTAAATTCAAGCAAATCCCCTGAGGATATGGTTAAGGCTATAAATGAGGTTATGTCAGAGGGATTTTTAGTTACCGGCTTTCGTATATTAAGGGAGCCTAAGGAAAATGAAAAACATGTGACTGCCATGTCCTTGATATCATCGGCTGATTATTTAATTTCCCTAAAGGATGGTTATTCTTTAGGTGAAGAAATCCTATCCGGCAAAGACTTTAGGAAGGCATTTGAGAAATTTTATAGTAAATCAGAAATTATTATTAACAAAAAGACCAAGACCAGCGAAAAACTGGTCAATATAAGACCTATGATTAGCCTGGTATCCTATGATGAAAAAGAATATAAAGAAAAATTAAGGGATAAATTAATGAATGTCACAAGGCCGGAAAACGGGGAAAAAAGTTATTTTCTTGATATAGAAAGTATGGCCCAAGTCTATGACAATGATATTAAGGTATATCTTCAACTGGATACGGGAAGTGTATCTAATCTGAAGCCGGAACTTGTTATGGAAGCCTTTTGTAAAGATAATAATATAGAATATAATTCATTTGCTTGGCAAGTTCATAGACTAGAGCTTTATACTAGGGATGAAAAGACTAAAAAATTAATTCCGCTTGATCATTTGGATAAGTAGGATGCGGGGGATGCTTTTATGAGTCATAAGATTATTATTACAAGGCAAGATCATACTATAATCTCTGCATTATTTGAAGGGATGGATATGGTGCAAGTATCCCTAAATCCTGATAATGAGGAGAATATTCTAGGCAATATTTATCTTGGTAAAGTAAAAAATATTGTTAAAAACATAAATGCTGCCTTTGTTGAAATTGAAGAGGGCAGGATGTGTTACTTTTCAATGAAGGAAAATCCCTATCCCATCCTTGCCAATCAGGCCTGTGATGATAAGGAAGCTTCCCTTAAGGAAACTCAGATTAAGATAGGTGATGAGCTGATTGTTCAGGTTACCAAGGAAGATGTTAAGACCAAGGCACCTGTAGTCAGCTCCAATATCAACCTGACCGGAAAATATGTAGCTTTAACCTATGGAAAAACCTCTATTGGAGTATCCAAAAAGATTGAGGATCAAGCAGAGCGGCAGAGACTTCGATCATTGGTAAAACCCTATGTCAGTAAGGAATTTGGTTTTATAGTCAGAACTAATTCAGCTTATATGTCTGATCAATTGATAATTAATGAAATAAATAATCTTATAGAAACTTTTAAAAACATAAGAAGATACGGAGTTCATAAAAGCAGATTTTCATTATTATATAGTACACCACCGGCTTATATTTGTGATATTAGAGACGGATATGCAGATAGGGTTGATGAATTTGTAACCGATGATGCAAGGCTTTATGAAAATATTAAGGAGTATCTGACACAACATCAGCCGGAAGATATGGCAAAGTTAAGATTATATCAAGATGATAATATAAGCTTATGGACCCTCTATGGAATTAAGGAGAAGCTAAAGGAGGCACTTAAGCCCAAAGTTTGGTTAAAATCAGGGGGTTCTCTTATAATTCAGCCCACGGAAGCTTTAACGGCAATAGATGTCAATACAGGAAAGGCAGTGGCAGGAAAGAAAAAGGTTCAAGAAACCTTTTTAAAGATCAATTTAGAAGCAGCAAAAGAAATTGCAAAACAAATACGGTTACGGAATTTAAGCGGAATAATTATAATTGATTTTATCGATATGGAATTAGAAAAAGATAAAGAGTTACTAATGAGAGAACTAGAAGAATATCTAAAAAAAGATCCAATTAAAACAACCCTTGTGGATATGACAGCCTTAGGTTTAGTAGAGGTTACAAGAATGAAGCTAAGAAAACCTTTACACGAACAGCTTCCTTTTATCGATACTATACTTCAACAATGATTAAATTAGGTCATTGAGTTTTAGCTACGTGCTTGTAAAATTTTAATTGACATTTTTTAAGGTATATGCTAACATAATTTAGTGTGCCGCACAATGGGGTATAAGTTCCGTTTATACGGACACCGTAGTTGGCGAGTAATGATAATAGGAGGTGCCATATGTACGCAATTATTGCAACTGGTGGAAAACAGTACAAGGTAGCGGAAGGCGATATCATTAAAGTTGAGAAGCTTGGCCTAGAAGCTGGCCAAGAAGTTACTTTTGACCAAGTACTAGCTGTAAATAACGGTAAAATGATTGTTGGAAATCCTACAGTAGCAAATGCTAATGTTACAGCAACTGTTGTTGAAGAAGGTAAAAACAGAAAAGTTGTTGTATACAGATACAAAGCTAAAAAAGGATATAACAAGAAAAAAGGTCATAGACAGCCATATACCAAAGTTAAGATTGAAAAGATCAATGCATAGGTAATGGTATATTATGATTAAAGTAACCATTTATAAAGATAAAGATAATTTGATTACAGGTTTTAAGGTGCTAGGACATGCAGGTTATGGCCAAGAGGGCAATGATGTTGTATGTGCAGCAGTATCTGCCTTGGTAATCAATACAATAAATTCTATTGAATATTTTACTTCTGATACTTTTGATTATAGTGAAGATGAAAAAAGTGGTTTAATAGAATTTCACCTGACTAGCCCCATAAGTAAAAATGGAAATTTACTCCTTAGTTCACTGGCCTATGGACTTCATGGAATAAAAAAGGAATGTAAGGGTAAGTATATTTCAATATCCGAGAGGGTCAGTCAAAAGAATAAGTAAAGTAGCAGGCAGATTCAGCTTGAATTTATATAGTGGATTTGCACGGTTTGATTATAAACTAGGAGGTGTAAAACATGTTAAGAATGAACCTTCAATTTTTTGCTCACAAGAAGGGTGTAGGTTCCTCAAAGAACGGTAGGGATTCTGAATCCAAGAGACTTGGCGCAAAAAGAGCTGACGGACAGTTTGTTCGTGCCGGTAATATTCTTTATAGACAGCGTGGAACAAAGATACATCCGGGACTTAATGTAGGTCGTGGTAGTGATGATACATTATTTGCATTAGTAGACGGTGTTCTTCGCTTCGAAAGAAAAGGCAGAGACAAGAAACAGGCAAGTGTTTATCCTGTAGAGAGTGTATAAAAGCAGATACATGTGATGATAACCCCAAATTCCTATGCAGCATGAATTTGGGGTTCTTTTATGTTTATTGTTTATTATGGTGGTTGTTATTACCATAAATTCAGATTATAATAAGCATTATAGGAATTGGTAATAATACAAGTACATAATACAATATCATTCTATCTTAGATACATCCATGGAACTCATGAGATTTATTTAAGAAAGCTTGATAAATGTCATGAATTACATGAATTGAATGTAAAATTTCTTATCTAGTAGTTGGTAGTTCTTGCTTAAATGGAGGATATTATGTTTGCAGATAGAGCTGAAATTTATATAAGATCCGGTAAAGGCGGAGACGGCCATGTCAGTTTCAGAAGAGAAAAATACGTTCCGGCCGGTGGCCCGGACGGAGGAGATGGCGGAAAAGGCGGAGATGTCATTTTTGAAGTTGACGAAGGTTTGAACACCTTGGCTGATTTTCGATATACCAGAAGGTTTATTGCTGAGGATGGAGAAAACGGCAGTAAAAAGAAATGTTCCGGTAGAGACGGCAAGGATCTTATACTTAAGGTTCCCCCGGGAACAGTTATAATAGAGGTAAACACCGGAAAAGTAGTAGCTGATATGTCAGGAGATAACAAAAGAGAAGTGGTCCTAAAAGGAGGCCGTGGGGGTAAAGGAAATCAGCATTATGCCACTGCCACCATGCAGGCGCCTAAATATGCCCAACCGGGACAAGCTGCCATGGAAATGACTGTACGTCTGGAACTTAAAGTTATAGCAGACGTAGGTTTAGTAGGCTTTCCCAATGTAGGTAAATCCACACTATTATCCAGGGTTACCAATGCAAGGCCTAAAATCGGAAACTATCATTTTACCACCACAAGGCCTAATCTTGGAGTGGTTGACTTAGAGGAGGGCGGCGGTTTTGTTATAGCTGATATTCCGGGATTAATTGAAGGGGCTTCAGAAGGACTAGGTCTTGGACATGAATTTTTAAGGCATATTGAGCGTACTAAGGTTATAATTCATCTGGTGGATGCAGCCTCTACAGAGGGTAGGGATCCTATAGAAGATATCCGTAAGATAAATTCAGAGCTGGTTTCTTATAATGAGCAGCTGGGTAAACTGCCACAAGTTATTGCGGCAAACAAGCTGGATGTATTATATGGTGATGAAAAAGAAGAAATTATAAAGAAACTTAAGTCTACCTTTGAACCGGAGGGATATAAGGTGTTTCCCATATCTGCAGTAAGCGGTGAGGGTGTTAAGGAACTTTTGTATCATGTTAAGGCTATGCTAGATCAAATGGATACAAGTCCGGTTATTTTTGAAAAGGAATTCTTCCCGGAAGAACTTAAAGATAAATCCCTGCCATTTGAAGTATGGAAAGAAGAAGACCATGTTTATGTGGTGGAAGGTCCAAGGATTGAGCGTATGCTTGGTTATACTAATTTAGAATCTGAAAAAGGTTTTGTGTTTTTCCAAAATTTCATGAAGGAAAATGGAATCTTAGATCAGTTAGAGGAACTGGGCATTCAAGAAGGGGATACAGTAAGAATGTATGGCCTGCAATTTGATTATTATAAATAGGCTAATTATTTAAATTATTTATACTAATATGTAATTATGGAAGGGAGTGCTTTATGACAACAAAGCAACGGGCTTATTTAAAAGGATTAGCCATGAAGATAGATCCGATTTATCAAATCGGAAAATCAGCATTAACTCCTGAAATTACTCAAGGAGTTGCTGAGGCTTTAGAAGCAAGGGAATTAATAAAGATAAATGTTTTGAAAAATTGTATTGAAGACATTAATGTAATGGCACAAACTCTTGCAGAAAGAACTCGTTCGGAAGTAGTTCAGGTTATCGGAAGAAAGATTGTATTATATAAGGAATCCAAAGATAAAAAGAAGATTGTCTTACCCCCGGATAAAAAGATAAAGGATTAAACATAATCTGATATTTACTTTGCGAAAGGAAGAAAATCAATGAAAAAGATAGGAATTATGGGTGGAACCTTTGATCCTATCCATAATGGCCATTTATTTTTGGCGGAGCATGCATATGAGCAAGCGGGCTTAGATTATGTACTGTTTATGCCAACCATGAACCCTCCCCATAAGGCTGGAATAACCGTAGTATCCGGTGAACATAGATTAAATATGGTAAGACTTGCTCTAAAAGACAATCCTAATTTTAGACTATCGGATTTGGAGCTTAATAGACCCGGTTTAACTTATACATCAGATACTTTAGAGGTTCTAAAAAACAGGGAGCCTGATAATGACTATTATTTTATCTTAGGAGCAGACTCCCTTATGATGATACCCCAATGGAAGGATCCTCAGACTATATTTAACCTAAGTACTATTGTTGCAGGGGGAAGAATTCAATTTTCAATGGAGCAACTTAAAGAACAGGCTGAATATCTAGAGAAGACCTATAAGGGAAAGATAATTTTACTGGATATGCCCATTATGGAGATATCATCAGAAAAGATCCGTAAAAGGATTAAGGAGGGTAAGTCTATACGGTATTATGTACCAGGTGAGGTGCTAACTTATATAAATGATCATAATCTATATAGCTAATACTATTATGTAAATAAAGTAGCAGCAATTAAGTCCAAAATATGAGGTAATTATATGGAAGATATTCTAAGCAAATTAAGAGATAGCATGAAACAGGTATTATCAGAAAATAGATATCGCCATGTATTAGGTGTAGAAGAGGTTTGTTATGATTTAGCTTTGATTTTTGGATATGATACTATAAAAGCTAGCATAGCAGGAATACTTCATGATTGTGCAAAGCATTTGACAGCTGAGGAACTAATCCGGGAATGTAAAAAAAACAACTTGGAAATAACAGAAACCGAACGAATGCAACCTTTACTTCTTCATGCTAAGCTAGGTGCAATCTATGCTAAAGAAAAATATAATATATTAGACGAAGACATTCTAAAAGCAATCAGATACCATAATACAGGCAGGCCCGCTATGTCTAAGCTTGAGAAAATTCTATACATTGCCGATTTTATTGAGCCTAACAGAAAGAATATTCCTGTACTTGATAAAGCAAGAGAAGCAGCCTATCAAGATTTAGACCGGGCTCTTGTTATAATAACAGGCAGTATTCTTAATTATCTAACAGAAAAAGATGAAATAATAGATAACTTAACAAAGGACACATATGAATATTATGTGAACCTAGGTTAAGTTAATAATATAACTTGGAGGTAGATATGGATAATTCAAGGGAAATGGTAAAACTAGCTTACGACGCTCTAGAAGATAAAAAAGGAGAAGATATTCAGATAATTGATATTAAGGATATATCGATTATTGCAGATTATTTTATTATTGCTAACGGAACTAATGCTCAGCAAGTAGATTCTTTGGTAGAATCGGTTAAGGATAAATTAGGTAGGAATGGTTATGAACCCCAGCGAATTGAAGGAGTAAAAAGTGCAGGTTGGATACTGATGGATTATGGGGATCTTATCGTCCATGTATTTTCTAAGGAAGATCGTTTATTTTACGATTTGGAAAGAATCTGGAGAGACGGAAAAACTATTACTATAGATCAGCTATAAAATAAAGGTGTCAGGTACTTATAACAGATTTGAACTTGCGTTCACAGCTTGTTAACAGTACCTGGCACCTTTTAAAATATACGGAAAAGTCCGATAACAACTCCTAGTATCTGTAAATCCGATACTATAATAGGCTCCATGGTGTCGTTTTCAGGTTGTAAGCGGAAATGACCGCCTTCTTTATAAAATGTCTTTACAGTAACTTCATCATCTATAAGTGCTACTACATAGTCTCCGTTCTTTGCATGGGATTGCTTTTGGACAAGTATTTTATCACCGTCATAAATGCCTGCGTTAATCATGCTGTCGCCCTTAACTTTTAACATAAATGTTTCTATATTGGGCATATATTCAGAAGGAATAGGAAAGTAGCTCTCTATATTTTCAACAGCCAGAACCGGATGTCCTGCTGTAATAGTTCCTACAATAGGGACATTGATAAGTTCTCGTCTGGTGAGGTTGAACTCGTCATCTATAATTTCAATTGCCCTTGGTTTAGATGGATCTCGGCGGATATAACCGTTTTTTTCAAGAGATTCTAGATGTGAGTGAACAGAAGAAGTTGATTTTAGTTTAACTGCTTCACAAATTTCACGAACGGCTGGGGGGTATCCTTTGTTAATAATCTGAGATTTTATAAATTCAAGAATCTCTTTCTGCTTATTACTTATCCTGCCATATCCCATATGTATCTGCCTCCTCATATATTTTAATACCTTTATTTATTCCATAATCTCATCAAATATTATATTTGTTAAATATTATGCTTAGTATAACATACTTGGCAGTAAAATGCAAAACTTATGTTCTGAAAAACGAAAAAACGTTTGTAAAAAGGAATATATGTTCGAAAAAACTATTGACAAGCAAATGTTTGTTCGATATAATCAATTTAAAACATTTGTTCGGATTAAGTTTTTATAAAATTTTACTTTCTAAGACATCAGATGACCTTGGCTCATATTATAATTGGTAAAAATCAAGAATAAATTTATAGTTTATAACCGGGAGGTATATATTATGAATAAATCTTTAATCAGTAATTTTAATTCAAATCATGAGCCTATAAGAAATATAACTGATAGAAGAATGAAGAAGAGTATAAAATGGATCGGACTGTCAGTATTAATTATTATCATTCTTCTAACAGCTATATTTACCGGCAAGACTGCTACAGCAAAGAATGAAAGGCATAGGGTTAAGCAGGTAGCCAGTGTTCAGATTCAAAAGGGAGATAGCTTATGGACTATAGCTTCTAGATATATGACAGAGGAGTATAAAGATATCAACGATTATATTGAAGATATTATGATTTGTAATGGACTTACATCTGATAAAATCCATGCCGGTAATTATATTATTGTTCCTTATTATGTAGATTTATCTAGTAATTAATAGACTTTATATTATGCTAAAACCTCTTATATTTAGCCAAAGAATACATTTTTTTAATTATTACTTGACTTTTTGGGAAGAATATCATAGGATACAGAATAAGGTATAAATATTATAAAGGCTGTGAAGAGAAGAGTAGTCTTAATGGCAACCTACAGAGAGTTCCGTTTGCTGAGAAGGAATGGGGAAGTTAAGATGAAGCAAGCCTCGGAGCCGCATACGGATCCGGATTAGATGATTTACTAATCCGGTGATGCTATGACGTTTGTCCACGTTACAGGACTAAGGTATAATCTGTACCTAATAAGTTTGATATGGTAACATATCAAAAAAATAGGGTGGCACCACGAAGTATTCGTCCCTACGGTAATCTTTGGATTATCGTAGGTTTTTTTATATGTAAAAGTGGTGTCGGTAAATTACAATAAAGGAGGAGCTTATGAAAGAGGAAAATATAATCAGAAAAAGACCGGAGCCTGAAAGACCAAAGTTTCCAAAAAGGGCAGTTGTAACAGCAGGAATGCCTTATGGAAATAAAGGGCTTCATTTTGGACATATTGGCGGTGTATTTATCCATGCCGATGTATTTGCCAGATTTTTAAGAGATAGGATTGGTAAGGATAATGTAATATTCGTATCCGGTACCGACTGTTATGGTTCTCCCATAGTTGAAAATTATAGGAAGATTTGTGAGCAAGAAGGTTATAAAGGTACAATCGAAGAATATGTTACCGAAAACCATCTAAAACAGAAGAAAACCTTGGATGATTATGAAATTGCTTTAAACTTATATGCTACATCTGCTTTTGGAAGAAGCGGGGAAATTCATAACAAGGTATCCGAAGAAGTATTTGAATTACTTTATGAGAAAGGTTATCTAGAAAAGCTGTCAACTCCTCAGTTTTTTGACCCGGAACATAAGGTATTGTTAAACGGTCGTCAAGTGGTAGGAGAATGTCCTATTGAGGGTTGTAAATCAGAAAGAGGTTATGCTGATGAATGTTCTTTAGGACATCAGTATATGCCAAGTGAGCTTATTAATCCTAAAAGTACCTTGTCCGGAAAAACTCCGGAAGTTATAGATGTAACTAACTGGTATTTTAAGCTGGAGGAGTTCCAAAAACTACTGTCAGACAGGGTGGAATATCTTAGAAAGAATACTAATTCCAGAAAATATCTGCTTAATACCATGGAAGAGTTCCTAAGGGAACCTATGATTCATATAAAGAAAAATCAGCTGCCTAAGCTTAAAGAAATTATTGATAAATTACCAGACCATGAATATATAGAAGAAGAGAAGAAACCTTCAGTTACCTTGGTATTTAAGACCTTAAGGGATAGGGAAGAGGCAACAAAGATTATTGCAAATCATGGAGTCAACTTCCGTACCGGAAAGACCTTGGTGCCATTTAGACTGACAGGTAATATCGAATGGGGAGTAAAGGCACCGGTTAAGGAAGGACTAGAAGGTTTGACCTTCTGGGTATGGCCTGAATCTTTATGGGCTCCCATATCCTTTACGAGAACATATCTAGAGACCGGTTCGGCTTCCTCAAAGGATTGGAAGGATTGGTGGTGTTCTAAAGAGGCCAATGTATATCAGTTTATAGGTGAAGATAATATTTACTTTTACGGAATTGCCGAAATGGCAATCTTTATGGCTCTGCAGAAAGAAGCACCGGATTTTATACCAAAGGATGGAGATTTAATTCTTCCCCACCTAATAGCCAATAACCATGTGCTTTTTATGGACAAGAAAGCTAGCAGTAGCTCAGATATTAAACCTCCCATGGCTGATGAATTATTACAATACTATACCAATGAACAACTTAGAATGCATTTTCTAAGCTTTGGCCTAGATAATAAGAGTGTAAGTTTTCAGCCTGCGGTTTACCAAACCCAAAAACAGGATGGGATAGACCCTGTATTAAAGGAAGGAAATCTTTTAACTAATGTATACAATAGGTTAATCCGTTCTTGTTTCTATACGGCGCAGAAGTATTATGATTCACATATACCGGAGGGAACAATCAGTCAAAATATTTTAGATGAAGCTAGAAAAGTAATCTTAAAATACGAAAGACACATGTATAACCATGAGTTCCATCGTATATGCGACTTGTTAGATAGCTATATTCGTAGCAGTAATAAATATTATGTAAATAATATAAGAACTGCGGAAAATAACGATGACGATGCTCTAAGAAGACAGGTTTTAATAGACTCTTTTTATGCAGTGCGAGTTATAGCTACCTTGGTTCATCCAATTGCCCCCACCGGTGCAGAAATGGTGAGAGAGTACTTAGGTGTGGATGAGAGAATGTGGGATTGGGAAACAATATTTGAGCCCTTGGATTATTTTATTTCTAATCTAAATGAACATAAGCTTAAATTCCTTGAACCTAGGGTAGATTTCTTTAAAAAACATGAGAGCCAGCTGAGATAATCAATAGGCCATAAAAAACGGACCTTCCACTTTAGGGAGGTCCGTTAATATTATATGCAAAATATCATAACCGACATTCATTATAGTAATTTAAATTATTGCTTATACATTGTATAAAGGCTATAGGTAGCAATATTTACCATGGAATAACCATTATTTTCTTCTTCTTTAAAAGAAATAATAAAGTCATTTTTAAACTGAATAGAAGAATCAGATTTACCATTAATAATTAAGGCTTCAGGAAATAACACAAGATAGATGCCATCCCCCTCATTAAGACTTAAACTGGGATTTTCCACATCGCAGCCGTAAGTTCCGTAATGCATATTATTTTTATTCTTGCTCTTGTCACTATACCATTCATAGGTACCGTCTTCAGAAAATATCAAATAACCTTCCTTGTTAAGATCCCATTCTCCCACAAGGAATTCTTTAGCCTTTTTTTCATTTTCATTATTAACTTCTTCGTTAACTTTAATTTGAGACATTAGCTTAATAGCTTCATCATATCCGGCATAAAAATTATCAATTATGGAGGTATAAGATACAGAGGCTGCAGTATAATATTTTCCATAATACCTTTGATAAACTTTATAGGTAGTAGATCCGACTGTATATATATATCCATATTCATACCACTTATTGCCATTTACTGTTATTTCATTAGGTTCTTGAAAGACCTGAAAATCTTCACTAGAAGACAGGATATCCTCAATAAAACTAATCATTGTCATCGGATGCTGATATGTACTTTCTGTACTGGTATATATATTGATTATATTGTCATTACTATCTCTTAACTCAATAGAAGTACTTTCATCGGATTTTTCAAGCATTTTCCATACTTTAGTATCATATTTAAAGGAGAGATTGCCTAGGGTAATTGAGCTTGTGTTTTTACCACAGGCTGTAAATAAAAAAATAATTAGGAAAATATTTAATACATATATAGTCTTTTTCATAATGCTACCTACTCTTTCTTAATTAAGCTAATAAAGGTCAATCTTAATTTTATATAATACAACTAAATGGAAAAAATATCAACCATATTAGTTTTAAATTAATATTAATTAAATACGATTATTCTTCTTAATATTGTAATATTTGCAATATATGATAAAATAAGTATGGAAGAAGAAAAATTCTAGTATAAAGGAGAATGTCATGGCTATGTATGAGATGAAACCGGAATATTACACCGGGATTGATTTTATTGATCAAGAACACAAAAAACTATTCGACATTGCTAATCAAGCATATGAATTGCTAACTAATGAATTTATACCTGATAAGTATGACTACATTATGGAAGTTATTGATGAGTTAAAAGATTATGCCAAATATCATTTTGACCATGAAGAAACCTATATGACAAGCATAAAATATAAAAGGTTTTTGTCTCAGAAAGTGTCCCATGATGATTTTATTGAAAAGATTAACCAGTATGATTCTGAAATTGTTGATGAACAGCAAAGAGAATCTTTATTGGACTTGTTAGAATTTTTAACAAGTTGGTTAGTAGAACATATCTATAAGCAGGATAAATTAATAGCTGAAGCTGAGTAAATAATAAAAATAAAGACCGCTTTTGAGGTATAATGTAATTATCTCTAAGGCGGTTATTTTTATAAACAAATCAAATAAAGAATAAGGGGCAAATAACCATAATTATTTGGTCTGGCTTACATATAATTAAATAAGGAATACTTAAGGAAGAATAGTATGTCAGACCAGGAGTTTTATACCTTCAGTGAATATATGCGAAAAGATCAGGAAATCTTATCACCCTCTGCCGAGGATTATATGGAAATGATTTATAGACTTTCAAAAAATCAAGGTTTTACCAGAGTAAATGACCTTGCTATGGCTTTAAATGTGCAACCTCCCTCTGTTACTAAAATGATTCAAAAACTTTCTGAGATTAATCTTATTAAGTATGAAAAGTATGGTGTAATCATGTTAGAGGATAAAGGTCTAAAACTGGGAAAAGCGCTTCTTTATAGACATAATCTAATTGAGGATTTTTTAAAGCTACTAAATATTACTGAAGGTATATTGGCAGAGACGGAAAAAATGGAACATACCATAAATGATGAAATTCTTACAGGAATTAAAGACTTGGTGGATTTTTTCAATGATAATCCTGAGTTATTGGAAAAACTAAACAAATATCGGAATCAAAAGAAAAAATAATTTAATTAATTACATGACTATAAGACATAGAAGACGGACTATGATTTATATAAATATATAATTTAAACCATAGTCCGTGTTATATTGTAAATTTAAGCAAATTCAATTAACCCCATCCCAATAATCTAAATATTATAGTGGTTATAGAGCATATTATAATTGCAACTAATGTTGGAATAAGAGCTGCAAGTACAGTCCATTTAGTACTTCCGGTCTCTTTTTTTATGGTCAGTAAGGTTGTGGCACAGGGCCAATGAAAGAGGCAGAATAACATAGTATTTAAGGCAGTAAGATAAGTCCAGCCATTTTCCAGCAAAATAGTCCTAAGGGAATCTAAACTGTCAAAATCTATCATGGACCCTGTGGACAGATAGGACATTAAGAGGATGGGAAGTACAATTTCATTGGCAGGAAGCCCAAGTATGAAAGCCATCAGTATATATCCATCCAGTCCGATTAATTTAGCAAGAGGATTAAAAAACTGTGCTCCATGGCCTATTAAGCTTAAGTCTCCAATATAAATATTTCCTAAAATCCAGGTAATAGCCCCCGCCGGTATAGCTACCATAACAGCTCTTGCAAGAACGAATATAGTACGATCTATAATGGAAGTATATAGTACACGGCCAATTCTTGGAATCCTATAAGGAGGCAATTCCAAGGTAAAGGTGGAGGGGATGCCTTTGAGTATAGTTTTTGACAGGAGATAGGAAACCAATAGGGTTACAATTATTGAAAATACTACCAGCCCTGTAACAGTTAGTACAGGTAAAAGTCCATAAGCAAATCCGCTTCTTGAAAGTAAAAATACAGTAGATAAGGCTATAAGGGTTGGAAATCTTCCGTTGCAAGGAACAAAATTATTAGTTAAAGTAGCAATAAGCCTTTCTCTGGGGGATTCAATAATTCTACAGGCAATAATCCCTGCGGCATTACATCCAAAACCCATACACATGGTTAAACACTGCTTTCCGTGAGCCCGTGCCTTTTTAAATAAATGGTCCATATTAAAGGCAACTCTCGGAAGGTAGCCTAAATCTTCTAAGATAGTAAATAGAGGGAAAAAGATTGCCATAGGCGGCAACATAACAGATATAACCCATGCCAAAGTTCTATATATCCCCAGTACAAAGAAAGCAGAAAGCCATTTAGGTGCATTAAAATAATTAAATAATAGAGTCAATTTATCCTCAAGAAAAAAGAAGAAATTTGAAAGTATTGCAGAAGGATAATTTGCCCCTGATATGGTAATCCAAAAAACAAGAGCCAAGGTTAAAAGCATTAATGGAATACCGAATATTTTAGAAGTAATATAGCTATCAATAATCCTGTCACGGTTTATCCGTTTTGGATCAATTTTGACGTGATTTTTAGTTATTTCATAAGCTTTATTATAGATTTTTGTACTTATAGTATCTCGAATATCTTGCTTATTCTCAATATTTGCATTATCAAGAATAGACTGGATTTGTAATGTTTCTTCATCAGCTATAAAATCATATAAGGAGTGAATAAGTCTTTCATCCCCATCAATCATCCTAAGTGCCAGCCATCTAGGGGTTATTGTTCCTGAAATTTTTTCGGTTATGGGCTCAATGGATGTTACAATTTCTTCTAATTCATTATCGTAATAAACAAGATTTGGATTTGCTTTTATTTTACCTGTAACAAGCTGGTATATAGTAGATTTTAAATAATCAATTCCTACACCACTTCTGGCCGCACATGTAACAATAGGAATACCCAGTTCCTCTTTTAGCCCAGTGACATCAATATTTATTTTTTTCTTTTTGGCTTCATCTATTAGATTTATACATAATATAACCTTATCGGTTAATTCCATAATCTGATATACCAGATTTAGATTCCGCTCAAGGCAGGTTGCATCTGTTACAACTATTACTGCATCGGCATTTCCAAAACATATGAAATCCCTAGCCACTTCTTCTTCAATAGAAGAAGAGAAGAGGGAATATGTCCCCGGAAGATCAACTAAGATAAAATCTTTATCTAAATGGCTAAACTCACCTTTGGCATTGACAACGGTTTTACCCGGCCAGTTTCCTGTATGCTGTTTTAATCCCGTAAGACAGTTAAATACAGTGCTTTTGCCTGTATTGGGATTACCTGCTAAGGCAATAACAAATTGTCCTTCTTTTTTATCAATATGAAATATATCCTTTAAAGCAGAATTTTTTGTAGATTGATATGATAAACCCATTAAAACCTCCAAAACTATAACAAAGTTTATTTAAATAAATTAGAATTCTTCTGTGCAGTATTAATTTTGCTCTACGGTAACTAAAGCTGCTTCTTCGTTTCTAAGGGCAATCATAGCGCCACGTATATTAAAAATAGTAGGATCACCGGATGGACCCCGTCTTATTACTTCTATTTTTGCCCCTCTTGTTATTCCAAGAGCTAACATTCGTTCTCTTAAGATACCGGTTGAAACTAGATCCTTAACAGTAACAATGCTTCCTACAGAAGCTTTATGAAGTTTTTCCATTATAACCTCCCGAAAATTTATTATATTTAACTTTACTATTTAACTTAAAATAAAAGTTTTAGCCTAAGCTAATATATAATATGATTAATTACTAATCTGGTTCATAGAAGTAATAAAAAAACGTGCCATAAGGCAAAAACCAAAATCCTTTTGGAATTTACCAATATGGCATGTTCTTATAAGATTACTATATAAAATAATATAATTTTTACTATAATTATTAAACGATTTCTTTTATAATTTTATCATATATATGGTCAACTTTTGAAAAATCCATAGCTTCGATATAATAAGCTTCTAAATCATCATGAAGAAGTTTCGCCTTCTTTATATGTTTTGTGCCGGTGTCTATTAATTCTTTAGCATTTTTAAGATTTAAGGTCATCTGTTCTTGATCGGATTTAGAAATAGTGTCCATTAAATCTTCAATCAAAATATCCTGCTTACTACCCTGAAACTTATGGAAGTCATTTGCTGTGGTTATGGCTATGGCTGCGGAGGGAAAGATGATATGGTCTATCTTTTTTGGTGTCCTTATAGAACAGTAACATACTATCTGTTCAAATCCCTTAGCTGCAGCAGTTTGATATATGTTGGATAGTAAAAGGCCGGAAGCAGCTCCCCATATATCATTAATTACATATACGGTTTTGGCAAGTTCAGATATAGTTTCACCAAAAAATACGGTTTCACCTACGGAAACAGCACTAAGAAGACGCTTTTTTTCTTTACCTAAATTAGATCCTTCTAGTTCTTTTAGTATTTTGTTAGTAATATCATTAATAGTACTTTGTTTTATATAGCCTGAGGCTATTTTTAAGTTATTATCAAGTAAAGTAGCTGCCCCTTGAATATATGAGGTGGCTGTATTATGACAGGAGCTAATAGTATCACTTAAAGAGATAATATCCATTTTGCTTTTTATAAGTTTGGAATCCTCCCAACAATCAGCCATATTAATAATAAGATCATAAGCTCCCGGATATCTTGGATCCATTATATGAGGAGCGGTTCCGTCCACCATGGCTACTTTGGCATCATGGTCTATAAATGCGTCCAAAGACTTGGGATCACTGGCGCAGTGGATATATTCCAACTCATGATTTTTATCAAGAAGAGTTTTTATAACTCGCTTCATTAGGGAGCTTTTTCCGCTACCGGGTCCCCCTTTTATTATATATAATCTTTTACCATACCTAGGATCTCTAAGTTGATCAAATAAGGAAACAAATCCCTGTTTTGTATTACTTCCCAATAAAAAGCGAATATTTTTTTTAGCTGACATAGTATCACCTCATAATTATTATAGTATCAAAAATATACTTGGTGTATCAAATTTTTACATTCTAACATTTATTATTTAAATATTTAATATATTTAATATTTTATGTAATTACTATATTCTTTGAATATAAGTAATATATTATTACATAAGTATTATAATATTTTTAATAAGGATTTTCTTGCATTTTGCTAAAAAGAATGATATGCTCATACAGAATTATTAGCATAAATTTTATAAAGGCGTGGAGGGGCATTATGTTAGATATTCTAAAAGCAATTATCCTAGGCATTGTTGAAGGTATTACGGAATGGCTTCCTATTAGCAGTACCGGACATATGATACTGGTTAATGAATTTATACCTTTAAATGTATCAGAAGAATTTATGGAAATGTTTCAAGTAGTTATACAGCTTGGAGCAATTCTGGCTGTGGTGATTCTCTATTTTCATAAATTAAATCCTTTTTCTCCAAAGAAAAGCAAGGAAGAAAAAAAAGATACCATGAGTATTTGGTATAAGGTAATAATAGGAGTAATGCCGGCTGGTATTATGGGAGTTCTTTTTGATGATTGGTTTGATCAGCATTTTTATAATTACATAACTGTAGCTATAATGTTGATTTTTTATGGAGTATTATTTATTCTAATTGAAAATAAGAACAAAGATAAGGGAGCCGAGATTGAAAGCTTTAATGAACTGTCTTATAAAACAGCCCTTTTAATCGGTATCTTTCAGGTTCTGTCCTTAATTCCCGGAACCTCCCGTTCGGGAGTAACTATTTTAGGGGCAATAATTCTTGGAACTTCTCGATTTGTTGCTGCTGAATACTCATTTTTCTTATCTATACCGGTTATGTTTGGAGCCAGTGCATTAAAACTTATAAAATTTGGTTTTGACTTTACAGGTAAGGAAATTGCCATATTAATAACCGGTATGGCTGTGGCTTTTATAGTATCAATTATAGCTATAAAATTTCTTATAAGCTATATTAAGAAAAATGATTTTAAATCCTTTGGTTGGTATCGAATAGTTCTTGGTATATTAGTACTGGGATATTTTATGGTAATTGCATAATAAGATGAAGAAGCAATGGATATATTTTGACCTTGTATAAAATTATAAGATTTAGTATAATTTTTATAATTTTATAACAGAAATATATTTATTGCTTTTTTAATTGAAAGAGGTGGGAAATGGCTAAGAAAAAACATGTGTTATACGGTATATTTATGTTTTTTGCTATTATCATCTTACTTATTATTTTGTTTTATGCAGTTAAAATACTAAAGAATGGAATAAGTTCTTGGAATAAATCCGATATGGATCTTGTAAACAATGAAACTGATGAAGGTCTAGAAACAGAAAACTATGACTTAGGGGAAAATTCTTTGCCTAATTATGAAAATGAGGATGATATATCTACTGAAATAATTGATGATACTAGAAAAGAAAATGATCAAGTGAAAGTAAAAGACCCTAATGAAACAGATGATATAACATTTGGTATTGATGTGGCAAAGTGGCAGGGTATAATTGATTGGGAAAAAGTAGCTGCTTCTGATGTGGACTTTGCCATAATAAGGGTAGGCTATAGGGCTCAGGCAGACGGTAAAATTACTGAGGATCCATATGCTAAATATAATCTACAACAAGCACAAAAGCATGGTATTAAATTAGGAGCATATTTCTTTTCAACTGCTGTTTCGGAAAAAGAGGCAATAGAAGAGGCAGAATGGGTAGTAAATTTTATTGCCCCCTATAAGATTACCTATCCGGTAGCATATAACTGTGAAGGTTTTAATGATCCAAGCAGCAGGCAGTATGGTATGAATAAGGAAAAGAGAAGTAAGCTTGCGGTTGCTTTTCTTGATTATATTGAAGAAAAGGGCTACACACCTATGTTTTATGCAGCTAGAAGTGAACTTGAAGGTAGTATGGAATGGGATACAGATATTTTGACAGAAAAATATAAAATATGGGTGGCTCACTATCCCGATTATGATGTTACTGCAGATATGAAATCTTCCTATTTAGGATCCCATGATATGTGGCAGTATACCAGTAAAGGAAGTGTAGCTGGTATAGAGAATCCTGTGGATTTAAATTTTGCATACTTTGGCTATAAAAAAGAAGCAGAAGCTAAAATAGATACTCCTATAGAAGAAGTCGAAGCTGATCCGGCAGCCTTATTTTATTTTGAAGAAGTTAATGAAAAGGTAACAGCAAAAGATGTAACCAATCTTAGGAACCAACCTAATACCGATGACAGTGAAGTTATTTCTGTGCTTAAATATGGAGATACGGCTAAAAGGATTGGAATAGGAGATAACGGCTGGTCTAAGCTAGAGTACAAGGGAGAAATTTTATACGCAATTTCTAGCTACTTGACTACAGATTTAAACTATCAGGAGAATTCTAAACCCACATTAGAAAATCCTGAAGCAGGAATAGCTTTTACTGAGGTAGAAGAAAAAGTAACAGCTAAGATAAAAACCAACTTAAGACTGGTTCCCAGTACGGACAGTGACGATACCATTGTAACATCTTTAAAGAAAGGTGATACGGCAATCAGGACCGGTATAGGCAGTAATGGTTGGTCTAGGGTTGAATATGATGGCAAGACCTTATATGCTGTATCAAATTATCTAGTGCTTGTAGAAGAAGAGTAAAAAGAAATATAAGAAGGAACATAAAGACTTACAAAAAGCTTTATGTTCCTTAAGTTTTTATTTTGTGTAATTATCAAAATAGCCCTGTATTAAAACAATAGGTGTTCCTTTATCTCCACTTCCGGATGTAAGGTCGCATAAGGAACCGATTAGGTCAGTTAACCTTCTGGGAGTAGTACCCTGAGATTCCATGCTTCCCACTAAGTTATCACCTTTATTACGTATATATTCAGAGATAGCTTTTTTTAACTCATCTCCATGGAGATGGGAGAAATTATTATCTGCAAGATATTTTAGCTTGATTTCATTAGGCTGGCCTTCTAAACCTTTTGTATAAGCAGGGGATACTACAGGATCGGCCAACTCCCAAATCTTACCTATAGGGTCCTTAAAGGCTCCATCACCATAAACCATAACCTCTACATTTTTTTTGGTAAGCTCATACATCCTTTTGCTTATACTATCTACAATAATCTGACAATCACGGGGAAAAAGTTTTACCGAATCTTCAGTTGCTTTATTACTTCCTAACAAGCCATAATTTTCATTATAGCCACTGCCATCAATGGAAGAAGCAAGTATTTGATCAAGGCTATATACAGTCTTTGCACCGGCAGAATTTAATAACCTTTTGCTGCGATTTCTGGAATGAATATCACAACAAAGAACATGCTTAGTATAATTTAAAATAGCACGGCAGTCATTAGCCAGAATTATTTCCGCCTGGCAGCCTTCATCTTGTATTATTTTTTTATAATATTCAATATAATCAACCCCTGTGAAAGGATGTTTAATATATCCAAAAAGCTGACGGAATTTTTCCTCTGTTAATACATCAGTCCATGGATTGATTCCTTTTTCGTCCAAGGCATCTAGATCAACCAGATGATTTCCAACCTCATCGGCAGGATAGCTAAGTAATAGATATATTTTTTTTGCACCTTTTGCAATACCTTTAAGACAAGTGGCAAATCTATTCCTGCTTAAGATTGGAAATACTAAACCGATTTCATTATTAGCAAATTTATTTTTAATATCTTTGGCGATATGATCCACTGTGGCATAATTTCCTTGGGCACGGGCTACGACAGCTTCAGTGATACCAATAATATCTCTATCAGCTATCTGAAAATTTTCTTGCTTAGCAGCCTCAAGAACACTGTTTACTACAATTTCTACAATATCATCACCCTGACTTATAATTGGGGCACGGACTCCTCTTGATACTGTTCCGATTAATCTTTCCATAAAAATTCGCTCCCTTTTATTTATATTAATACAAAATTTCAAGAATAAATTTAATTAATGTCCCACTAATCTGAATACATAAGTAGTATATCATTCTTTTTATCTTTAGTAAAACTAATAGTATTTATACATACGATAAGCTGTACTTATGGGAGAACATAGGATTATGGAGAAAAAAGTACTGATATTCTCATTATAAATAAGCTAAGGAGAATATCAGTACATTAAAATTGCTATGTAAATATTAATTAATATAAATTAAGCGTAAGGATGGATAGTCTGTATAGTTCCGTCCTCATTATATTTAATCTCTGTAAATTTAATAGAACGTCTGTGGTCGATGCCACCGGAAAGAGAAGCATCATGATAGAATAAATACCATTTGCCCTTAAACTCAACAATTGAATGATGGGTTGTCCAACCAATAACAGGCTCTAAAATTCGGCCTCTGTATACAAAAGGTCCTTTTGGATTGTCTGAGGTTGCATAACAAATATAGTGGGTGGAACCGGTTGAATAAGAGAAGTAGTAGGTTCCATTATATTTATGCACCCATGCAGCTTCAAAGAAACGTCTGTCCTCATCACCTGCAAGAAGGGGGGTGCCATTCTCATCAAGAATTTTGATTTCCTGAGGTGTATCGGCAAAGGTTAACATATCGTCACTCATAGTAGCTACTATAGGACCTAGGGCAACTTCATCAGGTTTCTGAGGTCCTGCCTCAGGATTGAAAGTTCCGGTCTGCCATTTTTCTAACTGTCCACCCCAAAGTCCTCCAAAATACATATATGCCTTACCGTCATCATCAATAAAGACAGCGGGATCTATACTAAAACTTCCCGGTATATAATTTGGTTCCGGAGTAAAGGGACCGGCAGGGCTTTTACTGGTTGCTACACCTATACGGAAGATACCATCCTTATCCTTGGCAGGAAAGTAGAAATAATAAGTACCGTTTTTGTATGCAGCGTCGGGAGCCCACATCTGTGTACTAACCCAAGGAACATCATTCATATGTAAGACTTGTCCGTGGTCTACTACAGGAGCATCTATATCATCCATGGAGAATACATGATAATCTTCCATACGATATTGAGTGCCGTCATCGTCAGATACTCCATCATGTTCTAAATCATGGGATGGATAGATATAGATCTTATCTTCGAATACGTGGGCAGATGGGTCAGCAGTATAAATATGAGTTACCAGTGGTTCATTTTGCTTTGTCTTCTTATTCATCAATATATCTCCTCATCTAAGTAATATTTTGATACCTTAATTATAGCAAGGATAAATAATCAATCAAGTTAAAATATTGACTATATATCATATGAAATTTGAGCACTTTTGATAAATATGAAATAAAAATATAAAGAAAGTAAAATAAATATATTTAAAGATATAAAATGCCTAAGGTTTTTTGTTAAAATCTACTGCAACAAGAAACATATTACATATTTATCTGATAACATGTCAGAATAAAGGTAGGAAAAGATAAACATATTGTTTCTATTCGGAATAATTCTTTGAAAATATTGTGACTTTAGTATTAAAATATTGCATTAATCCCCACACAATCTCCTAAATACACAAAAGGCATAGATAATAGTCTGTAATATATAACATAAAGTTCAAAAATTGCTCAAACGGCCAAGGGGGATTTGACAGTAAAATTTGATACAAAAAGAAGGGATGAATTTAAGGAATTGGCCAAGGGAATTTCCGATATGATGCAACATATGAGCAATCTAATTGGACAGGTGCAAGCAGTAACTGGGACTGTAAGTAATTCAGTAAAGCATTTATCTACAACATCCGGTGAACTGCTGACAGCAACAAAGGGAATTACTGAGACTATTGATGATATGGGTAGCGGAATGGTTCATCAAGCTGAAGATGCACAAAATTGTGCTATGCAGATGTCTGGTCTGTCAGAGCATATTAATCAGCTCTATGAAAATACTAATGAAAATGAAAAAATTGCTGACTATACACAGGAAGTTACCAATAACGGAATACAAATAATAGAAGAATTAAATGAAAAATCAAAGGCTACGTCGGAAGTTACTCAGGATGTTATTAGAAAGATACAGGAATTTGAAGTTCAATCAAAGAAAATAGAAGGTTTTGTAAATATAATTAATGAAATTGCTTCCCAAACCAACCTATTGTCATTAAATGCCTCTATAGAAGCAGCCAGAGCGGGAGAGGCAGGAAGAGGTTTTGCAGTAGTGGCTGAGGAAATAAGAAAATTAGCTGATCAAAGTATGGAAGCTGCCAATCAAATTCAAAATACAGTTAAGGATATTACCGAGCAAAATAAGGAAGCTGTTTCTACAGCCGGTAAAGCAGAAGAAATTGTATCATCACAAACAGAAGCATTAACAAGGACTATTAATGTGTTCAAGAAAATTAATCTTCATGTTAATAGCCTAGCAGATAACTTTAAAGACATTATAGAACGATTAAAAACTATAGAAACAGTTAAAGAAGGTGCTCTAACTTCTATTCAGAATATTTCAGCTGTTACACAACAAACCGCTGCTTCTTCAGAAGAAATGAATGCAACAGCAATTCTTCAGATGGAAGCGGTTGAACAACTAAGTAAGTCGGCAAATATTCTTGAAAATGATGCTAAGAAGCTTGTAGAGGCTATTAAAATATTTAAAATAAAAAACCAGTAAACATTATTTCATATCTTGTTGAAGGCTCTTGTATTTAAAAAGTTGTTTGAAACTAATTAAAGTATACAAAAGGATTTATTAAATTTTATCAAAAAAATTTCTATTAATTATGGTTATATCCATCAATAATTACATATATATTTATTAAGAAGCTAGCAAGATTGAACAAAAATAGCAATATATGAGCTTAAAATAGCAATATTTGAGAAGCTTGTGCATCAATTAACTGTTATAATACACTTGTATTTTTTGAATACAAAAAACAAGAGGAGGGTATAATATGAAACGTATTATTGCTTTATTTCTTGCATGCCTGATGATAATGTCATTGGCATTAACAGGATGCGGAAAGCGCAACACAAAAGATGGTTCTACAACAGATCCCGGAAGTAATACCGGGCAGAATACTGATCAAGAGGACAACAATGACAATCAAGGGGACAACAATGAAACTGCAACAGTTGAAGATGATCCAAGTGTTAAGACATTTAATATTTATGCCTTTACAGACGAAGTTCCTAATATGATTAAAAAGTTTAAGGAACTGTATCCGGATGAATTCCCTTATGAAATTAAAGAAACTATTATAGCTACAACAGATGGTCTTTATCAACCTGCACTTGATCAAGCCCTTGCAAATGGCGGTTCCGATGCACCGGATTTATATGTAGCGGAAGCTGCATTTGTTATCAAGTATACTCAAGGAGATGCTTCTCAATACGCAAAACCTTATAAAGAACTTGGTATAGATGTTGACAATCTATTAAAGGAAGCTGAGATTGCACCTTATACAGTTGATATTGGAACTAATACAGACAGTCAAGTAGTTGCCCTTGCTTACCAATCAACCGGTGGAGCCTTTATTTATCGTCGCTCCATAGCAAAAGATGTATGGGGTACAGATGATCCTGAAGTAATCAAAGGTAAGATTGGTCCTGGTTGGGATAAGTTCTTTGAGGCAGCTGAGGAATTAAAGCAAAAAGGTTATGCTATAATCTCCGGTGACGGTGATTTATGGCACGCTGTTGAGAACAGCTCTGATCAGGGTTGGGTAGTTGACGGCAAACTTACAATCGATCCTAAACGTGAAGAATTCTTTGACTTATCCAAGAAACTTAAAGATAATAACTACCATAATGATACTGTAGACTGGCAGGACGCTTGGTTTGCTGATATGAAGGGTGTAGGTGAAAAAGAGGTATTCGGTTTCTTTGGCCCTGCTTGGCTTATTAACTACACTTTACATGATAACTGTGGAGGAACTAAGGTCGGCGAAGGTACATATGGTGATTGGGCAGTATGTGAGCCTCCTATAGGATTCTTCTGGGGCGGTTCATGGATACTTGCTAATAAAGACACCAAGATACCTAAGACCCTTGGTAAAGTAATTGAGTGGATTACACTTGATTCCTCAGAGAATGGATTACAGCATATGTGGGCAAACGGAACATTTAGTGAAGATTCAGCAAAAGATACTGTTGCTTCCGGTACTGTAATGAAAAGATCTGACGGTGAACTTGATTTCTTAGGCGGACAGAATATGTTTGAGGTATTTGTACCTGCCGGTGAATTTGCAAATGGTAAGAACTTAACACAGTATGATGAAACTATAAACAAGGTTTGGCGTGAACAGGTACGTGAATACACAGCCGGTAATAAGTCTAAAGAACAGGCTATAGAAGACTTTAAACAAGATGTAAGGGATAACACAGATCTTATTGTTGAGTAGTCTATATTGAATTTTTTGGGGCGGCGAAGCCTTTCGACCGCCCTAAAATTATACAAAAGCAAGCCTAATTATACCGGAGGTGAAATTAATGAGGCGTAAAGGGGTTAGTTACGCTAAATATGGGTATATATTCTGTATACCATTTGTAATTGCATACTTGATTTTTTCATTTTATCCAACTATTTTTACTTTAGTAATCGGTTTTACTGATTTTAAGGGGTTAGGTAAAACTGAATTTAATTTCTTGGATAATATATTTGAGAATTTTATATTGATACTGAAAAATCCTTCATTTAAAAGATCATTAAGCAATACAGTTGTTATCTGGATTGCAAACTTTATACCACAGATTTTATTGGCACTTCTTCTTACTGCTTGGTTTACAAGTCATCGTCGTAAAATTAAAGGGCAAGGTATATTTAAAGTATTGTTCTATATGCCAAACATTATAACTGCTGCAACTATTGCTATATTATTTAGTTCATTGCTTGCTTACCCCATTGGACCCGTTAATGCATTATTACAAAAACTAGGATTTATAGACGAACCAACTTATTTTCTTATGAGTAAGAAAATTGCCCGGGGAACAGTGGCATTTATACAGTTCTGGATGTGGTATGGATATACAATGATTGTACTAATATCAGGAGTGCTAGGTATCAATCCTGAATTATTTGAAGCTGCAGAAATTGACGGCGCCAACAGTAGACAGATATTTTTCAGAGTAACGCTGCCAAATCTGAGAACCATAATGCTATTTACCTTGGTTACCAGCTTAATTGGTGGATTAAATATGTTTGATATCCCTAAGCTTTTCTTAAACGGTGGTCCTGATAACGCCACGGTTACAACTAATGTATTTATATATAACCAGGCATTTTCAGGAAGTTATCTATATAATCGTGCTGCGGCTGCCAGTGTCATAATGTTTTTAATTATATCTGTATGTTCGGCAATACTATTTATGATACTACGTGATAAAGAAGCCTCTAAACTTAGAAAACTGGAAAAGATGCAGCAAAAAGAACTTAGAAAAGCTGAAAAAGAAACAAGGAGGCTGGATAATGAGACGTGAGACGACCACACCTCAACGGATATATAAGATATTTATATACATAGTATGTATACTGTTGGCAATTTTAAGCATACTTCCGTTTTGGATTATGATTGTAAATTCAACTCGTAGTACTGCTCAGATACAATCAAATGCCTTATCATTATTTCCGTCTAAATATTTAATTAACAATTTTAAAGTTTTTATAGGTAAAAGTTTTAATCCCTTAAGAGGGTTTATAAATTCAGTAATTATATCTACAAGTGTAACAGCATTAACAGTTTACTTTTCATCACTGACAGCTTATGCTCTAGTGGCATATAGTTGGAGACTCAGGCAAGCTTTCTTTACATTTATTATGGCTATAATGATGATTCCGGCACAGATAACCAGTATAGGATTTTATCAATTTATGTATCGTATTGGCTGGACTAATAACTTTCTACCTTTAATTCTTCCGGCGATTGCAGCACCTTCAACCGTGTTTTTTATGCGACAATATCTATTAGGGACCTTATCACTGGATATTGTAAATTCCGGTAGAATTGACGGGGCGGGAGAGTTTCATATCTTTAATAGAATTATAATACCTATTATGAAGCCTGCCATAGCTACCCAAGCTATCTTCGCATTTGTGGCTAGCTGGAACAATCTATTTATGCCAATGATTTTATTAACAGATTCTAAAAAATATACAATGCCAATAATGGTAAGTTTGTTAAAAGGAGACTTTTATAAGACAGAATTTGGATCAGTTTATCTTGGACTTACTTTGACTGTTTTACCCTTATTTGTTGTATATTTCTTATTAGCTAAGTATATTATAGCCGGAGTAGCTTTAGGAAGTGTCAAAGAATAATTAAAATAGATTTATACTATTGAAATATTGCAAACAAAAAGAGATGGTAACTGATATTACCATCTCTTTTTGTTTACAATATTCGTTTATGCTCATAATTTGTCGACAGTAGCTATCTGCACTTGACATTTGTGTGTATTTATATAGAATAAATATATATGCTTATTTACTAATCCCTAATAGATATGCTAATTGTATATACATAATAGCTTATTTAAGTTATAATTGGCCGGTTACTTCATAATTGTAAATAAGTATTAAATAACTAGACAAAACAAGGAGGAAGAACAATGTCAGAATATGCTACTTTAGAAGTGGAAGTAAGAAAAAATATTACTAAAGCAGAGAATAAGAAATATCTTAATAATGGTTATATTATTGGTGTAATTAATCAGAAAGGTTTAGATTCAATACCCATTGCTGTTAAGAGGGATGCTTTTAGGAAGGTACTTAAGGATTATGGCAGAAATGCTATAGTAAAATTGAAAGATTCAGATAAGAATAATTATGATGTAATGGTAAAGTCTATAGAGCTATCTCCTTTAAAATATGAGTATTATCATGTGGATTTTCAGAAGATTTCTCTTGATGAAGAAATTAAAGTTGATGTGGCTTTAAAATTCCTAGGTGGCGATTTATTAGAGTCTAAACGTCTTATTTTAAATAGGCAAATGGATACGATTTTAGTATCTGGATTGCCTCAAAATATTCCTGAGGCTATCGAAGTAGATGTATCTAATAAAGAAAGTGGAGATAATATATTTGTAAGTGATTTAGAACTTTCAAAAGGTATTACTGCTGAAGTAGATTCTACTTTGTTGGTTGCCTCCATAACTGAATCTAAGGTTGAAGTGGAAGAGGAAGAGACAGAAGATCAAAACGAAGTTGCAGCAACTACCGAAGACTAATAATCATTAGATATCCAAATAAAATATATTAAAGTAAAATATATCAAAATTATGGACTTTAACGCAATAATATGCTATTATTAGATAAATAATAGCATATTATTTTTTGAATACGAAGGATATGAAATGATTAGAAAATATATAGAAAAGCAAAATAATATACCTAAATCCCCCAATCTTATAATTAATAAACCAATACTTTGGATTGGTCATTTTGTGTGCTTTTTTATATTAATAATAAGCAGTGTCTCCTATGCTCTATTGTATAAGGAAGAACACAAATGGCTTTTTATTATTCCTGCCAGCTCTTTAATTATTTTTTTAATAAGTGTTTGGTATATGAAGATGTTAAAAAAGCAGATAAATGACATACATAATTATAGTATATGGTGTAAGGATAATGAGAAAATTCTTCATCAACTGCTTTATTACGATAACTTAACAGGTCTACCTAACAGAAAAATGCTTCTTGATGAAATGAATCGCATGATAGAAGAGGATAAGAATATAAAGTTTTATCTGATTTATTTTGATATAGATGATTTTAAAAGAATTAATGAAACAGCAGGTTATTTTGTAGGAGATGAAATTCTTCGCCAAGTTTCTTGTAGATGGAATAGTATAACAAGAGATAAGGATTTACTGGGCAGGTTAAGCGGAGATGAATTTTCTCTGTTAATTAAGGGAGATTTAGACAGAGATAGGTTGCTAGAATATTTGGAAAAATTCCGTGGGATTCTTAGTGAACCCATAAGTCTATTCGGTAAAGATTATTTAATAAGTGCCAGCTTTGGTATTGCGGAATATCCCTGTGATGGCAAGGATGGGGTAGAAATACTTAAAAGTGCCGATATAGCTATGAGTATGGCTAAAAAATCCGGTAAAAACTTTATTCAATTTTATACATATGAGATGCAGTTGGAAATTTTAAAAAGATTACAGATAGAAAACGGCTTGCTTTATTCAGTTAAAAATAATGAATTGTATATGGTTTATCAGCCTATGTATCATTGTGAAACAAAGGCGCTTCGAGGTTTTGAAGCCTTGGCCAGGTGGAAATATCCAGGCATAGGCTTTGTAGGACCATCTCAGTTTATACCTATTGCTGAGGAAACAGGGATTATTGTTGATATTGGAAAATGGATTATCCATGAAGTATTGACAAAGTTTATGGAGCTTCAAAGAAGATACCAGTTTTCAACCATTGTATCTATTAATATTTCTGTGGTACAGATGATAGATTCTTCATTTGTATCTATGATTAAAGATGTTATTAAAGAAACTGGATTTGACAGTAAATATTTAGAACTGGAGATTACAGAATCTGTCTTAATATCTTATCCGGAGCAAATTATAGATATAATAAAACAGTTAAGAGCTTTGGGAATTCGAGTTGCTTTAGATGACTTTGGAACAGGATATGCTTCTTTAAGCTATCTTCAGATGCTTCCTATAAACGTTTTAAAGATTGATAAGTCGTTTATTGACAAAATTAATATAGAGGATTCGATGAACCAGATTGTAGAACATATCATTAATCTGGCCCATCGGCTTGGAATTGAAGTGGTAGCAGAAGGTGTGGAAAAAGAGGAACAGTTAAATTTCCTCTTACAACATGGATGTGATTATATTCAGGGGCATTTATTAAGTGCACCTCTTGAGGATGAGCTTATAATAAATCAATTCCTATCCCTGCAAAACAACTAATTAATTAGCTATAGGAAAATTCAAGTGTTACAAATGCTTCAATAGAAGTAGCTCCGGGTTCAATTGGAGTTGTAACAATATCTTCTCTTAAAAAAGTTCTGCTTGGAGATACAGATGGGCTAGTGTTTTCTATTATCCTTGTTGGAATTGGATTTAGTTTGGCATTAAATTTTTCTGCAATTGATCTTGCTTTTATGGTGCCATTAGTTAGAGCAAGACTCAATGCTTCAAGGTAATAAGTTTCAGTTTCAGATACTTCAAAACTTATTAATTCAACCAAATTTGCCCCCATTGATACGGCAGTATCAATAATTATACCACTCATATCTATCATATGAGTTCGAATTTCAAATATATGGCGGACCGAGAATCCTCGGTCTATTCTTATGCCGTTTTGAAAATCATATATTTTATCAATTAAATATTGAAAGGTAGCTATATCGGTTATTCCTATCTGATTAAGGCTTTCTAGAACTGCTTGGCTTATTCTAGCATTTTCTTCTTGGACGCTGCTTAAATTATCTCCACTGGTCAATACCCCTAGTCTTATTACTACCATATCTGGTATGACCTTTACCTTACCCGTACCGGTAACTGTCATTATGTTTTGATCTCTTTTTATCTGAAAATTATTTTCCATATAATTAGCTCCTAATTATTCTTACCTAAGTATATGAAATTCTATGCTTGTTTAGAATGACATAATCTGCTAATATAATTATTAATGTAAATTTAAATACTGGAGGAAGAACATGAATACATTTCTTTTTGATTTAGACGGAACCTTATTGCCCATGGATCAGGATTATTTTGTAGATTTATATTTTAAAGGGATAGCTGCAAAGCTTCTTCCTTATGGAATAGATTCTAAAATCTTAATAAAAACGGTCTGGGAAGGCACAAAGGCAATGATAGCAAATGACGGAACTATGAATAACAGTCAGCGGTTTTGGAATACAGCCAGTGATATTTTAGGAAAAAATATCTTGGATTATGAGCCGGTTTTTTATGATTATTATAAAAATGAATTTCAAGAAGTGAAAAAAGCCTCAAGACCAAGTGGATTTGCAAAAGAGTGTATAAAAAAACTTAAAAGTAAGGGCTATAGGCTTGTGCTTGCAACCAATCCCCTTTTTCCTCAGATTGCTACCCATAGCCGTATTCGCTGGGCCGGACTAGAACCTGAGGATTTTGATTGGATTACTACTTACGAGAATTCTTCTTACTGTAAGCCTAATATAAAATACTATAAAGAGATTCTTCAAAATATAGGGGCTAATCCCAAACAATGTATAATGATAGGTAATGATGTTAGTGAGGATATGGTCGCAAGCAGCTTGGGAATGAATACTTTTCTTGTAACAGACTGTTTGATTAACTCAGAGGGAGAGGATATTAGCCAATATGAAAAGGGTTCTCTTAAGGATTTGTTGGAATATATAAAGGAGTTGCCAGGGATAAATTAGTAGGATACAAAAAGATATTAATAGGACTAAGACATGGGTTTTAAACCTTTGTCTTAGTCCTAATTTTTAACTTAGTCTGCTTCTTATATTTGTTTATTTAATTCAGCTTGGAGCTTTTTATCTTTTTCTATGACTTCCTTAGTCATTTCATTTCTCATATCATCAAGCTTAGCGGATAATTCGCAATCATTAACTGCCAGAATCTGAACTGCTAGTAAGGCAGCATTGGCAGCACCATCAATAGCAACCGTGGCAACAGGAATTCCCTTTGGCATCTGAACTGTAGATAAGAGGGCATCAAGTCCATCTAAGGTAGAAGATTTTATGGGGATACCTATTACCGGTAAAGTGGTATGGGCTGCTATAACTCCTGCCAGGTGTGCTGCTTTTCCTGCTGCACATATAATAACACCAAAACCATTTTCTTTAGCATTTGAAGCAAATTCACAGGCATGTTTGGGAGTTCTATGGGCGCTCATAATATGGACTTCTGTTTTAATTTCAAAATCCTTAAGGATATTAATGGCATCTTTTACAATTGATAAATCAGAGTCACTCCCCATTATTACTGCTACTTTTTTTAGCATAGTAACCTCCTTGTATATTAAAGCTTATTTTATAAATTTATTTTTATATAAAAGTAATAGCTTAAAAGAATGTGCAATAAATATAGCTTATATTTATTAATGTGTCAATAAAAAATATTCAAATGAACTTAAATATCAACAGAAAAAAACCAGTATACTTACGTTTTATATTAGATATTTAGGACTATATTATGTGTAAAAATAATGTATAAAAATAATGTGTAAATTAATTCCTATTAATGGTTGAAATTTATCCTTAATTGTAATATAATAATGCAAGATTTAAAAAAAATATAAAATTTATAAAAAAATTATTATATAAAGTAGGGTTTATTATGAGATACAATATTTTTATAGTGTTAACCCAGACTAAGACCTATCCTGCCAGGGTTATACGATTATATACTAATGAGCCTTACGCCCATGCTTCCATTGCTTTTGATGAGAATTTAGATGAAATGTATAGCTTTGCACGACGGGGAATGTATAATCCATTTAACGCCGGATTTATTAGAGAATATATTGATAAGGGTGTTTTTGGACGATTTAATTCTACTACTTGTTGTATATATAGGCTTAATATAAGCAAAGATCAGTATATAAGGCTGCGTAAGGAAATAGATATATTTAAGGAGAATAAAAAAGAATATTCATATAATTATCTGGGTTTATTGGGAGCAGCATTTAATATTCCTATATGTTCTAAACATAGATATTTTTGCTCTCAGTTTGTTGCATATGTCCTTGAAAAGAGCGGTATACATATTTTTGATAAAAGCTATGCTTTGATAAAGCCAAGGGATATAAGAATTAATCCATATTTAGAAAAAATATATCAAGGCAGATTAAGTGACTATCGCATTTTTAAGAAGAAAAATTTAATTGCATTAGAAGGGGAGGCTATATTATAGAATAAAATTGAGGCTGCTTCTACCGAAGTATATAATCAGGTAGAACAGCCTCAATTTATTTAAAGTTAGATTTTAATATTCAACATGCTTATTCTTTTCTGACATGTGCATGAAAATCTTTATAATTTCATTTACTATAAGTGGCACAAGGGCAAATACGAATACAATTCCCCAATCCTGAAGAGATAGGTTCTGTACCTGAAATGCCTTGGCAAAGGCAGGGATTGAGATAACAGCAAGTTGAAGTATAAGTCCTACAGCTATGGCACCTATAAGATACTTATTCTTAAATAGGCCTACTTGGAAAATAGATTTTGTGGTGTTACGCATTGAAAGAGAGTAGAATAGCTGGGAAGCAGCCAGCACCACAAATGCCATGGTTCTTGCATAAGTTAGAGCATTTTGGTGATTAGGGTTACTTAAATCAATACCTGTTGTTCCAAGAGGGATATTATGTTCCCATAAACCGTAGTAAAAGGCAGTTAATGTTAATAGGCCTATTAATGTTCCTCCTAAGATAGCACGAACTCCTGCACCTCTTGCAAAGAAGCTTTCCTTAGGATTTCTGGGTTTATACTTCATTACATCGTGATCTCCCGGATCTACTCCTAAGGATATGGCAGGTAGGGAGTCTGTAATAAGGTTAATCCAAAGTAAATGAGTAGCAAGCAGGGGCACAGGCCAATTAAGAAGGATAGACAGGAATATGGCTATAACCTCACCTAAGTTACAAGACAGCAGGAATATAACTGCCTTCTTAATATTATTATATATATTTCTTCCTTCTTCAATGGCATGAACAATAGTAGTAAAATTATCATCGGTAAGTATCATATCGCTGGCACCTTTAGCTACATCGGTACCGGTAATTCCCATGGCTACACCGATATCTGCATATTTAAGGGAGGGTGCATCATTAACACCGTCACCGGTCATGGATACTATATTACCTTGAGCTTTAAATGCTCTGACAATTTTAACCTTATGTTCGGGAGATACTCTGGCAAATACCCTATAATCATTAATTCGCCTTGAAAACTCTTCATCAGACATTTGATCAATCTCTGTACCGGTAATACTTTGGTCGATACTTTCTGCAATATCCAGCTCTTTAGCAATGGCAACGGCTGTGTTTTTATGGTCACCGGTAATCATTATAGGTATTATACCTGCGTTTTTAGCCTCACGGATAGAGTCTTTTACCTCAAGTCTTGGAGGATCAATCATGCCTACCAGGCCGACTAAGGTAAGGTCTTTTTCCATTTCTCCCGGTTCGATTATTTCTTCAGTGTCTTTATAAGCTGCACCAAGAACACGAAGGGCAGAATCGGACATTTCTTCTGTTACTTTAAGGAATTTCTGTTTTATATCATCGGTCAAAGGAACAATATTGCCCTCAACTAAGACAGTATTACAAATCTGTAAAAGATTATCTATAGCACCCTTAGTATTTACTCTGTATCCTTTTCCTTCTATATTTAGGGTAGACATAAGTTTACGGTCAGAATCAAAAGGAAATTCTGAAACTCTCTTATGTTCTTTATTTAGTGCATCTTTTGTTAAATTATATTTGTTACCGAGAACAATAAGTGCAATCTCGGTAGGATCACCTGTACCTTGGCCGTTTTCATAGGTGGCATCGGAACATAGAACTAGGGTTTTTATTAATTCTTTTTCATTGTTAGTTCCGCTTAAATTCTCCGCAGATTGGCTAACGTCTGTAAGTGAACCATAAGTATAATGCTTTGTTACTGTCATTTTGTTCTGGGTAAGTGTACCTGTCTTGTCTGAACAAATTATATTAACAGAACCAAGGGTTTCAACTGCGGGAAGTTTTTTTACTATAGCATTGATTTTAGACATTCTGGTAACCCCTAAAGCTAAAACAATAGCTACTATAGCTGCCAGACCTTCTGGAATTGCAGCAACAGCCAAGCTAATGGCAGTTAAAAACATCTCTAAAATATCTCTTTTTTGGATAAGAGCTATTACAAAAATCAGGACACAGATTCCGATGGCCAGAAATCCAAGGATTCGTCCAAGCTCATCTAATCTTTTTTGTAAAGGTGTCATTTCATTTGTATCATCATCTAAAATTTTTGCTATTTTACCGATTTCGGTATCCATAGCAGTAGCAACAACTATACCTTCCCCTCTACCATAGGTAACTAGGGTTGACATAAAAGCCATATTGGTTTTATCCCCTAGGGATGTATTGGGATCTGAATGTATGGCTGAGGCATCCTTATTAGTAGGAACAGATTCACCGGTTAGGGCTGATTCCTCAATCTGAAGATTGGCACTTTCTATAAGTCTTATATCCGCAGGGATGAAACGACCTGCATCTAAAATAATAAGATCTCCCGGTACGACTTCTTCAGAGTTTATCTCTATAACCTCCCCATCTCTACGTACCAGGGATTTAGGAGTGGTCATTTTTTGCAGGGCTTCAACAGCTTTTTCTGCTTTAGCTTCTTGTACAACACCGATTACTGCATTTAGAACTACAACCAGTAGAATAATTATAGCATCGGAATACTCACCGATTGCTATTGTAATTGCAGCAGCTCCTAAAAGAACATAGATAAGCATATCGTTTAACTGGGAAAAGAATAAAGACAATATGCTTTTTTTGGGTTTACCCTTTAGTTTATTCATTCCGTACTGTTCAAGTCGCTTTGCAGCTTCTTCTTTAGATAGACCAACACTGGGGTCTACATTAAATTCTTTTATAACTTCTTCCTGTGATTTTGAAAACCACATATCTACACCTCTTTCATCAGTATGTTTTTATTATCGTTCCTTAAATTAATGTCCATTATGCTTTACATATCATTACTCCTTTTTTTATTTTTGCGTGCAAATAATTATAACAAAATATTTTAATCGTAACATTAGAATTTGATAAAAATTTTTAATTTATAAAAATACTTGCAATATTAACGAATACCATAGAAAATATAATAAAAGATAATATAAGGAATGTGGCACATATGAACTTTATATTATGGGAGGATTCTAAAGATATGTTAGATTTATTAAGAACTTATTTTAAAAATTATGGAGCAAATAAAGGAATAGCCGAGATATTGGCGGCTCTTGCTATTACATTTTTTCTTCTGCTAATCAGCATATTAGCGCATTTCATATTAAAAAAAGTAATATTACGGATAGTAACTAAAATAATAAAAAACAATAAATTAGCCTGGGATGATATTCTTTTGGAACGAAAGGTTATACAAAGGGTACTGATGATGGTTCCGGGCATTATCATCTATAGTGCAGCAATACTATATGAAAATAAAGAACTTATTGAAGTTATACAGCGTTTGGCTACAACTTATGTGCTGATTATAATGTTTTTTGTTATTAGTTCTGTTTTAAACGCCATTGATGATATTTATCGCACCAAGCCAATATCTAAGTTAAGACCCATTAAGGGTTTCCTTCAAGTGGTAAAAATAATAGCCTATATTGTTAATGTCATTATAATAATTGCTAACTTATTAGATAAAAGCCCCTTATTATTACTAAGTAGTATAGGTGCCTTAACCGCAGTATTTTCATTTGTATTTAAAGATTCTATACTTGGCTTTATAGCCGGTATACAGCTAACATCCAATGATATGCTTAGAATAGGGGATTGGATTGATATGCCCAAGTATGGAGCCGATGGAGACGTAATTGATATCACCTTAAATACGGTTAAGGTTCAGAATTTTGATAAAACTATAGTAACCATACCGGCTTATGCCCTGATTTCAGATTCTTTTAAAAACTGGAGAGGTATGCAACAATTTGGAGGAAGAAGAATTAAAAGATCAATTTATATTGATGTAAATACTATCTGTTTTTGTACTCCGGAAATGATTGAAAAATTTAAAAAGATACATTACTTAGAAGAATATATTTCTGAAAAAGAGAAGGAAATTGAAGAATATAATATTAAAAATAATATAGATACAAATCAAAAGATTAATGGACGGCGCATGACTAATATTGGAACATTTAGAGTATATCTACAAAACTATATTAATAATCATCCCGGTATAAATCAGGAGAAGATTACTATGGTAAGGCAATTGGCTCCCGATGAGAAAGGCTTGCCACTTGAAATCTATGGTTTTACCAAAGATACTATTTGGGTAAATTATGAAAGGGTGCAAGCGGATATATTTGACCATATTTTTGCGGTTGCAGGGGAATTTGGTTTGAGAATTTACCAGAAACCTTCAGGTTATGACATAAGGAATGCTACTTGTAATGATAATCTGAATGATATTAATAAAAAGGTTAACTAAAATGAAGAATGACAGAAGCGGAAATAATAAATATTTCCGCTTCTGCCATCTGGTGTCTCAAATATTTACTTGTTGGTGTAACCTTACAATGAGATTTACAAGAACTTATACCAATAATGGTTAGTTTTCTTGCTTACAGAATTAAACTGTCCAAAGCAACCACCTCATGTTCTTGGTTAACCCACACTTATAGTTTTTGTTTGTAATTCTGAGACTAAATTACAAACAAGATCTATATCCAGATACGGATGAGCTTATTCGAACTAGTTACTCATGATGTCAAGCATGTTTACATGGTTTAAGCATGTTTTACATGGTTTAAGCATGTTTACATGGTTTAAGCATGTTTTTAACATGGTTTAAGCATGTTTACATGGTTTAAGCTCTTTGTCCGTATCTATCACTTATTATATCTAAATAAATAAA
>ERZ773359.188-NODE-188-length-82805-cov-12.783746_pt1 | contig 82805 bp, 73 predicted proteins | sample MGYA00374955_ERZ773359 | MGnify/ENA primary metagenome ERZ773359 (study PRJEB29098, sample SAMN04486028) | biogas fermenter metagenome | study: EMG produced TPA metagenomics assembly of the Biogas fermentation microbial communities from Germany - Plant 4 DNA1... | reverse complement strand
TGGAAATTCAGTGAATATGAAATGAAGGGTGTTCCTTTGCGTCTTGAATTGGGTCCAAAAGATATTGAAAAGAATCAATGTGTTGTAGTTCGCCGCGATACCAGGGAAAAGATTTTTGCTTCCCTTGATAATTTAGAGGACTCAATCCCGAAAATTCTTGCAACGATGCAGAGAGAACTGCTGATAAATGCTGCCCGGGAAAGGGACAGGAAGACTTATATTGCATGTTCCATGGATGAGTTTGCTGAAATTTGCACAAAAACCCCCGGGTTTATTAAAGCTATGTGGTGTGGGGATCAGTCCTGTGAGAATATGGTTAAGGAAAAAACAAGTGCCACTGCCCGTTGTATACCATTTGAACAGGAAAATGTTTCAGATTCCTGTGTATGCTGTGGTAAACCTGCCAAACACCTGGTTATTTGGGGTAAAGCCTATTAAAAGCAGAAATTAAAAGATTATAGTAAATCAATTGCCAGGAGGCATGAGCATGAATGTAACAGTTAAGAATATAATAAAAGGTGTTATAATAGGCATAGCTACCCTTGTTCCGGGTGTGAGCGGCGGAACAATGGCGATTATATTGGGATTGTATGATGACATAATTCATTCAATCAGCTCTTATTTTAGTGATATTAAAAGGAATACTATATTTATACTAACTGTTGGTATTGGGGGAGCAATAGGACTCTTCGGTTTTAGCTGGATCATGAAATTTCTTCTCTCCCAATTCAGATTTCCAATGACCTATCTGTTCATTGGTGTTATTATTGGTGGTATTCCTGTTTTATACCAGAAGGTTAATACGGGAGAAAGAAGAAATGTAGACTGGCTGTACTTTGTTATCGGCTTTATTATAATACTTGTAATGAAATTTTATGATGTCACAATAGTAAACCTTGCAAATTCCACAGGTGTACTGCAGTTTGTATTCCTGTTTTTTGCCGGAATTATCATTGCAGTAGCATTAATTCTTCCGGGAATAAGTACTTCCTTTATGCTGCTCGCCATAGGCCTTTATGATATTTTTATAGACGCCATAAGCAATGTTAAATTAAACTATTTAGTACCAATTGGCCTGGGAACGGTTTTCGGGGTACTGACAACTACAAGGATACTTGAAAACAGCATGGAAAAAAAACCACGGCAAACTTACCTGTTAATACTTGGTTTTGTAGTTGGATCTGTGTTACAGGTATTTCCCGGATTTCCTGAAGGATTTTATAAACTTTTGTCTATTGGCAGGATAGCAGAAATATTAACCGGCGAGGTATTACTGGGAATTGTTGAAATAATTGCTTCGATTGCATCGCTGATTCTTGGATATTTTCTTATCCGCTTTATGAGTAAAAAGTTTGGAGATATATAAAAGGTTTAACTCCAATTAGCATTGAAATTACACAATTCAAAGGAAGTTTTGAATTGTGTAATTTTTTTATTATTTGTAAATAATTCTTTTCCTAAGGAGACATACTATTTATTGCAACATGGATCCTGCAATAATCCACCAAAGCAAGGAATTTCAAAATTCCTTGCTTTTGGTAAGTAATCCGCAGGGTCCAAATCATGGTATGAGGAGGGAGCCTATGAAAAAAAGAATTATAGCAGTAATTCTGCTTACCTTCCTGTCTGTGACCGTGTTTGGCCTGTTCAGTCGGGACTTAGCCCCGGCCAATGCGGAGATGACGTGGAAAAGGGTGGATTTTATTAGCGGGATAGTAACTGCTGTAGAATTGAATGTCCGAAAAGGACCATCTACAAAGTATGCGATTGTTGGTACGCTAAAGAAAAACCAATGGGTTAATGTATTGGCTGAGATCAATGGCTGGTACGTAATTTTTGAACCAAATACCGGACTGGTCGGATGTGTTAGTGGTAAATATCTGCAACCGCCTAACAAGATAAATCAAACACCTGGCACAAGCACTCCTTCTACTCCGAAAGCAACTCCAACGCCTGCACCCACTCCGGTGCCTCAAACCGGTCTGTCCCAGGATGAAAAAGAGCTTTTGGATTTAATTAATGCAGAGCGTGCTAAAGCCGGATTAGCAGCACTTAAAGCTGATCCTGAGCTTATGGAAGTTGCAAGACTGAAAGCAAAGGATATGGTAGAAAACAACTATTTTTCGCATCAGTCTCCAAAATATGGATCGCCTTTTGATATGATGCGGCAGTTTGGTATAAGTTTTAGATCTGCTGGGGAGAATATAGCAGGGAACAGTACTGAGGAAGGCGCTGTAAAAGCCTGGATGAATTCCGAAGGTCATAGGAAAAATATCCTGAATGGGAATTTTAATTATACCGGAATAGGAATTTATCAAAGTCCGAAGTACGGAAAAATTTTCGTCCAAATGTTTATTGGGCGATGAAAAAACAATTGACAATTTAATGGAGGTGTTCAAAGAAATGAGTAAAAACCAAAACCGTAATCAAAATAAAAACCGTAATCAAATTGAAAACCGTAATAATCAGGAACAAAGAAAAAGAAATACCAATTTTTGCAATGATCAATTGGGTGAAAACATGACAGAATTCGCACAGGAAGTAAACCCAAATAATGAGCAGCAAAAAAGAAGAAACAACAACAATAATAAAAGGTAAAAGGTAACAGTAACCATTAACTCTTATTTAAAAAAGCAATAACAGGTTAAAAACCAAAAAGGAGCCTTATGGCTCTTTTTTGGTGTATCAGACTTTTCAGAAAGTATTTTCGTCTATATAATAAATGTGCAAGATAAAATAACACTTGAAAAAGGAGGGCTAAAATGCGTAAAAATATTGCCGCCCTTGTTGCTCTGGTAAATGCGTTGTTTGTATTAATTGTACCACAAGCTCAGGCAGTATCCGCACAATCCATATTGAACAGACAGACAGCAGTTCAACTTGTTAAGGATAATTCAACTGCCATTTGGGATGCCATAGAGGAAGAAAGATTTGCAAAAGAAGATTATGAGGAGCAGGCAGCCAGATCAAAGAGTATTGATACTATAAAAGTGTTCTTATTTGTACATCCCTTTACCGGAGAAGACGTGTATTATTACTACGACTCTGCCGAGCAGATGCAACTTAGGCTGTTAAAGGAGTTTGTTCCCGAGACGCTTAAATTCAATCATGAAGTAAGGGAAATGACTATTAAGGTTACTGAAAATGCCATGGCCAATGCTGCTGATAATCTTTTTACGGGGTTGTACAGTACATACCATTCAATGAGACTGGCAGAAAGGTCTTGCGAGTTAGCTAAGAATAACCTTGACCGTCAAAAGAAGCTTTTTGAGAGTGGAATGATAACAGAGCTTGATCTGGAAGAAGCTGTTTTGGATCTGAGTGAAGCAGAAAATTCGGTTAAGAAGGCAAGGCGTGATTACGACAATATGCACCGCCAGTTTAACCGGCTTGCCAAACTCCCTTTGGATTTCAGGTACGATTTGATAGGAACACCGTGGACAAATGAACGAGGGGTTGCAATAACCGAGGAAGAAGCCATAGCCAGTGCGCTGGAAAATCGCATGGAGATTTGGAGTACAAAAAGGCAGATGGAGCTTATTGAACTCAGGATGGAAATCTACCGCCATAAAAATGTTTACAAATTTCATCAGCAGACCATTAAGGACTATGCAAAAGCGCAGGATGAACTTGATAAGCTGAAGCTCACTCTTTCCCAACTTGAATATGATATAGAAAAAGAGATACGCCAGGCTTATAAGCAGTTGAAAAAGAGTTATGACGATTTGGAGCTTGCAAAATTGAACCTTGCAAGGCAAAAAAATCTGCTTGAGAATACAAAAACCCAGTATGAAGCAGGTCTCGTTCCGGTGTCGGTAGTGGAACAACTGGAACTTTCGGTTGAACAGTTGGAATTTGCTGTTAATATAAACCTCATTAATGTTTTAAACAGACAGGACCAGTTTTACCGCGCCATTTCTGTTGGTCCTGGTTATTAACTGAAAGGGGAGATAGCATGAAACGGTTTATTATATTAACTCTATGTTTAATACTTGTTACCGGTGTTTTTGCATTTGCCGAGGAAGGTATCATCAGGTTTACCTATGAATCGGCGCTTGAAACTGCGGTAGAAAACTCAATTCAGCCCGAACTGGATGATTACAATATAAAGGCAATGGAAAGTGCTTTGGAAGAAGCAAGGGAGGAAGCCATAAAAGGCTTCTATGGCGGAACACCGCAGGAAGTTGCTGAAAGAAAAATCATAAAGGAAGTTGCACCCTTTGAAGCAGAGGTGAACCTTGAAATTGCAATCAGGCAAAAAGCTGATAACATAAAGCAGATAAAGGCTGATGTTTACCAGGAAATGATGAGGGTGCTGCTTGCTGAAGAGAGTATTGAAATTAAAAAGAAAAGAATAGAATTGCTTGAGGAAAAATATCAGATAGATTTAAAGCGTTTTCAGGAAGGCTTAATCTCAGAAGCCGATATAACTGATCAGGAACTGGCCTTATCTGTTGAAAGGCTAGAACTTAAAAATATGGAAACAGCATTGGCATCTGATATTCTAAATATTAAACAAAGGCTTCATGTGGACTTAAGTGAAGATAATAAAATAAAATTTGACTATAAGCTTCAAAAAATAGGAACACACTATCTAATAACCAGCTTTAATCTTGAAGATGCGATTTTAAAGGCAATGGATGGAAACACACTGGTATATCAGAAGCAGAAGGCATTAGAGGCAGCAGAAATGAAGCTGGAAATTACAAAGCAGCACTTAAAGCCAGGCCACGACTATTATGATCGGAAGGTTTATGAATTTGAAAAAGCTAAAAAAGAACTGTATGATGCACAAACAGATCTTGAAGTATCAATCAGGAATGCATACAACGAACTTATGACCGCATCAGATGCATTGGATCTGGCTTATAAAAGAGAGGAACTGGAAAGAAGCAGGCTGGAAACTTTAAAGATTAGGTATGATGCCGGTGTAATCAGCCGCAGGGATATGATAGACAGTGAACTCGGTTTATTAGCCAAAAAACAGGCAACCCTTGAAGCAGTATGTGATTTCAATATAAAAAACGATATACTTAGAAACCTTATTGAAAATCAGGTCGAATAATCAAATATTTAAAAGGCATACTATATATGTTGAATTCTATTCAACATATATAGTATTTTTTTGTCTTAAAATCAGGGAAAAATTCAGGAAGGAGGGTTACTTTATGTCTGTAACAATAGTCGGTGTTTTTGACAGAGTGGACTATGCTGAAAAAGCTGCAAGAGAAATAAAAGAACGGGGCCTTCGAACAGATGATATTTCAATAATTGTTAAGAATCATGATGAACAGGAAGGCCAAAGTGGCGAAGGAATGACTAATGATAATATCTCCGATGGCGCTGTGACAGGAGGTATAATTGGCGGTCTGGCAGGCCTTCTGCTTGGAGCAGGCATGGTTGCAATACCCGGGCTGGGTATTATTGCTGCTGCAGGACCGATAACCGGCCTCATTGGGGGTGCAGCCACGGGTGGAATTATTGGAGGACTTATTGACTTAGGAATTCCGGAACAAGAAAGTAAAAAATATGAAACCGACATCCGTGAAGGAAAAGTTGTATTCACAATGAGAACCGAAGAGGATAAAGTGGAGGATATACGAAATATTTTACAGTCCAACGGTGCAGAACGTGTTAATACACATTAGGACATTAGCAGGGCAGAACATTCTGCCCTGTATTTTTACATTTCATAAATTAATCACATAATACAGTGAAGTATTTTTCCTGTCGTTTTAACCAAATTTAAAATATCCCCACCTCCCATATTTGCCGATAAAAATGTGTATAACTTATCCACAGGCTAAAAAGGCAATAATAATAGTTATTCACAAAGTTATACACATTGTCCACAGTTTTTTGAGTTCTTCTGTGAATATATGCTGTGTCGTCTGTGGATTTTTGTTTTAAATTTACGAAAACTCTGTGTAAATGTTTTTTATTGCGGGTAAGTATATATTAATAAAACTGTTCTTAATCCAATAATTTATGTATAATATTGGATATAAACTTTCAATTAGACCCGAAAGGAGTATGAGATATGAAATTCATCGTAAGCGGTAAAAATACTGAAGTTACTGATGCTTTAAAAGAAAGGGCTATTAAGAAGCTAAGCAAAATTGAAAAATTTTTTAAATCCGATGCAGAATGCAACATTACATTCCAGGTTGAAAAAAACAGGCACATTTGTGAAGTAACAATCATTTCAAAAGGTCTTTTTATCAGAGCCGAAGAAACAACAAATGATATGTATGCTTCAATTGACATGGTAATAGATAAATTAGAACGGCAAATCAGAAAAAATAAAACCAAGCTTGGCAAGAGAATCCGGCAGGAAAGTGTTGTTCCCGATAACTTTGAAATAAAAGAGCATATAGAAGAAGAACAAACCTTTAAGGTAGTGAAAAGCAAACGTTTTGCCATAAAGCCAATGGATGTTGAAGAAGCAATTCTTCAAATGAATCTGTTAGGACATAGCTTCTTTGTATTTTCGAATGCTGAAACAGATGAAGTAAATGTGGTTTATAAGCGTAAGGACGGAAATTATGGATTAATCGAGCCTGGATTTTAATCAAAAAAAATATATTAAATTATTATTAAAATGTAGTAAAAAACTATTATTGTGGTAAAATATAATTAGAGTTGCAGTGAGATTGGTTTTGGTTTTATTTGCATTTTGTTGAATCCTCCTGAAAAAGGAGTTGAAAATATTGAAAAACAAAAAAATTGAGCTTTCGGAGCAAGATTTGCACATTATTGATATTTACTCAAAAAAAAACCTGGCTGATACCATGCCACAGTTTGGTAACCCAAATACCGACATTATGAATTATTCAACAGGCATGGCAAAAATAAAAAATGAAAAAACCGATGATTTTTTTGAATGAGTTATATTACCGGAAAGTAGGTAAAAAAAGAAGTGGATAATTTTCATTTTTGCTCCTCTTTTAAAAATACACGAATAATTTTATATAAGTTATTAAAAAGGCACACAATTGAAATGATTGGTAATTTCATAGCGGTGCCTTTTTTGTTACATTTAAATCCTTGTTATTCTCTTGTAAAAGATACGGGGAACCGTATAACGATAAATGAAAGGGGTAATGGATATGCTTTTGCGCAATTGTGCCGGAGGTGTTGTTTTCTCCAGCAATCATAAGGTGTTTCTTCTCAAAAATGAAAAAGGGGAGTGGGGGTTTCCTAAGGGGGTAATCAGAAATAAAGAGTTACAAAGCGAAGTAGCTCTTAGAAGGGTAGCTGAAGAGGGCGGTATAGACGCTACTATCATTTCACCGGCCGGCAGAACAAATTATGAGTTTTTTTCTGTGACCAGGCAACAGCCTGTATGTAACCGTATAACATGGTATATTATGCTGGCAGCCAGCGAAGAATACAAAATCGGTGAGCCTGAAAAATATAAGGACGCTGGTTTTTTCACAATAGAAGAAGCTATGGAAAAGATAACTTACAGTCAAGATCGTTCATTACTTCATGTTTCTTATTTAAAATTCAAGGAATTGGTCCAAGTTGCAAGCTAAATTAAATCAAAATTGAAAATAACGGGAAGGCTTCTGGCCTGACCCGATTAATGCAAGGCATGTTTATAGAATTATTTCCGGGAGTAATTTATAAAACTACTCCCGGTATTGTATATCCAACTGTTAAGAAGAATAATTTTCCTGTATTTTACCGCAATTTGCAGTGCGGATAATTACTTTCTGAGCATATCTAAATTTTATATTTGTCATATACATATGTTTTCTGATAGAATAAATGTTGGTCAAAGGGCTGTTTTAATTACAAATCAAACTTCGGTCTTTTATTGGAGTGGTCAAATGTATAACAACAGTATCCGTACTGTTTTAAATAACAGTAATGGAGAGTATGAAGAAAAACGCTCAAGGTTTTTGTCCTGGGTTTTTCCTGTAAGTTCAGAGGAAGAAGTTTTTTCGCATTTACAGGTGCTGAAAAAAAAGTATTATGATGCAAGGCATCACTGTTATGCCTATATCATAGAAGGCGAGACAGAAATACAAAGATTCAGCGATGACGGTGAGCCTTCCGGAACAGCGGGCCTGCCCATACTTGAAACCATAAAGAAAAAGGGGCTTACGAATGTACTGGTCGTTGTTGTACGGTATTTTGGCGGTATACTTCTTGGCGCTTCCGGATTGGTAAGGGCATATGGAAAGGCTGCGGCTGCTGGTATTGATAATGCACAAACAGTAATCAGGAAGCTGTGCTATAAAACTTATATCCACCTGGATTATACTTTGTACGGGAAAATACGTAATTATTTTGAAACAAATAACCTTCATATTTGTGATACAAATTTCACAAGCGATGTAGAGGTGGTTCTTGTTATCGAGGAAGAAAAAAAGGAACATTTTCATAAAGATGTGACTGAAATTACAGGGGGAAAAGCTGAGGTTGTTTTTGATCAAAAAGTGTATGCTTACTTTGATGAACAGGGGAATTATTTGAAGCAGTAAAGCTTTGATTTGCCACAATTAAACATAAGAGGGATGAAATACCATGTATGGTGAGAAGATACTGTGCAATTCCAGAAACAGTGGATTCATTTGCAAGAGCTGTGTAGTTCAGCTCGGGTAAGCCAAAACTCACAAAATCGCATAAGCAAAAACAGTGCAGGCAGCATTTTTGCTCAAACAGTTGGCTTGCTTATCCTCGCTCTGACTACACATCTCTGAGCTGCATTCCGCTAAAAGGTTTTGTGCATTGTACAATATCTGCGAATATTTTGGAGAATTTAGAAGGTAATAATTTTCTTAGCCCTGAATTAAACCATTCTAAGATAACACAGTTGAAATTATATGTATGTCATGAGAAAATATATTGGATTAATTTAATATTATATTATATGAATTTTTTGATTGAGGTGATATTATGGCGGGACATTCAAAGTGGTCCAATATTAAACATAAAAAAGAAAGAACAGATGCGCAGAAGGGTAAAATCTTCACAAAGCTGGGCAGGGAAATAGCAGTGGCTGTAAAGGCGGGCGGACCCGATCCAAACACGAATTCCCGGCTTAAAGATGCAATAGCAAAAGCAAAAGCCAACAATATGCCAAACGACAACATTATGCGAAGCATAAAGAAGGCGTCGGGGGATCTGACATCTGACAATTTCGAGGAAATAGTTTATGAAGGTTACGGTCCGGGAGGCGTTGCAGTTATTGTAGAAACCCTTACCGATAACAGAAACCGTACAGCAGGGGATATAAGGCATTTGTTTGATAAATTCGGTGGCAACCTTGGAACAACCGGCTGTGTGTCTTTTATGTTTGATAAAAGAGGACAAATAATAATTGAAAAAACAGAAAGTGTGGATGAAGACAATTTGATGATGACTGCTCTAGAGGCCGGTGCTCTTGATATAGTTGGTGAAGAGGAGTTTTTTGAAATAATTACCGAACCACAGGATTTTTCAAAAGTAGCCGAAGCTTTGGAAAACGAAGGATACAAGTTTGAAGCTGCAGAGGTAGCGATGATTCCACAATCAACCACTGCACTAACCGATGAAGATATGATTTCGAACATGGAAAAGCTGATTGAAAGACTTGAAGACCACGATGATGTGCAAAATATATACCACAACTGGGAACAGGAATAAAAAATTAGATTCGGGAGAGTAATTTATGGAAAAGAAAATTTTGGATATTACCGCTATTAAAGACATTATTCCCCACAGATTCCCCTTTCTTCTTGTTGATAAAATAATAGAGGTAGAATTGGAGCCTGTAGTTAGAGCAGTTGGAATCAAAAATGTAACGATAAACGAACCCTTTTTCCAGGGTCATTTTCCGTCGTATCCTGTAATGCCCGGTGTACTTATTGTTGAAGCATTGGCTCAAACCGCCTGCGTGGCAGGTTTAATGATCGAGGAGAATAAAGGTAAAATTCCGCTGTTTACAGGTATAGATAATTTAAAATTTAGAAGACAGGTAGTACCCGGAGATACTTTGAAACTTGAAGTTGAGTTCACTGCAATGCGCCGTGGTATGGGGAAGGCAAATGTACGTGCTTCTGTCAGGGAACAGACAGCAGCAGAGGGTATAATAAAATTTGCAATCATTGAACCCGAAGGAAAAGAGTAGTTATGCGAGTATTTGCCATATCAGATTTACATCTTGCGCTGGCCAAAAATAAACCCATGGATATTTTTGATGCGGTCTGGGAAAATTACATGGAGCACATACAGGAAAACTGGATTAAGATCATAAGGCCGGATGATTTGGTCTTAATTCCCGGGGATTTATCATGGGCAACATATATTGAGGATTCTGGCCCCGATTTTATATATATAGAGTCTCTTCCCGGAAAAAAAATAATTTCAAAGGGAAACCATGATTACTGGTGGACAACCCACAGTAAGTTAAATAAATTTAAAGAGAGCCTGTCGTTAAACAGTATCACATTTCTTCATAACAACGCTTTTTTTAATAAAGACCTGGCCATAGTAGGCACCAGAGGGTGGAAAACTCCCGAAGAGGACGGGTTTACTGCTGATGACGAGAAAATCTATAACCGGGAGCTGGAGAGGCTGAAAATTTCATTGGAATTTACCGATGGCTTTAATGGAACAAAGATTGCCATGCTTCATTACCCGCCCTTTTCAGCAAATGGTAAACCTACGGGTTTTGTTGACGTAATGAAAGGCTTTGGAGTAAACATTTGTGTTTACGGACATTTACATGGAAAAAGCTGCAATTTTGCCACAGAAGGGTTAATAGATGGAATAAGGTATCATTTGGTTTCTGCAGATTATTTAAAATTCGAGCCTCTATATATAGGACAATGGTAACAGAGGATGGGGTGATTTAAATGTCACATCAGGCACTATATAGAACATACAGACCGCAAACTTTTGATGATGTAGTTGAACAGCAACATATTGTAACAACTCTTAAGAATGCTGTTATGTCAAAGAAGGTTGCTCATGCATACCTTTTTTGTGGTACTCGCGGTACAGGAAAAACAACAATGGCGAAAATATTCGCCCGCGCAGTAAATTGTCAGAATCCTTCAGACGGCAATCCGTGCAATAAGTGTGAAATATGCAAAGGTATCATAGATGGAACAATTCTTGATGTTGCAGAGATCGATGCTGCATCAAATAACAGTGTTGATAATGTAAGAAATATAATTGACGAGGTTGTATATACTCCTACCAGGGCATTCAAAAAGGTGTATATCATCGATGAAGTGCACATGCTGTCAATAGGTGCCTTTAATGCTTTACTGAAAACCCTGGAGGAACCTCCCGAACACGTAATATTCATATTGGCAACAACAGAGCCACATAAACTGCCTGCTACCGTTCTTTCCCGCTGTCAGCGGTTTGATTTCAGGCGTATAACATCCGGAGGAATAGCAAAAAGGCTAATAGCAATTTCGAAAGAATGCGGTGTAACCTTAACAGATGATGCTGCTTCCTTTATTGCTTCTCTAAGTGAGGGCGCATTAAGAGATGGTATCAGTATTCTCGATCAGTGTATTTCCACCGGAAAGGCACCGTTGGATCTCGAGTCTGTTCAGGAGATCATTGGAGTTGCTCCAAACACTGTAATAATAGATACAATAGGTTTTCTTGCAGACCGGAAAAGTAAAGAGGCAATTTCCCAGATTGATCTGATTTTTTCAGAGGGCAAGGACCCCGGACAATTTATTCATAAATTAATCCGTTTCCTTCGCGATATTCTTGTTTTTAAAACCTCAAAAAGTCTTGAGCACTTATACAGCGTAACCGAAGAAGAGAAAAAGGCCATTCAGTATTTCGCAGAAAAAATCCCTATGACACTGGGTCTTGCTGTAATTCGTGAATTGTCTGATCTGGAGGCTGCTATCAAATGGAGTTCCAGTCAGCGAATTTTAATTGAAATGGTCTTTCTTCGTATTTGTTCAAGGGAGATAAGTAAAGAAAATGATGATGTGCTAGAGCGATTAAAGCTTCTGGAGGACCGAATCAGGGATATTGAGACCGGCATTCTGAAGGATGGGGCTAATCATGATAAATTAAGCGCCGTTCCCGAAGCAAAAAAATCTAAAGAAAAAGAAGCCAGGGTAAGTAGCCCGGAAAAAATAACAGAAAGAGACATTACAAATAATACTGAACGTTCCGGGGCAAGCAATGAGGCTTTTTTAAATCCCTATGCCGAGTGGAATAAAGTATTGAAAGAACTGGCAAGTATAGGGCGTATGAAGCTTTATAGCGGTCTAATTGGCACTACTGCAGTTTGGGTTGATGATAACACCATCGGCATATCTTTGCAGGAAGAAGATGAATTTAAAAACCGCATTCTAAGTGAAGATGGGAATATCACTGCAATTAAGGGAGCAATAAAAAGGTGTACAGGTAAAGAACTCCAGGTAATAGTTTTGAATAATGAAAAGAAAAAAAACGAGGATAAGGATAATGAAATACCCGAAAAACTTCTTAATTTTGTAAAAAAGAAAGGATTAAAACTCGATATAATAGAAGGTTAATCATGAATGCAATATTTTTTCCAAAACAAACTTATATCAAAAGGTATTGACAACACCATACTTTAACTGATATAGTAAAAAGAAGAAAGGAAGCGCGTTTAAACTATTTCCTCAGCCATGTATCTTTTTTGGTTTTCAGTCCAAAATATTACTAAGGACTTTACTTAAAACCCAGTTTATCATAGATACCACCCTATTAACACAGGAAAATTCAAATTGCTTTATGTTCCGTAAGGTGCCTGCGGGTTTAACTTTTGTGTATTATATGTAAATTTTCTATGGGAAATATATTTTTGTATTCACAAAAACAGAAATTTTTAATATGATCTATTATTAGTTAAAGGAATAAATTGTGATTTAATACAGACCTGCAGTATTCACAGTGAATTAAGTGAGTAGTACAGGCGTTTCATGGATTATGTATTGGTTAATCAATAATACCAATCACAATAGATGTTTCAATTTTGAAAAACAAAATAAGGCGGTGTATCATGGAAGAGATTACAAAACTGCAGGGCAAGAGCCTGAAGGATTTAAGGTATATTGCCAAAGTAATGGGTATAAAAAGCATAACCCGTTATAGAAAGCAGGAATTAATAGAAAAAATATTGGCTGCTGGGGAGAATAAGGATGAGCTTGTCCAAACAGTGCAGCCTGCGGTAAAAAGAAGGCCTGGGCGTCCAAGAAAGGATAAGGAAGCTGAAGCCCCTGAGCTACAGACAGAACAACAGCAGACTGTTTCTGAGGAAGAAAAAGGAGAAGAACCTGTGAGTGTGGATTCGCAGGATGAAACCCGGGAAGAGACCAAAATAACAAGTGCGGAGCAATCCGGAAAAGAGGCTGCAGAATCTGCAAAAGCAACTGAACAGGATGAAAAAGTTGTTCCGATATCCAATGTAAGTGAAAAAGAAGAAACCGATGCCAAAGCAGGTAAGGAACGTCAGGATGCTGAGGAGCAAAGCGTACAGGAAACAGATACTTCAGAAAAGGAAAAGCAGGATAAAGTTCAGGAAAAGGATACTTCCACAGAAAGTCATGTTAAGGAAACAAGGGAATATAACAATAAACCGGCATATATCAGAGATCTGTCCCGGCTTGAGAGTGATGAACCTGTAAGTGGAATACTTGAAGTTTTACCCGATGGTTATGGTTTCTTAAGGGGTCACAATTATCTGTCAGGCCCTCGTGATATATATGTATCACCATCTCAAATAAGGCGTTTTAATTTAAAAACCGGCGATAAAATTGTTGGAAAGGGAAGAATACAAAAGGAAGGCGAGAAGTTTCAGGCACTTCTGTATGTACTTTCTGTAAATGGTGATTCACCGGAGGTTGCGCAGCAGCGTAAACCCTTCGATCAATTAACACCAATCTATCCCGATGAAAGAATAACCCTTGAGACCGAACCTAAGGAGCTGTCTACCCGTTTAATTGATTTAATTGCTCCTATAGGCAAGGGCCAAAGAGGTTTGATTGTATCTCCGCCAAAAGCCGGTAAAACAGTCCTTTTGAAAAAGATTGCCAATGCCATTACCCAAAAATATAAAGACATTGAATTAATAGTTCTGCTTATCGACGAGAGACCTGAAGAGGTTACAGATATGCAGCGTTCCATAAAAGGCGATGTTATATACAGTACATTTGACGAACTGCCCGAACATCACATTAAAGTAGCTGAAATGGTACTTGAAAGGGCACAGAGGCTTGTTGAGCAAAAAAAAGATGTGGTTGTATTGTTAGATAGTATAACCCGTCTTGCAAGGGCTTATAACTTAACTATTCCACCAACGGGAAGAACTCTTTCGGGTGGCCTTGATCCCGGGGCATTGCATAAACCAAAAAGGTTTTTTGGCTCCGCGAGAAATATTGAATTCGGGGGAAGTCTTACAATTATTGCAACAGCCCTGATAGATACAGGAAGCCGTATGGATGATGTTATATACGAAGAGTTTAAGGGAACGGGTAATATGGAGCTTCATCTTGACAGAAAGCTTTCAGAAAAGCGTATATTCCCCGCAATAGATATAAACCGTTCGGGAACACGCCGGGAAGAAATGCTGTTAAGCCAGAAGGAACTTGAGTCTATCTGGGCCATTCGTAAGGCCATGAGCAACATGGGAACTGCGGAAGTAACCGAAATGATAATAAACCGGCTGGTTCAGACAAAAACAAATGAGGAATTTATTAATGGTATAAATTTAGCCTTTATCCAAAAAGAAAAGAATAGTTTTGACTTAATGTATAAATAGGGTCTTATTAACCCGATTGCATAACAGTAAATTGTTAATGCGGAAAAATCCCAGATTTATACCGAACTTGTTTAAAATATATTTTATAGTAGCATTATTAAACTGAATATAATAAATAAACACCGTGAAGAAATTGCAGGGCAATTTCTTCAGTTGTTTTTAAATATAAGAATGGGGGTAGCATAAGATGCAGTTGCTATTGCTGGTACTTAACCAGGTGGAAAAACTGGAAGATCTTTTAATGGGGTTTATGGACGAGGGCATTACCGGCGCTACAATTATAAACAGCACCGGAATGATCAAAGAGTTGGCGGGACATATGGAAGACCAGCCAATTTTCGGTTCACAATGGTTCAATATAGATACCGACAGAAAAGGAAGCAAAACCATTTTTATGGCGTTAAGTGAAAAACAGGTGGAAAAGGTGCGTAAAGTTATCCATCAGGTCATTGGTGACCTGTCTGAACCTGATACTGCAGTTTTGTTTACCATACCTCTTATTTCTTCAGAAGGGATTGATGAATAAAATATGGAACTTACAACTTTGTTTTATCTGTCTCTGATATTATTATCAGGGTTAATTTTCGGTCGTGCAGTTAAGTTGTTAAAATTGCCAAATGTTACCGGATATCTCCTTGCAGGTTTGATTTTAGGCCCTTATTGCCTGAAAATATTTACTGTTGATTTGGTTACAAGTTTTGAGCTTATATCCGAAATGGCCTTGGCATTCATTGCTTTTTCCATTGGTGCCGAGTTTAAAATATCGTACCTGAAAAAGTTAGGAAGTACGTCAGTGGTTATCGCAATTTTTGCAGCACTTCTCGCATCAGTTTTTGTAACATTATCATTGATTATTATCGGTGTTGAGTTTGAAATTGCTCTGTTGTTAGGAGCAATTGCTTCAGCTACTGCCCCTGCAGCAACAGTTATGGTTATTAAGCAATATAACGCTAAGGGACCTGTTTCGGAAATGCTTTTAAGCGTAGTTGCAATAGATGATGCAGTTGCTTTGATTTTATTCGGGCTTTCAATGGCTGTTGTTAATTCGATGACAAACCCCGGAGAGGCATCAATGACTATGTCCGTTATTATGCCCGTTGTGGAAATAATAGGATCATTTGTTGTGGGAGTTATACTGGGCATATTGTTTAAGATCCCGCTTAAGTATTTCAGGAAGGATTCAAACCGCCTGATAATTACAACGGGTTTTGTATTTCTTGCATCTTCAATTGCAAGTATGCTGGGCCTGTCGCCATTACTTCTGTGTATGAGTATGGGTGCTGTAGTGGTTAATATAGTTGGTTCAGCTAAATCCATTTTTAGTCTGGCTGACAGAGTAACTCCTCCTTTATACCTTATGTTTTTTGTTGTGTCAGGAGCCGGGCTGGATATTACAATTTTGCCGAAAGTAGGATTAATAGGTTTCATGTATATTATCACAAGATTCTTAGGGAAGGTACTAGGATCCTATGCAGGAGCAATAATAACCAAGGCACCTGAAACAGTGAAAAAATACCTTGGATTCACTTTAATTCCACAAGCCGGTGTTGCCATCGGGCTCTCATTGCTTGCATCACAAAAATTGCCCGCATATGCTGCAACCATTCGTACAGTTGTTCTTGCAGCTACATTTATTTATGAGTTAGTCGGACCTGTTTTAACAAAAATTTCGTTGAAGAAAGCCGGAGAAATCACCGAATAGTTTTTACTTTCACGGGGCACAATATAAATGTAACGAAGCCAAAAGAACTATTAATAGTAAAGACTTTTAGCTTCGTTACACCTGCTTTTTAATAAAGCCACCCTTAACGATAACTGGGCGAAGAAAAGAGGGATATTGTGAGAAATGGGTTTAATCCGGAGAATACCGGAAAAACAGGTCTTGCCAATATTAAGCCTGGCCTGGCGAAAAATAATAGTGTATACCGAGTTGACAAACCCGTTAAGAACAATGCTCATTTCACTGAAGCAAGTGAAGAGTATCAGCCCCGGAAAGAGTTTAAAAACAACAGGGGTATAGAAAACCTCTCTTTTCAGGAATGGACCGAAAAGTATCATCAGTAATTGCTTTGCTATCAGTGGCAGGATAGGCAGGATCCTGCCACTTTGTTGTGTTTCTGTTCTTCTCAACATCTTTGTTTTATGGTAGGATTACTACAGGAAAGTAGTATGAAAGGAATTCACAATGAAGGATCAAAATCTCTATGAGAGATTTATAAAAGCGTGTCAAAATTGTTCAAAATGTGATCTCGCTAAAACAAGAACAAATGTTGTTATTGGCAGGGGTAATAACCTTAATGCACCGGTAATGCTTGTTGGAGAAGGCCCCGGTGAACAGGAGGATCTTACCGGTCTGCCCTTTGTTGGCAGGGCAGGAAAGCTTCTTGATCATCTGCTTAATGCATTAATGTTCAAGCCTGAAGATTACTACATATGCAACATTGTAAAATGCCGTCCGCCAAATAACAGAGAACCATCCAGGGAAGAGGCCGAAGCGTGCCTTCCTTACCTCAGGTTTCAGGTCAAATACATAAAGCCCCAAATAATAGTCTGCCTTGGAGCCACAGCACTGAAATACCTGGTCAGTAAAGATGCCCGTATTACTAAAATCAGAGGAACCTGGGTTGACAGGCCCGGTTTTTTCAGGATTATGCCAACCTACCACCCTGCCGCCGTTTTAAGAGATCCGGCAAAAAAAGAGGAATTGTTTTTGGATATGAAAAAAGTAAGAGAATATCTTAACACCATTTCGTTGTAAATGATGCTGTAACATTCAGCTTACTTACAGAATGTATAGCCGGATTTTTTTACAGGATATGCTAATAAACGGACAGTGTTCCAATGAACACTGCCCTGAAGAAACCAATGAATTATTTGTGGAAAACCTGTAGGTTAAAAGCATGTTTTATGATGAAGATGCTCTTTTAAGCAAGCAGTTGTAATACGAGAGGATAAAGAGTTCGGGCCATGCGCATAAAACCAAGGGCGTTTGGGTGGCAGCCGTCAACTGTACACTCACTTCTTCCGACAGTACCAAAAAACTGCATGCCGTCAATAAAATAAACATTATCATCTCCTGCATTCCACGCATTTATGTATGTGCGGTAAATTATATTCCGTCGTTCAATACTGTCCTGGGGATTTCTGTCGAAATCGGGACGGGACATCATAATTATCGGAATATTCCTATGTGCTTCCCTGACTATTTTGAAAAATGGTTCGTGGGTATTTAGCAGATGCTCAGGAGTGGGTGCATTATGGTCATAGTCATACACAAAAAGTGAAATATCCTTATGCTGTGAAATATATTCTGCAAACTCGGGTTCACCCTTTGCTTTACCCGAAAATCCATAATTAAAGTAGTCGGCATCAAGCCATCTTGAAAGTATGCTGGTGTATGCAGTCCCTGGTCTGGGAGCACATCCGCCTTCGGTAATGGATGAACCGTAGTATATAATGGGTTTGTTAATTTTATATTCAACGGGTTCATATATATTCGCATCGTCATCTATGCCTATTTCAAGAGAGACAAGTTGCTCATTGCGAGGTAGGTTTATGGTTACCATTTCGGGCTTTGCCTGTTTAACCAGTTTAGCTTCAACAACCTTACTTGATTCTTCATAGTTCACCGGTGCTATATATCCTGCAAACCTGGACTCTAAACCCACACCGTAGTATACATCAGCTCCTGCTGAGCCGGGCAGGCTGATACACCTGTCAACATTCAGTGTTTTCAACTCCATACGTATTGCAATAGTGGATGAATCTGTGATAAACCTGGCTCTGCCTCCAAAACAACGCTTACCGGCATCTTGATACTGTGGCATCTTTTCCATAATATCGGTACTAAGCCGCCAGAAATGCCCTTTTTCGGGTTCAATTACATTAAGTCCGTATAAACGTATTGGTGAGTCGGTACATTTATAAATTTTCATATAACACTACCTCTGCTCTTATAAATTATCTTTATGTCGGAACATCTTTCTCAGGGAATTTCAGATGTTTGTTTCGTTGGCTGAAAACTACTTAAATCCCTAAAAAACTTATCACAATAAATTTCTATCACAGCCCGATTCAAAAAGCAAGAAAAATATAGGGTACACTCAGCCTGCCCAAAAACTTTAAGTCAATTTACAGTAAATACTGTCATATAATTAAGTATCCGAATAAAAGGAGTTTAATGATGATTTATCTGGATAATGCAGCAACTTCCTGGCCTAAGCCTCCGCAAGTAATACAGGCAATATTGGATGTTTTAAAAAGAGGATGTGCAAATCCTGGCAGATCTGCCCATGCCATGGCACGGCAGGCAGAGGATGCATTGCTTAGTGTAAGAGAAGTTATAGCCAATTTCTTCAATATAAATGATCCGATGAGAATTGCTTTTATGCCTAATACTACATACGCACTGAACACAGCCATATATGGGGTTATAACCCGAGGTTCAACTGTTGTTACAACGGCAATGGAGCATAATTCGGTACTTCGTCCGCTAAAGACATTAGAGAAAGAAGGCACCATTAATTTGGAAATTATAAAACCTGACAAATACGGTAAGGTTTCAATTCAGAACATTAAAAAGACATTAAGAAAAGGAATAGAACTTTTTTGCATGACGCTTTCCTCAAATGTTACAGGAGCCATAATGCCTGTAGCAGAAGCAGGAAAAATATGCAGAGCACATGGCATAACATTTTTGGTTGACGCAGCACAGGGGGCAGGAGTGATACCAATAGATGTTGAAAAGATGAATATTGATTTATTGGCATTTCCAGGTCATAAAGGGCTTTTTGGTCCACAGGGAACAGCAGGCTTATATGTAAGAGAGGGAGTAATTATTAAACCATTGGTTCAGGGAGGTACAGGAAGCTTCTCAGACCGCCTTGTTCAACCTGAGATTTTTCCCGACGTTCTCGAAAGCGGCACACTGAATGTGCCGGGAATTGTTGGCCTTGGTAAAGGTATTTTATTTATAAATGATACCGGTATAGAAAACATACAATTTCAGAAAAAAAGTCTGTTAGAAATGCTTTTTGATGGTCTTGGAAGGGAAAGCAACATCAATATATATTCTCCGCCACCGGAGCAGAATTCGGGTATTCTTGCACTGTCTGTGCAGGATATGGATTCATCCGAGGTTAGCTATTTACTTGACAGGAAATTTGGAATTTGCACAAGAAGCGGTTTTCACTGTGCACCTTTGTCTCATCTGGCTTTGGGAACAACTGATACCGGCCTTGTCAGAATCAGCCCCGGCTATTTTAACAATGAAACAGAAATTGAACTGGCCATAAAGGCTATACAAAGCATTGCAAGAGGGATGTATTAAAAATTGTGTTATATATCAATAACAGTAACTTCGGGGATGGATAAAAAGCGAAAAGGCACAAGTACAGTTCCAAGTCCCCTGCTTATGTATACCAGATTATTGCGTATTGTTGCAAAGCCCTTGATATGCCCCATTCTGCTTAATTTATCCTTGCGAAAAAGTAAATATTCAAGTTTAAACGGCATCCAAATCTGTCCGCCGTGGAAATGGCCTGTTAAAAGTAAATCCACACTGTTTTCAGGAATCTCAAGCGAAACATCGGGATTATGCGAGAAGGCAATTATAGCATCACATTTTTTCCTTAAGCCGGAAAAAATATTACTGTTAAAAGGCTCACCTGTTTTTATGTCGTCAATACCAATCAGGGCTATTTCTTTTGCATCAACCGAAGAACCTGCATTTTTACCCTTGATAAAAACAGTTTCATTTACTAAAAGCTGTATGTTCAGTTTTTTCATTGCATTAGCAAACCTGTTCTTAAAAGCAGGGTCCTGTCTGAAACATCTGTGCTCGTGATTTCCATAAACGGCGAATACAGGCACTTTGATATCAAGATCCTTGAACCATTTAACAAACCTTTTTAAACTTTCAGGTTTTTCAACCAAATCACCGCTTATTAATATATAATCGGGGTCTGATTTTGATATGGTTCTTTTTAAACGTGCAGAAGATATAAGCAGCAGGTTAATATGAATATCTGTAAGATGTAATATCCTGAGCCCTATCCCATAATTCAGATTATAAAACCTTGTTTTGTAAATTGCAGCCTGAACGAACATATAAATAAAGAGCATTAAAAGAGAAAAAGGCACTATTATATACCATTTTAACATTAATACTATCCTTTCTTGCATACATTAGTTATTACGTGCGGGTTCTGCTTCGGGTGTTTTGTCTTCTTGAGCAACAAAGCACCTGCCAGACACCCGCTCTTGGCTATGAAAATAGTCCAGCACCGGGGTCTCCACATCCCGGGTCGCTCAGCTTTACGCTCTTAACTGACAGGAATGCAGCATGGCTTCGAAGTGTGTTGCTCTGCGCCGATAAAACACCCGAATCACCCGCCATACTTTATCTGTTGTTTTGTCTTGAAACAACTCTATGCTGTTCCTCAACGGTTCTTTGTTGTTTATTTTATCAAATAAATGATAATATATGAATAGTATGTTTTTATCCTAAACAACAGGAGGATAATGCCATGAAAAGGTTTATTGTTATAGTATTGGACAGTGCAGGCATAGGAGAACTGCCAGACAGTACGGCTTACGGAGATGAGGGAAGTAATACCATTGGCCATATTTCTCAGAACGTAAAGAATTTTTCACTTCCAAACCTTGAAAGGCTTGGGCTTGCATATATAGACGGGTTTAAAGAAACATACCGCACAGCAACCAATCTGCAGGGAATAAGCCTTCAGGGCTCATACGGGAAAATGGCTGAAAAATCTGCCGGAAAGGATACTACCACCGGACATTGGGAAATAGCAGGAATTATATTGGATAAACCTTTCCCGCTTTTTCCAGAGGGTTTTCCCGATGATTTAATTAAAGAGTTTGAAAAAAGAATTGGTCGTAAAACCCTCGGAAACAAACCTGCATCGGGGACTGTCATAATACAGGAGCTGGGGGACGAGCATGTAAAAACAGGTTCTCCCATTGTATATACATCTGCCGACAGTGTGTTCCAGATTGCTGCCCATGAGGATGTAATCCCCATTGAGGAACAGTATAGAATATGCAAAATAGCTCGTGAAATGCTTACCGGAGATTATGGCGTGGGAAGAGTTATTGCAAGGCCTTTTATAGGGGAGTCGGGAAATTACAAACGGACTGACAGGCGAAAGGACTTCTCTATTGCGCCTCCAAATAAGACAATATTAAATTATCTTAACGAAAATGGATACGAGGTTCGGGGCGTTGGTAAAATTGAGGATATTTTCAGTGGTTCGGGTATAACGAAATCAGTGCATACCCACTCAAATTCCGATGGAATAGACAGGACCATTGAATGGATTAAGGAAAAGTATGAAGGAATGTTGTTTACAAATCTTGTGGATTTCGATATGCATTATGGTCACAGAAATGACGTGGAAGGATATGCAAAAGCATTGATTGAATTTGACATCCGGCTTCCTGAAATAATGGAACAACTGAGTGATGGGGATATATTGCTGATCACTGCCGATCATGGATGTGATCCGTCAACAAGCAGTACAGACCATTCCAGAGAGTATGTACCTCTTCTTGTAACGGGGAAAAATGTTAAGAAGGGCGTTAATCTTCATACCAGAACAAGCTTTGCAGACGTTGCAAAAACTATAGCCGAGTATTTTGGTGTGGAAAACCACCTCAGTGGTGAGAGTTTTTTAAACCTGATAATATAATTTGAACCAGCAGCTTTTTTGTAAGGCCTGATGTTCTGAAACGAAGCCATTTCAAATGCCGAAAGGGGTATGTATATGTTTGCATTGGACTTGATTATTAAGAAACGTGATGGGGGGAAACTGAATAGAGAGGAAATAAAATATTTCGTAGATGGATATACAAAGGGTGAAATCCCCGATTACCAGGCCTCTGCCTTTTTAATGGCTGTTTTTTTCAATGGGATGGATACCGATGAAACCCTCTGGTTAACAGAAGCCATGCTGCATTCAGGTGATATGATTGATCTTTCCTGTATACCCGGTATAAAAGTAGACAAACACAGTACAGGGGGTGTTGGAGATAAAACCACTCTTGTTATAGCACCCATTGTCGCATCATGTGGAGTCCCTGTGGCAAAAATGTCGGGAAGGGGTTTGGGGCATACAGGCGGAACAATTGATAAACTTGAATCCATACCAGGTTTCCGTACCGGTCTTTCACCCGAAGAATTCATTTCAAATGTAAAGGATATAGGCATTGCAGTTACCGGGCAGACGGGTAATCTTGCACCGGCCGATAAAAAGCTTTATGCGTTAAGGGATGTAACAGGTACTGTTGAAAATCTGTCGCTGATTGCTGCCAGCATTATGAGTAAAAAGCTTGCATCTGGTTCAGATGCAATAGTTTTGGATGTTAAAACAGGCAGCGGAGCTTTTATGAAAACAGTTGAAAAAGCAGAGAAGCTTGCAAGGTTGATGGTAGACATAGGCCGTGGTGCAGGAAAAAGAACTGTGGCACTTATAACCGATATGGACAGACCTTTGGGAAACAATATAGGGAATGCCCTGGAAGTTAGTGAAGCTGTTGACATACTAAATGGTAAAGGCCCTGATGATTTGAGAGAGGTAAGCATAGAGCTGGCCACGAACATGCTGTTTGTTGCAGGAAAGGGTGACAATGAGTTCTGCCGCACTCTGGCAGTAGAGGCAATAGAAAAACGTACTGCATTAAACAAGTTAATGGAAATGGTAGAAAGGCAGGGCGGAGATCCAAAGGCTATAGAAAATACTTCAAGACTGCCGTCTGCTCAATTCAAGGCTGAATGGAGAGCCGAGAAATCAGGCTATATAGAAAAAATGCACGCAGAAAAACTGGGTATTGCATCGATGATATTGGGAGCAGGCAGAAAAGATAAGGACGATGTTATAGATCCTTCAGCCGGTATTGAACTTGTGAAAAAGCCTTCAGATAAAGTGGAAGCAGGCGAAACCATCGCGATTTTGCATACTTCAGATGAAAATAGAATATCCGGTGCAGTTAGCGTTTTAAAAACTGCAATTAGTGTCAGTTCAAACCCTGTTCAAAGGCAGCCTTTGATTCTGGGAAAAGTTCAATGATAAAACATAAATAAGCCTGAATAAACCCATATGGACCATGCATACATTTATTATGGAACTAAAAGATTATGGGGTTGTCTGAAAATGGTAAGGAAAGTGGTCATATGGGTATTATTATGCGTTTTTTTAGTCCTTCCAATTAATAGGAGCGCTCTTGCCGTTGAAAGTGAAACAGGGATTAAAGATGATGATAAACAATTAATTGAGAATGAAAATGTACCGATAATTGAAAAAATCCCCTTTGAAATTAAAGCAAAGTCGGCATTACTAATGTGTGCAAATACGGGTGAAATTATTTTTGAGATGAACTGTGATGAAAAACGCCCTATTGCGTCTATAACAAAAATTATGACCATGCTTTTGGTAATGGAAGCTATAGCGGAGAATAAGATTACTTTAAACGATGTGGTTGTTACCTCCGAACATGCATCAAGTATGGGAGGCTCACAAGTATATCTCGCTGTTGGAGAAGAGTTTACTGTTCATGATTTGCTAAAGGCAGTTGCAATTCATTCTGCAAATGATGCGTCAGTTGCGCTGGCAGAACATGTTGCAGGCAGTGAAGGTGTTTTTGCAACCATGATGAATGAAAAAGCCAGGGAACTGGGTATGACAAACACTAATTTTCTGGATTGTTCGGGATTAACAGATGAAGGCCACTACAGTACAGCCCGGGATATTGCAATTATGGCAAGGGAACTGATAATCAAGTACCCGTTAATCATTGAGTATACAACAATTAAACGCGACACTTTCAGAAACGGGACCTTTGATTTGGATAATACAAATCACCTCATTGGAAAATACAGGGGGATGACAGGGTTAAAAACCGGAGTAACAAGCGCAGCAGGATACTGCCTTGCAGCTACTGCTTCCCGTGACGGGATGGATTTAATTTCTGTCATACTTGGAGCAGACAGTATGAGCTTACGCTTTTCAGAGACTGCCAAAATTCTGGATTACGGTTTTTCTAACTATGAAATAATGAAAATAGAAAGAAAAGGTGCTATAGCGGGTAATGTGAATATAAGAAAAGGGCTGGGTTTATCGATACCCGTTGCTTATGAAGATAACAAATCAGTTCTTCTGAAAAGAGGGCAGAGGGATAAAGTCAAGCAGGAAGTTAAACTTCCCGAGTATCTGGATGCACCGGTTTCAGTTGGTGACAGAGCGGGTGAAGTAATACTGATACTTGAAAATAAAGAAATTCTCAGCATACCGTTAATTGTGACCGAGGAAATAGAGAAAGCCACATGGCTGAAATTATTTCTAAGACTTACAGTTCACTGGTTTTCACTGGCAAGAAAGTGAATATAAAAACAGAGTTTTGATATCGTTAAGCAAATTATACAGCTGTTTTATAAATCCATGGCAAAAGGGCGTAAACCGCCCTTTTTTTTAATTGTTTTACAGTGTTTGACAGATTTGAATTGGTATTATATGATAATACGGATAGATTTTTTTACATGCGGAGGATTTATGGAATCTTTAAGATCCTTGCAAAGAGCGGCTTTTACCGATGTTCTGGATTACGGAATTTTTTTGTTCAAAAAGCATCTTAAAAAGCTTTTTATAATTAATCTTATATTTAACATTCCGGTAATACTGCTTTTAACCATATTCAACCCGGTATTTACTGAGCAATACTGGAATCTTCTGAATCCAACCGACATTGTGGCTGCCAACCCGAACGAAATTTTCTCTTCAATGTTTACTCTGTATGCAATGCTGTTTGGTTCGCTGGCTCTGCAGGGTCTTTATACGGTAACACTGAAAAATGTAATGGAAGGGTCAATTGTTAAAATTCTTTATGCCGACACTGTTTTGAACCAGAAAAAATCAATAAAACAGGCGGTAAAGGAATGTTTCAGCCAATTTGGCACGTTATTGCTGGGAAGAATGATATATATACTGATTCAGGGTGCTGTTCTTGCTGTTTTATATATAGTTCTTTTTATTGGTGTGTTTTCAATAACTTTTGGTATATTGGGGCTTGCAGTCACAAGCTTTACCGTTCCATGGGTTACCGTTATTCTTTCGGTTTTGGGTATTATTATTGTTATTGGAGCAGTGTTTTTTATTTCAACTATTGTGGGTTTTTATTACGGAAGATACTGGATGTTCCTACCTGCAATCTGTGTTGAACAGCAGAAAGCAGGCTCAAGCATTGGCAGATGTGGCAATCTTGGTAAGAACAACTTTTATCTTATTGGTCTTTCCTTTACCTTTGGTAATATAATAGTTTGGTTATTTCCCTTTATAATAAGTTCAGTTTTCAGTATAGCAAATTTAGTTTCAGGGAGTTTTGACGTGGAGCTGTTCAGGATTAGTACAGTGATAACGCAAATTTTCTCTGAAATATTACGTCCCCTGCTAACATGTATCCTGACAGCCTTATACATTACTCTCAGGGTTAAGCGTGAAGGTCTTGATATTGAAATAGACCTTTGGCAGATAAAACGGGAGGAACTGGACCGAAAAAAACTCAAGCTTCAGGAGGCCGCTAATGCTGACTGAAAAAATAAGCGAACAGGAAATACGTAGTATACTGGATGAAATTCTAAAAAGGCGTGAATTCCATACGGAAAAGAAACAAAATCCCATAGTAAAGCTTATGAATAGTATCTGGGAAGCAATTCAGGAATGGGTCAGGCAACTTCTGCAATACAGACAGCCAGACCGGGAAATCCGCATTAATCCCGACATAAATAACCCGGTGCTTCAAACAGTACTGAAAATATTGCTTATTTTAATAGCAGCTGTATTAGTGTTTCTTCTGGCAAGGCTTATAATAAAAAAGGTGTATCTTACCGGAAAAATAAGGCGGCTTAAAACTCCCGAGGCGTATGATTACCTCACAAAACCTGATGAAGCCATAGAAACATATTATGGATATATGTCCGCCGGGGAATATCCAATGGCTTTACGATTTCTTTTCATAGCACTTTTATTAGAGCTTGATAAAAGAAAAATAATTAAGATTGAGAAATGGAAAACAAACCGCATATATATCCGGGAAATCGGACTCAGGGACAAAACCCTGGTCTTGCCTATGCAGGAGTTTTCTACCCTTTTTAATGCCTGTTGTTATGGAAACATGGACATTGATGAAGCAAGTGTTGATAAATGGTTTAAATTTTATATAAATCAAAAGGAGAAACAGGTATGAAAAGCAGGCTAAGGAAGTGCCTTCTCTCCATACTGATAATATTAATATTGTTTGTTGCAATACTCGTTTTGTATTCGGTAACGGTGCATGAAAAGGATTATCCTGATTACACTTCCTATAGTGCAAAGAAAACAGGGATTAAAGCTTTATACCTGCTTACCGGCAGATGCGGTTTTCAGGTTTCCCGGTATCATTACCCTGTAAAATTTATAAGGGAAAATCCTGTAATGGTTGTTTACCGCCCGGTAAACTCTTTGTTTAATGATACCGAAGAACAGGATGGACTGAAAAAATGGCTTGGTAATGGCAATACACTTGTATTGATTCTGGATGAACGCAATATCGGTGATCTCTGGATTTTTGATTTTATTTCAGAAACCAGACAGTGGTACGAAGTTGTGAAAGCCGGGAATGTTTCAGTTACATGGTACGGGCTGGAAAAGGGGCTTGTTTGCGTGCTGGACAATGCAGACAGTTTTTTAAACGAAAATATTGCCACATCAAGTGCAGCAGTTGCATTCATCAATGTACTTGCCAGAATTAACAATCCGAAAGTGATATTCAATGAGTATTTCCACTTTATGCAGCTTCCATCTCCCGGTATATGGGATTTAATAGGGCACACGGGTCAGTTAATAGTAATACAGCTTTTCATAGTTATTCTGCTTGTTGTAATAAGGGGGTGGAAACCCTTCGGTCGGGTACGGGGAGACAAAAAAATGGTGATGAGGCCTGAAAATGAAGTGGTTAACGCACTTTCAGGTCTTTATCAACGCATGAAGGCCTATCCATTGGTATTATCAAACTACTACGGTTATTTCACACAGAAGTATGGCAGGTACCTGACAATGCCCGGTGCTCATAAGGAAAAGGCAGGAAATCTGCTGGCAGAATGTGAGTATCATTTAAGAAGGGGAGTATTAAGCAAAAAGGAGCTTAAGAATATAGTTCTTCGTCTTGAAAAGCTGGAGTATGAGATTAATAACAGTGGTCAAACCAGGAGAAAGGAATGAATTGAGTATGGATATTAACCCAATTGTTCAGAAAAAGTACGAAATGTTAATGAATGAGCTGAAAAAGGTATTAGTCGGACAGGATGAATTCCTTGAACACTTAGCCATAGCATTATTTACCGGTGGCCATGTCTTAATTGAAGGTGTACCCGGAATTGGAAAAACCCTGTCGGCACGGGTCCTTGCCAGGACCATTGAATCCGAATTTTCAAGAATACAGTTTACTCCTGATCTTATGCCATCTGACGTAACAGGGACCAAAGTATTTGATGTAAAAAACAGCACCTTTTATATGAAAAAAGGTCCGGTTTTCACCAATATTTTGCTGGCAGATGAAATAAACCGCGCTGCGCCGAAAACCCAATCTGCTCTTTTGGAATGCATGGAAGAAGGAAATGTCACAATTGATGGTGAAACATACGAACTACCAAAGCCTTTTATGGTTTTGGCAACAATGAATCCACTGGAGTTTGAAGGAACTTATCCACTGCCCGAGGCACAACTGGACAGATTTTTAATGAAACTGGCAATAACTCATTTACCTCCCGAACAGGAAGAATTGCTTCTGAAAAGAGTAAATGAGAGTGGTGGAGATATAAACCCGGAGAAGGTTGCACCTGTTATTACTCCAGATGAATGGCTATCCATCAGACAGGAAATTAACAAGGTTTTTATAAATGAGAATATAATACGCTATATCACTTCGATAATATTTGCAACAAGAAATTCACATGCAGTACTTTTAGGAGCAAGCTCCCGGGCATCCATTGCTGTTATGAAATGCTCCAAAACCCTTGCAGCATTTTCAGGCCGGGATTTTGTGATCCCCGAAGATGTTACAGAAGTAGTAAAACCTGTTCTTAGGCATAGGATTATAGTTAAACCCGAAACATTGCTCGATAATATTTCGGTTGATGATATTCTTGAGGGAATCATAAAAACCGTAGAAGTGCCAAGGTAACGTATGATGAGGTCATATTATGTTTGTCAGTAAACGATTTATTCTTCTGGTTATATCAGGTGTTATACCGGCAGCTTTATCACTTATACCCGGTGTTGGGGTGTATGCTTTTTTAGTGTACAATTTTTTGCTTTTAACTCTGCTGATTATCGATTTTTCTCTGTCCTTAAAGCTTCAGAGTTTAGGGTTCCGCAGAGAAATGGAACCAATACTGTCTCTTTATTCGTGGAACAGAATTGATTTATATATTGAGAACCATGCTAATTACAGGTTTAAGGCTAAGCTTAGAGACAGTGTGCCCGAAAGTTTCAAAGTTGACAATGAAATAATAGAATTTGTTATTAACCCCGGCGAGGTTAAAAATATATCCTATAGAGTTAAACCAACAAAACGTGGTGAATACATTTTTCCCGATATGTATATCAGAATTACAGGCGTTTTCGGGCTTTGTGTTTTGTCGAAAACCTTTAAAATAAGCGACAGGGTTAAGGTATACCCAAACTTGAAGGATCTTAGAAACAGTCACCTGTTAATTACACAGAAAAAACGAATATTGGCCGGGCTTAGAAAAATTCGGAATCTTGGTGTGGGAACCGAGTTTGAAAGTATTCGCGAATACAGCCAGGGTGATGATTTCAGGCACATAAACTGGAACGTAACCGCAAGAACGGGGCATCTTTATACAAACCATTATGAACCTGAAAGAAACCAGTATGTATACATTATGATGGATACAAGCAGGGTCATGAACGAAGAGATTAACGAAATAACCAAGCTGGACTATGCGGTGAATGCAGCTTTTATAGTGGCAGAAACAGCAATAAACTATGGGGATAATATAGGTCTTTTATCCTTTGACAGTAAAATTAACAGGATGGTTACTGCAGGAAAGGGAACAGGCCACTTTCAAAGATTAGCTGAAAGCATGTACAATATCCGGACAACCGAGACCTACGCCGACTACCAGAAGGCATTTTCTGCATTACAAAGAGAGCAAAACCGGCAAAGCCTGGTATTGTTATTTACCGATCCCTATAATTTTGAACATGCGATGGATATAGTTAACTCATGGAAAATTTGTGCTCCCGGGCACAGAGTTATGGTTTTAAGTATAAAAAACCCTGCTCTGCATTATATGGCAGAGAAGGAAATTGAAAAAGCTGAAGACATATTTGCCAAAAGCGCTGCACTGAAACTAATAGATGACAGACAGCGTACCTTTTCAATTCTTGAGAAGTCGGGTATCCATGTACTTGAATCCACCCCCGACAGGTTCACTATCGATTCTGTAAACCGTTATATTGCAATGAAGACAGGCCTTTATTCCTTACCGTTCCAGCAATAAGTGCACAGGTTTTCGTGGGGAAGACCTATTGCATCAAGCATATCAGGAAGGGCCTGATATTTAAGTGATGTAAAATTAAGCTCTTTGCCAATATGTTCAACCATGCAGTGGTATTTTTCAGTTCTGTGGTCACAATACTGTTCCAGATCGACAGAATAACTACCCTCAAGCTTTTGTATTGTGCGTCTTGAAACCAGATCCTTTTCAGATCTTGCCCTTGAAAAGTTGAGATACTTGCAGGTAAAAATTGGTGGAGGGCAGGCTGAACGGATGTGAACTTCCTTAGCGTTAAAACCATATAAAAACTGGACAGTTTCCCTCATCTGTGTACCGCGGACTATCGAGTCGTCGCAGAACAGAAGCCTTTTATCCTTTATAAGGTCAATTATAGGCATAAGCTTCATTCTTGCGATTTGCTCCCTTACCTCCTGGGTTTGGGGTATAAAACTTCTTGACCATGTGGGGTTATACTTAATAAATGGCCTTACATATGGTATGCTGGCTTCGTTCGAATAGCCTATTGCATGGGCTACACCCGAATCGGGTATCCCCGAAACAAAATCAACCTCCACGCTGTCTCTGCGCGCCATTATAGCACCGTTCCTGTTCCGCATTACCTCAACATTTACTCCTTCATAAGTCGAAGAAGAATAGCCAAAATAAACCCATAAAAAAGAGCAAATTTTCATTTTATCTCCCGGCGGGGAAATCTGTTCAATGCCCTCGGGAGTAATAAACACTATTTCGCCCGGGCCAAGCTCATAGAAATTGCTGTAACCAAGATTCGTCAAAGCGCAGGATTCGAAGGTAACGCAGTAAGCCCCTTCCTTTTTACCGATAATAAGGGGTGTTCTTCCAAAACGATCCCTGGCTGCGTAAATACCGCCATCGGTTAAAACAAGCAATGTGCATGAGCCGTCAATTGTCTGTTGAGCACGCAGTATACCATCCTTAATTGAGCTTTCCTGATCTATTAATGCCGAAACAACCTCGGTGGGGTTAATTTCGCCCTGGCTCATTTCAAGGAAATGAATTAAATTTCTTTTAAAACAATAGTCAACAATTTCATCTAAATTGTTTATACGCCCAACAGTTGTTATTGCATAGTGACCAAGATGGGAGCGAACCAAAAGGGGCTGGGGTTCATTGTCGCTGATACAGCCAATGCCCATACGACCGCTCATGGCTGACAGATCCACTTCAAATTTTGAACGGAACTGTACATTTTCTATGTTGTGTATGGATCTTGTAAAGGACCTGCCTGACCATACAGCCATTCCACCCCGGCTTGTTCCAAGGTGAGAGTGGTAGTCGGTACCGAAATATAAATCCAATACACAGTCACTCTTCGATACAACCCCGAATACTCCTCCCAAGAATAAACACGCTCCTTATAAAAGTGATACTAAATAATACACATATATTAAGAATTTAATTAATGGAAAATGAAATAGGTACTAAATGCCCATCATCAATATCATATACAGTGGTTAAGATGCTACTGCCTAACCAATCCATGGCACCAGTTTGTACCCATCTTTCCAGCACAATTGTACCATCTGCTTCGATGTTATAGTTTACAAAGCGCGAAAACTCCAATTCGAAATATATCCTCATAAGAAGATTCGATATTTACATTTAATTTTAAATCATAATGAGGAATTTTAAGTACATAGCTACTGTCATTCTTTTGAACAATATAATCTACATTTTCAACGCCATCATCGATAGTTTAAATCTTTTCATTTAGACAATCATAAAGCCACATAGAAACAGATGAACCAATTTTATTAGTTGCCCATACAGTAGTAATAAGTATATATTTCCTGTCACCTCTGTTAATCAAATGCATCTTTGGTTGTTCTTCGGTTAACTCAAAATTACGGTTACTAGTAAGAGTAAAAGTTTCTATTCCACTTTTCAGAATTAAATTGTTACTTTCTATATAAAGTTGAAATTTACTTTTTGAATCCACATTAATACTGTCAAGTATTTTTCTATCAGCTGAACATGTATTTAGTATCGCAAAAATTAGTAGTATTGCAAAAAATAGTAGCAACACAAAAATAGAAACTATTTTTTTCATAAATCCTCCTAATTTTAATGTCAAATACATTAATTAAATAATAATATAATAAATTTCTATAATCAACTTTAATTATTTCTATCAAAGTAAATGACAGCTATACATAAATAAATCTATTCAATTCTACGAGTTACCTCTTTATTACAATTATAGGTTTTACAGCGAAGCCTCATTAGAGTTTCTTGATGAAAAAATAATGCTAAAAGATCTTATAAAAAGCTCCCAATTACTCAACAATATGTTATTTACAAAAAGTTCTATTTAAATTATCCCGAATCCCATATTGCTAATCAACTTAATGTCTCACGTCAAGCAGTTAATAGTATGAAAAAAAGAGCAATTGCTAAATTAAAGATCTTAATGACCGAACAATAGAATACAGTTTGCTTTCTTATTCTCCCACCCAGCTTGTTCATTGCATAATAAAAATTCTAATTTGCAAAAAATCAAGGGTAGATGTGCAAAAAAGAGGTGTCCACAGGACAACTCTTTTTGCGAGGGATTTTTTCGACAAGTAAGAATTATCATGAGGCGATTTAATTTTCAAAGCTCACCATATTCATTACAGGAATGCTCTTTAGGTTTATCATTTACCAATATCCTCGTGGTAACTCTGCAGGGATTTTACCTTGTCCTCTGTTTCATGGCTTTCCTTATATGCTGCAATTCCCTTGACGCTTGCAAGCGCAGCTGTCATAGTGGTAATATAAGGAATATTATATCTAATGGCACTCTTTCTTATGTATGAATCGTCATACTGACTCTGTTTTCCAGCCGGCGTATTCACAATAAGCTGTATTTCACCGTTAACTATTAAGTCCACAATATTGGGCCTGCCTTCATACATTTTCTTAACCTTCCGGCACTTTATTCCGTTGTTTGTTAAGTATTTGTAAGTGCCTTCTGTGGCAATTATATTAAAGTCAAGTTCTGAAAACTTGCGGGCAATGTCAAGAAGGTAATGTTTATCCTTGTCTGCTATACTCATTAAAACAGTTCCTTCTGTAGGAAGAGGTGCCTGTGTTGCCTCCTGGGCTTTAAAAAAAGCAAGCCCGAATGAATTTGCAATACCCAGGACTTCACCGGTAGAGCGCATTTCAGGACCTAATAACGGGTCCACTTCATGGAACATGTTAAAGGGAAAAACTGCTTCCTTAACACCGTAATGAGTTATTTTCCGCTTATTCAAATCCAATACCGGGGACTTGCTGCCCTTTTCCATTGCAAGAATAATTTCGGTGGCAAGATATGCCATAGATATATTGCAAACTTTTGACACCAATGGCACCGTTCTTGATGCTCGGGGGTTTGCTTCAAGTACATAAACCCGGTCGTTGTAAACAGCGTACTGTATATTCATTAAGCCTACAACTTTTAACTCATTGGCTATTTTTCGCGTATATTCGGATATGGTTTCTATATGCTCAGGCTTAAGACTGATAGGCGGTATTACACAAGCCGAGTCGCCCGAGTGGATACCTGCAAGTTCGATATGCTCCATTACGGCAGGTACAAAGGTGTTTGAACCGTCGGCGATAGCATCTGCTTCGGCTTCAATTGCATTTTCAAGAAACTTATCTATCAAAAGAGGACGGTCTGGCGTAACACCTGCAGCTTCTGAAACATACCTTTCAAGCATTTCCTGGTCGTATATTACTTCCATACCCCGTCCGCCGAGTACATAGGATGGTCTTACCATTAATGGATAACCTATTTTCTCAGCTATCGCCAGTGCTTCATCAAGGGTGCTGGCCATTCCTGCCTCGGGCATTGGAATTTCAAGTCTTTCCATCATATGTCTGAACAGATCCCTGTCCTCGGCCATGTCAACTGTCTCGGGAGTTGTTCCCAAAATTCTGACTCCCGCCTTTGAAAGTTCTGTTGCAATGTTTAAAGGGGTCTGTCCTCCAAACTGAATTATAATTCCAATGGGGTTTTCTTTCTGGTATATGCTTAACACATCTTCAACAGTAAGGGGTTCAAAATAAAGGCGATCTGAAGTATCGTAATCGGTGGAAACAGTTTCGGGATTACAGTTAACAATTATGGTTTCATAGCCCATATCCCTAAGGGCAAATGCTGCATGAACACAGCAATAATCAAATTCTATTCCCTGGCCTATCCTATTGGGTCCTCCGCCCAGTACCATTACCTTTGGTTTATTTGAAGAACTGTGGCTTTGGTTTGCACCCTTCTTTGAGCCGTTGTATGTGGAATAATAATAACAAGCATTTTCAACACCGCTTACAGGAATTGCTTCCCACTCCTGAACAATTCCCAGTTTAACCCGTTGATTCCGGATTTCCTCTTCACTAACATCCAGGAGCTTAGCAAGATATCTGTCGGCAAAACCGTCTTTTTTAGCCTTAATGATAAGTTCATCGGGGAGAGTTGACCCTTTGAATTTTAATATTTCCTCTTCAAGTTCAACCAACTCTTTCATCTGCTGTATAAACCATTTTTTTATGTGGGTAATTTTGTTTAACTGTTCAATATCCGCACCCTTTCTAAGGGCTTCGTACATTATAAACTGACGCTCGCTTGAAGGCTCTACCAGAATTTCCAATAACTCCTGCAAATCCATAGTGTTATAGTTTTTTGCAAAACCTAAGCCATACCGGCCAACCTCAAGGGAACGTACCGCTTTCTGCAGGGCTTCTTTATAATTTTTACCGATACTCATTACTTCGCCAACAGCCTTCATTTGTGTGCCAAGCTTATCCTGTGCTCCTTTAAATTTTTCAAAGGCCCAGCGTGGGAATTTAACAACCACATAATCTTCAGATGGAGTATATTTATCGAGAGTGCCATATTTATAATACGGAATTTCATCAAGAGTTATCCCCACTGAAAGCATTGCAGAGATGAAAGCTATGGGGAAACCTGTGGCCTTTGATGCGAGGGCTGATGAGCGAGAGGTTCTCGGGTTTATTTCAATAATAACAACCCGATCGGTTTCAGGATCGTAGGCAAATTGAACATTGGTACCTCCAATTACTTCTATTGCCTCAACAATTTTAAATGCATATTCTTTAAGGCGCTGTTTAAGTTCAGGACTTATTGTAAGCATTGGAGCGGCGCAGACAGAATCCCCCGTGTGTACTCCCATTGAGTCTATATTTTCAATGAAGCATACGGCAACCATCTGGTTTTTTGTGTCGCGTACCACTTCGACCTCAAGTTCCTCCCAGCCAAGCACCGACTCTTCCACAAGTATTTGCCCAACCATGCTTGCTGAAATACCCCTGTTTGCAACCAAACGCAATTCTTCAATGTTATAAACGAGTCCGCCTCCGGTACCACCCATTGTATATGCGGGACGTATAACAACCGGGAACCCCAGCTCAAGGGCTATTTTTTCAGCTTCTTCCACACTGTATGCCGGCATACTGCGCGGTGTTTCTATTCCCAGTCTGTCCATTGTTTCCTTAAAGGCAATTCTGTCTTCTCCGCGTTCAATGGCATCTACTTTAACACCTAATACTTCAACATTGTATTTTTCAAGGACTCCTGCTTTTGACAGCTCCAAACACAGGTTTAAAGCTGACTGCCCGCCTAAATTGGGGAGAAGGGCATCGGGACGTTCTTTTTGAATTATCTGGGTTAATCGTTCAAGGTTTAAAGGTTCAATATATGTTGCATCTGCAATTCCCGGATCGGTCATAATGGTGGCCGGGTTTGAATTTACCAGTACAATTTCATAACCAAGCTTCTTTAGAGCTTTGCAGGCTTGGGTACCTGAATAGTCAAATTCGCAGGCTTGCCCGATAATAATCGGTCCCGAGCCAATAATCAGAATTTTATTGATATCTGTTCTCTTTGGCATATATATTTACTCCTTAACCTATGAAATGTGCAGCTTCGGTCCGGAGGCTGCCAACTGTTTTATTTGTCCTGATAAACAACAGGTGGTATTGAATTCAAATGGGTCAATTAAGTTTTGTCTCATATAACCGTATTATTAAAACTTTCTAAATTAATATAATATTATATATTGCTGATTGCTTCAATACACTTTTTTAATAAATTTTGGTTTTTGACCTGCAATTGTTCCCGTTGTTATAATGAGAGTAAACTATTATTGCTGAGTGCATACACTTATAGGAGCATGTATTTATTTGAGAATAGTGATTGATGAGGGCAATTTTAAATGTCGGGTGAAAAATTTACGCGGGAAGAGATTAAGCGAAAAATCAGGAAGCTTAAAAAGCTGGAAGTTAAAATCCGGTTTAATAATTTTGGGTTCTCGCAGGATGATATTTGTGAAAAAAGCAAAAATATAAGGCTTGTCTGGGATGATTTTTTTGATTTGAATGACTGCTGTAAGAAAAAAGTCAAATATTCACTTTATACATTATTAAATATGGATAAAGACGAACTGAAAGAAGTTATCAGTGAATTCTTTCTTAATGTTTATTTCATCTACTACAAAGAGAATGGATTTTTAAATGCAGGTTTATATGATCCAAGTCTTCTGGCACAATTCGGTCTTCCTTATAATGCAGACAGAGAAGCTATTAAGAAAAGGTTTCGGGAGCTTGCTAAAAAATATCACCCAGATACCGGCAGTGACAGTACAAAATTTATAGAACTTATGGAAAACTACAAAAAACTTCTGGACGAATAAAAGGCATCTATTTCACACCAATTCTCATTCTGTAACTTTTTGCTTAGATTTTATAACAATATTGGATATTAAATAGCAGCATTCTCTCAGCTTGACAAGATCCTTTCGGTCAAACGAGGTCCGGGAGGAGTAATATGCCTGCATGACAACTTAATTACATAAAAGCACAATGACCGGATGATATCTGTAAATTATCTGTAATATATTATTTAAATTATTGCTTTAATCAAAATTCGCCATAGGCTGAAATGACAGTATATCCATTGGCTGATTGGCGCAAAGATGACATATCAGAGAAAAAAGGTTTTATTTTTCCAATAAGCCGGGTAATAATAGGTGAAGTAAAATATTAAGGTGATGTAAATGAATGAAAAAATTCTGAACATGAAAAAGACGGTTTTCGAACTGGTCAGCGAATATCCTGAAGTTAAAGATATATTGAAAAATATTGGTTTTGAAAGTATTACAAACCCGGTAATGCTAAAAACAGCCGGAAAGGTTATGACCATTCCAAAGGGTGCAAAAATGAAGGGGATTGAGCTTAGTACCATTGTTGAAAAATTCAGCGAAAAAGGTTTCACGGTAATCCATTGACAATCCATGGCATTTTCAAATAAAATGTTTAAAGAAAACGGCCGGCAGGCCGTATTGTTTGTGTTAAGGGGACTTATGAATGAAAAAATGCCATTATGCTCATTGGGCAGTAGTGACTGCCATGATGATAGTTTTAAGCGGTTGTGCTTCTGCTACCGCTTCGGTATCCGGTACGGTTGAATTTTATGATACCCGTTCGGAGCCTTCATCTTCGCCTGCTGAGTATACAGAACCTGAATTAGAACCAGATTCAAGTGCTGCGCAAAGTGTTTCTGCCGAACCCACTCCAACTCCTGAAGTTACTCCGTTACCATCACCCGAGTCTGTTTTATATGAGACTTCCACTCCCACTTTGCCGGTTACGCAGACACCGTCTTCAGAGCCCGCTCGGGCTGCAGAACCCACCTCGGAACCAGAAATTACACAAATTTCTTCTTCCGGGTCTGTTTCGGTTAGCCCTGCCCCTACTCCGGCGGCAGAGACCGGCTCCGAATTCATATATCCCATCAAGTCTTTTAATGATAATACACGGATTTGCCTTACCTTTGATGACGGTGGCAACCAGAAAGCCGTAAAAAAAGCTCTTGAAGTATTAAAAAAGCATGAAGTGAAATGCACTTTCTTTGTAATAGGAAAGTATTTAAAAACCAATGAGGACTTGTGGAAGCAAGCCATTGAAGAAGGTCATCTTATCTGTAACCACACACAGAACCATAAATGGCTTACGCAATTGAACAGCGAAGACGTAAAGAAAGAAATACTGGAATGGGAATCAGTTGCTGCTGAAATCTTCGGACAGGAATATCTTGATAAAATGAAACAGGAATTCCCTTTCATCCGTCTGCCAGGCGGTGCAGGAAACGAGAGTAAAAGAGTTTTGCGGATTGTTTCTGAACTTGGATACGTTCCTGTCGGATGGAATTTAGAAAGCTATTATGCCGTGCTGAGGCACCATGATTTAAAGAATGAACCGCTTGCTCCTATTGCTGATGAGGTTTTTGCTCATATTTCGAAAAGGGTAAAAGGCGGTTCGATCATCCTTCTGCATTTTAATCCGTACGACACCGAAAGGCTCTATGAAATAATTACAGCTATAAAAGAAAAAGGTCTGACAATGCATCTGCTTTCGGAGTGCATTCCATAACTTGTCACTCGTTATAGCAGGCTTCCTGTGCTAAGATATATTTATATATTGTAAACTTTAGATGAAAGGTAAAAGCGGTGAAATTGAAAAAATATACAGCTATTATTTTATTCTTACTTCTTCTAATCTCTTTTACAGCATGCAGCGCTATGAACATGGATAATGAAGATGACAGCCGGTATAATAATTCGGTACATATTGATGAGTATAAGGAAACTTACTGCCCGGCAACAGAACCTTCGAATAATGAAGACAACCCGGAACAGGTAACTGGCGGATATATTAATAATACAGAAGATATTAAGGATTTTGAAACAGCAGAAAAGCCGGTTAGTGGTGAAGGTGAATCCGAAAAAGGAACTGCTGATAGTGACAGTACGGAATTAACCGGAGAAAACCCGTTACCTGATGGAATAAGCAGTATAACCCGAGAGGAAGCAGGTCTTACAACAATACCAAACCTTGATTTTGATGACTTTACTTTGAACCCTTCCATCCAAAGGCTCATTGAAAACCCGGAAAGTTATTCTTATGAAGATTACAAAAACGGGTTGGTTTATGATGAATTCCTTATTATAAGTGAACGGTTCGGTGATAATACTGGATATTAAAATAGGTGACAATATATCGAAGGTTACAGAAAAACTTGGAGAGCCAAGCTGTATTATTGATAATACGTTGTTCTATAAAACAACTGATTATTATCTGGGCTTTAAAGGAGAGGGATGGGTTGAACAGGCCATTTTTGCGCAGAAACCCGGACCATACCCCGCTGACATCCTTAAAACCTTAATAAAAAATTACGATGAAATATTTTATCGAACATCTGAGTCTGATTCCGAAACAGATCAAATACACGATTTTCTTGGAATCATGGGCCATATCCACGGCGGGGGCTGGTATGCCTATTCAATGAACGGTATTTTTATTGAATCGTTTTTTGGGGATGAGATAACTGTATATAACAATTTTGAAGGTGAATTGTATGATTTACAGGAGGACATGCATGAGTTTAACATAAGTTTTATGGATATTGATTATGTAATGGACAGAATGCTATCGGGGCTAAGGTATTATATTGTTACCAACAGGTCATTTGAAGAAAAGGGAATTGTGTCGCCCGGCGGGAAATATAATAGCCTGTATGTATGGAACTATAGCCAGAGCTATTATTTTATTATAAGGACTATGGACAACAGTGTCCCTGATAAATATATTGGCTTGCCTGCTACCGGTGATTATTACTGGTTAAGCGACAGGTATATTCTGTATTCGGATTTTTTTAGTTCTGCTCCTGTTGTACTTGATGTTGAAACTTATGAAACAATTAACATACTGGAAAAAACAGAACTCTTTGATGTTGATGATTATGGTTTTTACTCCTTTGAAATAAAAAGGTATAAAGACGGTCAGATCATAGTTTATTATGCTGGCGAAGATAACGAATACCGGATAGGTTACTCTTTTGATCAGGATGGTAAAATACTGCTGAACTCAGGAACACATAGCGAGGAACAAATGGGGAATGACTAACATTCCCCATTATAGCTTACAAGGGCTGCATTTGTTACACCTTCAATATCAGAAAACTCAGAAATAAAGGAAGTGTCATTATTTTTTATTCTTATTTCATATGTAGCTTCAACATTGTTATCAGAAACAGTTTTTGTCTTTAATTTCTTTTTTGGTATTTTTTCAATTGCTTCACTAACATAATTCTGGCTGTCAATTTTATAATTTAAAACCAATAGATAAAAATTTGCATTGTTTCCGCGAATAAAGCTGAAGGCCACAATTACTGCTGAAATAAATAAAGACCCTAATAATGAAAGTGAATAGAATCCTGCGCCCGTTGTAATCCCCACTGCTATTGCCCAGAACAAATATGCTATGTCTATAGGTTCCTTAACTGCAGTACGGAACCGCACAATACTTAATGCACCTACCATACCAAGGGAAAGTGTCAGATTTGAGGTTATGGGCAGTATAATAAAAGCTGTAACCATTGATATAAATATAAGTGTAAAATTAAAACTACGGTTGTATACAACTCCATGAAAAGTCTTTTTGTAGACAAAATAAATCAGTAATCCCAATGCCAATGATAGCAGCATTACCGTTAATATCCTGCCTGTACCGATTGATAAATTCCCCATATCCTCAAGAAACTTTTTCTTGATTATGTCGCTGAAATTTATAGTGTTACTTTTCATTCCATTCACCCCGCACACATCTTTCTGCAAACTTCCTGCATAATATATATTTTGATATTGAAATTTGTTCACTGTTCAAACCCGAAAGCAGTGTTGTAAAAATTGAAGGCAAAAACTTATTAAATTTAACTTCCATGATAATAAGATTTGGTTCCAGAACACTCAACAAAGGAGTGCGGGTATTCCACAACTCGGTAGAATATAGTCCGGATTTAAGCTCCATATCAAATGTTATGCGTACATTCTCAACAGGGTGAATATAGGCTTCTCTTATGTAATCAACAAGAACAACCGGCTTAAGAAAGAGGGTTTTCATTTGAATGTACATATCCGAAAGAAGGGGGCTGCCTGTTAATAACAGGTTTGTATTCCCGCTAATCAAACCATTACATAAATCTTCTGAAATAAGCTCGGATTCCTTTTGGGTGTATTGTCCTTCTTTTCCCTTCCTTTCAACCTTTATAACCGAATTACTATGATTATAAATTCGTATTCTGTACTTTTTTCTTTTCTTAATTCCGTTAAGCTTTTCATAGTAAGCGTTGTTGTGTATGTCGTCAAAATACAGGCTTCGTATATGATACCGGTTATCGCAATCTCCATTGGGGTCTTTGCTCATAAACCGGATAATCCTGTTTTTTAGAAGGATGTACTCGCCATAATAATCAAAAACTTGTGCTCATTTCTGTATTTTTTCACGGTCAAGCCGAACACCTCTTAAACCTCAAACTAAAATCCATACTCCTGCATTTGAGCATCGGTTAATCCAAAATACTGTTGTAAATACATTTTAACATAATAAGGTCTGCCCATGATGAAGTCTTTAAGTTTTTGCACGCATTGTTTCCATAAGCTGTATGAACCTGTCCATTTTTTAAAATTTCTCGGTATCTCGGGTTCAATTTCTGAAGCAAGCTCATCGATGACTGAAATTACATGATTTGTTTCAAAGGTATTATTCAAATGATATGCGAAGCGCCTTAAGAACTTTTCTTTGAATTCATCATTTTGCAGAAGGCCCATTTGAATAGTCGTAGAGAACCAGTTGCCTGCACCGGTACCCTTGGGATTAAAAACGTGACTTACAGTATCATGATCAACTCTTCTGAAAGCCATGTCAAAATCAAACAGAATCCAGCGCCATTTTGAATCAGGGGTTCTTTCCCGCCAGAATTTAATATTTCCGTTGTCGGTGTTTGCGGCATATATAACAGCAATCTGGTAATCAATGAAATTATCCACGTTTATCAATGTTTTTACATGTTCGTAGTGTTCGTCAATACTTAAATCATGACTTTTTATATAATCCAGAACAGATTTGTAATGGGAATAATCCCCCTGGTGAATACGGTTATTACCTTCTATTATATCCAGGTTATCAGGGTTTGACAGATGGTTGTTAAATGAAAGAAAATGTTTGTCGGTTGATTCTCTGAGAGTATAAATCCCCCAGTATTCGCCGTTTAAATATAACACTGCGGGGCGATAGGCCTGATAATCGATACCCGTTTCTTTCATTAACCGGGAGATAAGTACATCCCTGAGTTTCGTATTACAGTTATCCTGACCTGAGTTTCTAAGTACAAGGGATTGGTATTGTAACAAATTCTTTTCAGGGAAAACCCGGTAATTAATATATTCACTTTGGTATTTTTTCCTTGCCTCAATGGCAAAGGATTTCTGTTCTGCTGCACGGGTATATTCACCATGGATTGAAATTCCGGCATCCATACTGAAAGCAAGGCTTCCATCCGTTTCAAAAAACTCTACATGGGCAGTTTTTTCCCAGTCCTGCCAGAAATTTGCGCCCTTATATGGGTATTCAGGTTCAGCATGTTTTCCCATAACATATATTCCTGTATCCCCATCCCACAGGTTTTTAGGGTCTGTGGTTATTGATATTGTTGCAAAGCCGTTCATTGGCTCAATCAGGTAAGTATTTGTTACAACCTGGCTAGGAAGATATCCGTCTTTATATGCACGGGCATTTATAACTGTAGTTGACTCAATATCAAGAGGCTTTGTGTATATCTTGGAACCAGGACCCGGTACAGAACCGTCGGTGGTATAATATATTATTGTGCCATCTTCGGACGAACTTATTGATATTGAAAGAGGGGAGGTGTAAAAACCGCCTTCTGCTGAAAAAACCGGTCTCGGACAATAGGCAACTGCCCGGCTTTTTTCGTCATTTTGCATTCCCGGGGTGGGATTTGAGAAGAAGAAAGGTTCAAAATTGCCTTCCCAAAATCAATAAGATATATCTGATGTTAATTCCGGAATATCCATTCTTTGTATTATATTTCCTTCAGGGTCAGAAAAAAATAACACATCCCCTTTTCTGCTGAGGCCAAAATTAGCATGCAAAAAGCAAGAACGGGTATCAGTGCTATAATCACCTGATAAAAATACTATTACCGATTGACCGGGCAGAACAGTGTATGACGGAAATTCCCATTTTGAAAGATAATTAGAGTCGTCTGAAAGCTTATACCCTTCAAGATTTTGCACTTCTTCAGTAGTATTTTTTATTTCAATCCAGTCATAGAAATTCCCATCTTCATCTGCCAATGTTGTTTCATTTCCAGACATCACTTCGTAGATAAAAAAGTTATTTGAACCATACTTTGCTTCAGAAAACATTTCATAGCCTTCCTTTGTGTTTGGAAATCCGGGGCTGGGCTGTTTTGACTCAACCCAGGTTTCAGGTGTTTCCCTGGCATAAGATGAATCATCCGAAAGGTTATGTATAACAACTGAGTCGGAAATTTCCCCTAAATAGTTTGCCAGAACAACGGTTTCTCTTCTTTTATTTATTTTAAAATTCGTATGTAAGTTTCCGTTGGGGTTTCGCCTGTTTTTGCCCGAACAAAAAACAATTAGGTATTCCCCCGGTTTAATTGTTTTATCTGGAAACTGCCACTGAAGCAGATCATTTTCATTGCCTGATAAAAAATAATCCGACAAATCCACATCCCTGTCACTTCTATTATAAATTTCTATCCAGTCAGGGTAATCACCATCTTCGTCCTGTAGCAATGAAATATTCTCGGCCATAACTTCATTTATGCATATAGGAGAGTTTTCCATTATTATGCTTGCTTCAAAGGCTTTTGCACCTTCCTCGGAATTCGGAAAGCCTGGTGAAGGGTGTTGAAATTTATCCCATATATCAGGATTGTTAAATCTTCTGCCGTAGGAAATATTGTCACCGATTTCGGGCACTTTAACCTCTTGAATACAATTACCATGGGGATCACTTAAAACAATATTTTCGGCTTTTGAGCTTATTTTAAAATTAGTATGTACCTGGTTTTGAACCACTTTATTCTTGCCCGATGCGAACACAACAAGAAAACCCTTAGGGGGAACTTCAACCGTAGGGAAAATCCATTTTCCCGGGTTGGATGGATCATCCGTAAGTGCATAACCTTCAAGGTCTACAGCAGTATCACTTAAATTTACAAATTCAATCCAATCGGATGAGTCGCCTTCAAAATCTATTAAAGTTGACTTATTGCAAGACATCACTTCATTTATTAAAATCTTGGTTCATTCAGTTCAGAATAAACCGGAAAAGTTTCTCGGGTTTTTATGTATAAGAAAACCAATGTAATTATCAGAACCAATAGTATAATTACAAAAAAAGTCTTTTTTGACATATCACTATTCCTGCTATAGATTTTTTACATATTTTAATATAGCACACTGCATGGATTGCTACAAAATTCAACATTCTATGCTTTTTGTGTTGTTTGACTTTTTTAAGTACTAATCCCCGATGAACTTTTCAAGAACCTCTATTGTGTCATCATACTGCTCAGACAATAGTTCGATAAACTCCACCACTTTTTCTTTTTTTAAAAGCGGTGGAAATCCTTTATACAGGTTATCAATAAATTTACTCTGCACCGGATATACATCGGGTTTCTGAGCAACAGGACAAACACGTAAGCTTCTTGGATCAAGCCTGAAATCCACTCTGTTGAACTCATTAATATATGGGATTAAGGGAAATATTCTGCATGATAACGGACGTTCATCCCTCGGGCATTTCCCCTTGCATACCAAAAGTTTTATAACATAGCCATCGGACAGTGAAATATTAGTATCCTTAATGGAACACCAGTCCTTGTCATGATATAAATATTCTTCTCCGGGGAATAGCAACATCCCATCGCTTTCGGTACCGGAGCAGCATTTTTCATTACATAGCCCTCCACAGTCGTCAGGTAGCAAAGTAGCCTTATCTATCCTTTTCCAAACCTTTTTATATAATCTTCGGTATTTAGACTCGATATTCATAACTGCCTTTCTATGTCTATTTCTTGGGTCTTGGTCAATAACAAGTTTAAAATATTAATATATATAATGCAAAAGTTATTTCCTGCCACTATTATAATATGAGAGAATCACCTGCTCAAAAATCCTGCCGGGCAATATTCCTTTGGCAAAAACAGACAGCTTCTGATCAAATTTCCCGATTTTGTATCTAAGCCTTGGATTCTTAGTATCAATAATCCTTCCTATAACCCTGGCCAGTACTTCAGGTTCGCTTCCATTGGCTTCGTCGTATTCTATTTTCTTTGTAATTCGAAGGAATGTATCCCTGTATGGGGAATTTTCAGATATTGCCCCTTTTGCATGGGGTCTGTATTTCTGAGAACCCGATTTATGATCTGTTGGCTCAATAATTACAACCTTTATACCCATATCCCTGGTCTCAAGGCTCAAAGCTTCTGAAAACCCTTCAATTGCAAACTTAGAGGCACTGTAGGCACATTGAAAGGGTATGGCCAGTAAACCCATAATAGAGCTAAAATTAATGATAAGCCCATCTTGTCTTTTTCTCATATGTGGTAAAACGGCCTTACACATTCTTACAGTTCCAATCAGGTTTGTGTTCATAACCTGATCAAATTCGGCAAGGGAAATATCCTCAACAGAACCTAAAATTAGCATCGCGGCGCAATTAATAAGTACATCTATCCTTCCTTCTGTGCTAATAATGTTATGTACCACTTCATTAACCGATTTCTCATCGGTTACGTCAAGATAGACCTTTTTGGGACTTGTTTGATTTGAGTCTTCATTATTAAAGGACCTGGCTCCGGCATAAACTGTATGCCCTATATTTCCAAGATGGTTTGCAACCGCTAAACCAAGGCCCGAAGAGGCTCCGGTAACAAGGATAACTTTCTTATTTTCCCGCATAAATAAGTCCCCTTTTTATTTTTTCATATCGAAATAATTCTAATACAAACTTATAAAAAAATCAAAAATATGTGGATATTTTGAAAAAGTATGATACAATATTTTTGTATTTAACTTCAATATAGGTATTATGACCTGGTAATAATATGATTTATTATTCCCGACAGATTCATAAAAAACAAGGAGATGTTAGTATGGACCTGTTTCAGAAATGCTATGATTACACGGCAGCTAAGGAAGCTATGGCAGCAGGGATTTATCCTTATTTTCATTATCTGGAGACCGGCCAGGATACAGAAGTGGTTATGGAAGGCCGAAAGATTATTATGATTGGATCGAATAATTATCAGGGTCTTACATCTGACAGCCGTGTAATTGAGGCAGCAAAAGAGGCTTTACTTAAATATGGCACGGGCTGTTCAGGGTCTCGTTTTTTAAATGGAACTCTCAAGCTACATATTGAATTGGAAGAAAGATTAGCAAAATTCCTGAACAAAGAAGCAGCCATTACTTTCAGTACGGGTTTCCAGAGCAATCTCGGCATTATATCAGCTATAGCAGGAAGAAATGACTATATTGTATGCGATAAAGAAAACCATGCAAGTATATACGATGCCTGCCGTTTAAGCTATGCAAAAATGGTTCGGTATGAACATAGCGATATGGAAGACCTGGAGCGGGTATTAAGTCAAATCCCCGACAACAAAGGCATTTTGATTGTAACCGATGGCGTATTCAGTATGGGTGGGGATATATGTAAACTTCCGGAAATAGTTGAACTTGCTGAGAAATACGGCGCAAGGGTTATGGTTGATGATGCTCATGGACTTGGGGTTATTGGTGAACATGGTCGTGGAACCGCTGAGTATTTTGGTCTTGAAGATAAAGTAGACATAATAATGGGAACTTTCAGCAAGTCCCTGGCAAGCTTGGGAGGCTTTGTGGCTGCAAGTGAAGATGTGATACATTATGTAAAGCATAATTCACGTCCGTTTATTTTCAGCGCATCAATACCTCCGTCAAATGCGGCTGCGGCATTAAGAGCCCTTGAAATCATTGAACAGGAGCCATGGAGAATTAAGAACCTGTTGGATATTGCTGATTATATGAGGCAGGGGCTTAAAAAGATGGGAATTCCCATTATGGAATCCGAAACTCCTATAATTCCAATTATGACCTATGATACCGACAGAACATTTCTGGCAACAAAGATGCTTTTTGAAGAAGGAGTTTATGTTAATCCTGTTATTGTTCCGGCAGTACCACCTGGCCAGTGCCTGCTTCGGACCAGCTATACGGCAACTCATACAAAAGAACAGATGGACAGGGCAATGGAGGCAATAGGCAAAGTCTTTTCAAAGCTGCCCCCAAGAAATTAAATAAAAAGCATAAAAATTGCAGGACTGTATTAACAATACAGTCCTTTTTAACATCGGTATTTATGATATGACTTCAACACTTATTTCATCTTTCAAAAGGGTACAAAGGCGCTTGTAGAACTTATTCTCCTGTTCATTGTTTGACTGGCCAAGTACAACCAGATCAATTCCGTTATTCTTTGCAAAATCGGCAATGGTTTTGGAAATATTATCTGCCCTTAGCATTGTCATATCAGCGTTGTGTTCTTTTGAAACCTTAAACAGGTAATCCAGAGCCTCACTTTCCCTGCTGTTATCAAGTATATTCCATGAATTTTTAGCAACGTGTAAAACACGTAGATTTCCATTTTCTGCTTTTAGTTTTGAAGCTGCTTTTATAAGGCGTTCACATGTTTTTTGTTTTGTGACACAAACCAATACATTTTGATATATGCTCAACTAAATCTACCTCGTTTTCATTTGTTTATTGAAAGTCCACACACATTATAATTATAACAGAAAGCAACCATTAATTTCTTAACTGATTGTGAATTGTTTGTTACTAATTATTACTTTTATTATAAAATGTTCTTAAGACTTATGCCTGGCTCTTTTTGTTGACAAATAACGGGTGCCTGTGATATTTTCAGTTAGGTGATAGTTGAAACGGTGGTGTTGAGTTGGTTTTTTCAAGCTTAATTTTTCTTTATCTTTTTTTGCCGTTAAATTTGCTTTTATATTTTCTGTGCAAGAATCTAAACTACAGAAATGTTATTCTAGTGCTTTTTTCTCTTGCTTTCTATGCCTGGGGTGAACCCGTATGGGTTATACTTTTGATTTTCAGTGCTGCTTTCGACTATGTCCATGGACTGATTATAGAAAGAAACCGGGAAAACTGGAAAGCAAAAGCCGCGCTGGTATCGTCAATGGTTCTGAATCTGACCCTGCTTGGCTTTTTTAAATATTCAAATTTTTTAACACAAAACATAAATGTTCTGTTTGGAACTAATATTCCCTCAAATGATTTCCATTTGCCTATTGGGATTTCCTTTTACACCTTTCAGACCATTTCCTACGTTGTGGATGTTTACCGCAATGAAACTAAGGCTCAAACCTCATTTATGAAGTTCCTGCTTTTTGTTTCATTATTTCATCAGCTGGTGGCAGGACCCATTGTAAGATATAACGATATTGCCAGAGAGATTGATGACCGCCATATAACCATTCCGGAGATGTATAGCGGAATAAACAGATTTGTATCAGGTCTTGGTAAAAAAGTTCTTTTAGCAAATACAGCGGGTGAAATAGCCCAGCCTTTTTTAAACGGAGATCTGCAGCAGCTTTCAACTGCAGGTGCGTGGATAGGAATTATCCTCTACTCATTTCAGATATATTTTGACTTTTCAGGGTACTCCGATATGGCAATAGGGATGGGGAAAATGATTGGTTTTCACTATAAGGAGAATTTCAATTACCCATACGTATCAAAAACTGTTACTGAGTTCTGGAGGAGATGGCATATCTCACTAGGTTCCTTTTTCCGTGATTACGTTTATATACCGTTAGGCGGAAACAGAAGTCATCATATACGTAACCTGATAATAGTCTGGTTTCTGACCGGGCTATGGCACGGTGCAAGCTGGAACTTTGTAATATGGGGTATGTTTTACGGGATAATAATTATACTGGAAAAGAAGCTGTTGTCGAAATTATTAAGGAAAATTCCTGCTTTTATATCCCACATTTATCTTTTGCTGGTAGTTATGGTGGCATGGGTCTTTTTCTATTTCACCGACATAAGGAAAGCTATTGGTTATATTGGAGTAATGTTTGGTATAGGCGGAAATGGGTTCTATTCTATACAGGATTCCATGACTATTTTGAATAATGGAGTATTTTTTATAATTGCTGCATTGGGATGCACACCGGTTATACCGGTTTTGAATAATTGGATACGGTCAAGGATGAAAAATTGGAAGTATAGGGAGTTAGTGTTTGATATATGCCATCCTGCGGTAAATGTTATACTCATTCTTCTATGCACTGCCTTCCTTGTGGGAAGAACTTATAATCCATTTTTATACTTCAGGTTTTAGCCATGGGAGAGTTTAAGATGAAAAGCAAGTATATTAATATAATTTTATTTTTTATATGTATAACAGGTATAGGGCTTGTAAACCTATTTACAGAAGACAGGCTCATTTCTGAGTACGAAAACAGAGCCCTGGAGCAGTTTCCTGAGTTTTCTGTACAGGTTCTTTTTTCAGGAGATTATTTTAAAAAGATTGATTTGTATTTTTCAGATCAGTTCCTGTGGAGGGATTCTTTTGTCCGTATCAGTAGTGGGGTGAAAGAGCTCAAAGGCCTTCCCGGCAGCGACGGTGCAACCATTATTGTACAGGGAGGTTTCAATGACGCAGAAGAACACGACAGTTTACCCGATATTAATGAATGGGGTGAAAAAGTGGCGCCTGAACCTGATAGCAGACCTGAGGAAGTAATTCCCGAGCCTTCCGCAGAGCCCGAGCTAACGCCTGATCTGGAAGCTTATGGAAATGAGAAACCCGAAATTACACCTGGGCCTACTAATGATCCGGTGATGGAATCAACCCCGGAACCAGCAGAGAAGCCGACAGAAAAGCCGGAACCCACACCAATACCTGCATCGGAAAAGGATGATAACGGGCGCAGAATTGGGAGAATACTTATTTATAACAACAGTGCAATGCAGCTATTTAAAGCAAATTCTGATGCTGAAGCCCACTATGCGAACACTTTAAACAGTTTTAAGGAAAGGGCGGCAGATCAAATAAAGGTATATTCCCTTCTTGCCCCAACAAGTGCCGAGTTTATTGACAATGACAAGTATAAAAGCCTTACAGACTCGCAAAAAGATGCAATTACCCGGGTTAATGATAAGCTTAATGGTGTAATTCCTGTTGATGCTTACACAAAGCTTAAGGAACATAAAGGTGAATACATTTATTTCAGAACTGACCACCATTGGACAGCCTTAGGGGCATATTATGCCTATACCGCTTTTGCTGATAGTGCCGGGTTTGACGCAGTATCACTGGACAGGTACGAGACCGAAAATATTGAAAACTATCTTGGCTCAATGTATGATATGACCTCAAGCAGTACCCTAAGAAAAAACCCGGATACCATCACTGTGTACAAACCCTTTGTGAAGAGCGAATACAATGTTTGGTATGAGGGTCCTGTAAAACTTAAGGTTATTGATATGTATCATGCCACCCAAAAGAATAAATACCGGGTTTTTATAAGTGGCGACAGGCCTTTGGGCATCATAAAAACAGAAGTTAGCAATGGCAAAAAAATCCTTATTATAAAGGACTCTTACGGAAATGCAATGGTGCCATTCCTGCTGCCCCATTACGAGGAAATATATGTAGTGGATCCAAGGCAGTATGGAAAGAATATTTTTAATCTTATACAGGACAACGAAATTCAGGAAGTTCTTTTTCTAAACTATGCTCTTATTGTAGGAGATAATAGTTTCGCCGATTTGATTATCAAAGTGATGAATCAATAATCCTGTGTTTTATACAAAAAACTGAATAATCCAATGTTTAGATACTATTCGTAATAGATATGCTTATTAACTGTGCTATAATAGATTTATAGTAAAAATTAAATAAGTCAGGGAAAAGAATTTTCAGCAAAATATTATTGGCTGCAAATTTCTTGTTTGGAACTCCCTGCTTACCGTATAATTTATAAATCGTCAGAAGTTGCTTGTTTTTATTCTCAGCATCTGAAGAACAATAAGGTGATCAGGCATGAAAAAAAGAAAAAGCTCCCTTGTACCGAAGACACTTCTTCACATTTTTATATATGTGGCATTAACTACCCTTGTCATGGTTGTAAGTTTAATAAAAATGGATATGGTAAGAAAAGGTTACCTGGATAAAGCATTTTTGGAAGTTGGAGAAAAAGCACTGAATGCTGTATTAGGCAAAATTGACAATAACGGCATTTTGCACGGTGTATCTTATGGAACCCCGGTATTCAGAACTGCTGAGGAATATAAGAATGTTCCGGTTTGTCCTATGCCATATGGGCAGTCAATGGCTCTGATGCTGTTGGCAGAAGCATTAAATTGTAAAAAGTATGAATAAGTAATTCTGACAAATAGTGAAAAAGTCGATAATCTTCAATATTTCGGATAAGATTCGCAATGAATGCTATGGATAATAGTGCTAAAATGATTATAATCAGGCTCAGGACCCGTCGAAAATTAAGTTACCACCTTGTAGAAACACCGTTGTGAAATATGATGCGGGATAAAAATATTGAAAGCCTGTAAAATAAATATTTCAGGTCACAACTGGAAATTTTGACACTACGGGATTGAGAATGGGGGAATAGTTATGATTCTTGCAGCGCAATTGTACACTGTGCGTGAATTTATGAAAACACCCAAGGATATCCGGGCATCCTTGAAAAAAGTAAGGGATATAGGTTATACATCTGTTCAGGTTTCAGGAATAGGGCCCATTGATCCTAAAGAACTGAAAGCAATAACCGACGAACTAGGCTTGTCCATTTGCGCAACACACATTCCTTACGTTCGGTTTAAGGAGGATCTGGAAAATGTAATAAAGGAACATCAATTGTATGAGTGCCCTTATGTTGGAATTGGTTCAATGCCTGTTGAATTCCGAAACGAAGAGGGTTTTTATCGTTTTGCTAAGGAATTTGATGAGATAGGTGCAGAACTGAAAAAGAACGGTCTTCAGTTTGTTTATCATAACCACCGGTTTGAGTTTGAAAAGTTTAATGGGAAATTGGGCATGGAAATTCTTATGAACGAAACCTCTCCGGAGAATTTCTGGTTTCTGCTGGATACATATTGGGTCCAATCGGGCGGGGCAGATCCTGTCAAGTGGATCCACAGGCTAAAGGACCGCATGGGTGTTATCCATTTTAAAGACATGGCTATTCTTAACGATCAACAGATTTTTGCCGAAATTGGCAATGGAAATCTGGAGTGGAAGTCAATTATTGAGGCTTGCAAAGAAACGGGTATAGAATGGGCTGCCATTGAACAGGACACTTGTTTGGGAGATCCCTTTGACAGTTTGAAACAGAGCTATGATTATTTAAAGGATAGAATAGCATAAACCGGCGTTACATGGCACCATCCTTAAGGCAATTTTTGTTTGACAAATGAAATACCATATAGTAAAATCTATATTAATTCAGTCCATTATTTCTTAAAATCATATAGGCTTAATTCACATTAGTGAAGCGGGGGAACCACCTAAGGGGGCGAATTCCTTTGTGGATAGGATAACTCTTTCAGTCCGAGCCCGGCAGCTAACCTCGTAGGCCGTGAAAGAGGGGTATAGCATATAACCATGGATATACTCCATGGTTTTTTTAAACGTCACTCCCAAAAATCTGGATAATATGACATAAACTGACTTTAATTTATTTTATTTTTAGGAGGTGTCTAATGGAAGGAATAAGAAAAAGAAAAAACACATTAATAAAAGAATACACTCTAATGGCTGAGGAATGCAATAAAATTGATCCCGAACTGTATAAAAAATACGATGTAAAAAGAGGATTAAGGGATATCACCGGAAAGGGCGTATTAGCAGGGCTTACCGAGATTGGAGAAGTAAACGCTTCCTACATTAATGAAAAGGGAGAGACAGTTCCCGCCCCTGGTAAATTAATTTACAGAGGAATGGATATAAAAGACATAGTGAATGGGTTTATGACAGAAGGCAGGTTTGGTTTTGAGGAAGTGACATATTTATTACTGTTTGGAGAACTGCCTGACATAAACGAGTTAAATGAGTTTAAGACCTTGCTGTCCGAATACAGAAAATTGCCTGAATCCTTTGTTGAAGATGCCATAATGAAGCTCCCAAGCAGGGATGTAATGAATCTTCTGTCAAGGAGTGTGCTTGCATTATATGCCTACGACAAGCAGGCAGACGATATATCAATCAACAATGTTATAAAACAGTGTCTTAAGTTGATTGCCCAAATCCCATTATTGGCGGTTTATGGGTATCAGGTATTAGCCCATTATTATCAGAATAAGAGTTTGGTTATCCATACCCCAAAACGCAGGTATTCTACAGCTGAAAATATCCTTCATCTTTTAAGGCCCGATTCGAAATTTACTCACCTTGAAGCTGTTTTGCTGGACCTGTCCTTAGTTTTGCATGCTGAGCATGGTGGAGGAAACAATTCCACTTTTGCCACCCATGTTATTACTTCTACGGGGACAGACACCTATTCCACAATAGCATCATCACTTTGTTCATTGAAGGGGCCAAGGCATGGTGGTGCAAATGTAAAGGTGGCCCAGATGTTTGACGATCTGAAACAGAGCGTTAAAGACTGGGAGGATGATGGCCAGATACGGGACTATTTGTATAAACTGCTGAATGGTGAAGCTTTTGACAGGAGTGGCCTAATATATGGTGTGGGCCATGCAGTATATTCGATATCTGATCCGAGAGCCGAGATATTTAAAGAATATGCAAGGGAGCTTGCGAAAGAAAAAGGTTATGAGGCTGAATTCAGGTTATATGAAAAAGTAGAGCGCCTGGCACCAGAGATTATTGCTGAAAAAAGAAAGATTTATAAAGGTGTCAGTATTAATGTGGATTTCTATTCAGGTTTTGTTTATAAAGCTCTTAATATCCCCGAGGAACTGTTCACACCGCTTTTCGCAGTGGCAAGAATTGTTGGCTGGAGTGCCCACAGGCTGGAAGAACTGGTAAACAGGGGGAAAATAATAAGACCTGCATACAAAAGTATTGCACCCCACAGAGAATATGTACCGCTTAACATGCGAAGCGTGGAAATGAACAGTTTGGCAGGTAACCTGTAGAAATTATTCTGAATAAGTAGTACAATATGGCCATGACTTTTTATAGGGGGACAGTTTAAAAATGCAGCAGAAGCTTAATGACTTTGTTTTTTCACGCACCGAGTATTCAGTTTTTAAGCAGCTGAAATTCTATTTCCCGCTAATATGCATGGCCATAATTTTATATTCAACAGGCAACTTTATAAATGCTGCTTTGGCAAGGCTGCCTTCGCCGATTGTTTATATATCGGCTTACTCTGTGGCATACAGTTTTATGTTTATGTTCCAGAGTCCTTTGCATTTAATAAGTCCTACAATAGCATCCCTGGCTGGCAACGCACCGAATTACAAACAGGTAAGAAGGTTTGCGATAATCATTACAACAGCAATAGCAGCAATAATGTTTATTTTCCTGGCAACAGGGCTTACCAGGGCTGTGTTCGGTTATGCATTCCAATTAAGCGGAAAGACTCTTGATGAAGCAGTTAAAATCTTTGCGGTATTCATTCTTTATCCGGTGGGTTTGCTATTGAAGGATTTTAATCAGGGAATTATGATTAAATTTTCCAAAACATGGCTGATGCCCGTGAGTTCCGGAGTCCGAGTACTGACTTTAATACTGTTGGTTGCTGTTATAAAACATTTGACTTTTATACCAACTGCAATATTGGCAGGCGGTATATTAATTTGCTCTCTTTATACTGATGCTTTAACATCGCTTATTGGAGTTAAGGCAACTGTTAAGAATGTTGTTAAAGCATTTGAAAAAAGAGAGAACCTGCGTCCTGTAAAAGATGAATCCTTTAATAGCATACAGAACAATACCCTGACGCTTTTCGGCATATGGCGGTTTTACTGGCCGTTAATTATTACTTCTCTTTTTAATACATTGAATTTGCCGATAATTAATACTGCATTGGGTCAAACCCCGGAGCCCGAAGTTACAATTTCAACCTTTTCTGTTGCCTGGGGACTGTATACCCTGATTGTGTCTCCTGTAACCGAGTTTTACCAGGTACCGATAGGGTTTATAAAACCCGAGGATCCAAAGTCCAGACATGCTGTTAAGCGGTTCGCTTTTCTGCTTGGCACTGTAATTACAGTTTTGTTCATTATAGTTGGGTTTACTCCTGTGGGTATGTACATATTTACAGTTTGGATTGGGGTGGACCGGAACATTGCAAATCTTGCAAAGAGGGTAATCCAAATAGCAACCGTACTTCCGTTGCTGATAGTTTTCATTCAGTTTCTGACCGGAGAAATGATGAAAAATCAGACCACCAAACCGCTGAGCAAGGGAAAAACAATAAATCTGGTAACTCTTACACTGGTTTTGCTTATAGCATTGCTGTCCAGTGCAAATATGGCTATAGCAGGAATTGTTGCGGTGGTTTGTGCTTCGTTAGCTGAGCTTGTTTATCTTTACTTTTCAGGTAAAACCGTTTTATCCAAGCAATAATCTTTTCTTTTTAAAATATAGATATAGCCAGGATAGAAGACGGGTTCCCGCCTTATCTCTTGCAGGTGGCGGGTGCCTGTTAACCCGTAATGGCTAGTATTCAATGAAAATATGTTATACTAGAACAGTCTTTTTATTTGCAATAAAAGAAAAAATTGGGCTGAATGGAGGTAATAATTTAACGGTGGAAGATTTCAAAAAAATAGAGAAAGCCGAAAATGTATTGTTGGAAAATTAGTGTATATTCATAATAAACCCGAAATTTTTCATAGGGAATTCATGGTTTCTGAATAATATAGTGCAATATAGAAAAGCAGTTTTAAAAGGGGTAAAAATGATGGAGATAATAAAACCCGATTATGACAATTGTATTTTAAATATAATCGCATCAATTCTGAAGCATTTTGGTGCGCAGACTGAGTACTCCACAATTGAGTTGCTTGATAGAATATTGCTTAAAGATTATAAAAACATTGTATTAATGGTTTTTGACGGCATGGGTGTGGATATCCTTGAAAAGCATCTTCCGCATACAAGTTTTTTAAGAAGTAACATGAAACAGCAGGTCACGTCAGTGTTTCCAAGTACTACAACGGCTGCAATGACCGCATATTACTCAGGATTATCACCGAATGAGCATGGCTGGCTGGGGTGGTCTCTGTATTTCAAGGAATTTAACGGTTGTATTCCTTTACAAATCAGGATAGTTTTACAAAACTAAATTATTACAACCGGCATGCTGCGTATAATTTAATGCCTTATAAAACAATTTATCAATTGATAGGGGAAGTTAACGATTCTGTTAAATCGTACACTATTATACCCGAAGGAATCACAATACCCGACAGTCCTAATATTATTGTCAGGGTAAAATATGTTGAACATATTTTTGACAGTATTAAAGTCATCTCCAAAAAACAGGGCAAAAAGTTTATTATGTCATATTGGCACGAGCCTGACGCCACAATGCATGATAAGGGATGTAATATTGACGATGTAAAGATTTATATGCGTGTAATTGATGAATTAACATCGAAAATGCATAAGGAACTTAACGATACATTAGTCATAATCAGTGCAGATCATGGACATATCAATATAACAGAAGAGATTTATTTAAATGACATTCCGGAATTGGATGAATGTTTGATTATGCCACCTTCAATAGAACCACGGGCAGCTTCGTTATTTGTAAAGCCCGGAATGGAGACAATTTTTGAAGAAAGGTTCAAAAAGCATTTTAAGGATGATTTTATCCTTATCCCTAAAGAAAAAGTACTTAACAGTGGAATTCTTGGAAAAGGAAAATCACATAGGAAAATAACAGACTTTGTAGGAAATTACCTGGCATGCGGCATAAGCGGTAAGCTTCTGCGATATAAAACACTCATATCCGCAGAGCAACATTCTTATAAAGGGCATCATGCAGGGTTAACAAAAGGAGAAATGATGGTTCCGCTTATTATTTCAGAATAAAATTTTCTGACAACACTTAGGAAACTCCATTCGTTATATATGTGATTATTTTAAGAACCTGAAATAGTATACGAATGGGGGAATTCTTGTGTCAAAGACAAACTATGCAATTTCACCTGAAAAAACATTAGATGATCAGCTTTCTCAAATTAATGCTTTAGATAATGCTGTTATTTCCGACGGAAAGAAAAGAAAAAGAGCAAAAACAAAGTTAAAGTTTAAAGACTGTCTGATTAGTTTAATTAAGCATATTTCTTCAGTAAAAAAAACTTACACCCTGGCTTCTCCTGAACTGAAACAGTACTACAGCTCGGAACGATTACCTGAGCCCCTGGAATTAATTGAAATATACGAAAGTGCTGAAAAATATAAGTCGGCATTCTTGTCAAATCTAATATGAGTATAAAAGTTCCCCTATTGTAAAAAATACAAAGGGAGTGATGAAAATGGACTATATAAACCTTTTTACAAATCACCTAAACTGGTTTCAAAAGGCAGGACCAAGACCTGCAGGTTCCAGCAGAAACCGTGAGGCAGGTCAATATATAAATGATGTATTTATTAAGAACGGGTATGAAGTAGAAACTCAGGAATTTCCGTGCTGCTATTGGAGTCATCAAAGAATCGAGTTATCTATAAACAATACTTATTTAGCAGCAGTTCCAAACAGCTATACGCCACCATGTTCGTTAAGCTTGCCTTTTGAAACATTTAGCTATGTAGAAGAACTTGAATTATCTGATTTATCAAACAGAATTGCAGTAATTTACGGACAACTTACAAAAGAAATACTGACACCGAAAAGCAATAAATTTTTTAACCCAAAACATCATAAAACAATTATCAGTTTACTTGAAAGGAAAAACCCTGCCGCTATTATTGCAATCAGCCATGAATTTGAAAAGCCAAGGCCTGTTATTGAAGACTGCGATTTCAATATACCTTCGGTAACTGTTTCTGCAATTGATGGTTTAAAAATACTGATGCATCCCGAAAGCACAATTAAGCTTTCAATACCATGCCAAAGGTCAACAGGAAATGCAAGCAATATAATTGGAAGGAGGACGGCAGGTTTTGATAAAAAGGTTATTATATGTGCCAATTTCGATACTAAATATAATTCAACAGGGGCTTTCGACAATGCAAGCGGAACCTGCGCGTTACTAACTATTGCAGAGATACTTGCCCATAAAGATTTAAACATCGGACTGGAATTAATAGCTTTCAATGACGAAGAATACACAGCTAAAGGTGCGGTTGTATATCTCGAAAAATACCGGAATACGTTTCCGAAGATATTGTCGGCTATAAATCTTGACGGAATAGGGAACAGGGTTGGAGTAAACTGTATAACATCCTTTGAAACAGATTCAAATATCAATGCTCTTATAGATAATCTCCTAAAAAAATACCCCGGTATCAAAAGAGTTGATCAATGGTATAGTGCGGATCATACAATATTTCTTTTATGCAATGTTCCTACCCTGGCTTTTTCATCCATGGATTTTCCACCGATTGTTCAGACTCAATGGGATAATATTGAATGGGTGGAACCACGAAAAGCACAGGAGGTTATATCCTTTGTGCTGGATTATGTTGGCCAGATGTCTGATATAAATGCCAGAAAACCAGAGCTGATTAACGCTAAAAGACAATGATGTTTAGTACAATATTGAGTGGGTTATTCTTATTCTTGCTGTTGTTACACAAGCTGTAATGGCATCAGTTTATTAACTAAAATCTAACCAAAGATTATATATTGATAATATAGATGCTTATAATTACAATGAAGTTATCAGCGATGGTAATATAGATGGGTGTATTTACGGCTGGCTGAAAAAAGACATTGAGGGTATTGTAGTGGTGTGTGATAAGGAAAGAAATAATATGCCGGGATATGTAAAGTTACTTGAGACTGGCGAACTGGATAACCGGATTAAAATACTTAATGAAAGGCTTAAAAAATGTATTATATGTCCGCATCAATGCAAGGTGGACAGAACAGTAGGTGAAAGGTGTTTTTGCAGGGCAGGAGCCAATGCTGTCATAGATGGCTATGGCCCGCATTACGGTGAAGAATCGGTACTTGTTGGTAAAGGCGGGTCTGGAACAATTTTCTTCAGTTTTTGCACATTGCAATGTGTGTTCTGCCAGAACTGCAGTATCAGCTACTATGGTGAAGGCTATGAAGTAAGTCCTTCAGAGCTTGCCAGAATAATGCTGTTTTTGCAGAACAAAGGATGCCACAATATTAATTTGGTTTCACCAACCCATTTCGTGCCTCAGATTATTGAAGCTGTACGTATAGCTGCAAGGGATGGTCTTAAACTTCCTCTTGTCTATAACACAGGTGGTTATGACGAAACCGATACCCTGAAACTTTTAGAAGGCATTGTTGATATCTATATGCCCGATATTAAGTTTGGCGATAATGCAAAAGCCAAAAAATATACAAAAGCAAATAAGTATTTTGATATTGTAAAGGCAGCAGTAAAAGAAATGCACAGACAGGTGGGTAACCTTAAAACCAATGAAGAAGGCATAGCTTGTAAAGGCTTACTGGTCAGACACCTAGTAATGCCTGAAAATGTTGCAGATACCGATAAAATATTGGAGTTTATTGCAGGCGAGATATCAAAGAATACTTTTATTAATATAATGTCGCAATATTACCCCGCTCATAAATCCTGGTCTTACCCTGAACTGTCGAGAAGAATTGACAAGGATGAATATATTGCCGCTGTAAAATATGCAGAAACACTGGGGCTTTCAAATATTGTAACCACATGACCCGGAAGTGAGGCGGCTAATACCAGCCACAGCAGATACCCATCCTAAATTTAAGAAAAGGGATGAAATTGTCGATTATTAACTATAGAAAATATTACCTTTAATATTTTTATTTTACATAAAATAAAAATTTTTAACTTATTGATTCTATTTTTGATCTGTACCATGAAAAAGTTTTATATTACTGAAGGTAATGAAGATGAACTTAATTACTTTTATTGATACCGAGATTAATCCTGTAAATAAAAGAATTTTAGATATCGGTGCCGTTAAAGATAACGGCGCTGAATTCCATTCAGCTTATATCAGGGATTTTATTGAGTTTTTACGGGGTTCAGAGTACATATGCGGTCACAACATATTGAACCATGATCTAAAATATATTCAAAATGCGGTTACTGATGCGGGTATATCAGACGAAAACATAATCGACACCCTGTTCCTGTCTCCTTTGCTCTTTCCCGCAAAGCCTTACCATTCACTTCTTAAGGATGATAAACTGCAAACCGACGAAATTAATAATCCACTTAATGATTCGATGAAGGCAAAAGACCTCTTTTATGATGAGGTGGCAGCTTTTCAAAGGCTGGATAATGACATGAAACAGATTTTTTTCACTCTTTTACATGATAAAAGAGAATTTAAAGCCTTTTTTACTTTTGTGGAATTTAGCACTTTCCAATATGATTTGGACACCTTAATCCGCACAAAATTTCATACCTTAATTTGTGAAAATGCAGATATTGAAAAGTTGATTCATGAGAATCCGGTGGAGTTATCATATTGCCTTGCTTTAATTAAAACAAGACGGACAGATTCAATTACACCCCCTTGGGTAGTCAGAACTTATCCCGATGTAGAGCGGGTTATGCGCCTTTTAAAAAGTAATCGGTGTTTAAAAGGCTGCATTTACTGTAATGAAGCTATTGACATACATAAAGGTCTGAAACGGTTTTTTGGCTTTGACTCATTCAGAACTTATGCAGGTGAACCGCTGCAGGAAAGAGCCGCACAGGCAGCTATCGACAATAAATCCCTGTTGGCTATTTTTCCAACAGGTGGCGGTAAATCTGTTACATTCCAGCTGCCTGCACTGATGATCGGTGAAAATTCAAAAGGCCTGACGGTGGTCATATCACCGTTGCAATCGCTGATGAAGGATCAGGTTGATAACCTTGAAAAAATCGGTATAACCAATGCAGTAACCATTAATGGTTTGCTGGATCCGATAGAACGGGCAAAATCCATTGAAAGGGTAGAGGATGGCTCGGCATATATTCTTTATATATCGCCCGAATCCTTACGTTCCAGGACAATTGAACGACTTCTGCTTGGAAGGAATGTGGTCAGGTTTGCAATTGACGAGGCGCATTGTTTTTCCACCTGGGGGCATGATTTCAGAGTTGACTATTTATATATCGGCGACTTTATAAAATCACTTCAGGAAAAGAAAAACCTTGAAGAGCCCATTCCGGTGTCATGTTTCACAGCCACAGCCAAACCCAAAGTTATTGAAGACATACGGGATTATTTCAGAGAAAAGCTATCCATCGAACTTGAATTATTTAAAACAAATGCAACAAGAAGTAATCTACGTTATAGGGTACTGGAAAAAAAGGATGACGAAGAAAAATATATTACAATAAGAAATTTAGTTGAAGAAAAAACTTGTCCAACAATTATATACGTATCACGAACAAAACGTGCCGAACTTCTGGCGCATAGGTTATGTGAAGACGGTTACAAGGCAAGGCCATACCATGGACAATTGGACAAGCAGATAAAAACCGAAAACCAGGATGCCTTCATTAAAGGCGATGTTCAAATCATGGTTGCAACGTCTGCCTTTGGAATGGGAGTGGACAAGAAAGATGTAGGGATGGTTATCCACTACGATATTTCGGATTCGCTGGAAAATTACGTTCAGGAAGCCGGAAGGGCGGGAAGGGATGAATCCATTTCGGCAGATTGTTATGTATTATATAATGATGATGATCTGAACAAGCATTTTATTCTTTTGAATCAGACCAAACTGAATATGCAGGAGATTCAACAGATTTGGAGGGCTATTAAAAGTATTACCGGAATGAGGAAAAGGGTTTCTCAGTCGGCTTTGGAAATTGCCAGAAAAGCCGGGTGGGATGACAGTATTCACGATTTGGAAACAAAAGTTAAAACAGCAATAAATGCTCTTGAAGAAGCAGGCTATATTAAAAGAAGCCAGAATACTCCTAAGATTTTTGCCAATAGCATACAGGCAAGAAACGCAGAGGAGGCAATAAACAAAATTTATGCTTCGGGGAAATTTTCTAGAGAAGAGCGGATGCATGCCATCAGAATAATAAAAATGCTAATAGCCACAAGAAGCAGAAGCTATGCCGGTACCGATGAACCCGAATCAAGGGTTGACTATATTGCTGATCGTCTCGGGCTTGAAAAAAGAACAGTAATACATATTGTAAATCTGCTTCGGGAAGGAGGCTTATTGGCCGATACTATGGATTTATCAGTGTATATAAAGAAAAAAGGAAATGTAAACAATTCACTTAAAATTCTGATTGAATTCCAGGAAATAGAAGAATTTTTATTAACTGTTTTCACCGAAGAAGAAAAGACATTTCACATAAAGGAGCTTAATGAACAGGCCGAGGAATTTGGCTGTAAAGATGTAACGACTAATAAACTGAAAACAATTACAAATTTCTGGACTATAACTAAATGGATTAAGCGCCGGACTATTCCACCAAACCATATTGCAGTATACTGTATTCATGAAAAAAAGCTCCTTAAAGAAAGACTTAATAAACGTTATGAGCTTGCAAAATTTATACTGGAATACCTCTACAATATAGCAAGCGAAACTGCCGAGGATCCTAGCTCTAAAGGCGAAGTAAGGGTGGCTTTTTCAGTTCTTCAATTAAAAGAAGCCTTTAATAACAGAATTACCATGTTTAACACCAAAGCCACAATTAATGATATAGAGGATGCCCTTTTTTATCTGTCAAGAATAGGTACAGTATACATAGAAGGCGGTTTTCTGGTTATTCACAATACTATGAATATTGAACGCATTGAACTGGATAATAAGAGGCGCTATAAACTGGAAGACTACCAGAAACTTAAAGAGTTTTATGAAAACAAAGTGCAGCAGATCCATATTGTCGGCGAATACGCCAGAAAGATGATTGATGACTATAAAGCTGCACTGCAGTTTGTAGATGATTATTTCCAGCTTAGCTATAATTCTTTTTTGAATAAGTACTTTAAGGGGAACAGGCAGGCCCTTAACAAAACAATAACCCCTGCCAAGTTCAAACAGCTTTTCAGCGAACTGTCGCCCGCCCAGCTAAACATCATCAATGACAGCAAATCAAAATATATTGTGGTTGCTGCAGGTCCCGGAAGTGGAAAGACCCGTGTTCTGGTTCATAAATTGGCTTCGCTTTTGTATATGGAAGATGTAAAGCACGAACAGCTGCTGATGCTTACATTCTCAAGGTCAGCAGCCACCGAATTTAAAAGAAGACTTTTAGAGCTTTATGGAAATGCCGCACACTATATAGATATTAAAACCTTCCACTCTTATTGCTTTGACTTGTTGGGCAGGGTTGGAAGCATTGAAAAGTCAAAAAATATAATTAAAGAAACCATAACAAAAATAAAAAATAATGAAGTTGAACCATCAGGAATAACTAAAACCGTCCTGGTTATTGACGAAGCACAGGACATGGATGCATATGAGTTCGAGCTCATTAGATGCCTTATGGAATACAATGAAGATATGCGTGTGATTGCAGTGGGGGATGATGACCAGAATATCTACCAGTTCAGGGGCTCAAGTTCGGGATACATGAAAAAATTAATTGACGATAAAAATGCAAAAGTTTATGAACTGGTTGAAAATTTCAGAAGTAAAAGTAATCTTATTCATTTTGCAAACCAGTTTGCAGTTAAAATAAAAGAGCGCTTAAAACATACACCAATACAGCCCAAACAGAATGATAACGGCAGGATAAGGTTGGTTCGCTACAGTTCGGGTAACCTTATTACTCCCGTGGTTGAGGATATCCTGTCACAGGAGCTTATTGGAAGCACCTGTGTCTTAACCAGAACAAATGAAGAAGCTTTGCAAATAACAGGTTTACTTGTAAACAACCGAATGCAGGCGAAACTGATTCAGTCTAATGACGGCTTCAATTTATATAACCTGTTGGAGATAAGGCACTTTTTAAATGAGGTGAACCTGGACAAAGACAGCTGCACAGTAAGCGATGATATCTGGGAGGAGGCAAAGCGAAGGCTTGCAGAAAGGTTCCGAAGAAGCCTGAATTTGGAAATATGCAAGAATCTGATAAAAGCATTTGAATCAACAAGTAAAAGAACTAAATACAAATCCGATCTGGAAGTTTTTGTGAGGGAATCAAACCTTGAAGACTTTTATAATGAAGGGGCAGAAACAATATTTGTATCAACAATGCATAAAGCCAAAGGCCGTGAGTTTGATAATGTGTTTATAGTGCTTGATGGTTTTTATCCGAACACCGATGAAGATAAAAGGCTTCTTTATGTTGCCATGACAAGAGCAAAAAAGAATCTGGTTATTCACTATAATGGATACTATTTAGACTATATACCTGCTGAAAAACTTGAAAAAGTTTATAACAGAAACTCTTATTCTTCACCGCGACAACTGGTGATACAGCTTACACATGAAGATGTTTATCTCGGCTTTTTCATACCGGCATACCGCCAGAATTTAATAACAAAACTGGTCAGTGGAGATACCCTTATTGTAAAAGATGAATATTGTTTAAATTCTGAAGGACAAGCAGTATTAAAATTTTCTAAAAAGTGTATTGAGAAAATAAACTCAATAAAAGAGAAAGGTTATGCACTTAAATCTGCTAAAATAAGGTTCATTGTTTTTTGGAAAGATGAAAACAGCAGAAATGAAGTTAAAATAGTGTTGCCCCGGCTTTACTTTGAAAAGCTTGATAATACAAACCTTATTTAAAATGGCAGGTTATTTCCATTCTATCTGTCTGCAACCATTTTAATGCATTCGGGTTGTCATATTCGTATACTTTTACAGGTAGTTTTCTGCTATCCACTTTAGAGATAAATTTGTATCGGACAAATGCTGCTCAACGTACATTTGTGCTTTTCCTATAAAATCCTGATTCTTAGTTTGTTCGCATGGAGTGTGAAAAATACAATTGAAAATAGTAAAAGGATAGATTTTAAAAGAGTTATTGCTGATTAAAATTACAAGCAATTTGATTATTATAAGAAAAAATGTTACCAATAAAACATAGACAAATATTAATACAGGTCATGTATATGACCTGTATTTTTTTCTTATAGCGAGGCTTACCGAGAAAAAAGCAAGGCCAAAGGCAATAATTATTAAAAAGTCATATAGAACGGGTTTTACTGTGTCCAAGGTAAACCGGGTTAGCTTGGCTATGGTGTTATTTGCTTTAACATACCAGTATGTTGGCATAAAGCTTGCTATTTTAAGAACCGAACTTCCGATTGCTTCCTGGGGTACAAAAACACCGCTGATAAAACACATCCCGAGGGTAACAACATTATTTACCGCTGTGATTGCGTCCTTGCTCTTAACCAGATTTCCTATCAGGAAGCTGATTCCTGAACAGCAAAAGGCAAAAACAAATGAACTTATTACAAGGAACACTGTATTAAAGTCGAAGATGCTTTTAAAATTCAATAAAAGGCACGATAAAACCATTATAAGCCATGATACAAATGTAAAGGTTAAATTGCCCAATACGAATTGCATGCTGATATTGGTGCTGCTTATTGGTGAACAGCTGTTTCTCATTTTCAGGTCTTTGTCGTTGAAAATCAGCATAAGCGTGCTCATTCCCAAAATAATTATGGATAGCATAGGGTATGCAAATAAGTTAAAAAAGTAATTTAAATTAGTCACAGAAGTTTTTTCGCCCTTTGCTATCATTTCTACCGATGTAGTGTCATATAAATCTTTCTTAAGATACTGAACCAGTTCCTGCTGTGTAATTCCATTCATGTTTTGCACGTAAAGCCTTGCTGTGTTAAAATATTTATCAATACATAAATCTATATACACATTTCTTATCGAATTAGGTATACTTATTTTTCCAAGCTGAACATTTTCACCGTTCATAAATTTTTCTGTAAAACCCTGAGGGATTCGGATAATACAGGAAACCTGGCGGAAATAAAGAGCGTCCTGCAAAGCTTCGGTTTCATCAGGAATATCCACGAAGGTTGCAACCTTGGCCAGTTCTGCCCTAAACCCGTTTATTAAGGGAGTATTTTCTTCGTTTATAAGGGCAATTTCAGTTTTAGCAGGTTTGAATGAAGTACTGGTTTCCATTTCCCTTACAGCAGTTAACGACAATGTAAAGGAAATAACCAGAAATATAACAACGTAAACAAGCAGAAGGTATTTATTTTTATTTATTACTTTAATACAAAGCTTAAAGACTTGCATATTTTTGCCTCCTGATTATTAAATATGTTCCTGAACAAAATACAATTATAAAGCCTGTTAGTATAACAATATTTGTAAAAAATCTTGTGAGAGTGTCGTAATAATAAAGGGCATAAAAAGCATCGGTTAATAGGTTTACAGGGTTCAGGTACGATAATATCGGTACCTTTGTTGCAACAATATATTTCATATCCTGGTACATCATGCCCGCAAGAAAGCAGCAGAGCATTGTTACGCTAACTATAACAGCCACCTTAAAACCTTCATACTTTTTGACAATTGCACTTATGAAAGCCCCAAAGGAAAAACCTGCTATGGAACCAATAAAGGTCGTAAGTAAAACGTAAGATGTTTTTGTACCGAAATCAATCTTTAAAGCAAAAACCAAATAAGCAAGCAAAATGAGCATTTCGGTAAGGTGTATAATAATTGATGCGGCAGAACTGTAAAAAAATGTTTTCAGCTTATGCACAGGTGCTGTGTTTATCCTTGCCGCCACCGGTTTAATATTCGCCTGAACATCCGAAACCTCCCCCATTCCTAAAAAACCGCCGTAAAAACAGGCCATTGCAATTAATGTATAAAAATAAATAAGAACATTATCAGGTTCGGCATTTGTAACTGATACCTCTTTGGAATATTTCACCTTGCTTTCAATGTCATTTATAAGGCTTTGAAGTTTTCCCGGGTCTTTTTCCAAAATGTTGCTGATAGCAGAAAAAGTGTGCATGTAATTATCAATAAAGCTTTTTATAATGTTTTGCTTTATGCCCGATCTGCTTACTACAAGCTTAATTGGCTGTTCGGCAATTATATACCCGTCAATATGGTTATCTTTAAGCATTTCATCGGCTTCTTCCCTTGAAACCACCGAAAGATTAAAAAGCCTGTCATCCCCGGTAGATACTTTTTCAAGAGTTTGTTTAAAACTTTGGTTTTGCCGGTATGACTCATTATTTACAACAGCAATGTTAATGGGGTTAAACATTTCAGCACTGTTAAGGTTTGAAAACCCCATATTAAATAAGGTTGCCAGGATCAAAGGAAAAAGCATTGTCCAGAAAATACCTTCATAATCCCGCAAAAGGCATTTCAGCCTGTACGTAAAAATGTGTATAAACATCACGATCCTCCTTAATCCCTGAGCTCCTTGCCGGTTATTTCAAGAAAAACATCATTTAGCGTAGGCATTTCCGAGTATATTCTTCCAAAATGAATATTCTCTTTCCTGATAAAGTCTAAAACCGTTTCAAGGTTATTAGTACCTTTTCCAGATTTAATTATTAAAGCATTGTTTTTATAATCAACCGAAGTAATGCCAGGGAGTTTCTTAATGGCCGATATCTGCTTTTCGGTTATGCTGTAAGATTCAACGGTTATTTTTTCACCAAGAGATATCATGGCTTTAAGCTCATCTTTTGTTCCCGTCGCAATTTCCCTGCCTTTGTCTATTATCAATATCCTGCTGCAAATCTGCTCTACTTCATCCATGTAATGGGAGGTGTAAATAATGGTGGCACCCTGTTTGTTCAACTCCAGTATTCCTTCCAGAATTTTATTTCGGCTTTGGGGGTCAACCGCAACAGTTGGCTCGTCAAGGATTATAAGTTTAGGTTTGTGTGCAATTCCGCATGCAATGTTTAACCTTCTTAAAAGGCCACCACTGAGTTTTCTCGGATAGAATTTGGTGAATTCGCCAAGCCCAACAAATTCAATAGCTTCATTAACCAGTTTTTTTCTTTGGTTTTTGTCTTTAACATACAATCCACAGAAATAGTCAATATTCTGGTATGCCGTTAACTCGTTGTATACGGCTATGTTCTGCATAACAATACCTATATTCCGCTTAATATCATATGCGTCAGGCCTCATGGGCTGCCCGAAAATCCATATTTCGCCCCTGTCGTATTTAAGCAGTGACAAAATACAGTTTATGGCTGTTGTTTTACCCGAGCCGTTTGGCCCTAACAGCCCAAAAACTTCTCCCTCATTTATAGAAAAAGAAAGATGATCCAATGCAAGTATGTCGCGATATCTTTTTACCAAGTCCTTAACTTTAACTACCATTTTTCAGACCTCCATGGCTTATCGTCCTTTTAAATGTCCACTGATATAATTGTATTCTTATAAAGTTTCTTTTCTAAGTGAAAGCAATCACAAATTGATATGACAAATGTCATGAAATGAATAACAGTTCCAGTCTTAATATACAAATTGATTGGAATGTGGTAAAATGGCTTTCGCAGGGATTCTTTCACGCCATCCGTCCTATATCTTTTTAAAACGAGGCAGGTAGTGGAAATGTTTAGTTACACAAGCCTTCTAGACAAAACTATAATATTTATAAGCTGCCTGATTATATACCTCAGCCAGTCAGACTTTGGCATAAATGTGGCAATAGTGCTTGTACCTGTCATTTTTAGCGGTCTTTTAAGCTATTTTGACAATGGAAAAATTAAACTTATTTTAACAATCGGGTTTTCGGTTCTATGTTGTTTTACTCCGGCCATTACCATTTTCATGGGGTTAATAGCTTACGATATGGTTTTTGGAAAACTTCAGTATTTTAATCTTTTTGCCGCAATACCGTTGATTTATTTTTCTCAGACTTCATCAACTCAGATTTTTTTTATAGTAATAATATTGATAACTCTCAGCATATTAATACGGTATCGCCTTAAAATGCAGGGCAAACTTCATAAAAAACTCAATGAACTAGCCGATGATGCCGGAGAGATGTCTATAAAATTAAAAAAGCAGAATACTGATTTAATAGAAAAACAGGATAATGAACTATATCTTGCAACATTGAACGAACGCAACCGCATAGCAAGGGATATCCACGATAATGTGGGTCATTTGCTTTCAAGCGCCATTTTGCAATCTGGAGCACTTATGACAATAAATAAGGATGAGCAAATAGCAGAACACCTGAAAGAGCTGAATGAAACTTTGAACCAGGCCATGAACAGTATCAGAACAAGCGTACATAAAGTATATGAAGAATCTATAGACCTGGATGTTGAGATAAGGGGGTTAATAAAGAAATTCACCTTGTGTGAGGTAGATTATGATTATAATATGTACAGTAACCCGGATAAAAAATTGAAATATACGTTTATTTCAATAGTAAAGGAAGCATTGTCGAATGTGATAAGGCATTCAGATGCAACGAAAGTGACCATTGTTTTCAATGAACACCCTGCCCTTTACCAGTTAATTATAAAGGATAACGGAAAGGTTCAAAGCTTTGAAAGAGGCCTGGGGCTTACAAACATGACTGACAGGGTGAACTCTTTTAACGGGAATATTAATATAAATACCGGAAATGGTTTTAAGATATTCATTTCAATCCCTAAAAAATAATGTTTATAACAGAGGTGCTGTATGAGAATACTGGTTGTGGATGACGACAGGTTAGTTACTTCTTCCCTTAGAACAATATTGGAGTCGGACAATGAGATTGAAGTTGTGGCAACAGGAAACAGCGGGCGGGAGGCTGTGGAACTGTATGAAAAACATAAGCCTGATATTCTTCTTATAGATATCAGAATGGATGAAATGACGGGTATAGATGCAGCTGAAAAAATAATTGCAGATGATAAAATGGCTAAAGTTCTTTTCCTCACAACCTTTTTAGATGATGAATATATTACTAAAGCCTTTCAAATAGGTGCGAAAGGGTACATACTGAAGCAGAATTTTGAAAGCATAATTCCGTCGGTAAAGGCTGTATATATGGGGCAGAGGGTTTTTGGTGATGAAATTATTAATAAAATGCCTGCAATTGCCAGAACCGAAAGCAATTTAGAGAACTTTGGTTTAAGTGACAAAGAAATTGAAATTATTAAACATGTAGCTGAAGGGTTGTCGAACAAAGAAATTTCTAAAATACTTTATTTAAGTGAAGGCACAATCAGAAATTACATAAGCGCAATTCTTGAAAAACTAAATTTACGGGACAGAACTCAGCTTGCAGTTTTTTATTATAAAAACACATTATAGAAAGTTATAATCTCATTTTCATATACAAAGACTCTAAGACAAATTTACAACCCAGGCATAACTTATGTGGTCTTCTATTATTTTTCTTGTAAGGTTGAACCAGCCTGCGCAGGAGTCGAGGATTATTGCATCCGAAGTGACAATCCTGCCCATTTTTGAAAGAGTAGTATCAGCATTTGGAACAAGTTCCACATCAACAGGGATATTCCAATCATAAGAGTATTCAAGTATTTTGCTTCCAAGCCTGCCCGAGTTAGAAACAGGAGAATCAAGAAAAAATATCGCTGCCGGGACAGAAAGGTCATTTAAGCTTTTTCCAATCAGCTTCAGCGCTATTTCTGTTTTATCTATTAACCTGTATGTCCCGCGCAGCCCAGCCAGATCTCTTACAACACCATCCTTCCCAAGAAACACCGGACTGCCCGAAAGCGCAACCTCCAATGTAATAATCAAATTGAATCCATCAATATAAATGCATCCATCTTTGGCCGACTCAAGCGGTAGCATTGTTTTTTTTCTTTTTTCAAATTTGAAAGAGCTGGAAACTGATCTTTGTAGAGCAAGCCTTTGCCTTGATGAAAACAAATAGTGGTTACAAACAAAAGGAATAACCGAATCAAATTTAAACCCTCTATCAAGAAGCCATTGAACTTCGTCCTGTGCTTTTCTGAGCTTTTCAACAGCTTCATCTGAAAACCATTTAAAATCATCGGGATCAAAGCCCCTCTTTGTTATTTTTTTCTGCAATTTAATCTCTCCTGTTTTCAGATTAAAGATATCGCACTAACGAGCTTTGACTGAACTTAAAAGAGAACCCTTAAAGTATGTTTTGGTCATTATTCCAGCTGCAATTTTATACCATAATACAAGTATAAATAGTAAATTTTATTTTAGCAATAGATGGAATTACATAATCTTTAATAAAAATAAAGAATTTTGCATAAAAAGCGAGCATTATTTAGGAAAACCGTGATATTTTATAATATTGCCAGCTATTTAGCTGTAATTGTGGATATTTACGTTCACCATTAATTGACTATCAAAAGCAATAGAATAAAATTATAATTGTTAGCACTCTATTAAGGTGAGTGCTAAATAAATATTAAAGATTAAAGTTTTTCTATTCTTTCTTAATAAAAGGTCTTATAAGGAGGCTTAACATGTAGTTTAATCTGTCGTCGGGCTGTTTGCCTTTCTATTGTTACTTAAGGTATTACGCATTAATTTTTTGATAGCCAAGATATAATACGATAATCCGGTTTCGATTTGAAGGCAGTTTGCATCCTGAAATAACGAGGTTATGCCTCATATCAATAATTATTAGTAAGAAGGAGTTGATCAATTATGATTTTAAAACCTTTAGGCTCAAGAGTTGTTCTAAAGGAAACAGAAACAGAAGAAACCACGAAAAGCGGTATTGTTCTTCCCTCCAATGCGAAGGAAAAAACCTATATAGCAGAAGTTATTGAAGTTGGTCCGGGTGAAGTAAAAGATGGAAAGGAAGTTAAAATGCAGGTAAAAAAGGGCGACAAAGTTCTTTATAGTAAATATGCAGGAACCGAAATCAAACTGGATGATCAGGAATATTTAATAGTTAAACAGGATGATATTTTAGCAATTATAGAATAAAGGAAAGGTGGAATTGCATATGTCAGCAAAAATTATAACATATGATCTTGAAGCAAGAAAAGCAATAGAAGCCGGTGTAAACAAGCTGGCAAATGCTGTTAAGGTAACACTTGGCCCTAAGGGCAGGAATGTAGTACTGGATAAAAAATATGGCTCTCCCGTTATAACAAACGATGGCGTTACAATTGCAAAGGAGATTGAACTGGCCGATCCATATGAGAATATGGGAGCTCAGCTTGTAAAAGAAGTAGCTAGTAAAACAAATGACATTGCAGGTGATGGTACAACAACAGCTACGTTGCTTGCCCAGGCAATTGTCAGGGAAGGTATGAAGAACCTCGCTGCGGGCGCAAATCCTATGATTCTGAAAAGAGGAATAGACAAGGCAACTGAGAAAACCGTTGAAGTTTTGAAGAATAACAGCAGAAAAATACAGGGTAGAAACGACATGGCCTTTGTTGCCACCATCTCTTCAGGTGATGAGGAAATAGGAAATCTTGTTGCCGATGCTATGGAAAAGGTTACATCTGATGGTGTTATTACAATAGATGAATCCAAAACCTCAGAAACCTTTATAGAATATGTTGAAGGAATGTCTTTTGACAGAGGATATATTTCCCATTACATGGTGACCGATAATGAAAAGATGGAAGCAATAATTGAGGATCCATATATTTTAATAACCGACAGGAAAATCAGCAGTGCACAGGATTTGCTTCCGGCACTTGAACTGATAGTCAAAAATGGTGGAAAACTTCTTCTAATAGCAGAGGATGTTGAAGGTGACGCACTGGCAACAATTATTGTCAATAAACTCAGGGGCACTTTTACCTGCGTGGCTGTAAAAGCTCCGGGGTATGGTGACAGAAGAAAAGAAATGCTTCAGGATATTGCAATCTTAACAGGCGGTCAGGTTATATCTGATGAACTTGGCATGTCGCTAAAGGACATTAAACTTGAATGGCTTGGAAAAGCAAAATCTGTTAAAGTTCAAAAAGAAAATACCATAATAGTTGATGGCGCAGGAGACCAGAAAGCAATTAATGACAGAATTGAATCCATAAGAAAGCAAATAGAAGAAACAACATCAGAATACGATAAGGAAAAACTAAATGAACGACTGGCAAAACTAGCCGGTGGCGTTGCTGTAATTCGAGTAGGTGCAGCCACCGAAACAGAAATGAAGGAAAAGAAATACAGGGTTGAAGATGCGCTTAATGCAACCAGAGCCGCAGTTGAAGAAGGTATCGTATCGGGTGGAGGTACTGCATACATAAATGCAATTCCTGAGATTGAGAAGCTTGTTGATTCTCTTGAAGGAGATGAGAAAACAGGTGCATCTATTATTTTAAGAGCTCTTGAAGAACCCCTTCGCCAAATAGCAGCAAATGCTGGGGTCGATGGTTCAGTTATTGTTGACAGGATTAAAAAGAGCGAAAAGGGTATAGGCTATGATGCTGCGAAAGAAAAATTTGTTAACATGTTTGAAGCAGGAATTATAGATCCGGCTAAAGTTGCCCGCTGTGCGCTTCAAAATGCTTCATCTGTAGCATCAATGATCCTTACCACTGAAAGTGCTGTTGCAGACAAACCCGAACCTAAAGAAACTCCGGCAATCCCAGAAGATATATAGCACCTCCATAAATATATTTAGCCTTGTTATTGCAATGGCAGGTTTTGCAGTAGCAAAACCTGCTTATTGCAATAAGGCAGTTACATCTAATGCATATTTTAAGAGGATTTTAGCATCGCCCTTTATAAGAAGTAGCAGGAAGCATGTAGGAAGCAGGGGGAACCATTTACTTGTTTTCTTTGTTTTCCATAAGGTAAGGAGAAGAATAATGGCGCGTTTTACAAGGAAAGCGATAATTCAAACATTCCGTGAGATGCTTGAAAAAACACCACTGGACAAGATTACAGTAACAAATATTATAGAAAGATGCGAAATTAACAGAAATACTTTCTACTATCATTTCCGTGATATATATGATCTTCTGGAATCATTTTTCAAAGAGGAACTGGAAAGGGTAATAGAAGCTAATACCAATGAATCCTGGCAGAATATGCTTAAAGATATTATGCAAATGATAACAGAAAACAGGCAGATTGTATATCATATATTTAACTCTCTGAACAGGGATCAATTAGAGAGGTATGTATTTGACTCTACCAATAAACATATGTACGAATTGGTTAAAAAAGAGGCTGACGGACTAAATGTAACCGACGATGATATTAAATTTATTGCTGAATTCCACCAGTATGCATTTATAGGTTTTTTTCTAAAATACCTTTGGAATGATATGAAACCCGATGTAAATGAATTCATTGACAGACTAAGCACTATTATTGACGGAAATATACGTCTTGCACTTAAAAGCTGTTCAGACAAAAACAATAATTTGTCTGAAAACAAGACAAATCTATAAATTTGATTAAAAATTATACAAAAAAGCGACTTTGTTCGATTTTTGAACAAAGTCGCTTTTTTATCTGTTGAGCAGGGCTGTGAGCTTTTATAAACTTAAATTTAGAAAGGTTCCAAAAGGAGGTAAGTTTATATGAACGTATCAGAAAAAGTGAAAAGGCTGGGGATGAAGGTAGTTTACAGTTACCTTGATAAAGATCCCACCACGAATATTCCAAAAATATTAGACTGGCTTTTGGAATACGATAAAGAAAAAGGGGTTTCCAAACAGGTTGCCGCAGTTAAAGAAGCCATCTCTGAACCCGACAGTAACTGGTCAAAACTGATTAAGAGCTTATGGACGGATATTAATGCCGGACAGCGCAAAGCTCTCTTTGAAAGCCTAGTTGTAAATGGTTCCATGATTGGTACACCAATTCAAATAAAATATATGGAAAAGTACAACTGTAATATCCCATGGGCAATACTCATGGACCCAACGTCGGCATGCAATCTTAAATGCACCGGATGCTGGGCTGCACAGTACGGGAACAAAATGAATTTATCACTTGAAGAGCTTGATAATATTATTAAACAGGGAAAAGAACATGGTACATATGTTTATCTTTATTCAGGCGGAGAGCCGCTTATCCGGAAAGACGACATTATAAAGCTTTGCGAGAAGCATAAGGACTGTGCTTTCCTGGCATTTACAAACGGTACATTAATTGATGAAGATTTTGCCAGGGAAATGCTAAGGGTTAAAAACTTCGTTCCCTGTATCAGTGTTGAAGGTTTCGAGGAAGCTACCGATTTCAGGCGTGGTAAAGGTACATATCAGGCAATAATACAGGCCATGAAAATACTTAGGGAACACAAACTGGCATTTGGCATATCATGCTGTTACACAAGCAGAAATGTTGAAGTTATAGCCAGCGACGAGTTCTTCGATGAGATGATTAACCTGGGAGCTAAGTTTGCCTGGCTGTTTACATATATGCCAATAGGTGCCGATGCAGTGCCTGAACTTATGGTGACCGCTGAACAGCGTAAATTAATGTACCACCGGATTCGCAAGTTCAGGAAAGAAAAACCGATATTTACGCTGGATTTCTGGAATGACGGTGAGTTTGTGGGCGGCTGCATTGCAGCAGGCAGAGCATACATCCATATAAATGCGAATGGCGACATAGAACCCTGTGCATTTATACACTACTCCGACTCCAATATAAGGGAGAAAACACTGCTTGAAGCCTATCAGTCTCCTTTTTTCCGGGCCTACCGCGACAATCAGCCGTTTAACAGTAATATGCTCAGGCCTTGTCCTGTTCTGGACAATCCCGGAAAACTAACAGAAATGGTTGAGAAAACCGGAGCAAAATCTACCGATTTAAAATGCCCTGAAGAAGCCGGTGATTATTGCAATAAGTGTGTAGATACGGCAGAAAAATGGGCTACCGTTGCAGACGAATTGTGGAGGCAATTTCCACGTAAACCAATTACAAGTGGTAAAATGAAGCCCCATAAGGAAGTTATGTAAGGCAGGGAATTCTAATGAAAATGTACTTTACATCAGAATCTGTAACAAGAGGTCATCCGGATAAAATCTGCGACCAGATCGCAGATCGGATACTGGATGAAATACTTGTGTATGACCCGCAGGCACGTGTGGCCTGTGAGGTTACATGCACTGCAGATCAGGTACACATCTTCGGTGAAATTACCACAACTGCCGAAGTTGACTACGAAGGAATAGCCAGGGAAGTTATCAGAGAAATTGGATATACCGAACGCGGGCTGGGTTTTAATGCCGATACCTGTGATATCCGTACAGATTTTACCCAGCAATCGCCCGATATAGCTATCGGTTTAACAAGAAAGCAGGATGTACTGGATATGGGCGCAGGTGATCAGGGTATGATGTTTGGTTTTGCCTGCAGGGAAACCGACTGCCTTATGCCGCTTCCGATTGAGCTGGCACATGCTCTTACGAAGCGCCTTGAACAAATACGAAAAACCGGAGAATTACCCTACCTGCTGCCCGACGGCAAATCCCAGGTAACGGTGGAATATATAAACGGCACCCCTTCAAGAATTTCTACCGTTGTCTTGTCCTGTCAGCACAGAGAAAATGTAAAAACAGAAACACTGCGCAGCGATGTAATTCACAAGGTTATCCATCCTACTGTTCCCGAAAGACTAATAGATGAAGATACACATATTTTTATAAATCCTACCGGCAGATTTGTAACAGGTGGCCCTGCAGGTGATTCAGGATTAACCGGAAGAAAAACGGTATCAGATACCTATGGCGGATACTCAAGGTGCGGTGGAGGCTCAATTTCGGGTAAAGACGCATCAAAGCCGGACCGCAGCGGAACATATATGGCACGGTATATAGCAAAAAACATTGTAGAAGCAAATCTTGCAGAAAAATGCGAAGTTCAGTTAAGCTATGCAATTGGTCTTACAGAACCCGTAGCTGTCATGATAGACACTTTCGGTACGGGCAAAGTGCCTGATGAAGAACTGTGCAGTTATATTCAAAAAAATATAGATCTTCGCCCCACTGCAATCATAAGGAAATTTGGCTTGAATAACCCGATATTTTCAGCAGTTTCCTGTTATGGGCATTTTGGCAGCAACGCAATTGACATGCCCTGGGAACGTACCGATTTTGCTGAAACATTGAAAGAGAGATTTAAAGATTTAAGAAGCTATTCCTTGGAAAGTGAATGAACATTATCTTCTTTAAGTTGTTCAAACCTTACTTGAACGCTGTGCTTATTGTTAACTGAATTTATAATATCTCTTATGCTTTACGGTTTTTTAACTGAAATTTCAAACTACTTATTTGTTTCGCCAAATTCTTACTTTTTTATCCAAACTCAAATGTATATATGTTGCAGTAAATAAAAAAGCACCGTCAATCCGGTGCTTTTTTTTGGAATGCCAGTATTATACTTTAAGACTTTCTGCCTATTGACATAATTAGTATGACAATATAAAATTATTCCAAATATCTACAACAAAAGGAAATACAAACATAATTAGCATGCTATCCTCTACCTCTTAGATTCACTAAGAATTTTATCAAAGTAACTGCTCATTTTCATTGTTTGGGACTTAAATTGAAAAATCTTAATTGCTGGGGTATTGCTATGAAAAAGAATCTATTTACTGAAATTATACCAATATTTCTAAGCATGACTATTATGTTTCAAAGCTTATTAGCAGGAGGAATACCTGTAAAATATATTCATAGTTTTGCACAGGATTCAGAAACAGAGTCTGTTAAAATAGCCTTTGACAAACTGCAGTACATATTAAATTCGGGAGAAGAATATCAGACAGTTGTGAACGCTGTTTATTCAGATATCAGAGTCTTTGATATATCAGACTGGTGTCTTTATAATTCTTCAAACAGTGAAATTGCAGAAATTGATCAATCAGGGAAAATAACAGCTTATCAGCAGGGTGTAACAGTTATTACCGCTACTTACCAACAATTTGTAGCAACATCCATTGTACATGTAAATAAAATAAATCTTTTAAGTCTTCCGGCACCTTATAATTTAACTGTTGTTGATGTTACTGACTCTGAAGCCACGTTAATCTGGGATATAGACACTGATGACACTAAAAAAATAACATTTAGTGTATATCAGGACAGAAAACTTATAGCAGAGGGTATTTCGGAAACCCGTTATAAAGTAACGGGACTGAACCCGGGAACAAGCTGTAGTTTTACCGTAACAGCGAGAGATGAAGCAGGGGATGAATCCGGAGAAAGCAATACTGTAAATGTTATTACTGATACAGTTATAACCTCAGACACTGCTGTTTTTGAAGATAAGACCATAGGCGATCTTTATATAAAAGGTGGAACATTAAATCTGAACGGAAAAAACTGACTGTAAAAGGCAATGTAATACAACCGGGCGGAACACTGTACGTAAACGGTGGTCATTTGATAGTAGAAGGAAACTATCGTCTCCAAACAGAAAACAAATTATCGGACGGAACCATTAGTTACAGCGGAAGTAGTGGTTACTTAAGAATGATAAAAACTGATGACTATGTAAGAGTAGGCAGGAATTTTGTTACCCAGTCACGATACAGCCATGATGGTTATCTGACGGCGGGGATTCTTGAAGTAAAGGGAAACTTTTATCAAAGATATTACAGCTATTATTCTAACTTCTATGCAACAGGAACGCACAGGACGATACTGAGTGGAACAGGTCTTCAAAATGTAAATTTTGAAAGAGCAGAATCCAGGTTCAACATACTTGTCATTACTAAACCTATTGATACTGGATACAAGTTTAACAGAACCCATGTATGGAATGAACTAATTGAAGAGCCTGCAGACGAGGAAGCTCCTACAGCACCGACTAACCTGAAGGTTACAAAAGTAACCGAAACGACAGTCAGCCTTTCCTGGGACGAATCAACCGATAATGTTGCTGTAATAGGCTATGATATTTACAGGGATGGTATACGTATTGGTTCATCCAGTACAAATACTTACCTGGATACAAAGCTTTCACCTGATACCGAATATATGTACTTCGTTGTTGCATATGACATAATGAGAAACCAATCTGAAAGCAGTAACATTGTAAATGCTGCCACTGATAAGGATACAACAGCACCAACAGTTCCTCAAAACCTTAGAATATCTTCAAGAACAGAATCATCTGTTTCCCTTGTTTGGACAGGGTCAACTGATAATGTTAAATTGGCAGGTTACAAAATATACAGAAACAATGAGGAAGTTGATTTTTCAAATGGTACAAGCTTTGTTGATACAGGGCTTCTTCCAGGTACATATACATACTATGTAAAGGCGGTTGATGCTTTCGATAATTTATCGGAGCAGAGCAATTCAGTTATATATGATAATGAACCTCCAACTCCTCCCGAATTATATGCTGTATCTAAAAATACTACGCAAATAGTTTTAAAATGGCATGAGTCTTCAGATAACATAGGGGTAGCAGGATACGAGTTATACCGTAACGGAACCAGAATAAGAACGCAGACTGGTACAACGTATACAGACTCAGGGCTGTCACCAGACACAGAATATACTTATTATGTTATAGCCTACGATACTTCCGGTAACCGATCAGAAAAAAGCAATGAACTGGTAATAGAAACGGTAGTTGATACCGAGCCTCCGGCTGCACCATCAAACTTAACAGTTTCATCAAAAACCGCTGCAACGGTTACTCTTGCATGGTATGCTCCATTCGATAATGTCAGTGTGACAGGATATGAAGTTTACAGGGACGGAGTTTTAATCGGAACATCGCCCACAAATTCATATAAGGATGAAAATCTTGAGACAGGCAAAACTTATAAATATTCTGTTCTTGCATATGATGCAGCAGGAAATAAGTCTCCGTTAAGTGAAGAGATAACAGTTATTCCTTTAGCACCGCATATTACAAGGATATCCCCGGTGAACGGACAGGTAATAGGCGGAGCCAAAGAAACCGGCATATACGTTTATCTCGCCAACACTCAAAATGCTACAGGCTCAACAGCAAACTTTGAATATTCGGAAGACGGTGAATCGTGGACCAAAATAACCGGTACTGTTCGTGGTCCATATCAAAATTCCTCGGAAATTTGGCACTACATTGGCTGGAACCTTACTGGTGTACCCAGTGGAAATTACTATGTAAGGTGCACTGTTATCGATGAATCGGGAGCTTCAGACAGCATTATTGTTTCATACCAGGTTGACAGAACTCCGCCTTCTGCACCTGAAAACCTTGTTGCTGAAGCAGATTCGGGAATAATCCGCTTAACCTTCGATCCCTGTCCGGAAGCCGATATAAAATGCTATAAAATTTACCGGTCTGAAAGTGAAGATGGCTGGTATTCGCATATTGCAACCATAACTGACCTGAAAAATTTAAGCTATACCGATCGCAGTGTTAACCCGGGTCAGACCTATTACTATAAAGTTACCGCCTGCGACAGGTTTGATCAGGAAAGCGAGTATTCGAATGCTGTAGAAGCAACTGCAATAGCAGATACCATACCGCCTGTTGTGCTTGGCATAGAGCCCCTGTCCGGCACAGTTATAGGCAGGAACACCAATATAACAGTAAGAGCGGAAGATAATCTTAAGTTATCAGCCATTACATTGCAATATTCACCGGACGGCGGAAACACGTGGTTCGATGTAGAAACCATTAAAACCAGCAGTACAGCAGTGTTCAGATTAGGAAATATTTCTGTTCAGGAAACTGTTAAAATACGGGCAATTGCAAAAGACTCATCAGGAAACGAAAGCAACGGCTTGCCTGAACGCACATATACAATAGACACCCAGGGACCTGCAAAGGTTACCAATGTTACTGCAACACCTTCAACAACAGTTATTACTTTACGTTGGAATGACGTACCCGATCAGGATCTGGCTTTCTTCGAGGTTGAATGGAAAGACAGCGAAGAGGGCGAGTTTGTTTATTATAACAGAACCTCCTCAATCCTTGGTATGCGTATAGAAAACCTTAAACCCCTAACAAAATACTGGTTCAGGGTCGTTGCATATGATATTTTTGGAAACCGTGGAACAGAATCAGATGTGATAATTGCTCAGACAACGGCAGATACCTCCCCACCTGTAATTAACTCAATAAAACCTTCCCCGTCAAGGGTAAGAACAAGTATTCCTTTAACTGCACAGGTAAGCGATAACGTTGGTGTTAAATATTTCAAGTTCCAGATGTCCCGTGACCTTAATACCTGGGTTGATATAAAGGAATTTATTCTTGATGATGCAAAGCCAAATGCTTCATTCTCATATAATTATGATGTTTCTGTCCTGGCTGAAGGCTCATGCTACATACGCGGAATCGCTGCTGATGAATCGGGCAATGAAAGCAGTACAGTCCATGCACTTGCAGTTGAATATATAATTGACAGGACTGCACCAAATATCCCCAAAGGATTTAAATTAATCCCAACCATGAGCCACCCCTTACACTTACCTGGGAGCGGGGCGATGACGATGACCTGGCATATTTCAGGTTATACCGGGCAGATTCTGAAGACGGTACATATTCAGCAATTGCAGATAAGATATCCAGCCTTAGCTACCACGACAGGATTGTTACACATGGCAAGACCTATTATTATAAACTCCAGGCTGTCGACCTGGCAGGAAATGAAAGCCTTTTGACCGAACCCGTTTCGGGCGAACTTTTGACAGATACCCAGCCGCCTGTAATATACAGCATGAATTGCCCGTCATATAACGGAACTCTTCCGGCAAACCCACAAATCAGTGTATTTGCCGGTGACAATTACAAACTGTCGGGCATCACTCTGGAATATAAATTGGCAGGTGCCGGTGATGATCAATGGACTACAATCGGCACAAAAAAAGTAAATTCTGCAAGCGATGTTTATTCTGTAACATGGATTACCGAAGGCTTAACTGAAGACGAATACCTCATTAAAGCAACAGCAGCGGATCATATGGGAAATATAAGCGATCCGCTGATTTGCAGATTCAAATTGAATCTTCTTCCGCCCGAAAAACCGGTTCTGACAGCAGTACCCGGAGGATGGAAGGTAAGTCTTTCCTGGACATATGGGAATGACTCTGACCTTTCAGGATTCAGAGTTTATAGAAGTACAACACCTAACGGGTCATTTAAAATGATTAAAGAAACAACGAAAAACAGCTATGAAGATGAGATGTTAACTCCCGGTCAGACCTACTACTACAGAATTCTTGCCTTGGATATATACGGCAACGCAATCTGGAGCAACACAGAAATTGCAGTTCCCACAAGTGAAGATCCATACGCTCCTGTTGCCAATGCGGGTGGAAATAAACTTGCTTTGGTTGGCATGGAGGTTGCCTTCGACGGAACAATGTCAGATGACAATGACAGGATCGAAAAATACCATTGGGATTTTGGAGACGGGCAGGTATCATCACTTGCCAGGCCAACTCATATATACGCGGCAGCAGGGGAATACAGGGTGGTTTTAACTGTTTACGATCGGGCAGGGAATTTTGCACAGGATGAAATTACAGTACAGGTAAAAGACTTTTCAAAGGCAGGAATAATTAAGG
>ERZ773359.184-NODE-184-length-83403-cov-56.657268_pt1 | contig 83403 bp, 88 predicted proteins | sample MGYA00374955_ERZ773359 | MGnify/ENA primary metagenome ERZ773359 (study PRJEB29098, sample SAMN04486028) | biogas fermenter metagenome | study: EMG produced TPA metagenomics assembly of the Biogas fermentation microbial communities from Germany - Plant 4 DNA1... | reverse complement strand
TTTCGGAACTTCATGGGCACGACAGGATCCTTGCCCTGCTGATAGAAGGCGAACCGGAGGAATCTTTCCCTGACCAGCTCCGTCTTGTGAAGAAAAAGACTGTCCGCGAAGACGGTACAGTAACCGAAGAGATCCAGGAGATTGAACCCCTTGCGGCAGATATCCGCGCCCAGAATTTAGGCGGGACGAAGAAAAAGCTCAAGACCGAGATCCTCCGCCTTTTGGCCCCCATTCTCAACTGCAGGTTCGACGATCTCAAGCAGAGACACAGGGAACGCAAGGTTAAACAAGCTCTCACCCTTTCATTCGCCATCTCCCTATTCTTCCTGCTCTTTGGTTCCTACAGCGCTTACCAGGCCGCCATGATCAGGCAGCAGTCAGAGGTGATAAAGGAAAAGTCGGAACAGGTAGAGCAGAAATCAAAAGAGGTGGAACAGCATGCCCGGATGCTGGAAATACAGGTCCAAAAGACACTGAGGGGTCAATCCCTTTATCTATCCGATATTTCCGGCACCTATCTTTCGGGCGGAGACAGACTTGGTGCTGTGCTGGCCGCCAGGGAAGCCCTTCCCAAAAACCTGGCCAATCCTGAAAGGCCTTATGTGGAGGAAGCGGAGTTTAATAAGCCGAATGTCTTCAATTCTCCGTGAAATCCTCATTGTCGATGCTCTTATCGATGACATGGCGGAGTATTTTCTTTGAAGTATTCTTAATGAATTCCTCTTCGCGGATCTTCACCTTTCTGATGATCTTATGCGGCGCCATTCTACTGTTTACCTTCTTTATCTCCTTATTGAAGTATGCATTGACAGCCTCCGTACCTTCTATACCTCTTAATCTGAGTAATTCGTAATCCGGGAATATCTCGGCGACGATAACTTCCTTATTGTTCTGGTTCGCTGTTTCTCCGGCATAAACAATGACCTCTGACACGCCGTCTATCCTCTGTACCTCCTGTTCGATCTCCTCGGGATATACATTTTTACCGTTACTAAGTACAATGATATTCTTCAGTCTGCCGGTAATGTATAACCAGCCCTCATCATCAAGCCTTCCATAATCTCCTGTCATGAAGTAACCGTCTTCATCGAATGCCGCGGCAGTAGCTTCAGGATTCTTATAATAACCGAGCATCACATTTGGTCCCTTTACGCAGATCTCTCCCTCTCCGTTTTCATCGGGGTCTTTGATCTTAATCTGTTCGCCTATTATCGGTATCCCCACACTGCCTTTTTTCTGATACTTATTCCTGTTGCATGAAACAAGAGGCGAACACTCGGTTATGCCATATCCGTTAAGAATGGTTATCCCAATGGCATCAAACATGTCAATTATATCCTGGTTTATGGCCGCGCCGCCCGAAATAATCATCTTTAGCTTGCCGCCGAAATTATCCAGTATACTTTTAAAGATAACGCGGCGTAAATCTATGCCTATTTTCCTCAAGAAGTTGCTGACCTTTATCATGCGCTTCAGCATATCGGCCTTTCCGCTTTTCTGAGCGGTAGTCCATATCCTTTTATACATGGTTTCCACGAACAAAGGTACAAGGACCATATGGCTGGGCTGCTGCTCCTTTATTTCATTCAGAAAATACTTTAATCCACTGTTGATGAAAATAGTGCAGCCCTGGGCAAAATGGCCCACAAAAACCACCGTCGAACAGTAGGTATGATGAGGTGGAAGCACAGACATGGTTTTGGGGGTTATCGCAAAGAGGTACATGCCCTGTGTCATGTCTGAAACAATATTTTTCTGGGACAGCATAACGCCCTTGCCTTTACCTGTTGTTCCCGATGTGAATACGATGGTCGCAAGCCTGTCCGGATCGATTTCATAGTCATAATATGAATTATCCCCGTTTTCGAATTTTACCCTGCCTTTTTCAGCCAGGTCCGAGAGTTTTAGGGCCAACTCCATCTTGGGCTCTCCCATGCAGATATAGGTTCTTACAGTCGGAGCGCTGTCGTCTATCTGCATGATCTTTTCTTCTATAGAATTGCTGTAGATAAGGTACTCACATTCGGCAAAACTAAGGAGCCCTGCCAATTCGCCAAGAGGCGTATCCTTGTCTATCGGGACCACGATCGCTCCTGTTGCCATCAGCGCATAGTAACTGCAGATCCAATTAAATGATGTTTCACCTATAAGAGCAACCTTTTTACCAGTACAACCCAGAGATATCAATTCTGTGCCCATATTCCTCACATAATCTCGCACTTCGCTGAACGTCACATCAACAGTTTTGTTATCATGCGGATCGTTTTTATAGGAATACGCTATCCTGTTGGGAAATTTCCTGGCCACATTCTCAACCATTACCCGGAAATTTTCAAAGACTGTGGTCTCGTACAATGGATATTTTACGTCACAATTCATTCTTGGATACCCCTTACATCTTATAGTCAATAATTCTTTATAGCAGGTAATATTAATGATAATTTTATTATATGATATTTTCAACTTCAGGAGATAAATCTTTCGATTAAAAAACCAGAAGCGGGCCTTTTTCAACTGAAATTGCAGCCTTATCATCACTGAACCCAGGAGCGGACCAATTTGAATCGGACAACTGGGCCTCAATATTATTGATTTTCCTCCTGGAACAAACGCGCCTTAATATCTGCAAATATGATCATTGGTATGCGTTCCTTTACTTCTCCAATTATCTCAAATCGAACTGTGATTTCTTTTGCATCAGGCGAAATAGCTGCTTCTATTTCTTTATGTGTCTGGTTTTCATCAATAGTATTGCGATATACTCCCTTTCCATCCTGCAGAATTGCAAGATCTGTCTTGGCTTTTACAGGAGGGCGGTCATCGAATCCAAACACCCCAATAAAAGGAGAGACTGCTTATCGTGGAATAACCTACTAACACCGGTTTAAGGCCGGCAGACATCACAGGGATAATAGCCCTGTGAGGCCGCATCCCGGGCGTCGGTAAAGCTTACAACGCTATCATGCAGGAAACCTGGAAGGCTGTTTATATGCAGGAAATGGTCGCAGGATTTTTTACAATAGATAAGCTTGCCTTCGTGTTCATAACCCACAAGCTCCGGCCGCTTGAGGATACGGGCGCCCCCAAAAGCGTTGCTTTCATAATAGCTTCCAGTCAGTACCGGAAAGCCCTGGGCAAACACGAGCATGCCCTCATCGGTCAGGGCCCGGATCCAGTCTGCAGCCTCAATCCTTGGGAACCTGAAGGTATGCGTCACTCCCATCCGGGAGCCAAATGAGTTGAACCGGGCTATGTGGCTGGCCAGGTCCTTTTCGACAGACTGGCTGACAGCGGCCAATCTGGCTGTTTCAAATCCTTCCCGTGTTTGGAACGGCGGAATTATGGCCGCAAAATCAGAAAACGGTCCTTCCATCTCCTGTCCATTGGTGGCATCATATACGGTCACTGTGTCGTCCAGTGTATAATTCACATAATACCCGCCCGGTTCGAAGGCTCCGGAATAGGGCTTTTTCGGGTACCAGCAGTAATCGATAATGGTATACCCATCCGGACCCTCGTATTGGTTCAGGGCATAGGCCACATATCCGTCATGCTCAAGGAATATGACGACAGGCATACAGCCCTTCACCCGTATCATACCGATTTCATTGCCATATACCCCGAAAGAGAAGAACAAGGAATCCAACAAATGGCTTACGGCTATTTCACGGGTATTCTGAAGGGTAAATCCTCCATCCCCGGACATCTGGCGCCTGTGCTGCGCCAGTATGAAAACCGCGTCCTGCACGGCGTTATCCAGCACCTGGTCATAGTATGCGCGCAGTTCCCGGTCCTTGTGCAGGGTCCGGGACTGTATACCTGTAATACACAGAAAGGGGCCTATAATGATAACGAACAGTATGGAAAAGCTAGTAAGCCTCATTTCTCACAAGCCCTCCTGCCCTGACAAAAAGGGTGGGGTGCCGGGTGTCCGACAGCAGAATCATGTCCCGTAGGGCCGTTATCATGGTTTTCCCGCTGTTTTTTACCTCCACGAACAGCAAATCCCCGGCCTTCATATCGTACCTTCTTGCCCTGTCAAATGCGCCCAGGGTGGGATCGTCCGGAAACAGCACTGACAATACGGCATCATGGTCCTGGACTACGCGGCTGATTTCGTATTCCCCCGTGAACTCAAGAACCTGCCCGTTCTGCCTGTATACCGGGCTGATGGTGCTTTTTGCATGCTCGATGCGTATATCAAAAGTGCAGCCGGTGGCGTTAAGCCGCCTTATAAATTCACTGTACATGTTCGGGGTGATATAACCCGTATCCCTCGCCGAATCCGCAAAACGGTTGGTTTCTGTGAAGACCGTCGTATATGCGGCGCTTTCCTGGCGTTCCAGCATGTTCATGACAGGAACCAGGAACAGCAGGACCGCGGCAAGGAAAAACCCGAGAATCTTCCATACTGGGCTGTCCATACTTACCTTCCCCTTATCTCCATTTTGACCGGTTTCCCATAGAGATCAAAGGCGATATCGCACCGAAACAGGCTATCAGGATCTATATCTTCTATCCTGACATCAATAAAACTTACTCCGTTTACCACGACCTCGGGGTATTCCTCAAATACCGGCTGGTACTGGTTCTCCTGGTACAACTCGCCTGTGAGCCTTTTGCTTTCTGCCTTTCTTCTTGCCAGGACCAGGCCGGCTACCTCACGCCCTGTTATATAGACATCGCTTTCAATGAAGAGCTCCTCCCTTGCCACGCCATGTTGACTGGTAAAGTCATGGACATGGGAAACATAGGCCTGATAGTCATGATAGGCTGAAAAGAAGGCGGTAAAAGCCGAAACAATCATCATAAGGCAGCAGCCCAGGTACAGGGCCCTGGTGACCTGTTCGTTCATGCCCTATTGCACCTGGGCGCAGATAATGCCCCTGATTACCTGGTTGTCGTCATATACCAGGTAAGAACGAAACCTGCCTGCGGGGTTTATGTATTTGCCCGGAAGATTGCTGTTTTCAGCATCCCTTCTGGCAGTGTCACGGATTGTTTTACTGATGCTTTTCAAAAGCTCTCCTGATCCGTTGGATAGAATAACGCAGTCGTTCTTGGCAGAGAGCGAACCGTTTGTTTGGGAAACATATTGGGTATAATTGCTGAGATTAAGCCCGGCACCCGTATGAGGATCAAGCCCGAGCGAACTTCCACCGTTGAGACCAAGGGTGTTGACAAGGACGATCACCTCGCCGCTCCTGCCCGACAGGTTATTGATGGCGCTGAGGACCTGGTCGCCCTTGACCTCTTTCCCGTCAAAGGCCCGGAAGTCCTCTTCCGCCAGGCTCTGGGCGATGGAATTGATGTTCCCGCTGGCAGCGGCGCTGACATCCCTCATGGTTCCGAAAACACTCAGCCCGATGGTGACAACGGCGATGAAGAGGAGGATGGAAACCCCCAGCCAAAGCGCTTTTGAGATATTACCGTCCATAGTGCATCTCCTTTCCTTGTATGCTGCAAAATCCAGGTATCAAAACCCCAAAATCTGTTCATAGAATGCCGCCATGCTTTGAAGGCCGGTTACGATCATGGGAATTATCAGATACAGCGTGATCAGCGAGTATACCGGCAGAAAGCCCACCAGGTTGCCCAGATTTTTCTTACTTTCAACGATATGCTCATTGAGTTTCTTTCTCTTCTCCTGGTTGTACCGCATCTCGTCCTCCAATTCCTCAAAGGCCTTCTGTACGCCCAGTTCCTCGTTGGCAAGCTGGAGGTTTTCAATTATGCCTGCGAGGGGAGGAAATGAAACATCCTCCTTGAGCTGGTCCAGGGCTTCCCCGGAACCGGAGCTGAAGTTTGCCAGGCATTTCTGTATGGGATCCCTGAACTGGGCCGAGAACATCTCCATCCACTCCAGTATTTCCTCGGCATGGATCCTGTTCATATCCTTCAGCATCAGGATGATGGTCTGGAACTGTGCCGTTTCCTCCTCCATGTCGATCCGCCTGACAGATTTCAGGAAGCGAAGGCTCAGCACAGGCACCTGGTATCCGAGGAAAAAGAGCAGGATGCACAGCAAAAGCTCATACCATTTGAACCTGCAGTAACCAAGGCGGCGGCTCTTTTCAAGGATCCTGGCCACAGCCAGGTCCTGGGCTGCTTTATCCCTTATCCCTTTTTCGGCCAGAGCCTCCCGGATAAGCGCCGCGTCAGGTTTTTTGCCGACCATTGTCAGGATCTCCCTGTCCAGATCGGTTATCTCTTTCATCTTTTCATAATCAGCATCTGACAGCCTGCCTCCCAGGTATCCTTTCGGAATCTCGGGTACATGCAGGATGCGATAGGCGTTGTTCAGGTTAAGGCCAATGAAAAGGACAAGTCCCATGAGGAATGCCAAAAGGCCCATAATAATCCTCCGGGTGTACAGGATCTGGATGTTGATGCCCGACACGCTTCCTTTTATGAGCGATTCAAACTCTGCCCTCTTTACGGTGTAGTTCCCGGGTACCAGCCGGTCTACAACCCTGTAAACAATGCCCATCTCATATATCCTGTTCTCCAGCGGATTTCTTTCCCCATATGGCTTCTCCGGCACGTCAAAGCGCTGAATCCTCCTTAGGGCAATATATGCGCCGAAGGCCGCGATAACCGTCGCTATACCCAGGATGATGCCCGCCTTGCTGTTGTAGAAGTTGTCCAGGGGGGCAAAGCTGCTTCCTGCCCATTGTCTCAGGGGTTTTACCAGGAACACCGGCAGAAGCGAGATGACATTGAGGCTCCTTAGGGCAAACCTGAGCCTCTCGCGCTTGAATACATTTGCCCGTATCTCGCTGCTTAGATGGCTTATGCCCCTTATAAACACCGAACCCCCATCCTTTTGGGCGCCGCCGTACTCCCTGGTGATGTGCATCATGGCGGCCAGCAGTTTCAGGTACTTGTTGGGCGCGACCTCGTAATAGCGCTCAAGATCGTTTTCCTGGTCCGCTCCGGACAGGATGTCGCCTATGCGTTCGGCCTGAAGGTAGATCTCGTGCATACCTCTTTTGTTCAGTGCCTCACATGCCTCATAGTTTGCGTCCGCAACCGATTTCAGCTCGTAATACTTATGCCTGAGCAGTTCATGGTAAACGAGCTGTTGTTTCAAAAGCTTCAGATGGATATTTGAAACAAAAATGTCGATAACGGTGTCCGCCAGGAAAAACAATACCAGCGCAAGAACCAGGAGCATCATGGCGTCTCTGGTTATCATCCAGAACAGGAAGAGCAAGGCTATTAGAGACGCGGCAGTTATAAGAAACACCAGCGCGGTCTTCTTGCGGACTGCACGCTCGTCAAAGTGGGTGTAAAACTCCAGCCTCTCCCTTATGTAATAGAGCATGGATCTTGTGAAACGACAGCGGTTGAGAAACGAATACAGGAATATGAGGAAGGCGGTTACACCGCTGCCGGCGCTCCTGAGGCTCCTGTCACCCTTACCCCTCTTTTGATGTTTTAACGCCAGAACGGCAAGCAATGCCGCCGTAAGGCCGCATGCGGCCGAAATAAGAAGGTAGACGCTCATCCCGCTAAACCCCAATTCTTTTTGAGAAAACCCGAAAAGGCTTCCGCATCCTCCTGGGACATGGCCTGCATCATACGGCGGACCTTTTCCGGGCTGATAGGCTTTACGGCACGGTATTCCCCGTCCCGGTACTCGATGATGTTCCGCGTCTCAAAGTTCAACCTATCGGTCATCCTGGCATAGAACTCCGCGGTCGTTTCCATAAAGCCAGAAAGCTTTTCGTCCTGTGTCCGATTCTCCCTGAACGCCTGGGGATAGGGCTCCTGCGCAGGCGTTTCAATAATCTCGGTTATTCTTTCTATGTACCTTTTTCCTTTAAAATCCCTGGCCAGGTGGATATCAAAGTCAAGGGCCGATACCACCTGCTGTTCGGCGATCTTCTCATTGGTGAACATCTCGCACTTCAGAAGCGAGTTCCTAAGTGAATAGACCAGGTCCCTGGTCGTCTTTGCATGATGGGTAAAAAGGGTGAACAATGAGGCTACCTGGGACATCTGTACCATCCAGGCGGCCACCGGATCGGTGGCAACCTCGCCCAGGATATTGACGCTGCCGTCTGTTTTCTTCTGTATGTCGAGGCCTTCCTGGCCTGAGATGGAATCGGTTTCACAGAAGGTGAGGATATTACGTTCCGGATAGAGCTTCCGCAGATGAAGCTCGAATGCAGTCTCCTGGACCCTGAGGGTCATTGTTGAATAGATGTGCCTGACCATGGCCATTAAAAGGGTTGTTTTGCCGCTTCCCTGCTGGCCGGTAATGGCGGTTATCATGCAGCCCTTTACCAGGTACTTGATAAGGCTTATGGGAAGTTCGGCCCCTTCATCGGTAATAAGCCCTTCAAGGGTGACATTGCGGATATGGAACTTCCTCACAAAGAAGGCCCAGGATTCAGAAAACGGAGGCCGCACTACCAGTACACGGCTTCCGTCCTTCATCTCGTTCACTCGGTAGCCGGTGGCCTCGGACAGCTGCCCGCCCCTATTGTAGCGATAGATGTTCTGGCACACCCGGCGCAGTTCCTTCTCGTCCTCGAAACCCAGGAAATCCAGCTTGATGGATTTACCCCTGAAGAAGATCCAGACGCTCTCATGGGACCTGGGCAGTTTCTTCGCCGGTTCTGAAGAATTGTAAAAAGAGGGTCCGTAAAAGGCCGCGTCGGTAACGCCCGAAACGCCTGCAGACACCCCGTCTATGTTCATGTCCCGGATCTCGTCGATTACCCCAAGGCCCTTGTACTTTTCGTAGACTGCCTGGGCTATGATCTCAAGCTTGTCTTCATTGGTAAGCACCGGGCTTACCCGGTTGTAGAGGTCCTCAATATCCCGGCAGGTTATGGTATAGCCTATGCTTTCATGGTCGTCGGAAACCTTCCTTGCACGGTCCAGGCCGTTTTCATCTATAAGCGCCGCCAGGGCATCGGGGCCGTGGCGCTTCTTGTACTCGTGCAGCAGTATGAAGAATTTTTCCTTTACCGAAAGCAGAAACGGGTTGTTGAAGGGGATGGCGCAATCAAACCTGTCCCCCGGTATATAGCTGCCCAGGATGTCATATATGAAAGCCTTGACAAACTGTTTGTCTTCTATTGATCCATGCATGCAGTTTTTCAGCGCTTTCTTCAGCTCTGCCCTCTTATTGGCCTGCTTTTTGTACTCCACCTCGTTAAGCCCCAGTTCAAGCAGATTAGCCCTGGTAATGGCATTGATGGATTCCTTTATATGCTCGATCAGGCCGGGTATGATGTATTTGGACGCATCCTGGTCCTTCCTGAATCCGGCGCTCACCTTCCGGCTTTTCAGGAACAGGACTATGAAGACCGCCAGCAGGACCAGGATAACAATGATGAACAGCGCGTTGATGAGGTCGGTTATCAGCATTTCACGCATCCTTTCATCATGTAGTCGATAAGCCCGGAATAAGCCTGGGCAAAAGCATGGTCGGCTCCCTTCCTGGCCTGCAGACAATAAGCCATGAAATCAAACACCCGCCCGTTATTGCAAGCGTCCACGAACTCCACATGATACGGGATGGCAAAGACCGATCTTTTATCCAGACCGTATTCCCGGGCCAGGTTCCCCAATGTAAGCGAGGATGACGGTTCATACCGCGATATTACGAAGGCAGCTCTCTTTGCTTTTAGAAGCGGATTCTCGTCCATCGTCCTGCAAAAATCCTCCAGCAGGCTTCGGTTCTGGCTTAGGCAGCAAACGATTATGTCCGAGGTTTCCAGGAGCTTCCGGCTGTTTGCTCCCTCAAGCCCACTGTGTAAATCAAGTATCACCAGGTCATAGGATTCCCTGGCACACTGGAAGATGTCCAACAAAAGGTTTTGGCTGTCTGATCGCAGATTCTCCCTTTTTTCGCTCCCAAACAGCAGGTCCAGGCCGTGGTCCTTCATCAGTGACCAGGTGTAATCGGGGATCATTTCAGCACGGAGCCTCCCGTTTTTATAAAGGCGTACGAGAGCGTCCACCCCACAGTTGGAATAATCCAACATCCTGATGGCCGCCTGCTCCCGTTTTCTCAAAAGATAATGCTCCAGGGAGTTCAGCTTTATATGGTTATGAGCTAACAGGACCCTGTAGGATTTTTTCTGCGCTATGATGCAGGAAACGGCCGCCGCGTTGGCCGTTACGGCCGCCTGCCCGTGCATGTTTGACCAAAACGCTATCTGCAAACCTGCCTCATCCTTTCCGCCTTTTTCATGTATCCCTTCAACTCCTTTGCCTCAATTCCCGTGAGGCTGCCGAGGATATTCAGAACCTGTGCCTTCCACACCCGCGAGAACCTTTTTATAACCAGCCTTTCCTCGAAAAGGCACTCAAGAAGCGCAGCGGCGTTCTGCTCCTCGAAATACAGGGCAAAGCTCCTGGTAACGTTGACAGAGTCGGGAATTCTGCGATGATATAGCTTTTCAAGGAATTTCGGGCTGATCCTGCAGTATTCGTGGACATCGTAGAATATGAGACAGATGTCGGTAAATGGATATTGTTTCAGCAAGACCCTGGTCTGCTCCGCCGTCTGTTCGAATGATGACCTTTCAGCCTGCAGTAATGATGCCAGTTTCACATCATGGCCCGCGTCAAGCGCCAAATAGGTATCAATCAGCGCATAGTCGCAGGGGTTGGATTCCAGGACCTGTTTAAGGCTGTCCCCGTCACCAAAATTATGTATCTCAATCCCGCAGAAATCGTATACATCCCTGCGGCTCTCGTCATAATCATACCGGCATGAAGTGAATATTTTGACGGTATGACCGACAGATAATATCCGTGCCATGCTCATAAGCAGTATCTTCTTGCTTTCGGAAGGAAATCCCAGAAATACAATCCTCATGCCACACCCTCCTACAGGCTGACGTTAATGTCGTCCCCCTGGGACGTGTCTTTTTCGTCGCCGTTTTCACCGGCATCGATCTCCGGGAAAAGCGGATGGTCTTCGCCTGTTTCCCCGAATACACCGCGCCGGCCGGACAGTATAAAGTCCTGGTCCATGCGTTTTTCGAAACTCAGCCGGTTTCTTGCTTCCAGCGTTTCAATGGCATGGCTCACAATGTTGGGGTTGGTCCGTATGAGCTCCAAAACCTCAAGGTTGGCCGGATAGGTTTTTGCGGCCCCTTTCTGGATATCGGGCGCCACATACTGGACCGCGTAAAGGATGGAACCTTCCACAAGGCTTGCGTCAACAATGGCGCTGGACATCCTAAGTATCTCCTCCTCGGTCATGTGCAGGCGGATCAGGTTGTCGCGCCTTCCCTCATCACGCCATAGGTCTATCACTTTTTTCTTTGAGAGTATGATATAGTCCAGACCATTGGGGAACATGATCCTCACATCGATGAAGCCGCCTGTCTCCAGGTTGCCGGGAAGGTTTATCACCGTGTACTCAATCAGCCTTAGATCATCGGGAAAATCTTCCCTGGAATAGAACAGGGACCTCGTTACGACGGTGTTTTTTGTGATATCGCACCGCATGACCATTCCCGCAGCCTCCTCAATGGACAGGACCGCATCGGCAGGAATAGCCCTGGCGTTCACCTCGGCAGGTTCCAGATCGGTGTCCGAAATGGACTCCCCGGCTTTTTTATCCTGCCGGAAGACATAGGCGAGCGACATGGGATACTCTTCGTTGAATGCTTGACGGGCTTCCTCCATGGCCTGCGCCTTCATTTCGGATTGCAACAGCGACAGGTTTGACCTGTAATAGAAGTAGCCGCCAATGAGCAATACCACTGATACCCCAAGTCCAAGCATAAAAGCGAGGATTATACGAAAGCGGCGGGGTCTTATGAACAAAGCCCTCCCCTCCTTTGGAAAAATATGAAGAGCTTTTTGCGCCTCACCTCAATACGGGCATAATTCCCGACATGGGCATGGCTTCCTTGAGAACGGCCTGGATACTCTTTTGTTCATTTTTATTTTGGCTGTAGGGATTTGAAATGTGCGGGAAAAACAGAACATTATTTGTCTTGAGTGTTTTTTTGATATGTTTTTTATCAGCCTTTCCGAAGCTTGGGAAAGCGTAAATCCATTCACGGTTGGGATCATATGGGCTCATCCGTGCTATGTAATCGTCTATAAGGGCAAGCTTCCAATCGGCCGGCGGGCATATGACCAGCCTGATGTCTGACCGGTTGAACTCGGAAACCGCCTTTTCGTCACGCAGGCAGCCAAAGTCGCACAATACTCTGCCAAAACCCCGGGCTGGTTTGCCCAGGGCGGTTCTTCCATCCCTGAAATAGGTGATTCCGTCTGCCACAAAGCTCTTCTCATCGGCATAGGTAACCCTGCTGCTCCTGTGCATGATGGCTTCCAGGCGGGCCAGGTCGCCATTGGCGCAGTAATCGACAAACGCCGTCCTATGCCCCATGGACGCGAAGTAGTTGGCAAGGCACAGTGCCGTAAATGTGGCGCCGATACCGTGGACAACACCGGCAACGCCTATTGTCAGGCGTCCCGCATAAAGGCTATGACACGCTGACGCCGTTCCAGGACGCTGCGGGCTATCCATACGGTCCAGCAGAACCAGGCAGGTCCCGGCATCCCCGATACGTTTTGAAGGATCATGCCTGACAAGATTATTAATAAATGATGAAAAGCCATGCGATATGCCATTCTGCCGCAAGATATCCTCAATCTCATCATGGGCAGCCTGTGCCGGATGTATGCCGGTTGCCAGGTGGAAGAGGGTCATTCCCATATTATACAGATCTGTCCTTTCATCGGATTTACCCGATCCGAACTGCTCCGGCGCCGCATAGCCCTGCGTTCCTATGTAGACGGTATCCTCCAGCGCCTGCTCCTTGTAGGATTTGGCTGTGCCGAAATCCACCAGGTACAGCCTTCCGTTTTTACCGAGGATGATATTGGAGGGTTTCATGTCGCGGTAAATCACGGGAGGCTGCCTGGAATGGAGATAGATCAGGACATCGCATAACTGTTTTGCCCAGTCTGTAAGGCGCGGTTCCCGGATCTTTCCCTCGGCTTTTATTACCTCGGACAGCGTTTCCCCTTCAATATAGTCCATGATAATATAGATGTACCTCTCATCTTCGCAAAGGTCGGCTATTCTTGGGAGCATGGGGTGATTCAGGCTCTTCAGCATGTTTATCTCCCGCATCTCATCCATGGCAGAGGGGCCATCCTTTTCAATGGCCTTGATAGCCCAAGGGTTGGACAGGACAGTGTTCTCCCCGAGATAAACCGTAGAGCTTCCTCCCTGGCCTATCGGTTTCAATATCCTATATTTCAGCCCTATTATTTCTCCTTGTTTCATTTTGCACCATAAATATGTATGTATTTACAATTAACTATTGTACCAGTATATTTTATATTTATCAATATAAATTTTGATAAAATGTTATTATTTAGTGGTTATATCAGAATAACTGCCCGTATGAGGGCAGTTATCCTAATATACGTTTATATTGCGATAAGATCTGTCTTGGCACGAACACCGGTCGTATTGGGTAACCGTCATCCCGCGGGCCAAGATCATGAGGTCGGTGAGATCTCCTATACCAACGCTGACGAAGTCGGCTACGAAAATAACTGCCTCTATAAGGCAGTTATTTAAAATATGCCTATATTCGCTTCAGTTATCTTCTCTTACGCAATTCCTGGCATATGTCATCCCAGGTAAGGCCCCTGTCGACCATGAGCACGATGAGATGATATACCAGGTCGGCTATCTCATAGCGTATCTCGTCGTGGTTGTTATTCTTCGCGCCGATGATCACCTCGGCGGCCTCCTCCCCTATCTTCTTGCAGATCTTGTCTATCCCTTCGTTAAAAAGGTAATTGGTATATGATCCTTCCTTCGGATTGATTTTTCTGTCTGAAACCACCTGATAAACTTCCTCAAGTATGGAAAACGGTTCTATCATGACGGGGCCTCCTTATACTTCGATCTCGTTAAAGAAGCAGGTTCTTTTGCCGGTATGGCACGCGGGTCCTGTCTGCTTGACCTTCAGCAGGACCGTATCCATGTCACAGTCCAAGAAGATTGAGACAAGGCGTTGGCAGTTCCCCGACGTTTCACCCTTGGTCCATAGGCATTGGCGGCTCCTGCTGTAGTATGTAACATCACGGGTGGCCAGGGTCTTTTCCAGGGCTTCCCTGTTCATCCACGCCAGCATCAGCACTTCTCCGGTATCACCATCCTGGGCAATGGCGGGGATAAGCCCCCGGTCATTCCATTTTATTCTGTCCGGCAGCACCGATTGGTTCATGCCCCATCCTCCTATCTTTCCACCCTTATAACGCTTTCAATGGAAGAAATGACATCACAACCCCTCATGTCCTCCAACGCCCGCATCATGGACTGCTCCTGGGCCTCATGGGTGATAAAGATCAGGTTTGCGTCGTCACCCCTGGTGGTCTGTATCACAGACTCCAGGCTCACACAGTTTTTCCCGAACAATCCGGCGATCACTCCAAGAACCCCGGGCTTGTCGCAGACCAGCATCCGGACATAATACCTGGAAACCCAGTTCCGCTCAAATATAATTTCTTCCTCGTCCATCCCTGTCCTGTGATGGTGCCCGTCCTTGTTCTGGCAGGCTGTGATGATATCCGACACTATGGCGCTTGCAGTGGGAAGGTCCCCCGCGCCCCTGCCGTAGAACATGAGGCTTCCCACAGCGTCCCCTTCAAGGAAGATGGCGTTGTAAGAATCCCTGACAGCACAAAGTGGATGCGTGAGCGGGATGAAGGTGGGGTGGACCCTCGCCTCGATCCTGTCGCCATTTTTCTTCGCTATGGCCAGGAGTTTTATTCCGTAACCCATTTGCCGCGCATAGGTGATATCCTCCGCGGTCACCCTGGTAATACCCTCACAGAAGATATGTTCCAGGGGCACCATATTTCTGAAGCATATGGTGGAAAGGATGGAAAGCTTGAATTTCGCGTCCAGACCCTCTATGTCAGCGGTCGGGTCGGGCTCAGCATAACCCAGCCTCTGGGCATCCTTCAGCACGGTCCAAAAATCTGAACCCTCCTCCGACATCCTTGTCAGGATATAGTTTGTGGTTCCGTTGATAATCCCCATGAACTTCAGGATATGGTTCGCCTGGAGGGAACGCTTGATGGTTTTTATGATAGGAATACCTCCGGCAACGCTGGCCTCAAAGTAAAGGCCCGCGCCGCTCTTCTCAGCCTCCCGTTCCAGTTCATACCAATGCTTGGCGATTACCTCCTTGTTGGCGGTTACCACCGACTTCCCTTTCTTGAGGGCTTCCCGGATATAGGTAAACGCAGGTTCCTCTCCTCCCATGAACTCGGCTATCAATTCAATCTCAGGATCGTTCAGGATTACCTCTGCCTCAGTGGTCAGGATTGAGGGATCAACCTCCACGGGACGCTTCTTGGATTTATCCCTTACCAGCACCCGGCCTATTTCAATATCCAGGCCTTCCCGCCTTCGGATCATCCCGGCGTTTTGCCTCAGAACCTTAAGCACACCGCTTCCAACGGTTCCCAGCCCCAATAACCCAATCTTAACCTTCTTCATAGATCCTTCATAACCCCTTCTTTAGCAGGTCCTCGCCCCGCGGGGCACGCGGCTCATCCATCCTGCTGTTTTATTGCCTACCCTTCAGGGTAAAAATGATACATATAAATGTTTAAGGCCTATTATGCCCCATTGCGGCAATCCCGCCAAAATGGGCGGACATAATGACCTCCCGTGATTCAGAATTCTCTTCCGGTTATTATACCATTATACTAAAGCTGCACGGGCATTTAAAGTGCTTTTTCCTTTGCGGTTACAGGAGGCATGACATGCAAATTTTAGCGGTAGCTGATACCGAAAGCGAATATATCTGGGACCACTTTGACGCATCAAGGTTTGAGGGGGTTGATCTGATCATCTCTTGCGGGGATCTGAAAAGCCAATACCTGTCCTTTCTGATCACAATGATTAAGGCCCCCCTGTTCTATGTGCACGGAAACCATGACACGGGCTACGCGATAAACCCTCCTGAAGGCTGCTACTGTATTGAGGACATGATTGTTGAATACAAAGGGATGCGGATCGTAGGCCTGGGGGGCAGCATGAAATACAACAATAACCCATACCACAGCGTACCTCCCTGGCAGTACACTGAAAAACAAATGGCCAGGCGCATACGGAAACTGGAAAGGAAAATCAGGGCTTACAAGGGCTTCGACATCCTTGTTACCCATGCGCCGGCATACAGCATAACCGATGATAAAGATCTCTGCCATACAGGTTTTAAGTGTTTTGTGGAGCTCCTGGACAAATACCGGCCCAGGCTCATGATCCACGGCCACATGCACAGAAAATACGGACGCGCGCCGCGATCCATTACCTATAACGGTACAGAGGTGGTTGACGCATGCGGGTACCACCTCATGGACATATAGTGATTATGAGCCTCCTATCCTGCCCGTAGAAAGGTCGCCCAGGGGATCAAATCCCTTGGACTCCGGCAAGCTGCCGACCACGCCTTCTATTAACCAGTCCATCATCAGGATTTGGGGATGTTCAAGGATTTCGCCGGCTTCCACTGCCAGCCTTCCTTCCCTGTCGCGGATGGGGCCTGTGAATACCCTGAAGCTGCGGGAGATAATGGCGCTCTTGAAGAATTCTACGAGCTTCTGCGTTTCAGTTGGGATATGTGCCCTGGCATAGAAAAAGTCTAAAAGGCCCGAATCCATACCCCACCAGTAATTTAGCATCCTGCCGGCGGAAGCCGAATCATGCCCCAGCCTGGTCCCTCCCACCAAAACGCTCCTGATGTATTTCTCATAGAAAATGCCCCAGTTCCAGACAGGCACCGCCAGGTACTTGTCGGGTACATACTCCCCGTTTTCATCCGGCGCGATGGTGTAGGCCCCGTACTCACGGTTGAACCGGCGGTTGGCAAGGGTATTGTGATGGCATATGATATCGGCGCCCAGCTCTGCGATCCTTGCGGTGCACTGGGGTGTCGCGCATTTATAGTCCCAGGTTTGCATCCATTCAAGATAAACCTGGGCATCAGGCCTGATCATCCTCGCCCCAAGCGTGAAGGCATTTATCCCGCTGATAACATCGCTCATCGGGAAGGGTGCTATATACCCCAGCTTGCCGGTTCGGGTCATCGCCCCGGCCACAAGTCCGCATAAAAACCTGGGTTCATGGATCCTCCCGAAATATGTGTTCACATGCTTAAAGGAGTGCATGGCCGAGCAGTTCAGCAGGTTTACCTCCGGGTTTTCCATGGCCACCTTGAGGGTGGCACTGATAAGTGACGGGCTGGTTGTGAAGATAATCTGGCAGCCTTCGTCAACCATCTTCTGGAGGGCATGCGCGGCTTCAATGCTCTCCGGCAGCTTGGTCGCCACAACAGTTTCCACGCTTTGGCTCAACGCATGTTCCAGGTGCATCCTCCCAAGCTCATGGGAATATACCCAGCTGGAAGAGTTCGCGTCATTAACATGCGCAAACCCTATCTTAAGTTTTTCACTGCGTATCCTATGGGTAAGCTTGCCTATTAAGCCTGTTTCCTGCCTTAGCTGCGGGCTTTTTTGAATTTCAACCGCCTGCTCATCCTTATGGTACTCCATCTCGGATATAAACCTCCTCATGATGGCCCTTAGCTCGTCATCCGAAATGGAATCCCTGATACCGTGGATCTTGAGCAAATCCAGGAAGGCATCCCCGGTGGTAATGGGAAGCCTGTCGCCTCCCAGATCGTAGAATATCTTTCTGAAGACCTTGTAGACAGCGCTCTGGAAATATGTAAACCGGTCCTCATAATTGACCAGGCTGCTGACGGGACGGTAGTCCTTAATTATTTCCCAGAGTTCATTAAAGCTGCCCTCTTTTGAGAACCATATCTCGTTTATACCCGTCTTTTTATAAAAATCCATGAATTCGTAGTACAGGCGTATGTCCTTGTTGGTTTCGTCATACTTCGGGACCAGCCGGGTGACATACCCCTGGTAGGAATAGTTGTTCAGATATTTAAGCACGCTGACCCTTTTGTTGCCCTCTATAACATAAAACCAGTTCAGGTACTCAAAGACCTTTACGGGATCATTGAGGCCTTCTCTGGTCTGGATATCGTAGACGTGCTGCCATTTTATGGCAAACTCGGTGTCCAGGTCCATAAGGGGCATGAAGTTGCGGGCAAAGGATACGCTCCGAAGATATGTATAGGTTCCGCGGACCTTCTTAAGGGGAATATCGACAATACCCAGGTCAACTTCAGATACGATATCGATATTCTTCAGTATGCCGTCCAAAAACGGCAGGTAGCCGTTCCGCCCCTGTGATATATAGCTGGAATACTCTTTAAGAGCCGATTTTCGTGCATTTATATAAGCGGTTAAATCGAGCGCCATATTATCTCACTCCCCCATGGGCATGGATTATAAACACTTCCATAACAAAAGGAGGGAACAGGGTGAAACGCATCTTCTTTACAGGTCAGCGTTTACCGTTCCAAACAAAACAGGCCTTGTTGGTTAGATTTTACCAGAGGCAGGAATAAAATAAAAGGCCATGCATCACGAATCTTACGCCTCAATACCGGGTTTATTTCCGGCCTGTTTCCGGGCAATATGTTATAATTCTATTCAAGCTCCGGTATTTTGATGTTTCCCTGTATAGGTATTTATTGTGCTGAAAGGCGGAAAGCGGGCAGATGAGAAAGAAAAAAGCCAAAAAGAACAACATGGTTTTTGAAAACCTGCCTGTCGTCATCCAACCCAAAAAAAGAATGTGCATGAACTGCATCAAAGGGCTTCCAGTAGGAATGAACAGCGATATCCTGTGCCGTGAGAAGGGTATCGTCACCTGGGATTACTGCTGCTCAAGCCATCGCTTTTTCTACCTGGAGGATCTCATGAGGATGGAGTTCTTCAGATGTTCCAACTGCGAGTTCTTTGTGTTCCACCCTCATCCCTACATCCCTTCCTACGGTGTCTGCAGTATGTTCTCAGTAAGAAAATGCGACGGCAGCGCTAAGAAGGCCTGTTCCAAATTTGTTAAGAGAAGGACATGCAATGCTTCATAATATGAGTTTTGCAGGCGATTGTGGTGTATTATTGCGAGGAGCGAAACGGCGAAGCAAATATGCATACGAGGCAAGAGGCGGGATGCTGCATGCCTAGGTAAAGGCCGGCCATGCACTAAATATCTCTTTTGGAAGGTACCAACAAAGCCCGCAACAAACAAATTGCCCGACTTACAAATACTTGCCTGCGGGGATCGAGCTTATACATCCATCCTTTAAAATGGCAGCTCGATCCCCGGCGTTATAGCTTTCGGCTGTTAAGAATACCACTCAAGAATTGCCCCGGCTTCTAGCAGTGCCCCGCGAAGCTCGTCAATATCAACCTCTGAAGGCGCTGCGCCTTTTTTACATGCGATGGCAGCCGCAATTCCTGCCGCCTCACCAACTGCCATACAAGTTCCCATTATTCTTGTTAAGCCAACCCAGGGAATCAGAATAATCAGCTGTATTGAATAAGCAAAGATACCTTTTCGTTTATGAATCCAAAGTGCCATAATCACGCCAAAGGTTAGGGATATCGCCAGGCTCATCAGACTAACGTAGAAGGTTGTGCCAAAGGACATCAAGTAATCCTTATTGGATAAAACCTTTATAAAATTATCAAAACCCATAAACCTGGCAAAACTCATGTACCGGCATTCATACATGCTGGTGTATATAGAAAAACCAAGCGGCATAATTAGCACTGGGAAGGAACGTTACGCTTAATAGCTTACCATAACTGCATTTTGAGATGGTCTGGAAGGGCAGTTAGGCTGAAGAATCTGACATCCAATCTCTTAATTCCGACAACAAAAAGCGGGTATTCTGCGCAGTGGCAGGATACCCGCTCTGTTTGATTCCTGTCAGCCAACCTCATCCATATCGTTCTGGTCGTCCTGGTAGTCCTGGTTGTCCTGACCGTTCTGATAGTCGGGGATTTCCAGTTCAATATCCCGGTATCTCGACATACCGGTACCGGCAGGGATGAGCTTGCCGATTATGATGTTTTCCTTAAGCCCGATCAATGGGTCAACCTTACCCTTAATGGCAGCCTCGGTCAGAACACGTGTGGTCTCCTGGAAGGATGCGGCGGAAAGGAAGGACTCGGTGGCAAGGGATGCCTTGGTAATACCCAAAAGCGCCCTCTTTCCGGTGGCAGGCCTCAGGCCTTTTTCCTCAGCTTCCTTGTTCTTGCTCTCAAACTCGAACATATCCACCAGGCTTCCCGGCAGCATATCGGTATCGCCGGCTTCATCAATCTTGACCTTCCTGAGCATCTGTCTGACAATGACCTCGATATGCTTGTCATTAATGTCCACACCCTGGAGACGGTAGACCTTCTGGACCTCCTGGAGCAGATAGGACTGGACAGCCTGCACTCCTTTGATCTTGAGGATGTCATGGGGATTGACAGATCCTTCTGTCAGCTCGTCACCGGCCTCAATCACATCTCCGTCCGCTACCTTGATACTGGATCCATAGGGTATGAGATAGGTTTTGCTTTCTCCGGTTTCGTTGTTGATTACTTCTATTTCCCGCTTCTTCTTGGTGTCCTTGATCCTGACTGTTCCGGAAATCTCGGATACAATAGCAAGTCCTTTGGGTTTGCGCGCTTCAAAGAGTTCCTCAACACGCGGCAGACCCTGGGTAATGTCCTCACCAGCCACACCGCCGGTATGGAAGGTACGCATAGTAAGCTGTGTACCCGGCTCGCCGATGGACTGGGCCGCGATAAAGCCAACTGCTTCACCCACATAACTCTCTTCACCCACAGCCAGATTGATGCCGTAGCAGCGGGCGCATACGCCGATCTTGGAACGGCAGGCGAGAACAGAACGGATCCTGGCTTTCCTAACACCGGCGTTCTCCACTTTCTCGGCCATGTCTTCAGTAATCAGAGCACCAGCCTCCACAATCACCTCTCCGGTCTTGGGATCAATTATATCTTCCATGGCATACCGTCCGGTCAGACGCTCGGCCAGGGATTCAATGGGCTTCCCGCCGACAATGATGGGACGGACGTCTATACCCTCGTCGGTGCCGCAGTCCTCTTCGCGGATGATCACATCCTGCGCCACATCCACGAGGCGGCGGGTCAGGTAACCGGAGTCAGCGGTCCTCAGGGCTGTGTCAGCAAGGCCTTTTCTGGCGCCGTGGGTAGAGATGAAGTACTCCAGAACATTGAGCCCCTCGCGGAAATTCGACCGAATAGGAATCTCAATGGTTTCGCCGGATGTATCGGCCATCAGGCCGCGCATGCCCGCCAGCTGGCGGATCTGGTTGATGTTTCCGCGGGCTCCTGACTGGGACATCATGTATACGGGATTGAAGCGATCCAGCGTGTTTACCAGGGCGTTCTTGATATCCTCGGTGGTCTTGCTCCAGGCCGTTATAATGGCGCGCTTCCTCTCTTCTTTGTTGTAAAGGCCGTTTCTGTAGTGCCTTTCTATTTCCTCAACCTTTCTGTCGGTTTCTTCGAGGTAACGTTGCTTGACTTCCGGAATGACCATATCGGTAATACCAATGGTCACGGCACCCCTTGTGGAATACTCAAACCCCAGTGCCTTGATCTTGTCAAGAACAACAGCGGTTTTATTGGTTCCGTTGATCTTGATGCAGCGGTCGATTATCTTCGCGAGTTCCTTTTTTCCTGTAACAAAATCGACTTCATAATCGAACATGGTCTCGAGGTTGGTCCTGTCCACAAAGCCGAGGTTCTGCGGAACGGCGCTGTTGAAAATGATCTTTCCTACAGTGGTGTTGATCACCTTGGATTTCCTGACACCGTTCACCTCTATGGTTCTTCTGACCTTTATCCTGGCGTGGAGGCTCACATTACCGTTGTGGTAGGCCATCAATGCCTCCTCGGGCGACGAAAAGACCTTGCCCTCTCCTGTAACACCGTTGATCACATTGCCATCCTTGTCTTTCTCGGCCTCTTTCTCCATGGTCAGGTAGTAAGTCCCCAGAACCATATCCTGGGTAGGAACGGTTACGGGTTTTCCATCCTGGGGTTTTAGCAGGTTATTGGCGGACAGCATCAGGAACCTGGCTTCCGCCTGTGCTTCGGCTGACAGAGGTACATGGACGGCCATCTGATCCCCGTCAAAGTCAGCGTTGTATGCGGTACAAACCAGTGGATGGAGCTTAATGGCACGGCCCTCAACCAGTACGGGTTCAAAGGCCTGAATACCCAGCCTGTGAAGGGTAGGTGCACGGTTCAGAAGAACGGGATGTTCCTTGATCACCTCTTCAAGAACGTCCCAGACCTCGGTTTTAACCCGCTCCACCATTCTCTTCGCACTCTTGATATTATGGGCAAGAGCCTTCTCCACCAGCTTCTTCATAACGAAGGGCTTGAAGAGTTCCAGCGCCATTTCCTTGGGAAGGCCGCACTGGTAGATCTTGAGCTCGGGGCCTACAACGATAACCGAACGTCCCGAATAGTCCACGCGTTTACCCAGAAGGTTCTGGCGGAACCGTCCCTGTTTTCCCTTCAGCATATCCGAAAGGGATTTCAGCGGTCTGTTGCCGGGACCTGTTACCGGTCTTCCGCGTCGGCCGTTGTCTATCAGCGCATCCACGGCCTCCTGAAGCATCCTCTTTTCATTCCTCACGATGATTTCGGGCGCGCCGAGGTCCAAAAGCCTTTTCAGGCGGTTATTGCGGTTGATCACGCGACGGTAGAGGTCGTTCAGGTCGGATGTGGCAAAGCGGCCGCCGTCCAGCTGGACCATAGGCCGAAGCTCAGGAGGGATGACCGGTATGGTATCCAGGATCATCCATTCAGGCCTGTTCCCCGAAGAACGGAAGGCTTCCACCACTTCAAGGCGCTTAATGGCGCGCACCTTCTTCTGTCCGTTGGCGTTCTCCACTTCATCGCGAAGTTCCTTTGCCATATTATCCAGGTCCAATGAGGCCAGGAGCTCCTTGATAGCCTCCGCGCCCATCCCGGCACGGAAGTTGCTGCCGAACTTATCAACACTTTCCCTGTATTCCTTCTCGGTCAAAACCTGCTTTGGGGCGAGGGGTGTGCTGCCGGGATCGATAACCACATAGGCCGCAAAGTACAGGACCTTTTCAAGGGCCCTCGGGGACATATCCAGAAGCAGTCCCATACGGCTGGGGATGCCCTTGAAATACCAGATATGGGATACTGGAGCCGCCAGTTCGATATGCCCCATCCTTTCGCGCCTGACCTTTTGCTTCGTGACTTCAACACCGCATCGGTCGCATATAATGCCTTTATAGCGGACTCTCTTATATTTCCCGCAGTGGCATTCCCAGTCACGGGTAGGCCCGAAAATCCTTTCGCAGAACAGGCCGTCCCGTTCGGGCTTCAATGTCCTGTAATTGATGGTTTCAGGTTTCTTTACCTCTCCCCTTGACCACTCGCGGATCTTTTCCGGTGAAGCCAGGCCTATCTTTATAGCATCAAAATTATTGAGTTCATACATCGCCCGTAAGCCTCCTATATATCGTCATCGTCATCTGAGACCAGGTCTCCCGCTCCCAGCAGGTTGGTCACCAGGTCCTCGTTAAGCTCGTCTGCTTTTTCGAATTCCGCCTCACTGATGGTGCTGATCTCAAACTCATCGTCAATAATGTCTTTTGTTTCCTCATCCTCTAAGTCCAGATATGACGCAGTGTCATCCTCACGGCCCTCAATATTGACATCCAGTTCCTCCAGGTCGTCATAGACCGATTCCCTGATCTCTATCTCTTCTTGTTGGTCGCTGAACACCTTCACATCCAGGGCCAGGCTCTGCAATTCCTTCATCAGGACCTTGAAGGATTCAGGGATGCCGGGCTCGGGCACATTCTCGCCCTTTACAATGGCTTCATAGGTCTTCACACGCCCATGAACATCGTCGGACTTAACCGTGAGGACCTCTTGGAGCGAGTAGGCAGCTCCATAGGCGGCAAGGGCCCATACCTCCATCTCGCCGAATCGCTGGCCGCCGAACTGCGCTTTACCTCCCAGGGGCTGCTGTGTAACCAGGGAATAAGGCCCTGTTGAACGGGCATGGATCTTATCGTCGACAAGGTGAGCCAGCTTCAGGAAGTACATGTATCCGACAGTCACCCTGTTGTCGAAAGGCTCGCCGGTGCGGCCGTCGTAAAGGATGGTTTTTCCGTCCTCAGGAAGGTTCGCGAGTTTAAGTGTTTCAAAAATATCCTGCTCGTTGGCTCCGTCAAAAACCGGGCTGGCAATCTTCCATCCCAATGCCCTGGCGGCATAACCTAAATGCGTTTCCAACACCTGCCCAATATTCATGCGGGACGGAACACCCAAGGGGTTCAGAACTATCTGGAGCGGTGTGCCATCAGGCAGGAAGGGCATATCCTCAATGGGAAGCACCCTGGATATGACGCCCTTGTTGCCGTGGCGTCCTGCCATCTTGTCGCCCACCGAAATCTTTCTCTTCTGCGCGACATAGACGCGCACCAGCTGGTTGACTCCCGGCGGCAATTCGTCGCCGTTTTCACGGGAGAACACCTTGACATCCACAACGATGCCCGATTCTCCGTGGGGCACTCTAAGCGAGGTGTCACGGACTTCCCTCGCTTTCTCGCCGAAGATGGCCCGAAGCAGGCGTTCTTCGGCTGTAAGCTCGGTTTCTCCTTTAGGAGTGACCTTACCCACCAGGATATCACCCGAACGCACCTCCGCGCCGATGCGGATGATCCCCCTCTCATCAAGATCCTTGAGGGAATCCTCGCCCACATTGGGGATATCGCGGGTGATCTCTTCGGGTCCCAGCTTGGTGTCACGGGATTCGGATTCATATTCCTCTATATGGATGGATGTATAGATATCATCCCGAACAAGCTCTTCGCTGATCAGAATCGCGTCCTCGTAGTTATAGCCTTCCCAGGCCATGAATCCCACAAGAACATTCTTGCCAAGGGCAATCTCGCCATTGTCGGTTGACGGCCCGTCGGCAATCACATCCCCTTCTTCAATCCTGTCGCCCTTCCTGACAATGGGGCGCTGGTTGATGCAGGTACCCTGGTTGGAGCGCTGATATTTAAGGAGTTTATAATAATCCTTGGTACCCGAATCGGTACGGATAACTATTTCGCTTGCCGTCACCTTTTCCACGGTACCCGAATTTGTTGCTATAACGCAGACACCTGAATCCCTTGCGGCCCTGTACTCGATCCCGGTGGCAATGATGGGCGCTTCCGGTTTGATCAGGGGAACCGCCTGGCGCTGCATGTTGGAGCCCATAAGGGCGCGGTTCGCGTCGTCGTTCTCCAGAAACGGGATCATCGCTGTAGCTACCGAAACAAGCTGCTTAGGTGAAACATCCATATACTGGACCTTGCTCGGGTACACTTCTATAATCTGGTCCTGGTACCGGCAGCCGACACGCTTGTTGATAAAGCGTCCTTCCTCATCCAGGGGCTCGTTGGCGCCCGCTATGATATATGGATCCTCCTCGTCGGCGGTCATATATTCGGTCTTTTCGGTCACCTTGCCGTCCACTACCTTCCTGTAGGGGGTTTCGATGAATCCGTATTCATTGATGCGGGCGTATGTGCTTAATGATCCGATAAGCCCGATATTTGGGCCTTCAGGAGTTTCAATCGGGCACATGCGGCCATAGTGTGAGTGGTGAACGTCACGCACTTCAAAGCTCGCCCGGTCACGGGACAGGCCGCCGGGACCCAGCGCGCTCAGGCGGCGCTTATGGGTCAGTTCAGCCAGCGGATTGGTCTGGTCCATAAACTGGGACAGCTGGCTGGAGCCGAAGAACTCCTTGATGGCCGCGGCGACCGGACGGATATTTATAAGCGCCTGGGGTGTGGCTGCGTCGATGTCCTGGATGGTCATCCTTTCGCGAACCACCCTTTCCATACGGGCGAGACCGATACGGAACTGGTTCTGGAGGAGTTCTCCAACAGAGCGGAGCCGCCTGTTCCCCAGGTGGTCGATATCGTCAATATTTCCCACCCCATGGTCCAGGTTGAAAAGATAGCTGACCGTGGCGATGATGTCTTCCTTGGTAATATGCCTGGGCATAAGGGTGTCCCTGTTCTCCTTCAGCACAGTTATGAGATCTTCCTCATCAGCCTTCTTATGTTCTTTCAAAATGGCCATGAGGACATCATACCGTACCTTTTCCCTGATTCCTGCCCTGGCAGGATCGAAACTGATGTACCCGGCAATATCAACAGTGAGGTTGCCCACAACCTTTACAGGCTTGCCTTCAATATCCAGGTGGACCACATTGGTTCCTGAATTCTGGATCTTCCATGCCTTTTCTTCGGTAATCTCGCTCCCGGCCTTGACAATTACCTTTCCCGTATTGTTATCCTTGATATCCTCAGCGGCTATATGGTTTCTGATGCGGTTGGCAAGGGAAAGTTTCTTGTTAAACTTATAGCGGCCAACATTGGAAAGGTCATAGCGCCTGGAGTCAAAAAACAGGTTGTTGATAAGGGTGCTGGCGCTCTCCTCGGTGGGGGGCTCCCCCGGGCGGAGACGCTTGTACACCTCAAAAAGCCCTTCTTCCCTGCTCTTCGTGCTGTCCTTGGAAATTGTGGCAAGCAGCTTGGATTCTTCACCGAAGAGATTGAGGATCTCGGCGTCAGTACCGTATCCCAAAGCGCGCAGGAATTGCGTTATGGGAAGCTTCCTGGTCCTGTCTATGCGCACGTAAACGACCTCTGCGGAGTCGGTCTCGTATTCAAGCCATGCGCCGCGGTAAGGGATAACAGTGCTGGAAAACAGGTTATTTCCCGCCTTATCCTTTTCCCTGGCGTAATAAACGCCCGGTGAGCGGACAAGCTGGCTTACAATAACACGTTCGGCACCGTTTATGACGAATGTGCCGGTTTCGGTCATCAGCGGGAAATCTCCCATAAAGATTTCCTGTTCCTTGACCTCGCCTGTTTCCTTGTTGATCAGGCGGACCTTGACCTTAAGGGGAGCGCAGTAAGTGGCATCTCTTTCCTTGCATTCTTCGACGGTGTACTTGATGTTGTTGGTCTCCAGGGAGTAGTCGATGAACTCCATGACCAGATTGCCGGTATAGTCTGTTATGGGAGATACATCGTTCAATACCTCCTTAAGTCCTTCCTCAAGAAAGTACTTGTATGAATTCTTCTGAACTTCTATCAGATTGGGCATATCAAGAATTTCTTTGATCCTGGCATAACTCATGCGCGAAGTCCTGCCGTATTTGACCGGATGAACCATTAATATCACCTCATAGGACTCATGTAATTAGTCAAAAAAACATAAAAATATAGAGGGGGGAAAGATTAATCTGTTCCGGCGACTGAACCGCGGATCATTCCGCAGGCAGCTGGCCGGTTAGAAAATGCATGTAAATAATACACTCCAAACTATCATTCTCCCGATCTATATTTTTGGTATCAAAAAGATTATTGACATGTATTGTACTGTTCATACAATTGTGCTATACTATGGGCAGTAGCAACGCGGTTATTATGCACAAAAGAAGCATACAATACGTCATCATATAACAATGCAGTAAACAATTCTAACACAGTATAAAATCAATGTCAATAATAATGGCATTGATTTTTTATATGCCTGATTAAATCATGATCTGAGCATCCGGCGTCTGCTCTTTTGGATCTGTTGGCATTCCTCTTCGGTTACAGGCGAAGCATCCGATGGTTCTGTAAGGGTTTTAGAGATCATTCCTGGATAATCCTTATCTCGAACCGATCGAAATGCACGGGGTTGAAAAACTGGTCGGCGTTAAATGAAGTTCGCCTGAAGCGGACATACTCCCGGGTGTTTTTTGAAAGCCAGATTGGCACTTCTATGGCAAGCAGGCCGCATACCTCCAGCAGGCACCTTTCCAGCCGGTCCTGGTATGTGCCCGCGCTGTCGTCCACTTCCACTACCTTCTCTTCAAGGACAGAAGGTCCTTTATACAGCCTGCCTGTCATCCTCATCTTTAAAACCCTCCACCGGATCTTGTGCAAATCATCCCGGACCACCGGTACAAAGAGGCTGGTATGGGGGATTCACACCTAATAAAACACCTCGACAAGGTACAGCCCATCGGGCGGAGCTGTCATCCCGAGAGTGTTCCTGTCCCGTGTTTCAAAAGCCTCCAGTATCACTTCGGGCAAAAAACGGCCTCGTCCGATATCAACCATGGTGCCTGCCATGATCCTTACCATATTGTACAGAAAAGCGTCGCCCACGGTGTCATACCGCAGCACCCCGTTTCCGAACCGCCACGATGAATGGGTGATGGTCCTCGTAAAAGTCCTGTTCTGATGTCCTGAAGCGCAGAATGCCCGGAAATTATGGGTTCCAAGAAGATAACTTGCGGCTTTCTCCATGGCCTCGAAATCGAGCCTGTCCCGGACATGCCAGGCCCGGTTCTCCCACAGCGGTGAGCGCTGTTCCCGGTTAAGGACCAGATAACAGTAATGCTTCCCTTTCGCGGAGAACCTTGGATGGAAATCCGGGTCCGCCAGCTCCGAGCGCAGTACGCAGATCCCGGAGGGCAATATGCTGTTCAGGGCGGGGGCAAATTTTTCAGCGGGAATAGAAGACTTTGTCATAAAGCTGGCCACCTGCCCCAGGGCATGGACGCCCGCATCGGTTCTTCCGGCACCTGTCGGCATGACAGGCTCCCCGGTAAGCTTCTTAATGGCCGCGGCAAGTTCCTGCTGAACCGAGTTGGCATTGGCCTGGATCTGCCATCCATGATATTTCGAACCGTCATATTCCAGAACAAGCTTTATGTTTCTCATCGGCAAGCCAGCGCTCTCTCCCTGAACATATTCGGAATATGTGCCGTACGGTGCATCAGGCCTTCGATACCAGGGCGGCACCAATAATTCCGGCATCATTACCGAACCGGGCCGCCTCAATGCGCGTATTCTCCACTCCCTCCGAGCAATAGGTCCTGCTTTTTATCTTTTCCCTCAAGGGGGCCAGGAGGTTTTCGCCCTCTTTTGAAACGCCGCCGCCCAAAACGACAACATTGGGCTGAAAGATATTGATCATGTTGGCCAGACCTTCGGCCAGCATTTCAATATATTGGTCCACCACTCGCTTTGCGGTTTCATCTCCCATACGGGCGGCATCAAAGGCGGTCCTGGCGGATATCCTGCCCAGATCCTCTTCAACCATGCTGTTGATCAACGATTGCGGGTTTTCGGCAGCTGCCCGGACGGTCTGGCGGATCAGAGCGGTAGCGGAGGAATAGGATTCCCAGCAGCCTTTCCTGCCGCAGGTGCATTCTTCGCCGTCCATTTGGATCACCACATGTCCCAGCTCGCCACCTGCGCCGTTGAAGCCGGTGTACAGCTTGTTGTCGATGATTACGCCGCCGCCTATGCCGGTTCCTATGGTGATGACCACCACATATGGCTCATTCTTGGCCGCGCCTGCCACGCACTCGGCAATGGCCGCGCAATTGGCGTCGTTTTCAAGGTAGACCGGGAGGCTGAAATGCTCCTGCAGGAGCTTCCGAATGGGTACATTCCGGAAACCAAGATTATTGTTATAGATTATGACGCCATTCTTCCTGTCGGGTGTCCCGGGGCTTCCTATGCCGATGGAATGTATTTCGGCCTGGTCAATACCCGCATCATTAATGAGATTCTTAACCAGTAAGCACATATCCTTAACAATCTCTTCAGAAGCACGGGTCCTTCCGGTGGGGACACTACCCTTATTTATAATGGTCCCGTTCCCATCCACAATCCCCGCGGCAATATTTGTTCCGCCTAAATCGATTCCAATGTAGTACATGGACACCCTCCCAGAATTTAATCCTTCGAGGCCAGAAGGCAAAGGGACCACATACTACCCGCGGGCTGGGGTGAATGCTTCCCGCCGCCAATATCCCTGCCTTGTTCTGACCAGCGCCCGGCGAAAAGACTATTTTCGGCCGGATGCCTGAGCTATGGGCATTTGCTTAAGAAAGTTCCAATTAATTATATGATATAATACAGGCAGGGTCAACAAATCGTTACATAGCTTTGTAAAGAGAGGACATGCCATGATCGCGGGGAAAAAAGTCATACTTCGTACAGTCAATCCTGAAGAGCTGGATTACCTGTACAGGCTGATCACCGATATCAATAGCAAGGGGGAGTACTGGCACCTTAATATTCCTCCCCTGAACAAGTTCAGGGATGAATACAGGGAAACCGGCTTCTGGTCCCAGGATGAAGGACGCATGCTGATCCTCTCCATGGATGGAGAATATGTGGGAGAGATTCTCTATTTCAAGGGACTGGATTATCAATCCGGGTATGAGGTGGGTTATGAGCTTTTTGATATGAAGCATGCGGGCAAGGGCTACATGACCGAGGCTCTCATGCTGTTTTGCGCCTACATGTTTTCGGTTTGGCCCATCAACAGGCTCCAGGTAAATGTTATGAGCGGGAATGCCGCCAGTATCCGCGTAGCTGAGAAATGCGGATTTACCTATGAAGGGACCATGAGGCAGGCTACATTCCACAACGGTGTTTATCATGATCTAAAGCTCTACTCCATACTGAGGGACGAATGCCCTTCCCTTGATTCACTATTGGCCGAAACCGGCGAATCTTAGTTACTTGTCTTCCATTTCAGGCCGTCTACCCGTGCAGGGAGTGACAGCCGCCGGAGGGCGGAATACGCCAGGACTTATCGCTGAATGATCTTTATCGCGCGTGGATAAACTAACCCTTGCATTTCCCGTGATGGAGGTCATATTTGTGAAAGGCATTCTGCCTTTATTATGGAAAACCGTTTTACTATACATTGTTGTTGTTGCCAGCATGCGGCTCATGGGCAAAAGGCAGATCGGCCAGCTTCAGCCTTTTGAATTCGCTGTGGCCGTCATGATATCTGAGCTTGCGGCCCTGCCCCTTACTGGTGATGACAGAAAGGTCCATCATGCCCTTATACCCATCGCGGTGCTGGTTGTCTGCCAGCTTCTGATCTCCCTGATATCAATCAAGGGTGTGCGCATAAGGGGCTATATCTGCGGTAAGCCTTCGGTCCTGATCCGTAACGGCAGGATGCTTGAAAAGACCATGAGAAAGGAAATGTGTACCATAAATGAACTTCTGGAACAGCTCCGGCTTAATAATGTCCAGAACGTTGATGATGTGGAGTATGCGGTTCTGGAAACCAACGGGCAGCTGAGCGTTGTCCTCAAATCTCAGAAACGCCCTGTCACGCCCGAAGATCTGAAAATAGACACGAAATACGAAGGGTATACCATTGATCTGATCATTGACGGCAGGCTTATGGACAGGACCATGAAGAAAACGGGTATTAAAAAGGACTGGCTGGACCAGAAATTGCGGGAGAATGGGATCACCGATTACAGAATGGTTTTCTATTCTTCAGTTGACACATCCGGCAACCTGTTTGTCCAGAAAAAGGGGGAGTACCTTGAATAAAAGCGCCCAACACAGGCGCTTTTCATATTATCTTCCGCCTGAGCTCAGAAGATGCTCGGCGATCTTGTTCAGTATCTCCAGCTCAAGCTTTTTGGAATTGATTTGCTGAAGAACTGGCTGTACCTCTTCAGGATACTGGATGATAACCTTGGGCGGCTGCCTTAAAACATCCACCTCCACATTCCTGAAAGAAACATTTTCGTCCCTGTAGCTTACCAGGACTTTAAAAGCAGGATCCAAACTCTTTTCTCTTATAATGCTCACTGAAATATCCATGGTAACAAACCGTCCCCCCGCACAGTTTACTGTATTCTGAATTCCGCATTATTCCTGTATGTTTTTTATCATATACTTTTTTACACAATATTACAACAGAATGTATATGTATACATACTTACCGTACCCGGACCATCAGGGCTACATCCAGAATCGCTGACCGAACAGGAGAATGAGAAACAGGACCCCTGCAAGGCTTGCCTTTAGATCCAGCATGGTAAACCGAATCTGTTTGAGCCGCGTCCTGCCTTTGCTTCCGCGGTAACATCTTGATTCCATGGCCTCCGCCAGCTCGTCGGCACGTTTGAAGGCACTCACGAAGAGGGGGACCAGTACCGGGATGAAGCTTTTTACCCTCTTCAAGAGGTTCCCCGTATCGAAGTCCGCTCCTCTTGACGCCTGGGCCTTCATGATCCTTTCTGTTTCCTCCATGAGCGTGGGGATAAACCGGAGGGCTATGGACATCATCATGGCGATTTCATGGGCCGGAACTCCTATGCGTTCCAGGGGCTTCATCATACGTTCAATCCCATCGGTCATTGCCATGGGAGTGGTTGTCAGGGTCATCAGCGATGCCGCCACAACAAGCATAACCAGCCTGAGGAACAACATCACCGCCGAAATGATACCTTCATAGGTAATGGCCACAGGCCCGAGTTTTGCCAATGGTGTGCCCCTCACGAAAAATATATTCAGAACAGCGGTTATAGCCAGTATCAATAACAGGGGTTTTAGGCCTTTTAGGGACTGCTTCACAGGGATGCCGCTGATAATTAGCAGTATGGCTATAAAAGCCCCCATAACCACATATTCCTGCCATGTGTTAATCATAAACACGGCCACCATCAGAAGGGCTGTCCATATGATCTTTGACCTTGGATCAAGCCTGTGCAGCACCGACTCGCCAGGTATATACTGTCCGAGAGTAATATTGCCTATCATGGGAACATCCCCCCTTTGCCAGGCTCCTGGCCCGCTGTCAACCCCGCGATCTCCCTTACAGCCTCCGGAACGGTCAGGATGTCACCGCTGACCGGATACCCGGAACGCGCCAGGTTCCGGAACAACCGGGTGATCTCGGGAATATCCAGACCCAGCTCACCGAGCCGTTCCTCTCGACTGAATACCCTTTTCGGTGTATCCAGCATCTCAAGCCTTCCTTTGTTCAGCACAGCCACGCGGCTGCAATAGGCGGCTATCTGGTCCATGTTGTGGGATATGATCAATATGGTGGTCCCGTTAATCTTGTTAAGCCGGGTCAAAAAAGAGAACACCTCTTCGCTGCCCTGGGGATCGAGCCCGGCGGTTGGTTCATCCAGCACCAGGATCTCCGGCTCCATCGCAAGGACTCCCGCTATGGCAACCCTTCTTTTCTGGCCGCCGGAGAGTTCAAACGGCGATTTTTCCAAAAGTTCCCCGGAAAGGCCCAGAATCCTCAGGACGCGGCTTACCCGTTCCTGTATTTCTTCCTCGGACAGACCCAGTCTTGCCGGGCCGAATATGATGTCCTTATAAACCGTTTCTTCAAACAGCTGGTGTTCAGGATACTGGAAGATGAGGCCGACCTTTTGGCGGAGTTCCTTCAGGGTTTTTTTACCGCATTCCAGGCCGTCCACTTCCACGCTTCCCGATGTGGGCTTTAAAAGCCCGTTCAGATGCTGGACCAGTGTGGACTTTCCCGAACCGGTATGGCCTATTATGCCCAGTATCTCGCCCCGCATGATATCCATGCTCACGTTATCCAGGGCTTTCTTTTCAAAGGTGGTCCCGGGCATATAGATATGGGTCAGGTCCCTTATGCGCACAATGACCTCACCGTTCTCCCCCGATTCGGATGTATCATCCAAAGTACCCCTTTTCTCACCTTTGCATAAAACGCCTTTGAGGCTCTCTTCGGCCTCATCAACGGTCAGGGCGGTACCCGAGAGCGCCAGGCCCTTTGATTTCAGTCTGTGTATAAGCTGCGTAACACGGGGGACGCTAAGTCCGGCCTTTTTCAGTTCTTCGGTACGCGTAAAGATTTCTCTTGGGGTGCCCTTCATTACTATCCGGCCATTGTCCATCACCATCACCCGGTCGGCATCAACTGCCTCTTCCATGTGATGGGTTATAAGAATGATGGTGATCTTCCTGTCCCTGTTGAGGGTCCTGACAAGATTCAATACTTCTTTGCGCCCTTTGGGATCAAGCATGGACGTGGATTCATCCAGCACGATGCATTTTGGCTCCATGGCAAGTATGCCGGCTATGGCGACCCGCTGTTTCTGGCCTCCTGAAAGCATATGGGGAGAATGCCGCATATGTCCCTCCATGCCCACATACCTTGCGGCTTCGTCAATACGCCTCCTGATCTCGGCCGGAACCAGCCCGAGGTTCTCCGGCCCGAAGGCCAGGTCCTCTTCTACGGTGGTAGCGACGATCTGGTTGTCGGGATTCTGGAAGACCATCCCCAGCGTTTTTCTTATCTCCCAGACCATCTCGTCTTTAGATGTGTCCATGCCTTCCACCCATACGGTACCCCGGGTGGGCAGCAAAAGGGCATTCATCAGGCGGGCCATGGTGGATTTGCCGGAGCCGTTCCTTCCCAGGACCACAACAAATTCGCCCTCGCCGATATATTCCGTAATACCGTTGATGGCCCGTGTCGCAGGCTGGTCCGCGGATTGCGATCTGTATTCAAAACAGACGTCTTTAAACTCAATCATCTTTATCCCCTTGATCCGTAAAGCTGAAGCAGGTTTCGAAAATATTATGACAGAATCACGCCGGTATGTAAAAGAATAAATGGAGAACGGAATCCCTGCCCGCTCTCCATCTCTTAAGCGATCCTTTATTGAAAAGTGTTTATACCAGCTCCAGCACGACCATTTCGGCGCCGTCGCCTCTTCTTGGGCCGAGTTTGTAGATTCGGGTGTATCCGCCTTTTTTGTCCTTGTATTTGGGTGCTATCTCATCGAACAGCTTGTTGGTAAGGCTTATGCTTTTACCCTTCTCGTCCTTTACCCTGTAAACCCAGTTCATGACCTGCCTTCTCGCGGCAAGCCTCGAGGGAGCGTCCACAGTCTTGAGTACTTCCTTCTTTTCCCTCTCCACAACCTCATACTTGTTGCCATGCTTGCTGGTTACAGTCTTTAGCATCTTGCGGCCTTTGCTGTCAACAACGGGAACGCTGACAACCACATTCTTGGATGTGAAATTGTCGCATTCTCTCACAGCAAGGGTAATAAGTTTTTCAGCGATATTCTTAACTTCCTTCGCTCTCGTTTCGGTTGTTTCTATCCTCCCATACTGGATCAGCGAGGTTACCAGGCCTTTCAGCAAGGCCTTGCGCTGATCTGTAGGCCGTCCTAATTTCCTATGTCCAGGCATTTCAAATTCCCTCCCTGTAACTCGTTAATCTTCGGACTGAGCAAGTTTCAAGCCGAGGGCATCCAGTTTCGTAACCACTTCCTCAAGTGATTTGCGGCCTAAATTCCTGACCTTCATCATCTCTTCCTCGGTCTTGCTGATCAGATCCTCAACGGTATTGATACCGGCTCTCTTCAAGCAATTGTATGACCTCACCGAGAGATCCAGTTCCTCGATGGTCATTTCCAGAATCTTATCCCTTTCGGGTTCGCCTTTCTCAACAAGGATTTCCGCGTTCTTCGCCCTGTCGGTCAGGTTTATGAAAAGGTCCAGGTGGTCGCTGAGTATCTTGGCCCCAAGGCTGATAGCCTCATCCGGAGCGATGGAACCGTCGGTCCATACTTCGAAGCTCAGCTTGTCATAGTCGGTAATCTGCCCGACACGCGTATTCTCAACGGTATAATTGACCTTTCTGACAGGCGTATATATAGAGTCAATGGGTATAATGCCGATGGGCTGATTGGGCAGCTTGTTCCTCTCGGCCGGGACATATCCCCTGCCATGGCTCACATTGATCTCCATAAAGAACCTGTTTGTGCCGCTCACTGTGGCGATATGCAGATCCGGATTCAACAGCTCAACATCGGAATCCGGCTTGATGTCTGACGCCTTGATCTCGCCCTCACCCTCAAAGTCGATATACAGGGTCTTGGACCCCTCGCAGTGGAGCTTGAACCTGAGTTCCTTGATGTTAAGGATGATCTCGGTCATGTCCTCCACTACCCCTGGAATGGTGGTAAACTCATGCAGCACGCCGTCAATCTTAATGGATGTAACGGCAACTCCCGGAAGGGACGAAAGCAGTATTCTTCTCAGAGAATTTCCGAGCGTAATGCCGTAACCTCTTTCAAGCGGCTCTATGACAAACCTCCCATAGGTATTGTCTTCTGCGCACTCCACACATTCAATCCTTGGCTTTTCAATTTCGATCATTGATCAACCCTCCTTGGGTTATTGGATTTATGGGCACAAGAGGTAACGGCTTACTTCGAGTACAACTCTACGATCAAATGCTCTTGCACCTGGAGGTCGATGTCCTCCCTGGCCGGCAGTGCGGCAACCTTGCCTGTAAGATTCTCCTGATCTACCTCAAGCCAGTTTGGTACAATCTTGGCGCCCGTAACATCAAGGATCTCCTTGAACCTCTCCAGCTTCTTGCTTTTTTCCTTCACGCTGATGGTATCGTTCACCTTTACAAGGTATGAGGGAATATTCACGCGTCTCCCGTTAACCTCGAAATGGCCGTGTCTCACAAGCTGACGGGCTTCAGCGCGGGTTGACGCAAACCCCATCCTGTAAACCACGTTATCCAGCCTGGATTCCAGAATCTGCAACAGAACTTCGCCAGTGACGCCCTTCTTGCGCACGGCTATATCGAAATACTTCCTGAACTGGCTCTCAAGAATTCCATAGAACCTTTTTGCCTTCTGCTTCTCGCGCAGCTGCACTCCATATTCTGAAAGCTTTTTCCTTTGCGCGCCGTGCTGACCGGGGGCATAGGCCCTCCTTACGACAGCGCATTTATTTCCATAACATCTCTCGCCCTTCAGAAAGAGTTTTTGCCCTTCCCTTCTGCAGAGCCTGCAAGATGCACCGGTATATCTTGCCATTGATCGCTACACCTCCATTAAACCCTTCTTCTTTTTGGCGGCCTGCAGCCATTATGGGGGATCGGGGTTACATCCTTGATGGAACTCACCTCAAGCCCGGCTGCCTGGAGAGCCCGGATTGCTGCCTCGCGGCCTGAGCCGGGTCCCTTCACAAAAACCGAAACCGTCTTCAAACCGTGTTCCATGGCTGCCTTTGCTGCCGTTTCAGCCGCCTGCTGGGCTGCAAAAGGCGTGCTCTTCTTAGAGCCCCTGAAACCAAGACCGCCGGCGCTTGCCCAGGAAATGGCATTGCCCTGTACATCGGTTATGGTTACTATGGTATTGTTAAAAGAGGAACGGATATGTGCGCAGCCTCGCTCAATATTCTTTTTTTCCTTCCTCTTCCTTGTTCTTCTAACAACTTTTGCTGCCATCTTGATACATCTACCTCCCGATTACTTCTTCTTATTGGCAATGGTCTTCCTGGGGCCTTTTCTGGTCCTGGCGTTTGTCTTAGTCCTCTGGCCGCGGACCGGCAGACCCATTCTATGCCTTATTCCGCGATAACACCTTATTTCAACAAGACGCTTTATATTCAGCGCGACCTCTCTTCTCAGGTCACCTTCAACCGAGTATTCCTTTTCAATGGTTTCGCGGAGTCTGTTGATTTCATCATCTGTCAAATCGCGCACGCGTGTGTCGGGGTTCACGCCTGTCTTCCTGAGTATCTCCTGGGAGCGGCTTCTGCCTATCCCGAAGATATACGTCAGGCCGATTTCAACTCTCTTTTCCCTTGGCAAGTCAACACCTGCTATACGAGCCAAATTACTACACCTCCGAATTGGTTTAGCTGTTTAATAAACAATGCTTCTGTTATTTGGGCTTATATATATGATAAAGATCTTTGCATGCTCCCCGGGCCGGATATGGCAGCGGGGATCAGCCGCCATACAAAAATCATTTTTCCCAAATTTGTACATACTTAGACCGGTGTTCCACTGTCATCAGAAAGCATCCGGCACGGTTTTGAACCTGTTGTTGAGTATGGCCCCGGCGGACCTCGTTTCAGGGCCGGCCGGCAACCGGGCCAAAGTACTAAAGCCGATGCCGGAGTGCCGGGATATTTCCCAAAGCTCCGCGGGATGCCAGCCTTTTCCCTGATGCCTGCGCTCCAGGCCAAAACCTTGTTATGAACTGTTACCGGCGTCCTTAAGGCCGCCGGCTTTCAATCCATTATTAATCCCTTACATTTATCAGCCCTGACGCTGCTTGTGCTTGGGATTGGTACAGATGACCATAACGCGGCCTTTCCTGCGTATAATCTTGCATTTCTCACATATTTTTCTGACCGATGGTTTAACTTTCATTGTCTTGTTCCTCCAATCATGCTGGCTCAAGAAATCACGATCTGCCTCTCCATGTAATCCTGCCGCGCGAGAGATCATACGTGGATATCTCAACGGTAACCTTATCTCCAGGAAGAATGCGAATATAATTCATTCTAAGTTTTCCGGATATATGGGCCAGTATAACATGCCCGTTCTCAAGCTGTACCCTGAACATGGCGTTCGGAAGCGCTTCCACTACCGTACCTTCCAGTTCTATAACATCTTCCTTCGACACTTTAACCCTCCTCGCTCGCAGAATCAGCCGATAGTTCCTCTAAATACCACTGGACTGCCTTTCTTAAATCGTCATCGGTTAGCCTTTTGCGATTGAGAATCGCCTGAGATATCTCTTCCGCTGTCTTGCTGGTAACCTTCAAATGCTTAAGCTTTTTCTTTTTGGGCTTGCCTGCAGGCCTCAAATCACCGTCCGCAATCAGTACATGAGCGTCATCCGTCACGTCGATAATGATGAAGAGCCTGTCCTTATCCCTGCCGGCCTTGGACCATACGAAGCGTCCTATTACGGAATCCAAGCTATTCACCCCGTTTCTGGACTAAAGCCCAAGTCTATATTGTATATGAACTTTTCTATTTTTTCAATATTCTAATTATGTTTCAGCAGTTTTAATAAATGGCGGTAAGTATTTCCGGTCCCTTGGCGGTAACGGCGATGGTATTCTCGTGATGAGCCGACAAACTGCCATCGGCTGTTACCACTGTCCATCCGTCACCCAGCACATTCACCCGCCAGGTGCCTGCGTTTACCATGGGCTCTATGGCAAGGGTCATTCCGGCTGACAGACGGACTCCCCTGTGCGGAGTAACATAGTTTGGGATCTGCGGTTCTTCGTGCATCTCACGGCCGATTCCGTGACCGACATAATCCCTGACCACCGAAAAGCCGTTTTCCTCAACATAGCTTTGCACCGCCCTGGAAATATCCCTTATCCGATTCCCTTCCACAGCATGGGCCATTCCCCTGTTGAAGGCTTCTTCGGTGACGCGGATCAGCTTCATTGCCTCAGATGAAACCTTTCCGACCGGGTAAGTACGGGCGGCGTCGCCATGGAAACCGTCCAGTATGGCGCCTATGTCTATGCTGATGATATCGCCGTCCTTAAGGACCCTGTCACCGGGAATGCCGTGGATCACTTCATCGTTGACCGACGCACATATGACTCCCGGAAAATCCATTCCCCCGTAGGGGCATGGGACGCCTTTAAAGGAAGCGATAGCGCCTCTGCCTTTTATCACCTCGGCCGCAACCCTGTCCAGTTCTTTGGTTGTTACTCCTGGCGCGATTATCTCCTCCAGCCTCTTATGGGCAAGCATGACAACCTCGCCGGCTTTCCTCATCCTGTCAAGCTCTCTTTGGGATTTGATGCTGATCATGCCCTTACCCCTTACGCTTTCCGCCCAAGAGCCGCCATAATTTCTTCATAAGTATCCTTAATCGGTTTATCGCCGTCAACCTCAATGATCAAACCCCGCCGGCTGTAAAAACCGATCAGTGGGCTGGTTTGGTCATGATAGGTTTTAAGGCGGCTTATCACCGTCTCCTCACGGTCGTCATCCCTGATATAGAGGGGCGAACCGCAAAAGTCACATATGCCCTCCTTTTTCGGCGGATGGCTGACCATATGATAGACTTTCCCGCAGGAGCACATCCTTCTGCCCGACATCCGTTTTACGATCACGGCGTCATTAGCGGTTATATTTATCACAGCATCTATCCTTTGATTGTTTTCATCAAGCATCTTTTCAAACATCTCAGCCTGAGGAAGGGTCCTTGGAAAACCATCGAGGATAAACCCATCGTGGCAGTCATCCTTCATCAGCCTGTCTTTAACGATCTTGCAGGTCAGATCGTCAGGGACCAGCCCGCCTGACTCTAAAATCCCCGAAACCATTTTACCAAGCTCGGTCTGTCGCTTAATATTTGACCTGAAGATATCGCCCGTTGATATATGGGGTACTTTAAGGGCTCCGGACAGCAGCGCCGCCTGTGTGCCTTTGCCTGCTCCGGGCGGACCAAGCAGTATCAGTCTCATAGTAAATACCAGCCTCATCCATCATATTTATTGAGCAGCTATTTTATGTTGTCCAATATCAGCGGCAAAAGCGGATGTGCCATCATCCGCCTTGTACCGCGGTTTTTGTCCTAATCCAAAAAGCCTTTATAATGCCTCATGATCAGCTGTGACTCAATCTGTTTCATGGTTTCAAGGGCAACACCCACCATGATGAGCACCGATGTGCCTCCGAACCACATATTATGAATATTAGTAATAAACCCGAGCGCGATCGGCAATATGGCGATCAACGCCAGGAAGAAGGCACCGAACCATGTGATGCGGTTCAGTACTTTTGTTATATAGTCCGAGGTAGGTTTGCCCGGGCGTATGCCTGGGATAAACCCGCCGTTTTTCCTGATGTTATTGGCCAGTTCCACCGGATTGAACACCATAATGGTGTAGAAAAAGGTGAAGAACAGTATAAGCAGCCCATAAACCAGCATGTATACCGGGCTCCTGTTAAATTCTATGAGCGCCAGCAGGAACTTGCTGGTCGTATTGGGAGCCACCAGGCCAATTATAGTCGGGAAGAACGCAAGTATGGACATGGCGAAGATGATTGGGATAACGCCGGCCACGTTTACCTTCACGGGTATATGCGTGCTCTGGCCCCCATACAATTTCCTGCCAACCACCCGCTTGGCGTACTGGACAGGTATCCTTCTCTCGGCCTGTGTAACCCAGATTACGAACATGATTACGGCCACAAAAGCCAGTATTATGGCTGCCACAACAAGGATGCCGATGGCAGGCCTTCCGTCAAGGGCATATGCCTTCGCAATGCCGTATAGCGCGCTGGCTCCGTCGGGACCCCTTGAAATAATGTTGACAAAGATGATGAGGGATATGCCGTTGCCTATTCCATATTCATTAATCTGCTCACCCAGCCACATGATAAATGCCGTACCGGCTGTAAGGGCAAAGGTGATGGTCAGGAATGACAAAACGCTGGGTCGCTCTATGGCGTTCCTGAAGCCGATATACGTGAAAGTAGCCTGGAGGAAACCCAGTATAATGGTACCATAACGCATCCACTGGGCCAGTTTCTTCCTTCCTTCCTCGCCTTCCTTCTGCAGCCTTTCCAGGGCGGGAATGGCTATGGTCAACAGTTGTATGATGATTGACGCGGTAATGTATGGACTGATACTCAAGGCGAAAATACTGGCGTTCTCAAACGCGCCGCCGCCAATGATGTTCATGAACCCAAACAGTCCGCCCTGGCCTCGCGCCATATCTCTCAGCACTTCATCGCGCAGCCCGGGAACAGGGATGTACACACCCACTCGATAGACCAGAAGGAGCAGGAAACTTGCCAGGATCCTCTTCCTAAGATCCGGAATCTTCCAGGCGTTTTTGAGCGGGGAAAAAAAGTTTTCCATTTATACCACCTCTGCCTTTCCTCCCAAAGCTTGGATCTTTTCGGAAGCCGATTTAGTAAATCTGGCAGCCTTAACAGTAAGTTTCTTTGTCAGATTGCCGTTCCCCAAAATGACGATTCCATCGTTGATTTCCTTTATAATGCCGTTTGCCTTCAGGAGTTCGGCTGTAACCTCGGTGCCGTTCTCAAAGACCTCCAGGTCTGAAAGTTTCACCTCGGTATAAACCTTCCTGAATTCATAGTTGTTGAAACCTCTCTTGGGAATTCTCCTGTAAAGAGGCATCTGGCCACCTTCAAAACCCGGTTTTACACCGCCGCCCGATCTTGCTTTCTGTCCCTTTGATCCCCTGCCGGCAGTCAAACCATTACCGGATCCGTAACCTCTTCCTTTTCTCTTGGGAGCCTTTTTGGGCGCTCCAGGTTTTAACTCATGCAAATACACCGGTTGCACCTCCTTCACACTTCCTCAACACTCACCAGATGTGATACTTTCTCGATCATTCCGCGAATTTGAGGATTGTCCTTCTGTTCCACGGTCTGTCCGACTTTGCGAAGACCGAGAGCGGCTACCGTAGCCTTCTGATCCTGTTTTGCCTTTATCGTACTCTTTTTTAGAGTAATCTTTAAATTGCCCATTGAAAGCTACCTCCTAACCCCGGATTTCTTCAACGCTCTTGCCTCTGAGCCTGGCTGCCTTTTCAACGGTCATGAGCCTGGAAAGTCCGTCCATGGTTGCCTTGACCATATTGGTCGGATTATTGGACCCCAAGGACTTGGTGTAAATATCACGCACACCCGCAAGTTCCAGCACGGCTCTTACCGGGCCGCCGGCAATAACACCGGTACCTTCATTTCCCGGCTTCAGCAAGACCTTGCCAGCGCCGTATACGCCTATGATCTCATGCGGAATGGTGGTGTTGTCCATGGGCACAAAGATCAGGTTCTTCTTAGCGTCCTCAATGCCCTTGCGAATGGCATCAGGAATCTCGGCGGCTTTTCCGCTGCCGATACCCACATAACCGTTCTCGTCGCCCACCACTACCAACGCGCTGAAACGGAAGTTTCTGCCGCCTTTCACAACCTTTGCGACACGGCTTATATTCACTACCTTTTCCTTCAGGTCCAGAGTATTCGGATCAATCTTCTGCAATGTGTTTCCCTCCTTGATCGGAAATCCGGGTTAAAATTCCAGACCGGCTTCTCTAGCGCCTTCAGCCAATTCTTTAACCCTGCCATGATAAAGGTAACCGCCTCTATCGAAAACTACCTGTTTGATTCCTTTTTCCAATGCCTTACTACCAATCAGCTTTCCAACTTCCCTGGCTGCCGCCTTGTTGCCTGCATATTCGAGCTTTCCCTTCAGGGTCTCATCAAGAGTGGAAGCGGCAGCAAGAGTGGTACCCTTTGTGTCATCGATAATCTGGGCATATATATGCCTTGAGCTTCTGAAGACACAGAGCCTCGGCTTTTCGGGCGTACCTGAGATCTTTTTGCGCACCCGCTCATGCTTGCGGATCCTGATCTTGTTCCTGTCAATCGGTTTTATCATGCCACACTCACTCTCCTCTCCTATTTGCCGGCCTTGCCTTCCTTACGGATTATTACTTCTCCGGCGTACCTGACACCCTTGCCCTTATATGGCTCAGGCGGACGTTTCGCACGGATCTTCGCGGCCAGTTCGCCTACAGCCTGCTTATCCGCGCCCTTTACGATTATCTTATCGGGCGACGGCACTTCAATGGTAATTCCAGCCGGCTCTTCAATCTCAACGGGATGGGAATATCCGAGAGTCAGAACGAGCTTTTTACCCTGCTTCTGGGCTCTGAATCCAACGCCCACAATTTCAAGCTGCTTCTCAAACCCCTGTGTAACACCGATTACCATGTTATTGAGCAGTGACCGGGTCAAGCCATGCAGGGCCCGGTTTGCCTTTTCATCGTTGGGCCTGGTGACTATCAGGGCGTTTCCTTCTTTTTTGATGGTCATGTTTTTGTGGAAGGTTTCAACCAGGGTACCCTTGGGTCCTTTAACGGTCACTTCCTGGCCGTTGATCTTAACATCCACGCCTGCCGGGATTTCCACCGGCATCCTGCCTATTCGTGACATATTGTGTGCACCTCCAGTCCTTAGATTGAGAACAGATCCCTGTTCTTTTCAGAACTCTATAACAGCAAGCCTGTTACCAGACAAAGGCGAGCACTTCGCCGCCGACGCCAAGTTTCCTGGCTTCCTTATCTGTTACAATTCCTTTCGATGTGGAAACAATAGCGATACCCAAGCCGCCAAGAACCCTGGGAATTTCGTTTTTACCCGCATAAACCCTTAAACCGGGTTTACTGATCCTCTTGATACCGGTTATGACATTCTTCTTGTTCTCGGTATACTTAAGGGTTATCCTGATAATTCCCTGCTTCTTGTCGTCGATATCGGTTATCTCCTTGATGTATCCTTCATCCAGCAGTATCCGGGCTATCTGCCTCTTAAGCTTTGAAGCCGGAATATCAACGGTTTCGTGCTTTGAATCTGCTGCGTTTCTGATCCTTGTCAGCATATCCGCAATTACATCGGTTGCATGCATTGTTACAGACCTCCTTTCACTACTGTTACCAGCTTGCCTTCTTCACTCCGGGGATCTGACCCTTGTAAGCCAGCTCCCTGAAGCAGATACGGCAAAGGCCAAATTTTCTGAGATATGCATGTGGTCTGCCACAGAGCTTGCAACGGTTATAGTAACGCGTTGAGTATTTGGGTTTCCTCTGCTGCTTGAATATCATGGATTTCTTTGCCACTATAAATACCTCCTTTAGCTCCTGGCAAATGGCATTCCGAGAAGGGCCAAAAGTTCCCTCGCCTCTTCATCGGTCTTGGCCGTGGTAACAAATGTGATGTCCATGCCACGCACTCTGTCAACCTTGTCATATACAATCTCCGGGAAGATAAGCTGTTCCTTGATTCCAAGGGTGAAATTTCCCCTTCCATCGAAGGAATCCGGGTTTATGCCCCTAAAGTCCCTTACCCTTGGGAGCCCTACATTGAATAGCTTATCTACAAACTCATACATCCTGTTCCCCCGCAGAGTCACCTTGCAGCCGATACTCATGCCTTCACGAATCCTGAATGCGGCAACAGACTTCTTTGCCTTGGTGACTATAGCCTTCTGGCCGGTAATGACGGCAAGATCGCTGGCAGCGTTCTCAATGGCCTTGGGGTTCTCCTTGATATCATTGACACCCATATTGAGAACAACCTTTACCAGCTTCGGGATCTGCATGGGGTTCCTGTATTTGAATTTAGCCTGAAGCGCCGGAGCCACTTCTGACTTATACTTTTCAAGCAATCTTGGCATGCTGTATTCAACCTCCTTAAGGATTACTCTTTCCCTTTCCTGATAATGTCAATTACTTCCCCGCATTTCTTGCAGACCCGTGCTTTTCCTCCATCTTCAAGGATCTTTCTGCCAACCTTGGTCGGAACACCGCATTTTTCGCAGATAAGCATGACCTTGGAAGCATAAATGGGAGCTTCCTGGTGAACCAGTCCGCCCTCGAAACCCTTGTTCGGTCTCGGCTTAACATGCTTGGTAACGACATTGACGCCCTCGACAACGACCTTGCCCTCAATGTGGTCCACATCAAGGACCTTCCCTTTCTTGCCGTTGTCTTTTCCACTGAGCACGTATACCATATCTCCCTTTTTAACGTGTACCTTTCCCATGAGCCAAGCCTCCTTCCTTACAGCACTTCCGGCGCAAGGGATATGATCTTCATGTAGTCCTTTTCCCTGAGTTCCCTTGCGACGGGGCCAAATATACGGGTTCCTCTCGGGCTGCCGTCATCCTTGAGAATAACCGCCGCATTCTCATCGAAACGTATCACCGAACCGTCCGGCCTTTTCAGGCCCTTTACCGAACGGACAACAACAGCTCTGACTATTTCGCCTTTCTTGACAACACCGCCGGGCGTTGCACTTTTGACCGAACAGACGATTACATCGCCTATATTGGCATACTTTCTCCTTGTGCCGCCCAGGACTTTTATGCACATCAATTCCTTGGCGCCAGTGTTGTCAGCCGACTTTAAATAGGTCTCTGCCTGAATCATTTCCTGCGCCTCCTCTTACTTCGCTTTTTCGATGATCCTGACCAGCCGCCATCTCTTCTCCTTGCTGAAGGGCCTGGTTTCCATAATCTCTACGCGATCACCGACTCCGCATTCATTGTTTTCGTCATGGGCCTTGAACTTGGTAGTTCTCCTCATAATCTTTTTGTAAAGCGGGTGCTTTACATTGTCCTCAACAGCCACGACAATGGTCTTATCCATTTTATCACTTACAACCCTTCCTATCCGGGTTTTTCTTATATTCCTTTCAGCCACGCAAAGCAAACCTCCTTCCGGTTATAGGATCCGTCGAACCTACCTTATTCCAAGTTCCTTTTCACGGATGATGGTCTTCACCCGTGCTATATCCTTTTTAACCTGCTTCAGCATCATAGGATTCTCAAGCTGGCTCGTAGCATGCTGAAACCTCAGCTTGAACAATTCTGCCTTGAGTTCGTTGAGCTCCTCATTGAGTTCGTCACGTGTCTTTTCCCTGAGCTCTTTCAAATCAGAAGCTTTCATTCTATACACCTACCTCTTCGTTACGTGCTATGATCTTGCACTTTACAGGCAACTTGTGAGACCCCAGTCTCAATGCTTCCCTGGCTATATCTTCCGGTACGCCCGCGATCTCAAACAATACGCGGCCCGGTTTTACAACTGCCACCCAGTATTCGGGGGATCCTTTACCGGAGCCCATGCGAGTTTCGGCAGGCTTCTTGGTAACAGGCTTGTCTGGGAAAATCTTGATCCAGACATGGCCGCCTCTCTTTACAAAACGGGTCATGGCTACACGTGCCGCCTCAATCTGATTGCTTGTGATCCATGCCGGCTCTGTGGCCTGCAGGCCAAAGTCGCCGTAGGCAATTGTATTGCCGCGGGTCGCCTTGCCGGTCATGCGTCCCCTCTGTACCCTTCTGTATTTGACTCTCTTAGGCATCAGCATTATGCTTCTCCCCCTTCCTTCTTATCTTTCTTCTTGCTGGGAAGAACCTCGCCTTTATAAATCCATACCTTAACGCCTATTTTTCCATAGGTGGTGTCTGCTTCCGCAAATCCATAGTCGATATCCGCGCGCAGTGTCTGAAGGGGAATCGTACCCTCATGATAATGCTCGGTACGCGCGATTTCAGTACCGCCCAGCCTTCCGGAAACCTGGGTCTTGATACCCTTCGCGCCCATCTTCATAGCCCGGGACATAGCCTGCTTCATAGCGCGGCGGAATGAAATACGTTTTTCCAGCTGCGCGGCAATGCCCTCGGCAACCAATTGGGCATTCACCTCGGGAGTCTTTATCTCGGTGATATTGAGAAGGACACTCTTGCCAGTCATCTTCTCAAGTTCCTTCCTGAGGGCTTCGATGCCCGCTCCCTGCTTACCGATGATTATACCGGGCTTGGCGGTGTGGATATTGATCTTTATCTTGGCTGCCGCCCGTTCAATCTCGATTCTGGAGATCCCCGCGATATAAAGCTTTTTCTTGATATACTTCCGGAGTTTGAAATCCTCAACCAGGAAGCTGCTGAAGTCCCTCTTGCTGGCATACCACTTCGTATCCCAGTCCTTAATGATTCCTATTCTCAGTCCGTGCGGATTTACTTTCTGGCCCATTCTGCAACCTCCCCTATTTAGCCTTTTCCTTGAGAACCACTGTAATGTGGCTGGTTCTCTTGCGGATCCTGAAAGCCCGGCCCTGTGCCCTCGGCCTGATCCTCTTCAGTGTCGGGCCCTGTTCAGCATATATTTCCGATACATACAAGCTTTCCCTGTCCAGCTGGTTGTTGTTTACGGCGTTGGCCTCCGCGGATTTAAGCAGCTTGTATAGAATCTCCGATGCTTTCTTGGGCGTATACCTCAATATAGCGTAAGCTTCATCAATTCCCTTATTCCTTATAAGATCGATAACCAGCTTGGCCTTCCTGGCAGAAATCCTGGCATACCTTACAACAGCCCTGCCTTCGTCCTTGCCTATGCCAAGAACCTTCCGTTCCTTCTTTGTCAGAACGGGAAGCTTTTTGGATTTACTGCGGATTTTGCTGTACTGTTCGAGCAGCTCCTCCTTTTTCTCGAGAAGCTCCTCTTTGGACATCACCTTTCTGCCCAAGTCAATTCCTCCTTCCGCTTCAGAAAGTTCTTACCTCTTAAGCTTTGAGCTCTTTTCGTCCTTGCTGTGGCCTCTGTAGCTGCGTGTTGGAGCAAACTCACCAAGCTTGTGGCCAACCATATCCTCGGTTATATAAACCGGTACATGCTTACGCCCGTCATGGACCGCAATCGTGTGTCCCACCATGTCGGGAAAGATAGTGGATGCACGGGACCAGGTTTTTATAACCTTTTTCTCGTTTTTATCGTTCATTGCAATAATTCTGGATAAAAGCCTTTCATCAACATAAGGACCTTTTTTCAGCGATCTTCCCACGGTACAAACCTCCTTCCGGCCAATTACTTGCGCCTCTTGACAATCAGTTTATTGCTCAGCTTGTTCTTCTTTCTGGTCTTGTAACCGAGTGTCGGTTTACCCCAGGGTGTAACAGGGCTTGGCATACCTATGGGTGACTTGCCTTCGCCGCCGCCGTGGGGATGGTCACTGGGATTCATGACAACACCGCGGACAGACGGCCTGAAGCCCAGCCAGCGTTTTCTTCCTGCCTTGCCGATTGTGATATTCTCATGCTCGACATTTCCCACCTGACCAATGGTCGCCTTGCACTTGATATTGATCTTCCTGACTTCACCGGATGGAAGCCTTACCTGGGCGTACTTGCCTTCCTTGGCCATTAGCTGCGCAAGGTTTCCTGCCGCCCGGACAAGCTGGCCGCCCTTTCCGGGTTTCAGCTCAATATTGTGGATGAATGTACCCAGAGGAATGTTCTCCAGGGGCAGCGCGTTACCCAGCTTGATATCGGCATCCGGTCCCGAAATCACCTGGTCACCCACTTGCAGCCCGTCGGGAGCGATAATGTATCTCTTCTCCCCGTCGGCATAGGTGAGCAGGGCGATGCGGGCCGTCCTGTTGGGATCGTATTCAATGGATGAAACCTTCGCGGGAATATTGTCCTTATCCCTTTTAAAGTCAATTATTCTGTACTTCTGCTTAGCGCCGCCGCCACGATGGCGTACCGTTATTCTTCCGTAAGAATTCCTCCCGCTCTTTCTTTTCAGCGGGGCAAGAAGGCTCTTTTCCGGTTCCTTCCTGGTAATCTCCTCGAATGTCGATACAGACATGAATCTTCTTCCGGGAGATGTGGGGTTGTATTTCTTTACTGACATTTCTTCCACTCCTTTATCGTATTGGGAGCAGGCCGTTATCAGGACGAGTGCGGATCCTATATTTCCGGCCTGTCCGGCTGATTATGCGCAGATGATTTACTGGCCCACGCCAAACTCCTCGATGGATGTCTTATACTTCTTGACGGTTGTTACTTCCTTGCCGCCCTTGCCAAGGTAGGTTACGGGCTTGGGATCGGTATCAATGGTAACAATCGCTTTCTTGAAGGCTTCGGTCTTGCCCGTATGGACACCCAGCCTCTTTTCCTTACCCTGGTAGTTAATGGTGTTGACCGCCAGGACCTTAACCTGGAAAAGCTTCTCAACGGCGTTCTTGATCTCGGTCTTTGTGGTCTTTTTATCCACGATAAAGGTGTATTTGCCCTGGGCTATTTCCTGGTTGCTCTTCTCGGTAATGTACGGGCGAATTATGATATCCTCCGCGCGTTTCATCACGCATACACCTCCTCAATCTTCGCGATGGCTTCCCTGGTGGCTATGAACTTCTTATACCTGAGAATGTCGTAGGTATTGATGGTGTTCACCAGAGCCGTCTTTACACCGCTGATATTCCTGGAAGACTTGATAACCTTTTCGTCTACCGCGGGAAGCACGATCAAGGCTGAGCTGTCCACATTCAGCTTGCCCAGCACCTTCACCATTTCCCTGGTCTTGATGGCTTCAAGTTTAAGCTCGTCCAGTACAACCATATCGTTGCCAATGACCTTGCTGGTAAGCGCGCTTTTAAGAGCCAGCCTCTTAACCTTCTTGGGCAGGTTGTACCTGTAGCTTCTGGGCTTGGGCCCCAAAGCTACACCGCCGCCGGCCCACTGGGGTGAGCGTATGCTGCCATGCCGGGCACGGCCGATCCCCTTCTGTCTCCAGGGTTTCCTGCCGCCGCCTCTTACCTCCGCCCGGGTTTTTGTGGACTGGGTTCCCTGCCTCGCGTTGGCAAGGATGTTCACAACCGCGGCATGCATAGCTGCTTCATTTACTTCAACGCCGAACACGTCGTCACTTAATATCATATCGCCGACCTTTTGGCCATCCATATTATAAACGTTAACTTTTGGCATATTTTATCCTCCTTCCGAGCTAGTCTTTCGCTATGCCTTAACCGAATCCTTGATCACAAGGAGGCCGCCCTTGGGGCCGGGTACTGCGCCCTTAACGAGTAAGAGTCCTCTTTCAGCATCTACCTTCACGACCGACAGATTCTGAACGGTCACTTTCTCGGCTCCCATGTGGCCAGGCATGCCTTTACCCTTGAAAATACGGCTCGGATTGGAAGTACCACCCATGGAGCCAATGCCTCTGTGATATCCCGAACCGTGGGACATACGGCCCCGCGCCGTTCCAAAACGCTTTACCGTTCCTGCGAAGCCCTTGCCCTTGGAAATGCCGGATACATCAACCTTGTCGCCATCCGTGAACATGTCTTCAACCTTAATGACACTCCCCACTTCAAAGCCGGAGATGTCGTCAAGCCTGAATTCCCTCAGATACCTCTTCGCAGGGACCCTGGCCTTTTCAAACTGGCCTTTGTCGGGCTTGTTGAGTCTTTTTGCGGGGACGTCCTCATAGCCCACCTTGATGGAGTTATATCCGTCGATCTCTTCGGTTTTCTTCTGGACGACCGACAAAGGTCCCGCGGCAATAACGGTAACCGGCAGCATATCGCCGTTTTCGTTGAATACCTGGGTCATACCTAATTTCTTTCCAAGCATGAACTTTTTCATCCTAAAATACCTCCTGTCATTGGTTCAGTCGCGCTGAACTTAACATCATCGATTCTTCACAGCTTGATCTCAATATCCACGCCCGCCGGAAGATCCAGCCTCATAAGGGCGTCAACCGTCTTGGGAGTGGGCATAAGTATATCGATGAGCCTCTTGTGTGTCCTGATTTCAAACTGCTCACGAGAGTCCTTATACTTGTGAGGAGCCCTAAGTATTGTTACAATCTCTTTCCTGGTTGGAAGAGGCACAGGCCCCGAAACTTTAGCACCCGTTCTCTTTGCGGTTTCGACAATCTTCTCTGCCGATTGGTCGATAACCTGGTGATCAAACGCCTTCAGCCTGATTCTGATTTTCTGTTTGTTCGCCATATACAAACCTCCTCGAGTATTGATTTCTCTGGCGCAACAAGCTGTTCTCTGTACACTCTGCCGGGTGTTCCATGTTAAATCATAGGAAAAGCCCAGATTTACCCTGGGCCACAATACAAACATACAAATGAATTAACATGCATGATGTACAGTGACTTGCGCCCAATTTCTCCGAATCGGACATTCTCAGCAGCAGTTCCCAGTCTGTTTCGCCTGCAATCTGCAGCTTCATCGTATGCCTTGTCACAGCAACCAATATTGTACTACAGGATTACTTGATTTGCAAGAACAAATTTATGCCCCAACCCATTTTTTTATTACCAGTCATTTGAAAAAGTAAATTCCACTCCAAAAAGGCACAAAGCGGAATTTAGTTTTTCAAAAACAGATAAAAAGATATAGTGGAAATAAGTTATGCAAAAAAGATAGCGCCTTATCGCAAGGCGGCCTTGTTTTGCGGGATCCCCCCCATAAACTGCTTGGTATTATTGTGAGAAAGATATTTTCACACTGTCTGCAGGCCCCTGGCCTACAGGCTTACTCTTTGTACCTGGCGGTGGTTTCGGCATAGTACCTGAGTTTCTTGTAAACCCGGTCATTTACAGTACCCTCGGGATAAGTCCCGTCAGGGTTTTTCTCTCCGGCAGGTACACCGGTCAGGATCTCGATGCCCTCATCCACCGTAGAGACAGGATAGATATGGAACATCCCCTCTTCCACGGCTTTAACCACATCATCGCTGAGTATCAGGTTTTTGACGTTCTGGGCGGGGATAATCACGCCCTGCTTTCCCGTCAGTCCTTTTACCCTGCATATGTTGAAATAGCTTTGGACCTTAAAGGTCGCACCGCCGATGGGCTGGATGACCCCCAGCTGGTTTACCGATCCTGTGACGGCAATGCCCTGGTTGATGGACAGATCCGCCAGGCTGGACAGGATGGCGTATAATTCAGTGGAAGAGGCGCTGTCACCGTCAATTCCGCCGTAATTCTGCTCAAAACAGATGCTGGCGGTCAGCGAAAGCGGGATGTCCTGAGCATACTTCCTTCCGATATAGCCGCTCAGGATCAGGACGCCCTTGGAATGTGTATAACCGCCCGTTTCCACCTCGCGCTCAATATCCACTATGCCTGCCTTGCCCATGAAGGTGGCTGCCGTGATCCTTGCGGGTTTCCCGAAGATATAATCCCCCATGTTAATTACGGCAAGACCGTTTATCTGTCCTATAACCCAGCCGTCGGTATCTATCATGATGGTGCCGTCCCGGACCAGTTCCAGCAATAGCTCGTCATATTTGCTGGAACGCTTCATCCTCTCCATTACAGCCTTTTTCACATGCCGGGCGCTGACAAGTTTCGACTTCTCAACCCGGGCCCAGGTACCGGCCTCCCCCAGGATGTTGACTATCTGGCTGAAACGGGTAGTCAGCTTTGTCTGGTCCTGCACCAGCCAGGAACAGTAGTTGACGACCTCAGCGACGCCGGTCCTGTCGAAATGCGGGACGCCCTCCTTGCTGCAGAACGCGCTTATGTATCGGGTAAGTTTTATGATGTTATCATGGTTCCAGTCCATCTGCTCATCAAACTCGGCCTTGATTTTGAAATACTTCTTGAAATCGCGGTCATAGTTGTACAGGAACTGGTACATCTCGCTGCTCCCCACCAGTATGATCTTGACATTGATGGGGATGGGCTCAGGCTTAAGTGCCGATACGGCGACCAGTCCCATCTGTTCCTTGATGTTCTCAATAACGATCTGCCTTGTCTTCAGGGTCCTTTTTATGGCCGCGAAGGATTGGGGGTTGGAAAGGACATCGTTGATCTGCAGGATCAGAAACCCGCCGTTGGCCTGATGGAACAACCCCGGCTTAATCATGGTGTAATCGGTGGTCATGGTCCCGAATTCATTTTCGTATTCACATCGCCCCATCAGGTTGTAGTATGTGGGATTATAATCAACAACGACGGGCGCGCCTTTCAGGTGGCTGTTGTCAACCAGGAGATTGACCCTGTAACGGTGGTAGGGGTTGTCTTCAATGCCCCTTCTGGCCATTATCTGAAGGAGTATGGACTGCTGGTCGTCGCCAAAATCGCTGCGCACAAGGGAATCGATATTTTCCAGGATATCGCTTCTTACTTCGTTAAGGTACTCCGCTACCTCCGGGTAAAGCCGGTATTTTTCTTTAAGGTCGTCTATATGTATCCCAACGGCATATAGGGCGATCTGGTTCTCCCATTTCTTAATGGCCTCCTCCGCGTCGGTATCTATCTCGCGGATTTTCCTTATAATATCGTTGGTCTGCTCCTGTAGTTCTTCAGAGGATTTTGAAAGCTCGATCTTCACATCTTCGTCGAGCTGTTTGAAATTCTCCTCGCTTAGGGGCTCGCCATCCATCAGGGGCATGAAGTAGATGCCGGAACCGGCCATTTTTATGCGAAATCCGCGTTCCTGCGCCTCCTGGCTCAATTTCATGACCAGCTCGTCTTTTTTGTCGCGGAATCTCTTTATGATGCGGGCTCTCTCAGCTTCATACTCATCGCCCTTGAAGGCCTTTACAATCTCATGCTCGATGATCCGCACCAATTCCCCCATGTCTTTTTTGAATACGCGTCCCAAGCCCGCCGGAAGGTTGATGGCCTTAGGCCGGTTGGAATCCTCAAAATTGTAGACATAGCACCAGTCGTCAGGCACAGGCATGAGCCTTGCCGCCTTTTGGGCGCATTCCATGGCATAGCGGGTTTTGCCCTGTCCCGACTCGCCGGCCATATATATGTTATATCCGTCAAGGTCAATAGCAAGGCCAAATTCGGTGGCCTCCACAGCCCGGCGCTGGCCGATCACTTCCCTGGAAGGCTTAATCTGGCTTGTATTATCAAAATCAAACATGGACGGGTCGCATTCTCTTCTGAGCGCTGAAGCTGGAAGCGGTTTTACCGGCATAACAACACTTCCTTCCATGCATTCCTGTTAATGGTTTACCTCAGAATGGGGCGTCCAAAACATTGGGTTTGGACAGGTCAGTCCCCTCAGCTATATAAACAGTATATTAATATGAATATATAAATGGAAGTGAAAGTAAGCCACTGGCATTACGGGAAGTCTCTTTCGGGCTCACTTGCCTTACGCGGCAATCTCTTCATAAAGGCAAACCATAAAGCTTAGGTCTGCAATTGCATGATTAAGACGTGCTGTTTCTGTCTCGAATGACTCCGCAGGAGCAGATGAAGTTGTATGCGAAATGCGAAGAATCGAGCGGGGGAAAACAACCGGATGTTGTTTTTAGCCGGCAGTCGCACGGATGCGGCGTTGCCGGCGGCCCTGCGAGATCAAGCATGAGCATGTACAACTTCCTGCGACGAGGACTGAAGGAGAGACTGAACAGCACGGCTACAAGATGCATTAACTCAGGAAACGTAATAGAGATTGCCGCGCTGCGCTGACTCTTCGCTCGCAATAACATACCGGAGGTTGGATGTGAGAATAAAGGATTGGCTTTAAAGCAGTACTGATGGAATATAAACTCTGACCTCATACATTTTACCTCAATCTAAGCCACATTATGAGCGCGTCCTCGTTGTTGTCGGCATAATAGTTCTTCCTGCGGCCTTCAACCCTAAAGCCGAAGGACTCATAAAGCCTGATGGCCGGAAGATTGCTGACCCGGACTTCGAGGGTAAGGGAACCGATATGGTTTTTCCTGGCATAATCGATGAGGTCCTGCAGCAGTTGCCTGGCAAATCCCCTCCTCCTGAAGCCGGGGCGGACAGCCAGGTTGGTGATATGTCCCTCATCAGCTATGCGCCACATCCCTATGTAACCGGCTATAGTCTCCTGGCATTCGATAACACGATACCTCGCGAGGCTGTTGAAATACTCTTCCTCCAGCATGCCCCTTGTCCATGGCACACTGAACGAGGCCTGCTCAAGGGCCGCCAGTTCATCCAGATCCGAATAGCGCATTTCTCTTATAACAGCATGTTCATTCATACCGGACCCTCGCACAGGGCTAAGCCTTTGACTCTTTCATGCGTTCTGCCTGTGATTTTCGAAGGTAGAGGGGCTCAAGCTCAAAAGGGCTTGACAAAAGCCCCCGCCGCGCCTGTTTTTCAGCCAGAAGGGCGGTACAGGCCGCTCTTGGAAGGAACAGAGCCTTATCAGCCTGCCAGACCGTATGCTTTATAGCATCCCTCAACGCGGCGAAGTGAAGGGGAGCGCCATTTCCCAGTATAAGGACTTCTTCCCGGAAGTCGGCCAATATACCGGCCAGCTCGCTGATGTGTATTGCATGGTAATCACTGACGCGCTCAAAAGCACCGTCTTTCTTCCTGTATACAGCAGTATAAACCTGGTTGTTCCTTGCATCCATCATAGGGCATATAACGCCGTTGAAATCATTGACCGAATAGGCAAGGGCATCCAGCGTGGGGATCCCGCATACCGGTTTTTTTTGCGCATAGGCCATGCCTTTCACGGTCACTATGCCTATCCTGAGGCCGGTGAACGAACCCGGCCCTATGGATGCCGCGTACAGGTCTATTTGTTCAGCCTTCAGGCCCAGCAGTCCCAGCAGGGACTGGATCATGGGAACAAGCTGTTGGGAATGGGTTTTTGCATGGGAGGTCGTAAGCTCGCCAATAACCCGGCCGTCTTCTGCCACGGCGCACGAGGCTGTCATGGTCGCTGTTTCCAGTGCAAGGGTTCTCATGTACAGTCCTGCCTTTCCAGAATAATAATCCTTTTATTCAATCCGGCTTGGTCCCTCATGATCCTGATACGCATGGTGTCGTCGGGCAGCATCCCGGAAACCCTGTCTCCCCACTCGACAATACAAACGTCGCTTGGGTTGAAGTATTCGTCCCATCCGATATAATACAGCTCTTCCGGATCGTCTATCCGGTAGACATCGAAATGATGCAGGGTTATATCTCCCTCATAGGTGTTTACGATGGTGAATGTCGGGCTGGTAATGGTTTCATCAATTCCGAGGCCTTTCGCGATTCCCCTGACCAGGGCGGTTTTCCCCGCTCCCAGGTCGCCTTCCAGGCTCACGGCCGTACCTGGGCCCATGAAACTCGCCAGGCAAATGCCCAGATTAATGGTTTCTTCTTCTGAACAGGAGACATACTTCTCAGAAATATTTCCCATCGCTCAACCTTTCCCTTGGGTATAGACAACCTTTCCATTAATTATGGTCATATAAACCCTTGTCATGTAATCGAAGGGATGGCCCGTATACAGAACCATATCGGCGTCCTTCCCGGCCTCGATGCTCCCGACCCGGTCATCTATGCGGCAAGCCCGGGCCGCGTTTATGGTAATGGCTTTCAGGGCCTCGGTGCTGTCCATCCCCTCACGCACCGACAGGGCCGCGCTTAGCATCAGATGCTGAACGGGCACAGAGGGATGATCGGACATGATTGAAACCCTTATCCCTCTTCCCGCCAGAATCATGGGGGCCTTAAACGACTGGTTTTTTAGCTCAGGCTTGGACCGGTCAGTCAGAAGCGGCCCCACGATTACGTCAAACCCGGATTCCTTGAGTACATCGGGTATGAGCCAGCCCTCGGTGCAATGGTCCAGCGTAAGGTCCAGGTTGAATTCCCTGGCTATCCTGATGGCTGTAACGATATCATCAGCCCTGTGAGCATGCGCCTTCACCACCAGTTCCCGCCTGATCACCGGCAGCAGGGCTTCAAGCTTCATGTCAAAATCGGGCTTCTCGTTTTCTTCCCTGTCCTTTTCGTATTCCTCTTTCGCCTCCAGGTATTCCCGCGCCTTATAGAGCTGCTCCCGCAGGATGGCCGCGGTTGTCATCCTCGTTGTGGGCGCCTGGTGCCTGTCATTGTAAATGGTTTTGGGATTCTCTCCAAAAGCTATCTTCATGGCACAGGGGTCCTTTATGATCATCTCGTCTACCGTTCTTCCCCATGTCTTGATAGCGGTGAACTGCCCGCAGATAACATTGGAGCTTCCGGGCCCGGTTACCACCGTGGTTACGCCGAACTGCCTGGCCTCCTCAAAGGCCCTGTCATATTGGTTGATGCCGTCTATGGCACGCAGATGGGGTGTGACGGGATCTGCCATTTCATTCACATCATCCCCCTCAAAGCCTATACCATCTTCCACCATGCCAATATGGCAATGGGCATCCACAAGCCCAGGCATAAGCACCATGCCGGCCGCGTCAATCACATGGTCGTCACCGGAAGGCTCCAAGCAGTTCTCCATGGGTCCTGCCGACGCTATCTTCTCCCCGCTGCAGGCCACATACCCGTTGTCGAACTGTACGTCTGCCATGGTCAAAATCTTTGCGTTTCTTATGATTAGCATCTATTCCTCCATAATATACCCTTTAATGATCCTGTACCTATCGGCGCAAAAAGGCGCAGGCCTATAAAAAACCTGCACCTATTATAGCACAACCTGTTTATCCCGCGGAACATCCGCCGGAAAATCAGTGTTCAAGGCTCACGGCGGCTTCTTCTGCGGCCTGGCCCATCTCCATCATCTTTGCCAGCTTCTTGTCGGCATGCCCGTCGGGCATGCGGACCAGCGCCAGCCTGAACACTTCATCCATTTGGGAAACCGGTACCAGTTCGACCTTTTTCCTGATATTCTCGGGGATATCTTCAATATCCTTGGTATTGTCATTGGGTATTATTACCTTTTCCACACCCGCCCGGTGGGCAGCAAGCACTTTTCCCTTCAGCCCGCCTATCGGCAGAATCCGTCCGCGCAGCGTTATTTCGCCGGTCATGGCAACATTCCTTTTTACAGGAATATCGGATATGGCCGACATCATGGCGGTTGCCAGGGTTATCCCCGCTGACGGGCCATCCTTAGGTATGGCGCCCTCAGGCACATGGATATGCATGTCGAATTTCTTATGGAAACCCGCATCGAGCCCATACTGATCGGCTACTGACCGGATATAGCTCCGTGCTATCCGGGCTGACTCCTTCATCACATCTCCCAACTGGCCAGTGAGTTCAAGAATGCCCTCGCCGGGCATGATATTCACCTCAACGGCCATGGTATCGCCTCCGACAGGAGTCCATGCCAATCCCCGCACGATGCCCACTTCATCAACCTCGTTGGCCACATCGTACAGGTATTTCCTTGCTCCAAGGTAGTTTTTGACCGTCCTCGCGGTAACCCTCACCATCTTCCTTTCCCCGGATACCAGCAGTTTCGCGGCCTTCCTTATTACAGACGCGATGCTGCGCTCCAGGTTTCTTACACCGGCTTCGCGGGTATAGTGCACCACGATCTCCCTGATGCCCGATTCCTCGAAGCGCACCCTCCCGCTGTCCAGACCGTGGGCGGCCAGCTGTTTGGGTATCAAATGCCGTGCCGCTATGCACACCTTCTCATCCTCGGTGTACCCGGAAAGATCAATTACCTCCATCCGGTCCAGAAGCGGCTGCGGGATTGCCTCCTTGTAGTTTGCCGTTGTGATGAACATAACGTCGGACAGGTCAAAAGGCAACTCAAGGTAATGGTCCCTGAAATCCTCGTTCTGTTCCGCGTCCAATACCTCCAACAGGGCAGCGGCAGGATCTCCCCTGAAGTCGCTTGACATCTTGTCAATCTCATCCAGCAGGATCAGGGGATTGCACGAGCCCGCCTGCCTTAAGGCATTGATAATGCGCCCCGGCATGGATCCCACATAGGTCCTTCTGTGTCCGCGTATCTCTGCCTCGTCTCTCACGCCTCCCAGCGACATCCTGGCATAGTTCCTGTTCAGGGATTCGGCAATGGACCTGGCAATTGAGGTCTTGCCGACCCCCGGAGGCCCCACGAGGCAGATGATTGGGCCTTGAAGCCCGTTGCGCAGCTTCCTGACCGACAGGTACTCCAGGATCCTTTCCTTTACTTTCTGAAGGCCGTAATGGTCTCTTTCAAGGATCTCGGCCGCATACTGAAGATCCAGGCGTTCTTCGGTCTTTTTGTTCCAGGGAAGCTCCAGGATGGTATCCAGGTATGTCCTTATGACCCCGCTCTCCGCCGATGTTGAATGCATACGGGACAGGCGGTCCACTTCCTTCATGGCCTTTTTCCTGACCTCTTCGGGAAGGTCGGCGCTATCTATCCTTTCCCTGTATTCATCAATCTCCGACGAAATGCCTTCGGATTCGCCAAGTTCCTTCTGGATAGCCTTCAGCTGCTCCCTCAGGTAATACTCCCTCTGGTTCTTGTCGATCTGCTGCCTTACCTTGGTACTGATATTCTTCTCTATTTCAAGGATCTCGTTTTCATGCACGAGTATATCCAGTATCCTCTCAAGCCTCTTCTTGGGAGACAGTTCCTCAAGAATACTCTGCTTTAGTTCAACCGATATTGACAGATTGGAGGCAATGATGTCCGGCAGGCGTGATATATCGTCTACAGCAGTAATGGACAGGGAGGCGTCCGGCGATATCTTGCCCGAGAGCTTGGCATACTGCTCAAAGTGCTCAACCACCTGCCTTGCCAGCGCCTGTGTATCGGTCTTCCCGCTGCGTATGGAGTAGACCCTGACGGGCCTGATCCTGGCCATATAAAAGGGCTCGGTCTGGACCATTTCGGCTATCTTCGCCCGGCCGATGCCTTCAACCAGCACCCTTATGGTATCACCGGGAAGCCTTAAGAGCTGCTTGATCTTGGCTATGGTGCCGTATGCGTATATATCTTCAGGTTCCGGGTCCTCTATGCTGGGATCCCTTTGGGCCACGAGGAGAATAAGCTGCTCTTCCAGCATGGCTTCCTCAATCGCTTTTATTGATTTAAACCTGCCCACATCGAAGTGGAGGATCATATGTGGATAAACCACGATCCCCCTGAGCGGTATCAGCGGCATATGCCTCGCGTTTTTCTCATTATCCCTGCCTGCCATGCAGCATCATCCTTTCATTGCCGTAAGGCCTCCTGCCTCTCGGCTACCCCTATTATAAAGGCCGATACCCTCTATTTCAAATGATTCTTTTGCCAAACCAGGTGAAGTTTTTCGGTGTATCGCGTCCGTGCCGCTCACACGCCAGGCCAGCCAGACGCCGGCCTTCCGGTTCCGGGCCGCAGGTCCCGGAGGCCATTAATTAATATCTTCCCAACTACCCAGTTCCGGAAACAGGCAGATGCCATCATGAAAACACGGTACAAAAAAGCCTGGGCGGCGTTTCATGGGATCCCCGGGCTGTCTGGTAAGGCCGTTATTTCCCGGCCGGCAGCAAAAAGGAGGAGATATCAATCTCCTCCCTGGCTATTGAATCCTAATATGTCGGCATTGTCCGGATTGATCCTGTTATCCCTGGATATCCGCAACAACACCGGCGCCGACGGTACGTCCGCCTTCACGGATAGCGAAGGTAAGACCTTTCTCCATGGCGATGGGGGTAATCAGCTCAACGTACAGTGTGGTCCTGTCACCAGGCATGCACATCTCCACGCCATCGGGGAGCTTGATGTTACCCGTAACGTCGGTGGTTCTGAAATAGAACTGGGGCCTGTAGCCGGTGAAGAAGGGCTTGGAACGGCCACCTTCAGCAGCTGTCAGCACGTAAACCTCAGCCGTGAACTTGGTGTGAGGAGTGATTGAACCCGGCTTTGCAAGAACCTGCCCTCTTTCAATCTCTGTCCTCTGGACACCGCGGAGAAGAGCTCCGATATTGTCGCCCGCCACAGCCTGGTCCAGGAGCTTCCTGAACATCTCAACACCGGTAACAACGGTCTTCCTGGACTCGTCTGTGAGACCCACGATCTCAACATCGTCGCCAACCTTGAGGGTACCTCTCTCAACCCTGCCCGTAGCAACAGTGCCGCGGCCGGTGATGGAGAATACGTCCTCAACAGGCATAAGGAAAGGAAGATCCACAGCGCGCTGAGGTGTGGGAATATACTCGTCAACAGCCTTCATGAGCTCAAGGATGCTGGCGTACTTAGGATCGTTTTGATCGTTGGAAGGACACTCCAGGGCTTCAAGAGCAGAACCCCTGATAATGGGGATCTCATCGCCGGGATAATTGTACTGGCTCAAGAGGTCGCGAAGCTCCATCTCCACAAGCTCAAGAAGCTCCTCGTCGTCAACCATATCGCATTTATTCATGAAAACAACTATCCTCGGAACACCAACCTGGTGAGCAAGAAGAATGTGCTCACGGGTCTGGGGCATTGGACCATCGGCAGCGGAAACAACGAGGATAGCACCATCCATCTGCGCGGCGCCGGTAATCATGTTCTTAACATAGTCGGCGTGCCCGGGGCAGTCAACGTGAGCATAGTGACGGTTTTCGGTCTGATACTCAACGTGGGATGTGTTGATGGTGATACCTCTCTCCTTTTCCTCGGGAGCTGAGTCAATCTGGTTATAATCTTTTACCTCAACGGTCGTGTCACTAAGAGCCAGAACCTTGGTGATAGCAGCAGTAAGAGTAGTTTTACCATGGTCCACGTGTCCTATTGTACCAATGTTTACATGGGGCTTGGTACGTTCAAATTTAGCCTTTCCCATTTCTTAATAAACCTCCTTACATTGAATCACTGATGATTCAAGATTATATAATTTTTGACTTATTAATTCAATAGTTTTAAGCTTTTAGCAAACGCCGGCACACTGCCCATCCCCGGGGAACTACCGGAGATCCTTCCTCAGTTTTGGTTCCTATGGCCTTCGGTAAGCATCTCCTGCACATTCTTGGGAACCTCGGCATAGTGCGAAGGCGTCATGGTATAGGTGGCGCGTCCCTGGGTACGGGATCTCAGATCGGTCGCGTACCCGAACATCTCCGACAAAGGCACAAGCGCATGTACGCTATGCCCGCCGGCACGGGCTTCCATGCCTTCAATCCGGCCGCGGCGGGCGTTCAGGTCGCTGATAACGTCCCCCAGGTAATCGTCGGGTGTCTGGACATCCACCTTCATGATGGGCTCAAGCAGCACAGGGTCTGCCTTTTTCATACCTTCCTTAAAGGCTATTGATCCGGCAATCTTGAAGGCCAGCTCGGATGAGTCAACCTCATGATAAGACCCATCGTATACGGTTGCCCTCACGTCAAGAACCGGATAGCCCGCGACAACGCCGCTGTTCATGGCATCCCGGATGCCAGTGTCAATGGCTGGAATGAATTCCCTGGGTATGACGCCGCCAACAACCTTATTGACGAATTCATAACCCTTGCCGGGCTCCATGGGTTCCAGCTCAATCCAACAGTGGCCGTACTGGCCCCTGCCGCCTGACTGGCGTACGAACCTTCCTTCCGCCCTGACGGTTTTGCGGATGGTTTCTTTGTAGGACACCTGCGGCTTGCCCACATTGGCCTCCACCTTAAACTCACGGAGCAGGCGGTCCACAATGACCTCCAGATGAAGCTCTCCCATGCCTGCTATGATGGTCTGCCCGGTTTCAGTATCGGTGGTAACCCGGAAGGTGGGATCTTCCTCAGCCAGTTTCTGCAGGGCAATGGCCATCCTTTCCTGGCCGGCCTTCGTTTTGGGTTCAATGGCGATATTGATGACCGGCTCCGGAAACTCCATGGATTCCAGGATGATGGGACGGCCTTCGTTACACAGCGTATCGCCCGTGGTGGTATCCTTCAGCCCAACGGCGGCCGCGATATCCCCCGCAAAAATCCTCCCCACTTCCTGCCTGTGATTGGCATGCATGAGAAGAATCCGTCCGATCCTCTCACGCTTTCCTTTGGTGGAGTTATATACGTAGGACCCCGCGTTCAGGGTTCCGGAATACACGCGGAAGAAAGCCAGCCTGCCCACATAGGGATCGGTCATGATCTTGAATGCCAGGGCTGAAAACGGGGCATCATCGCTGGTATGTCTTTCTTCCTCTTCGTTCGTGCCCGGCTTTACACCCCTGATAGCCGGTATATCCACCGGCGACGGCAAATAATCAACAACACAATCCAACAGCTTCTGGACACCCTTGTTCCTGTAGGAAGAACCGCAGGTTACAGGTACTATTATATTGGCAATGGTCGCCTTCCTGATACCGGTTTTTAGCTCATCCTCAGTGAGTTCCTCGCCTTCAAGGTACTTATTGAGAAGGTCCTCATCAAGTTCGGCAATAGACTCAACCAGCTTATGGCGGTATTCTTCCGCAAGGCTTTTCATGTTATCCGGGATGTCCACTTCGTCAATCTGCCTGCCCAGGTCGTCCCTGTAGATATAGCCCTTATTCGCCACAAGGTCCACGATGCCCTCAAAATGGTCTTCCTTGCCTATAGGAAGCTGTATTGGCACCGCATTGGCATGGAGCCTGTCCTCCATCATCTTGATACAGTTGAAGAAGTCGGCGCCCATGATATCCATCTTGTTGACATAGGCAATACGCGGTACACCATACCTGTCGGCCTGTCTCCAGACGGTTTCTGTCTGGGGCTCTACGCCTCCCTTTGCGCAAAAAACAGTTACCGCTCCGTCCAGGACACGAAGGGAACGCTCAACCTCAACAGTGAAGTCAACATGTCCGGGCGTGTCTATGATGTTTATCCTGCAATGCCTCCAATAAGTGGTAGTGGCGGCGGAAGTAATGGTGATACCTCTTTCCTGCTCCTGTTCCATCCAGTCCATTGTGGCGTTGCCTTCATGGGTCTCCCCGAGTTTATGCTGACGCCCCGTATAGAACAGGATTCTTTCGGTTGTGGTGGTTTTTCCTGCATCGATGTGTGCCATAATACCGATGTTCCTTGTATTCTCCAGGGAGTACTCTCTTTGCACCGATATCCTCCTTTCGGTTCAGTAGTGCGTTTAGTGCTGCGTAGATCTCTTACCACCTGTAATGAGCGAATGCCTTGTTTGCTTCCGCCATCTTATGAGTATCATCCTTCTTCTTGACTGCGCCGCCCATATTATTAGTCGCGTCCATCAGTTCCGCGGCAAGCCTCTCAGCCATGGTGCGCTCGCTTCTCTTCCTCGCGAAGTCAACCAGCCAGCGTAATCCAAGAGCCTGCCTTCTTTCAGGCCTGACCTCCACGGGGACCTGATAGGTGGCACCACCCACACGGCGTGCTTTAACTTCCAGAACCGGCATGATATTGTTCAAAGCCTGCTGAAAGACTTCCAGGGGATCTTTTCCGGTCTTTTCCCTGATAATATCAAAGGCACCGTAGCAAATTTTCTGCGCGACCCCCTTCTTGCCGTCCAGCATCAGGTTATTGATAAGCTTTGTGACCGTCTTATCATTATAAATCGGATCGGCAAGCACGTCTCTTTTGGGCACATGTCCTCTTCTTGGCACTTTCCTTCCCTCCTTTTCATGATAACTGCGGGTTTTTACCCGGTATCACAGGTACTCGTCCCGGGTGTATCCGGGTACGTCAGTGCGTTTCGTCAGTTAAAGCATAGATATAGGTTTTGGCGTGTTTGCGCCGCACAGGCGGAATGCCAAACTATATATATGATAACAACGTTTTCGCACGTCGATCCGTCCTGTATTCAGAATTGAATGGCTGCTTCCGGGAAGCACTGTTACTTCCCTTTCTTGGCGCCGTATTTTGAACGGGCCTGCTTTCGGTTCGCCACACCGGCAGTATCAAGCGTTCCCCTTACAATATGGTATCTTACACCGGGGAGATCCTTGACACGGCCGCCTCTTATCAGAACAACGCTGTGTTCCTGAAGGTTGTGGCCGATACCGGGAATATAGGCAGTCACTTCAATACCGTTTGTCAAACGGACCCTTGCAACCTTGCGAAGAGCAGAGTTCGGCTTTTTCGGCGTGATGGTCTTGACTACCGTGCACACTCCGCGCTTCTGCGGGCTGCTCAATAGCACAGGCTTCTTTTTCAGCGTGTTCATAGTCATCTGAAGAGCCGGCGCGTTGGATTTGTAGACTACCTTCTTCCTGTTTTTCCTAACCAACTGGTTAAAGGTCGGCATTCATTCTCACCTCCTTACATTTCTTGATCTATAAAATTAACGGTTGACGTTAATTCTCCTTTTTATTTGCCAGGATACCCACCACTGACGCTCCCACATCGATACCGGCCGCCTTACCCAACTGCTTCATGGAATCGGCCATGTGAACGGGAATCCCCCGTTGTTCGCATAACTGCTTTAACTGGCCGACCACTCGCAAATCCGCGTCGCCCGCGATAATCAGGGATTCAAGCATGTTAGCCTCAGCAGCCTTTCGGGCCTGTTTAATGCCGACTACCTTGTCCATCCGTTTTAAACCATCAAGCATTACACACGCCTCCGGAATCATGATAAAATTGGCATCAAGACAAAAGCATGCAAACCGGCACGTTCGCACGCTAAAATATTGTATCACCGCATTCATTCCATTGTCAAGCAGGTTTTATAAGCCTTTGGCGGCATCGGCGGGATGGCGGAGCCCGGGAAATGGATACGGCCGGCAGGGCCGGATCAGGAGGTCTTTACCGAGCGGTAGACACGGATGCCCCCGCTTTTCACCACATCCTCCGCATTTCCGAAGGTTTCCCACATCATCTTTTTAAGGGTCTTACCCCCCTTGTTGTGGTAGGCCACGATCTGCAGGGCTCCTCCGGGACAGAGGCACTGGAGCGCCTCCTGTATCAGGCGGGAGGTGACTGCCTTTCCTGCGGCTATGGGAGGGTTGGACACGATGTCGCCGAATGTCCGCCCCTTTAGCTCGCTGTATAGATCGCTTTTGAGAACCCGGACATAGAGGTTGTTAAGATCCGCGTTTTTCGCCGTGTATTCCACGGCCCGCTCGTTGATGTCAACGGCAGTTACATCAAGATGGGGATAGCGGGCTTTGATGAACAAGGATATGGGACCGAAGCCGCAACCCGCATCCAGGACTGAAGGGATTGACCCCGATGGCTTGAAATGGGATATTAAAAGTTCAGTAGCACGATCGACCCTGGAACCGAAGCCGAAGACACCGCTCACCGACACAAAGGAAAGGGTATTCCCCGCGATCCGCCAGTCAAAGCGGCATTCCCTTATCTCGGACTTTGGTTTTTCAGTATAATAATGATCGGTCATCTTAATGTCACCTTCAATAGCACAGCTTCATGGCTGCCTTACAGGATAGGAATAAGCCGTCCTGAAGGAACTGGGTGTTATTCCTGAGTAGCGCTTAAACACATAGGAAAAATAGGCCATGTTATCAAAGCCGCATATTACGGATATGTCTGAAATGGATTTGCTGGTGGTGGCCAAAAGCTCCCTTGCCCGGCTTATCTTTCTTGATATAACAAATTCGTTGGGAGTAATTCCCATGGCTTTGGAAAACACCCTGTGGAAATAGTTCGGGCTCATGCCTGCCACCGCAGCCAGATCCTTCAGCATGATCCTTTTTGATATATTCTGCTCAACATAATCCATAACATTCTTTATCATTACCCGGTAGGCTGACCCATCCTTCTTACAGCCCTCAGGCCGCAGGGCCTCCCTTGAAAGTCCACACAAAAGCTGCAGGCAATAACTCTTAAGCAGCATCGCTGAATCCGGTCCGGGATTGATATGCTCCTTAAGGATCGCGTCAAAAAGGATTGAATACTGCTCGAAGGATGAAGCCCTGATCACCGGGGGGACACGGTCCAAAGACGGGCAGGAATAGTTTTGCTGATATTCCTGGGGCTTGTGGAAATCATATGTGTCCGAATTCTTTCCGGTGTTGTCCATGAGATCCAGGATAACCGCATAGCAGGTATATGGCAGAATACCTTTTGTGGTCTGGCCTGGCCTTCTGAAAATAATATCGCCTTTGGAGACAGGATAGTATACCCTGTCAATATACATCCCGCCATCGCTGTAAGTGATAAGCTCGGTTTCATAATCATAAACCGTTCTTTCCCCAAGCTCATGGCGCTTTTTGCATTTTTCCCCGTCAGAATAGTAATAGGCTTTCAGCACACGGGGAGTAATCCGGCTGAATTCAATGGACACAAAATCCATGGCTGCCCACCAAATCGTGTTAAGATTTTGATAACCATGCAAAGATTTCGATTTTACAGATGTTACCATGATTAAGTATACTAGAAGAAACAATCATATACAAGGTGGAGATCGCATGTCACGTTCCCATTTTCCCTCAGACTTTGTATGGGGAGTCGCGGCGGCATCGTACCAGATAGAGGGCGCCGCTTATGAAGGCTTGAAAGGGCCGAGCGTCTGGGATGAGTTCTGCAGGAAGGAAGGCGTTATCGCCAACAATGATACCGGGGAGGTAGCTTGTGATCATTTCCACAGGTACCAGGAAGATATTGCCATAATGTCTCGGCTGGGATACCCAGCCTACCGGTTTTCCATCAACTGGCCGCGGGTGCTGCCAAGCGGCACCGGACATGTCTATGCCGGCGGGCTGGATTTCTATGACAGGCTGGTGGATGCCCTGCTCAGCAAAAATATAACCCCCTATGTGACCCTTTTCCACTGGGAACTCCCGCAGGCACTCCAGGACAAGGGGGGCTTTCTAAACCCCGACAGCCCCAAGTGGTTTGCCGAATTCACCCGCGTTATAGTGGACAAGCTGTCCGACAGGGTTAAGAACTGGATTACCCTCAATGAACCCCAATGCTTCACCCTGCTGGGCCACCACAGCGGAACCCATGCGCCGGGTCTGAAGATGCCGTTGAAAGACCTGCTGGTCGTGGCTCACAACATCTTCCTTGCCCATGGGCAATCGGCGAAAGTCATACGCGGGGAAGCGAAAACAAAACCCCATATCGGGCTTGCCATGGTGGGTACTGTCAGCCTGCCCCATACCCGAAATCCGGCGGATATTGAAGCGGCGAGGCAGGCAACCTTTGGTTTCAGCGGCAGGGACAACAGCCTGTGGAGCGCCGGTTTCTGGTTTGACCCCATGCTCCTTGGCCGGTACCCGGACGATTATTACAGCACATACGGGAACCTGGTCCCTGAATTCGGCCCGGATGACTTTAAGGTTATGGCCCAGCCCATGGATTTCATTGGCCTGAATATCTATCAGGCGCCATATGTGAGGATGGGACCGGATGGAAAGCCGGAAATGATCCCGTTTAAAACAGGCGCGCCCCGGGCCTGTAACGGGTGGCCTGTCACCCCCCAAAGCCTTTACTGGGGTCCGCGCTTCTATTATGAACGCTATAAGCTTCCCATTTATATAACTGAGAATGGTCTTGCCAACCAGGACTGGGTTTCCCTGGACGGCAGGGTGCACGACCCGCAGCGAATTGATTACCTGCGCCGTTATCTCCTGGAACTGGACCGGGCCATAGCCGACAGAACAGAAGTGAAGGGCTATTTCCAATGGTCCATCCTGGACAATTTCGAATGGGCTGAGGGCTATGACAAACGCTTCGGGCTGGTGTATGTGGATTTTGAAACATTGGAGCGGACCATTAAGGATTCGGCATTGTGGTACTCAAATGTCATAAAAACCAACGGGGACGCGCTGTACGAAGGAATATAGATTCATTCCCCCTTCATGTCCAACGCTTCATGAGATCGGCCATCCACCTGGCCACATCCACCGAGTAGACTGCTTTCAGGTTCTCACGGGTCAGCACCCGGGGAACCTCCCCTTGGGCATATACCTTTCCCCCGTGCATGAGAAGGGCCCTTGTACCGTAACAAAAGGCGGTGTTAAGGTCGTGGACCACGGCCATAACCGCCTTACCCGGCGTTTTCGACCATTTCTTAATGATATCGAACATGGTTATCTGGTACTTTATATCCAGATGGTTTGCGGGTTCGTCCAGAATCAGGAGGCTCGGATCCTGGGCAAACAGCTGGGCCAGGTAAACCCTTTGCAGTTCTCCGCCCGAAAGTGTCAGCACCGACTGATCGGCCATATGGTCCATGCCGGTAATGGCAAGAGCCTCCTCTATTTTTGCCCTGTCCTCACGGCCGAGGGTACCGAAAAGGCCCCGCATATGGGCATACCTTCCCAGGCTGACCACTTCATAAACGGTATGGGGAAACAGCGGCTGATGCTCCTGGGCCAGCACGCCCACCAGTGAGGCCAGGTTTTTAGGCCTTATGGACAGGATATCACGCCCGCTGAGCATGACCCTGCCCTTATAGCCATAAACGCGCATGATGGCCTTTATCAGTGTACTTTTGCCAGCGCCGTTGGGGCCTGTCAGCATAAAAAAGTCATTCTCATACACATGGAAGGTGACCCCATCCACTATGGACTTATTATTTATACGCACGCTCAGGTTTTGTACATCAAGCATGACGCCTCCCGGACCAATCCTTTCCAAAGCTTGCGGATAACACCCGCCATTCTAAAATCTCTTGTTCAGCCGGTTATATTTATAGAATATGACAATGAATATAACAGCCCCGGTAAAAGAAGTAACGATGCCCACCGGAAACTCTTCCGGGCTGAGCAGCGTCCTTGACATAAGATCGGTCAGTACCATGAACATCCCGCCCGTTATCAGGGACACGGGCAGCAGCTTCCTGTGATCCGGCCCCGTAACCATCCGGGTGATATGGGGTATCACGAGGCCTACAAAGCCTATGTTGCCGCTGACCGAAACCGAAACCCCGATAAGGACCGATGTCATCACCAGCAGGGCAATTTTGACCGCCTTGGTGTCAACCCCTATGTAACGCGCCTGTTTTTCCCCGAGGGAAAAGGCATTCAGCTCCTTGGAAAAAGCGATTATCCCGAGGCTTCCGGCCAGGAAGACAGGCGCCATAAGGATCACATGGTTCCATCCCTTTCCTGAAAAAGACCCCATGGACCAGAACACAACCTGTTTCAGGCTGTCGCCCGACAGCACAACCAAAAGGCTGGTGATGCTCCCTGCCAGCATGGAGAAGATGACGCCGGTTAGAATTATGGTATTGGTGGAAAGGCTGCGGTCAATCCTGTAGGCCAGTGTGAGGATTAATACCAGGGACAGGAACGAAAAAGCGACGCTGCTCAAGGCTAGCCCAAGTTCAGGCGAAAAGCTGAGGCGTATCCCCAGGACTATGGATAATACGGCACCCAGCGCGCCGCCGGAAGATACGCCGAGGGTTGACCCGTCGGCCAACGGGTTTTTTAAAAGGCTTTGCATCACAGCCCCTGCCAGGGACAACGCTCCGCCGGTCATGGCAGCCAGAAGCACACGGGGCATCCGCACCATGGCTATGATAGTTTCGGTACCGCTTTGTATCCCGGTCATGTCGCCTTTCCCGAAAAGGTGCCTGATCAGGATGTTCCAGGTATCGGAAAGCGATATGGGAACGCTTCCGAGGGAAACAGCGACAAACAGTACCATCGCAAACAGTATGATGCCAAGGATAAAAACCCACATGTTCCATATGCCTTTTGTCAGCCTGCCCCCGGCGTCTGGCATCCGGTCCCCCTCCTTAATCACTCATCCATCAGCCCCAGGAGTTCCCTGGCGGCTTCCGCCAGCCTGGGCCCGGGCCTTGACAGCATATCCCCGTCCAGCATATAGACATGGCCATGCTTTACCGCGCTGATTCCGGCCCAGTTGGGCCGCCCGGCGATATCACCCACAGGGTCATCTATTCCGGTCAATGGGCTTGCCGTGGTAACGATGATATCCGGGTTCCTTTGGATGACCTGTTCTTCGGACACAGCACACCAGCCCTCAGTATCCTCAAAAATATTCCTTGCGCCTATAAGATCCAAAAGCTCCTGCACAAATGTTCCACGGCCACAGGACCACAGGCCGTACTGGAGGGGTGAAACCTCCACATACACGGACTTCGGGGATTTCCCGCGGGCCTCTTCTTTTACCGTCGCTAAGCTCTCCCGCATTTTCTCCACCAGTTCCCCGGCTTCCTTGCCCTTTCCTGCAGCTTCTCCGATAATCCTGATAATTTCATAGGTTTCATCGAGGCTGTTGGCCTCTGTCACAACTACCTTTATCCCGGCATCCTCCAGCTGCTTTACCTGGTCTTCCATGGCATCCATCTTGCTGAAAAAGATAACATCGGGATCCAGGGAGACCAGGGTTTCTATATTCAGTTGCTCTCCCGTGGGAAGCTTCTGTTTGTTCCCGGTATCTTCGGGATAGTTACAGTAATTGCTGACAGCAATAATCCTGTCTTCCGCGCCCAGGGCGTAGAGTATTTCGGTATTGGCAGGGCTCAGGGAAACAATAGTCTTTGGCGTAGAATCAAACACAACCTCGGTTCCCCTGCTGTCAATAACGCGGACCCCTTCTCCCGAGTGACCGGCTCCGCAGCCGGCCATGGCTGCAAACAGCATGAGGATCATCAGCATGGACAGAAATTTTCTCACAAAAAAACACCTCCAAAGATCTGATATCTTTCAACAGGTGTTTCTTCAAGGTAATCCTGTTAAGTTAAAAACCCGCTTCTTCGAAGCGGGCAGGATCGTGCGCACAATCCATCAACAGGCCTTATGGCCTGCTCTTTACCCAGAAGAAACCAAACACGGCGGCAGGTCTACCGACTTTGCCTCATCCTCCAACGGCACCTTCCCAGATCATAGATCCAGTGGCACACGCCGTTTTTGTCAGCTTCACGGTTGCTGGGACAGTGCGGGATTCTCACCCGCTTCCCTCATGCGCAAAAGCGCAGGCATTTTCCATGCACCGCCATGCACTATTTGATTTTTACTATATTATAAGCTTTTTACCAGTCATCTGCAAGATACCTGATGAAAAACACCCGCCGGCGCTTCCCGACGGGTGTTTCTCTTATTCTACACGGCTCTTTACCGGAGAAAACAATGGTTAGCGGTTCCGCTTACATCATACCGCCCATTCCCCCGCCCATGGCCGGAGCCGGTTCGGTTTTCTCAGGCTTGTCAGCAACTACGCTCTCGGTGGTAAGAACCATGGCAGCAATGGATGCGGCGTTCTGGAGGGCTGAGCGCGTTACCTTGGTAGGATCCACAATACCGGCATCAATCATATCGACATATTCTTCGCGCAGGGCGTCAAACCCTGTGCCAGGCTCACCGCTGCGCACCTTTTCAAGGATAACCGAACCCTCTAAGCCCGCGTTTATGACTATCTGCCTGATGGGTTCCTCAAGGGCTTTCATAACGATCAGGGCACCTGTCCTTTCATCACCCGAAAGGGTGTCCAGCAGCGCCTGCACCTTAGGCTGGGCGTTGATGTAGGCCGTGCCGCCACCGGCCACAATGCCTTCCTCCACGGCAGCTCTTGTCGCGGCCAAAGCATCCTCTATACGCAGCTTCTTTTCCTTCATCTCGGTTTCGGTGGCCGCGCCCACCTGGATAACCGCAACGCCGCCAGAAAGCTTGGCAAGCCTTTCCTGGAGCTTCTCCCTGTCGAAGTCTGAGGTGGTTTCCTCGATCTGGGCCTTGATTGAAGCAATCCTGTCCCTGATCTTGTTCTCGTCTCCCTTTCCGCCTACGATAATGGTGTTCTCCTTCTGGACGACAATCTTTTCGGCGCGGCCCAGCATGGACAGTGTCGCTTCCTTGAGGTCAAGTCCCACCTCTTCTGAGATAACCTGGCCGCCGGTCAGGATGGCTATATCCTCCAGCATGGCCTTCCTTCTGTCGCCGAAGCCGGGAGCTTTAACGGCAACACTTGTGAAAATACCGCGCAGCTTGTTGACAATCAGTGTGGACAGGGCTTCGCCTTCCACATCCTCGGCAATGACCACCATCTTCTTGCCCTGCTGGACAACTTGCTCCAGGATGGGCAGAAGTTCCTGTACATTGGAAAGCTTCTTGTCGGTAATGAGAATGTAGGGCTCTTCCAACACGGCTTCCATTTTCTCGGTATCGGTTACCATGTAGGCTGAAACATATCCGCGGTCAAACTGCATCCCTTCCACGATTTCCAGGTTGGTACTCATGGTCTTGGATTCTTCCACGGTGATAACGCCATCGTTGGAGACCTTCTCCATGGCTTCCGCTATAAGTTCCCCTATATCGTCATCATTGGCGGAAATGGAAGCTACGCGGGCAATATCATTCTTGCCCTTGACCTTCTGGGATATTTTCTGTATCCCCTCGACAGCTGCGTCCACTGCCTTCTGGATACCTTTCTTGAGGATCATGGGATTGGCTCCGGCCGCAACATTCTTCAAACCTTCACGGATGATCGCCTGGGCCAGGAGCGTGGCTGTGGTCGTTCCATCACCGGCCACATCATTGGTTTTGGTGGCTACTTCCTTGACCAGCTGGGCTCCCATGTTTTCAAAAGGATCTTCCAGCTCGATTTCTTTCGCTATGGTAACCCCGTCATTGGTAATGAGCGGGGACCCAAATTTCTTGTCCAACACAACATTTCTTCCCTTGGGGCCCAGGGTGATCTTCACTATATTTGCAAGCTTGTTGACTCCGCTTTCCAGCGCTTTCCTTGCTTCTTCCCCAAATAAGATGTCTTTTGCCATGATTTACGCCTCCTTCTTATTCCACTATCGCAAGGATGTCGCCCTGCTTGACAATGGTATATTCTTCGCCATCGATCTTGACTTCGGTTCCGGCATACTTGCTGATGAGAACCCTATCCCCTTCCTTGACTTCCATCTTTACCTCATCAGTGCCGGGCCCGACGGCCATAACCTTGGCCACCTGGGGTTTCTCCTTCGCGGAACCGGGCAGAACGATGCCGCTTTTTGTGGTTTCTTCAGCCTCCAGCATTTTGATGACTACTCTGTCTGCCAGTGGTTTAATGTTCATATATTCACCCTCCTTGTATTTTTCCCGATTCAAGCGAACGGGCTGATTCCTTGTTAGCACTCAACCCAAATGAGTGCTAATACAATATTAAACAATTTTATACTCTTAATCAAACGGCCATATTTTTAGAATCACATTGAATACCAGCAAATATTCCCGCAAAAATAAATATATCTCGCTATTACTCGTGTTTCCTGATAAATCCTTCAGATTAAACAAATCTGGCCGGCTCATTCAGGACGGTTCATCTCATAGATAATCTGCAGTCCTTCCAGAGATAAAAACGGATTTATCTCATCAATGGTTTTGGATTCCGACGCGATAAGACTGGCCATACCCCCTGTTGCCACAACCTTTATCCCCGGTTCGTCCATTTGCTGCTTTATAAGATTGACTATATGGTCCACCTGTCCCACGTAGCCGTGCACAATCCCCGACTGCATGCTGGTTACAGTGGTTCTTCCGATAACACTCTTAGGCTTTGTGATATCTATCCTGGGAAGCTTGGAAGCTTTCTCAAAAAGGGCTTCGGCAGAGATAATAATACCCGGGCAGATCACACCGCCAAGATAGTCCCGCCTGGAATTGACAGCGCAAAAGGTGGTGGCTGTACCGAAATCGACTATTATGACGGGACCGCCGTAGAGTTTAAGGGCCGCGGCAGCGTTCGCTATTTTGTCCGGACCGACCTCCCGAGGGTTTTCATATTTGATATTTATTCCTGTCTTAATGCCAGGCTCCACCAGGATTGCCCTTTTATCCAGGTATTTTCTTATGGCGTTGGACATGGCATGCATAACTGGCGGCGCCACTGTGCACATAATCACATCCGAAATCATACCGGGGCTTATGCCGGCATGACCCAACAGCGACAGCAAAATCATCCCGATTTCGTCGGAAGTCCGTTCCTTGCTGGTGGATATGCGCCAGTTTCCCACCAGCGTCCTTTCCCGGTAAACCCCTATGGCTGTAATGGTATTTCCCACATCAATGGCAAGAAGCATTAAGAACCAAACCTTTCCATGCCAAAACCCACGTAACGGGCTGCTTAAAGCCCCAGCTTGATGCTCTTTATCTGCCTTATTTCAAACTGGATATCCTTCTCTACCTGCTCAATATCGGCCCGGATGTCGTCCACCGTTTCCTCCCGCTTTGCCCTGATGGGACGGTTCAGATGATCATAGTGGGACCTGCCGCCTTTCCTGGGAAACTTGCCCTGACGGTGCTCGGTTCCCTCCCTGCCGATGTTTCCCGCCGAATGCCTGTCGCTGCCTTTCTGCGGCTCCTTCCCCCTTGCCGCATGCCCGTTGGTATTGCCGCGTTTTCTGCCCCCGACCCGGGTGACCGAAGTCCTTTTTTCCTGCCCGTTGTTCCTGTTGTGCGGATACTTCCTGTTATCAGCCTTGCGGCTGTTCCGGTCATTGTTTTCGTTCCGATTGTTCTGGTACTCCATAACTACCTCCCGTTCAATATTCCTGGCCTGGGCAGATGCATGGCCAGTATCCATTATCATATAACAAACCTTTGCGGGGTAAAAGCCCCTGTTTTTTTACCCGATTAATCATAGCTAAGGCTGATCTCTCCTGAAAAGATTTCCCGTATGCTGCCATCCTCCAGCCGTATCCTCAGCCTTCCATCCTCCCCGATATCCAAAGCCAACGCCCGTATTCTTTCGGTTCCCTGGACCAGTTCCACCATCCTCTTCAAGGTTACTGATCGCTGCCGCCATTCCATGAGCATGGAGTCAGGACCGTTCTCCAGGTATTCTTCATAGACTTGCTCAAACTGGTTTAGTATCTCTGCCGCCAGCCAGGTCCTGTCCAGTGATCCGCCCTTCTTAAGATGCTGTATGAGCGATGTGGCCTTATCTTTAAGGTCCGGCGAGAAATCCTCCGGAGCAAAATGGGTATTTAAGCCTATTCCGGCTATCACCCATGAAACTCTTTCAGCTTCAGCGGAGAGCTCTGTCAGGATGCCGCAGACCTTCCCGCCTCCTAACAGTATATCGTTCGGCCATTTTATACCAGGCTTTTTGTCAAGCAGCGGCTCAATGGCCCGGCATACAGCAACAGCGGCGGCAAGGGTTATGGCCTGGACCCTGGCAGGATGCAGCTGGGGCCTTAACAGTACCGACATCCATATCCCTTTTCCAGCAACCGAGTTCCACTCTCTTCCCAGCCGGCCGCGGCCACGGGTCTGCCCGTTGGCTATGACCACGGTCCCATGGGCGGCCCCGGCATTGGCCAGACCTTTTAAAACATTATTCGTGGATTCCACCGATTCGTAAAAGCGCATATCCCGCCCAAAAAACTCTGTTTTAAGCAGGCTCTGTATCCCCGGCTTTCCATAACAGGCTTTATGAGACAGCAGTCGATAACCCTTCCTCGTGGAAGCCTCTATCTGATAGCCTTCCCTCTTTAGAGCCGCAATCTTCTTCCATACGGCTGTTCTTGAGATGTTGAGCTCCCTGCTTAAAAAAGCGCCCGAAACGAAACCGTCCCTGGCTGCGAGAAGGGAAAGTATGTTACCGCTGCTGACAGGGTCGCCGCGTTTGATTTCCTTCTTGTTGATAATGATTCCTCCATCATCAAGGGGTTTTGGTGACAATATACGCGTCGGTTTCGGGGTCCAGGAATACCGCGATTCCCAGGTCACGGTTTTCGATACAGCGCATGTTTCCCTTTGACTCAAGGTAGCGGCAATAGGCATAAACCAGGGTATTGCCCGAATCCCGACGCTGCTGCTCGATTTCATCCATGAGATTGTTCAGATACAGTGACTCCGAGCTTTCATACAAGACCGGGGTATCCTGCGTTTTCCCTGTTATCTCAATCTGCTCAGGCAGGACCGACATAAAAACAAGGCATTCAGGATTTCTGAAAACCCCGAACCGGTAATCGGAGAGCGGTACCAATGTCCTCATATAACGCTCCATCAACCATGGTTCAGTAAGGCCCATCCGATAGAGGTCCGCATCCCCCACCCTGCATTCTGTTGGATCCAAATCAAGCCTTATGCAGCGGTGTGATTTGTCCCTGGACTTGTCAGGATCGTCCCAGGGATTGATGAGTGTTAGCATAACCTTCCGCAGCCCCTGGGGTTCGCCGAAATCCATCTCACGGTCATACCATTGGGAAAGCTTGATGCCGCAATCCACGATGTCACGTATACTGTCCGCTGGCACATAACGGTATAAAACAGACATATCCAAAACCCTCGCAAAGCTTTTTCGGTTTGATCCCTTCTCCCATGAGTGCCTGACAAAGACCGTCAAATCTTTATTATAGATTATATTATTTTTTTCGGTGATAATCAAACATGGGCACTTTCCGGCGGGATTTCCAGGCAGCCGTTTCCCTGCTTTCCTGCCCTTTTCTTCCAGCGCATAAAACGGGGCCTGGCAGCATGTACCGCCTTCCAATGGGCAAAGGCATGCCATGGCAGATTATAGAAGTCAAACCATGCGGGGCCCGGTTTCGGATTTATGGGAAACGTGCATAAATCCTTGACTTTATTGAAAGCGCGTTATAAAATGATGACGAAATTTTGTGCAGGAGGTAATTCCTTATGAACAAGGCTGAACTCATAAGCGCTGTAGCACAGCAATCGGGTCTCACAAAGAAGGATAGCGAAGCCGCTATCGACGCTCTCATCTCTGTTGTTGAGGACGCTCTGTCCAAGCAAGAAAAGGTTGTTCTTGTCGGATTCGGTACCTTTGAGGTAAAAGAGAGAGCCGCAAGAAAGGGCCGCAATCCCCAGACCAAGGAAGAAATCATGATCCCTGCTTCCAAAGCCCCTGTTTTCAAGGCAGGCAAGGCTCTTAAGGACAAGGTTAACCGATAATTATGGTCCATACTGTCAGAAAGCAGTAAAAAAGAGGCCCTTAAGCATAAGGCCTCTTTTCTGCGTTCTTGCGTCATTTTTTCTCTTTTCTCACAAACAGGGTACCGATATCCTCCCCTTTGAGGATATCCAGAATCACGACGGGGTCCCTGCCATTTGCGATAACCATGTTGACACCGGCTTCTGTGACAATCTTTGCGGCGCCCAGTTTGGTGATCATCCCCCCGGTCCCCCTGCCGGTCCCTTTTCCCTCGGCATAGCCCAGCACTGTGTCGTCAATATCCTCAACAACCGAAATAAGTTTGCATTCCTCGTTCTTTCCCGGGTTTTTATCGAAAAGGCCGTCCACATCGGACAGGATAATCAATAGATCCGCTGATACCAGCTTGGCCACTACAGCCGAAAGGGTATCATTATCGCCAAACATGTTCAGGCGCTGTATCTCGTCTACTGATACAGTGTCGTTCTCATTGACTATGGGAAGAACGCCGAATTCCATAAGGCTGTTGAAGGTATTCATTACATTGGACCTTTTAACGTCGTGGTCCAGGTCGGTCCTGGTAAGCAAAACCTGGGCAACGATATGATTATAGGCAGCAAAGAGGCGGCTGTAAATGTTCATCAGCTCGCACTGGCCGATTGCGGCAAGGGCTTGCTTCATGCCCATTACATCAGGCCTTTTCCTCAGGTTAAACTTGCCCATTCCCACGCCAATGGCTCCCGAAGACACAAGGATAACTTCCTTGTTGTCATTCATCAGCTCGGCAATGACCAGTGCCAGCCGATCCATGCGAATTAGGTTCATCTTCCCGTTTTCATGGGTCAGCGTGGATGTACCGACCTTGATTACAATCCTTTTGGCAGACTTGAGCATCTCTCTGCCTTGATGCATAACCAACACCCCGTATCAAATAAACACATTTCAAAATACATTTCGGCTAATCTAAGCATTGTGATTATAACACTGCCGGCTCCCGGCCGGTCAATCCGGACGGCTCTTTCTGGGAAATAAAACCCGCCGGACCGCCCGGAAGCGTCAGCATAAATAGACAAGGACAGCCGAAATTTCCGGTTCTATCAACAGGTTTCCACAGGATTCCCCACGCCCGAAAGCCATTGCCCCGGGCTGGATTTTAGAGTTAACCTGTCATTCTTTACACCACTTGGTGAATAATATATGATAGGTACAGGTTCATAAGATTATTGGGCCAGACTAATTCCTAACCCCCCGGTGGTTTGGCCTTTTTTTTGCGCATTTATTGTTTACAGCTTTACCAGCTCAATATCACCCAGCGCCCCCACAAATTCGCCTATGATCACCAGCGCCCCGATAACACCCGGCTTGCAGGTTATGAAGTTAAGGGCTTCCTCCACGTCTTCCGGCGTCTTAACCCTGTTTCCCAGCGCGGTGGCACATGCGTCGGCCAATGACGTGTCTTTGGATACCACCAGCGCAGCATCCGCCTTGCCGAAACTCAGGGAATGGCCCACCGTTCCTGAGGAGGTGCAGATCCCGCATGGGGACATCTCCTTCCTGACCAGGATCCCCAGCCTGCCGCTTAATGGGGAATTTCCGGCAAATATCCCTATCCTCCTGTCGCTCCTGCTGTGCAGGAATATGTCACCGCCGTTTTCAACTATTACTTCGCCGGATAACTCAACGAGTTTCCGCCCCACAAACCTGGCTACGGCACCCGCTACCGCCGCCATTGGACCGACGCCGGCTATCCTTGCCGCTTCGCACATTTCCATCACGATGGCCGGCGCGCCTGCAAGAGGATCGACAGGTTCCAGGCTGTGCAAGAATTCCGGGTGCCTTCTGATATACTCCTCAAGAATGCCCCTGCACTCCTTTACAGCCCCGATAGCCTCTTTGTGGAGGTCGGTCCAGGCACCTATGTACAGATCGGTTTGCCCAACCGCGGCACGAAAAAATACGAGGTTTTCTGCTTTGTAGTCATCCCTGTAAAAACGCCTGGCATACATGACGACTAATCCTGAAGGCTCATGACGTTCAGCGGACAGGCCTTTGTGCACAATCCGCACACCAGGCATTTTTCCTTGTCGAACTCAAGGCTCCAGGTTTCATGCGACATGGTCAGGGCATGGGAGGGACAGACCGCCGTGCACGCCCCGCAGTGGACGCACAGTTCCTCATGCCAGATCAGCTGTTTATTGAACAGCTTGTATCCGATGCCCTGCTCCTCGATGTATCTCAGGGCGTCATCCACATTCCTCTCATCCCCGGCCAGGTCCGCCACCAGGGTTCCAGTCTTGTTTAGGCTGATATCGGCATGCAGAATATTGACCTGAAGGTCAAACTCCTTAATCAGCGTGCTGACAAGGGGTACCGTAATCTTATCCACGGGATAATAAATACTGATTTTGATGGTCTTCATATATTACCTCCGCCTATTCTCCCCTGATTTCAAGGCTGTTGAGCCGTTCCTTCCTGTAAGGAAGCTTCTCAACCGGTTCGCTCAGCAGGAACTGGCCGTTTGCTATCCAATCCTTCAGAGTACTGGCTATATCACGGGCGATCTTAAGGCTGGACAGGGGTGCCGTGGGAACCCGCCTGCCCTTTATATCAACCCAGCCGCTGCGCAAGGTCTCATAGCTCAGGCGTATTCCCAAATCCTCACGACCGCTTTTGTCCACCAGGGTAGTCACGATATCCCTGTTTCTAACCGCGGTTTTTATCAGCATATCTTCATCCAGCATGGGGATGGGTATTCCAATTCCCACAAACAGGGTTACTCCATACCTGTCAAAGATGGCTGCCCGGATGTACCTGCTGCTCATTTTCTTGGCATCCCCGATCACTGCCAGGGTTCCTGCGGAACTGACAGGAGTCCCGTTTTCAAGGCGTGCCTGTCCGGGATCGTGCTGGGTACCTTCCCAAGCCACAAAGCCCTGGGTACCGCCAAGGAATATCCGGGTACCGATGCCTATGGTCCGGTATTCAGGATCATTCATAAGCGGGCTCAGTTCGCCCGAGGTGGAGTAGGTCACGTTGCCGAATCCGGGAAGCAGCGTCCCCATATATGTATACATGATCTTGTCAGAAGAATTGGTCGCGGCCGGATAGTTCTGATAGCAGTTTCTCGGGTTATAAAGATAAGCCTGGTTCACATTATGTTTGTTGATGGTGGTCCTGATATCGCGCCTGGGGTAACAGTCGGTCCCGTAGCTTTCGGCATAGAGGCGGATATCCTTTCCATCTATAAAATCCTGTATCACATGGGCGCCCCCATACTGCATGCCCTGGCGCTCCGACATCTCGGTGGCCCCCACATATGCATCAACAGCCGCAAGGCCCGAGAAGGCAGGAACATCGTTGAGCCATGTCCTGGTCATCTTTATGCCCGGCTTTGGGTGGCCAAAATTTATGAACATGCCGCTGGAGCACATGGGGCCGAAGGTGCCCGTGGTAACCACGTCCACTTCCTGGGCAGCCTTTTTGACGCCCTTCTCCTCCACGAGGTCGATGATCTCTTCAGCCGTGACAACCACAGCTTTCCGGTTTTTGATGCGTTCATTGATTTCTGCTATCGTCTTCATTGCTAACCCCACCATACATTTCTCAGGATTGTTCTATAACAAGAATTAAACCACATTATAAACCTTTGCGCCCTATAATTCAATCGGCTAATTGTATATATCTCACACCCGGAGAGACCTTTATGTCTTTGTATCTGTCTGACGGAAAACCTCAAAAATTCTCATACCCCATATAAAAAACCGGAAGCGTGCTTCCTGCTGCGTAGGATCAGTTGAACGCTTTCCAGAAATCACCCCTGGTATCGATCAGATCCATGATCTCGGAAAAGGGGATATAAAATTTTGGCAGCCCGTACGCGTGCGGAGCGATCTCATACTCGGCAAAATAGATGGTGATCCCGTCGTCCTCCAGGCAGAAAAACTGTATCTGGTCCGGTCTTACACTGTCTTCATAATATGGTCCGGGGTTCTCCCGCATGGCTTCGGTAACTTTTTCGCTCAGGCGTGTCCTGGCTTCTTCCGGTGATTTGAAAAGATCGTCCAGGGTATACGCCGCTCCATTCCGTATGTTGACATAAATATTGCTCCAATAATATGCGGGATGGGCAGCCCCAAGCCAATATTCATCAATTTCCAGCTGTAAATGCAATAAATCCTTTTTGATCAGCGCCGAGCCGCTGACATTGATAACCGGGAAATAATAGGGATCACCGGGGTCAGGTTCAAAGTAGTCCACATACCCCCTTGCCTCCCCTGCAATCATCCGGTTCATCCGCTCCTGTGTCCCGGCATCCTTCATTTCCTCAAGAACCGGGTAAGCGACGGTTGACCAGTCATTATAATACTCGGTAACTGTCCGGGCTCTTACGTCTCCCTCCAGCAAGGCCAGCCCCTCATCCTTTACGAGGATATTGCCCGCCCGGTCGGCAACCGTCGGATGGCCGTTTATGGTTCCCCTGAGCAGGGATCCGTCGGCCAGCATGAGCCCGCGGCCTTCGAATTCGGGTAGACCGGCTGCCCGGTTCAGGTCGGCGTCAAGGTAGAAGATCCTGCTGCCGTCAGTGACACATACGTAGTTTTCATCAAGGCTGTCCGCCCCCAGCATGATCCATTCTGAATGCCATTTCAGGTCCCTGCTGAAGATTGCCTTTTTGCAGTAATCCGCATACATGGGCGAGAGATATGCGCCCTCCTCAAGCCTTTCACCTACGATGAATGAACCGTTGCGCATCCTTCGGATAAAAAGGTATTCAGGCTCAAGCACATAATTGCCCTGGGTATCGATGATGCCATAAGTAGTGTGATAATCGTGATAAATTCCCACTATGGCCAAGCCGTCCCTGAATGGTCTGGCATAGTTAAACCGCGGCTCGATAACAGTATTGCCGTCCTTGTCCGTGTAGCCGAAAAGGCCGTTGTCCTCAATCATCCGGAGGCCTGAGGAAAGGTTGTCGGTCAGGTCATTCCCCTGTTTGTCGATAAGTATGGAGGTATCTCCATATTCCATTGAAACAGTTGCCACACCGTCCTGGAAATCTTCGAGGACCGCATGGGGCAATACCAGGACCATATTGCCATTCCTGTCCATATATCCGCGTGTATTCTCCCCATAGACCGGTGACAGCCCGTCGCTGAAGCCAAAGATATAGTCGGACCGCTCAAACAGCAATACGCCTTTTTCGTCATAGGCACGATTGACCCCGTCATAGTTGTAGGCTATGAACACGCCATCGCTGCAGGTGATGGCATCGGCTTCGGGACTGACCACAAACCTTCCGGTCCTGTCAATAAGCCCAAGCTTGCCGTTGCCATCTCCCGCAACAGCCAGGCCGCACGCAAAGAATGGTTGGGCGCTGCCGTACTGCGGCCGGATAACAACATTTCCGGCCTTATCCATGTATCCGTAGACCAGTATATGATCCCGGCTCTCCGCAAAGGGCGTCAGTTCGCCGACAGGCTCCGGACTATTGCCGGGCGCCGGCGGTTCCGCGGAAGGTTCCGGGCTTTTTGTGACCGGCGCAGGTGATCCGGCATCGGGAGTTTCGCTCTCTTTTGCAGCTTCCGTGTACCTCCCGCAGCCCGTTACTGCCATGGCCATTGCCAGCAGTAAGGCCAAAAGAACAAGTGATCTGCGAAACATGGCGCATTCCCCCCAAAACAAAGCCGGCCTGCCGTTGTTCACAGTTGTCGTATATGGCAAGCCGGTTGTATCTCCGTGCTCTTTATGATGATTCTACCAGATGGTGAAAATATTTGGAATCCTGTATTACATTATTTTTCATAATGCATCGTTCCGGGTTATTGGCCCAACAGAACTCTCTTCAGGAACTGCCCGGTATATGACCCTTCCACTTCGGCAACTTCCTCAGGCCTTCCGCAGGCAACCACCTCGCCTCCCCGGTCACCGCCCTCGGGGCCCAGATCTATGATATGGTCAGCGGTTTTGATAACATCCAGGTTATGCTCAATGACCACCACCGTGTTGCCCGTGTCCACCA
>ERZ773359.181-NODE-181-length-84304-cov-12.687569_pt1 | contig 84304 bp, 70 predicted proteins | sample MGYA00374955_ERZ773359 | MGnify/ENA primary metagenome ERZ773359 (study PRJEB29098, sample SAMN04486028) | biogas fermenter metagenome | study: EMG produced TPA metagenomics assembly of the Biogas fermentation microbial communities from Germany - Plant 4 DNA1... | reverse complement strand
TCTCCCATTTCCTTCAGCCGAGCGGCATCGTTCTCGTGAATTAGCCCCCGCTTATCAGGCGGTACATTCAACAAGAATGTGGCATTTCCACCAACCGAGTTGAAGTAGATGTTCAGCAGTTCGCCAAGGGATTTCACCTTGTCATCTTCACTTTCGTGATAAAACCAGCCTGGACGAATTGAGGTGTTTACCTCTGCTGGGTACCACACTAAGTCCTTCACACCGCGAATTGCCTCTCGGCTGCCTAGGTCCAGGTCCTGCGATCGGATCTCCTTCCCAAACTGCCCATCATCGACCTTCTGCGACTTTTCTTGGACTCGCTCTGCGTCTTGAAGGGCTGCAGGAACAACGCTCCATTCTTCGGGCCGAGTCTGACCCGCTTCATTGCCGCACCAGCGCACATCAGGGCCACAAACTGAAATAACGGCATTGGGCTGCAGGCGGCGGACTAAATCATAATAAGCATCCCAATCGTAGACCTGCCGCTTTCCGTTGGGGCCTTCACCGCAAGCTCCATCAAGCCAGACAGCGAAGATCTCACCGTAGTTCGTGAGCAGTTCTTCCAGTTGATTTAGATAGAACTCGTTGTACCGGTCCGAATCGCCGTAAGAAGGCTCATGGCGATCCCAGGGCGACAGATAGATGCCAAACTTCAGGCCATACTTCCGGCAGGCATCCGACACTTCCTTAACAAGGTCTCCTCTGCCATCCCGCCATGGGCTGCTCTTCACACTGTAGTCTGTATATTTGCTTGGCCAGAGACAAAAGCCATCATGATGCTTGCAGGTAAGGATCAAGCCTCTCATACCTGCAGACTTAAACGCTCTTACCCATTGCTCGGCGTCGAGCTCGGTCGGGTTGAAGAGGCTTGGGCTTTCATTGCCCAAACCCCATTCCCGATCTGTAAAGGTGTTTATCCCGAAATGGATAAACCCATAGAACTCTAGCTGCTGCCACTGCAGCTGTCTTTCTGTTGGTCTGATTTCTGCAACGGCCTTAATGTCTATCATAGCTTCTCCCTCAAGAACCCGAACGCATTATTTCAGGCGGAATACCCGAGCGACAGGGTTCCCTTCCTCACCACTGATCTTGATGTGAATGCCAGCATCACTCTGTGTGAATTCGATATTCTCTTCGCCGGCAACCCGTTCTACACGAGCTACTCTTTCAGTATATGGAATAACAATCTCGCCCTCACCGACTGGTGCGTTTTCTGGCAGGAGTTGAATTGCATAAACTGTATCGCCTTTCTTCGTAAAGCCCCACTTGTCAACGAAGTAAGGCGCTGCTGGCCTTGTACCATAGATCGCCTCGCCATAGGTCTTGAGCCAACCGCCCAGTTCCTCCATGCAGCGGATAGCGCCCTTGGGGAACCTGCCATCGGGCTGTGGGCCGACGTTGAGCGCCAAGTTGCCACCTTTGGCTACTACTTCTACCAAGATAGCCACCAGCTGACGAAGGGACTTGTAGTCATCTTCGTAGCCAAAGGAGAACGAAGTCCCCATTGTGATGCAGCTTTCCCACGGAATCAGGAGAGGGCGATCGGGGATAGTCTGCTCTGGAGTGACGTAGTTCTCATAGGGCCCCCCAACAGTACGATCTACCGCTAACAGCCATGGTTGGTGCTGACGCGCCTTTTCCACCACTTCGCCCAAACGGATATCCTGTCCAGCCTGCGGGCATACCCAACCTGCGTCGAGCCACAGGATGTCAATTCGCCCGTATTGGGTCATGAGCTCCATGATCTGCTTGTGAGTGAAGTCAACGAACTTCTCCCACAGCCAGGGGTACTCTGCCGGTTTATAGGACGGCCCTCGCCAAGTGGGGTTCGATCTTTCGTGGCCAGGTGCCCAGTAATATGGAGTATGCCAGTCTGCTTTTGAGAAATAGGCTGCAATCGCAAGCCCCTTATCCCGGAAAGAATCGAATACGTGACGTGTGATGTCCGCATACTTGTGCATATGGAAGGGGCAGTCAGCCCCGGTAACCTTATAATCGGTCTGCTTAGTATCCCACATGCAGAACCCATCATGGTGCTTTGTGGTGAAAATAAGGTACTTAAAGCCAGAGTCAGCGGCCAACTCTGCCCACTTTTCAGGTTCAAAGCGCAGGGGGTTAAAGGTCTTGTTGAGATTGAAGTACTGCCGCTTGAACTCCTGCGGGTCTTTTTCCCAATCATAGCCTACCCGGGACCATTCGGCGTCCGCATCGCTCAATGCCCACGACTCTACCAGGCCCAACTGAGAATAGGGGCCCCAGTGGATCATAAGACCCAGCTTTTGATCCTGGAACCACTCGAGCTGTTCTTGTAGGATTGGTTCCTCTGGCCGAACATAGCGTTCTTCTTGACTGTAATTGTGTACTCCTTGTTCTACAACATTGTTATCAGCCATCAATTACAACCCCCTCTGTAATCTCAATTCGAGCACGCAGGTCTAAAGCATTGGCGTGAGGCCCAACCATAATATCGAACTCGCCGGGCTCGACCACCCATTGGTACTCTCTGTTAAACAGCTTGAAATCATCAGCATTAAGCTCAAAGGTAATTGTCTGAGTCTCACCAGGATTAATAGTGACTCTCTTAAACCGCTTCAGTTCTTTGTGTGGGCGTACAACAGAGCTCCACAGATCACGGATATAAAGCTGAACTACTTCGTCTCCTGTCCGTTCTCCAATATTCGTCACATCTACGCTGACTCTGACCGGATAGTTGCTTTCAATCGTAGTTGGAGAGACCTGCAGATTGCTGTAACGGAATTCGGTATAACTCAGCCCGTAACCGAAGGGGAATAGCGGTTCCCAATCCATCTCGACATAAGTGATGCGGCCGCCAGGCTGACGGTTGTAGTAAATCGGAAGTTGGCCCACAGCTTTCGGGAACGAAACTGGCAGGCGCCCGCCCGGATTGATATCTCCAAAGATAGCCTCAGCGATAGCTAAGCCACCCTGTTCACCGCCATACCATGCTTCAATGATTGCAGGAACATGTTCTGCTTCCCAGGTCAGGGTCATGGCGCGGCCGTTTTGGAGCACCAGGACAACAGGTGTGCCGGTTTCGTATACAGCCTGCAGGAGTTCGAGCTGTCTGCCGGGCAGTCCGAGTTCAACCCGATCCACGCCTTCGCCACAGGTTTCGTTCGAGTCACCGAGGCAGACAACAGCCACATCGGACTGACGAGCTGCTTCGACGGCTTCGGCAATCTCATCGATAGGCTGGCTCCAGCCAAGCAGTACTCGTGCACCGCCGCCATCTTTACAGTATTCAACCTTCAGGTCATATTCTCTACCAGCTTCAAAGGTGAACTCCACTTTGGCGCCGCCCCGCTCAACATCGCCCCATCCATCGATAATCAGTTCGCCATCGATCCAGACTCGCATGCTGTCGTAGGTGGCGATGCCCAAGAATCCAGTCAGATTCTCTGTGGGGACAAGTTTACCTGTCCAGCGCACAGTGTAATGTGTGTTGCCAAGCTGGTGGAAGGGCTTAGTGGCAATCCAGTTAAAATCAATTTGGCGGTCAACGCGTTCAAGAGGCTCGCCTTCGAAGTTCGGGTTGTCGAAATACTGACCGAAAAGCCCTGGTTCACCATGGGAAGTCTTAAGCCAATGGTTTGGAATTGCCTTCAGCTCAACTCCCGAAATTTCAACACCAACAACGTGACGTACCACAGTGCTATCCGATACAAGGCGCTTGATGCCTTCTAGCACGGTGACTGGCTCGAAGCCGTACGGGCTCGAAGAATATCCACCTAAGCGTGGGGTATCAGCACTTGGCCCGATGACTGCAATCGAAGAGATGTTCTTATCTAAAGGCAGCAGTCCTCCGTCGTTCTTCAGCAGCACTAGACCTTGGCGGGCAGCTTCTAAGGCAATCTCTTGATGCTCAGGGCAGCGCACTACGGTTTTCCACTTGTTCTCGTCTTCTACATAGGGACGCTCAAACAAGCCAAGCATGAACTTCACCCGCAGAATGCGGCTAACAGCCTGATCGATGGTCTCCATCTTCATCTCGCCACTCTGCACCATTTTGATCAGTGCATTCTGGAAGAAGTCGTGGGGGTAATCATAATACTGCATATCGAGGCCCGCCTCGATAGACTGCTTAATGGCCTCCTCACGGCTGGGGCAGACGCGATGCCAATGATAGAGATTACCCAATGCTCCTAAATCAGCGCGTACGAAACCTTTCATGCCCCACTTGTGCCGCAGCACTTCGGTGAGCAGCTCATAGTCACCAGAGGTCGGAATACCGTCAATTGAGTTGTAGGAGCACATTACGTTTAAGGCGCCGCCTTCCTTAATGGCTGCCTCGAAGATTGGTAGGTGGTTGGTGTACAGGTCACGTTTGCCGATTAGGGCAGGAGCACAGTTCAACCCACCTGTGGGTATGCCGTATCCAGCAAAGTGTTTCGGCTCTGCCACGATGCTGGTTTCAGATGTGAGATCGTCACCCTGCATACCCTTAACCATCGCGACAGCCATACGGCTAGAAAGGTAGGTATCTTCACCATAGGTCTCCTCCATCCGCCCCCAGCGAGGGTCACGGGCCAGGTCAATTACAGGGCCAAAAATCTCATGAACGTTAAAGGAGCGAGTTTCGGCAGCTAATGCTTGTCCTACCTTCTCCACAATCTCCGGGTTCCAAGTCGAAGCCATGGTAATGCTCTGTGGGAAAATGGTACTGCCCGGGCGCGCATAGCCATGAAGCCCCTCTTCACTAAACAAGATGGGGATCCCTAACCGAGTACGTTCCATGACATACTTCTGCAGTTGATTGTTAATCTTAGGAGTTGCATAGAGGTCGTGGATCGAACCAAGGCCCAGATCGCCAATGGTTTCTTCGACAACATCCCAATCTATTTCATCTTCATCTGTAACTAGATGAGGGTTTTTCAAAGGTTGTTTGAGGAAGTTCCTTCCTATGTACATGTCCATCTGCCGAACTTTCTCTTCAAGAGTCATCCGGCTGAGAAGGTCAGCTACTCTTTCTTCAATAGACAAGTTTGGATCCTTGTAGCGCGGTGTAGTATCCACCTAATCCATTCCTCCTGAAATTATGTTTAAGCCTAAACTGGCCCCTCGATGAGGAGGGGCCAGTTTATATTGTGTGAAGACTCTACTCTATATTATTTTGTGAAGCCCAAGAGGTCGTCGACATAGGATTGACCTACTTGCACTACAGAGTTCATAGCCTCTGCAGGAGTGCGTTCGCCAGCCATTGCGGAAGAGTAGGCGTTCCATACTTCTTCAGCAGTGAGTGGGTAGTTCAGGATTTCGCCTTCAGAGCCATAGATAGGCAGGAACTCGGTGAAGATCCGAGCAGACTGAATATCTGGGCAGTAGGTGTTGACCAGTTCTGCATAGCGGTCTTCAGCATAGGTTTCCCAGTTTGCAGGAGCAAACAGGAAGTCAAGCAGAGCTGCCATTTCTTTTGGCTGAGCAGAGTTCATAGGCAGACCAAGGCCGCCGATGAAGCCTGTGTACATGGAGTGGTTCTTAGCAGATGGACCCTTCGGGAATGGCAGGAGACCCCAGTTGACGTCTGCGGTCAGAAGACCATCGAGCTGCCAGGTTGCTTGGAATGCAAAGAGGGTCCGGCCTTCTGCGAATCCACCAGAAGTGGTGTTAACCTTGTCGATGTAGTTGAGTTGACGGCCAAACTCGATAGCCTGGAGAACACCTTCGTCGTTCCAGTTGTAAATCAGTCTGCCTTCTTCATTAGGCACGAAGAAGTTTACACCGTTGGATGCTACGAGGTAAGCCCAGGTGTAGAGATATTCCATACCGTATTGATCTGGCTCGCCGTCGCCATCAAGGTCCTTGGTAGCAGCGATAGCCATTTCACGGAAGTTATCCCAGTTCCATTCGCCGTTGAAGTACAGCTCGTATGGATCAGCTAGGCCTTCAGCTTCAATGATGTCTTTGTTAAATACGAACCAGGTGGTTGCACCGTTTGGCAGGATTTCGAAGCTGCCAAGTACGTAGACTTTGTCGCCAATGGAGAAAGCGTCTACGGCAGGGTTAGCATACTTACGAGGCATTGCGTAGTATTCATCACCCAGAACGTCGTTCAGAGGCAGCAGAGCGTCAGAAGCAAGCAGTGGATAGAATGTGTCACCATTGTCAATGGCCCACACGTCGTATTCGGAGTCACCACTGATGAGGCGGGTAACCATGGTTTCAACTGCCTGATCTGCTGGAACGGTGAGAACTTCAATCTTAACGTTGAACATTTCCTCGGCTTGAGCTACAAGACCGCTCTTGCGCTGGTCCTCAAGCTTATCCACGCCACCGACGAAGGTGACAGTCTTGCCACCAAAATCAATGTTTTGTGCACTTGCAACCGAGGTAAACATCAAGCCAACTACGAGTAAAAGCGCTAATACTTGGAACCTTTTCACCCGAATAGCCTCCCTTTATTTATTGCTTAGACACAAACCGACAAGTTTCCCCTACGACAACAGACAACTCATCTCTATAGAATTCTTTCCTGCCTCACCCCCGGTGACGTACCAGTTTCGGCTCTAAGGTATGGTAATTACGCCGAACAACTTTCCAATGCATTTGTTTCGACAAGAAACATTGATTTCCTTCAATAACCGTAACCAAATTTGCACAAGCGTGTTTTCCAATGCATGCGAATTACACCGCGCCAAATATTTCTTGTAAGTCTTAGCCAACCAGACCAGTACGCTCAATACTCTCCACGAAGTAGCGCTGCAGTAAAGCATACATGGCCAAGAGAGGCGCAATCATGAGCATGCTGCCAGCATTGGTGATCAGCGAGAAGTACTGCGGGTCAGTTTTTCCGAAGTACTGCGCCAATCTTGTAGTGATGTTGCTCAGTGCTACAGGCAGGAAGTTGCTGTCTAGATACAGCGTGGTTAAGAACGAGTCATTCCACTGCCAGACAAAGCCGAACAAGAAGACAACAACCATTGATGGGACTGCACTAGGCAGCATGATCTGAACGAAGGTCCTCAAAGGCCCAGCTCCATCCACGTAGGCCGCTTCTTCAAGGCTTGAGGGCATTCCAGCAAAGAACTGCCGCATCACAAGAATAAATAACCCGTTCCGCAGACCAGTTCCAGTCAGGGCCGTCAAAATGAACGGCCATGGACTGTTCAAGAGATTGAAGCCTTGACCCGGAATTAGGCCGTACATGTTAAAGAACCGCCAGTTGAGGTACAAGGGAACCATCATCATCTGGGGCGGCACTATCAGAGTGAAAATTGCCGCTGCCATAACGAGATTTCTCCCCTTGAAACGGAACCGTGCCAGACCGTACCCTACTACCGTGCTTGATACAAGCTGGAGCGTTGCGACTACCACCGAAAGAACCAGCGAGTTGGTGAAAGTCTTACCGAAATTCATGACTTCCATCGCGAACCGATAGTTGTCTAGCGTCGGCCGCTTCGGGATATACTTTACCGTTTGGTCGATTAGGTCACGCCGAGACATGAACGACGAGGAGAGCTTGCTCAAAACAGGATACAAGATGATGTAAGCAATTCCTAGGATTAGGACCGTGCGAAAAACGCTGAACAGAAAGTTGCCTAGTTTATGCTTAAGAGCAAGGCGCCGTTCCCGTGCAATAATTGCCATATGCTACTTGCCCCCCTCCATTAATCTTGATAAACCACGTAGCGGGAAATTATACCTACTACTATGGCTAGAATTACTGCCACAGCAGCAAAGTACATTACTCCCATTGCTGTTCCAATTCCGAAACCGGCTCCCCCAAAGGCTGTGCTTCGAATGTAGTTGACCAGATCGTTGGTGGGTGCCAAGAAAGAGTCAATGATAGAGTAAACCACATTTGCCAAAATGGTGGGGCTCAAGACCGGAATCGTAATCAACCAGAACGTCTGCCATCCAGAGGCTCCTTCGACCCGAGCAGCTTCGTACAGCGATGGGGAGATGGACTGCAGGCCTGCCAGGAAAATGAGAATTTGAATTCCAGAGGCCCGGATGATCTCCGGAATACGGTCCACCACATTGACAACGTACATCAAGAGCTCTCTTGGGATCTTCATCTGCATGAGAAACTCTGTCAGAGCTGGCCCAGATAAGAAACTAGTAGCTACATTAGCTGTTTCCCTCATCATGTTGGCCATGTAGTCACTAGCTTCGAGCCCAGCAATTACTCCCGAACTGAGAATCACAGGCAGAAAGAAGATGGAGCGGGCCAGGAGCCGGCCCTTGAACTTCTGGTTTAGCAGCAGTGCTGCAAAGAAGCTGAAAAAGACGATGGCTGGTACGTCCAACAGCATGTTCAGCAGTGTCTGCGTAAAGGTGGGCAGGAAGTTTGTGTCGACAAAGAGCGCATGCTTGTAGTTTTCCCAGTTGTTGTAGATAAGTTCATACCCGCCTGTCACGATCCGGAGATGATTCAGGCTGAAAACAACCGACTGGACAAACGGAGCGAGAAAGAACAGGATGAACCCAATGATGAAAGGCAGTGTAAACAGATAGCCAGTCAAGCTTCTCTGCTGAGTTAGGGTTAGTCGCTTCCTCTTCAATCCTGTGCCCTCCTTTCATACACTGCGTATCCGTGACCCGGTACATATCGTCCTGCGGCAAATATGCCGGTGTCATTGTAGTTTACGATCACTTCCACACCATTTGCGTAACTGGTGCGGTAAACGCCATCCAACAGCTTTGTGTGATTTACAATCGCCTGGCCGCGTACCTTCTCCAATACAGGCTTGGCTTCTTCGAATAAGGCTAAGGCCTCATCTACGGTATCGGAGTAGGTTGTAGCCAAGAGATAGTCGAAGTTGCTGCCCTTAACGGCTGAAGAGTCTGCATAGCTCCAACGGAAGTAAGGGATTTCCCCGGTTTCCAAGGTCTTTAGGAGCTTCTCCCTGGTGACTCCACCTTGATTGAAAGGTTGACCAGAGAAATCAACGAGGCCATGCAGTACCATTTGGTAGAACGGTACCGACTCATCGATAATGAGCATCAGACTGCCTTCGGTTGGTGCTTCCACAATCTGTTTGGCATACGGGAAGGACGAGTCGTTACCTCCTGCAATTAACAGATCAACATCTTCGGAGACGAAGCGTTCGAACTGCTCCTTGATGTATACGAGAGCACGCTGGCGAGTTACTGCCCGGTCAGCCCGATCTTGGAAATCAGAGTAAACCACCCTTCCCATGTTTCGCAGCGAAACGTTTGCTCCTGGATAGTCCGCAAGATCCTTTAAGAATCCATCCACCACCCAGCTCAAGTACCGCGGTGAAAGGATGTAATCGTACTCAGTACTGATCTGCTGGAAGGTGGCCTGGTTAAACTTGAACAGCTTAGCAGCAGAACGGTTGAGGAACCGGGCTGCGTGTTTTCCAGCTCTAAAACTATCAAACATTGTATCCCGCATGACGGTCATGAAGTTCACATCGAGGTAAACTTCAACATCGTCGAGATTGAACAGATTGAGCAGCTCATTCTTTTTACCTAGAGCTGATTCTAGACTGATCTTGTTGGGGAAATAGTGTTCGATCCCACCTCGAGACCATCCCAGGTACCGCAGCCTGAGGCTGTCAACACCTTGCGATTTGAGATCTTGTGCAATCTCAACGGCCTGAGAGTATGTCGTCATGGGCCGAATTACTTCCCGCGGCGCACCCATCACAGGCTCCTTGTCGTGGAATCCGCCGATCAGCTCAACCATGAGAGGGACTGGGCTGTTTGGATCGATCTCTTTAAGCCCGAGCCGCTCTACTAAATACTCACGGTACTTATTGGCCATACCTGCGTAATCAGCCTGATCACCCAGCAAGAATTGGTAACGGATAGTGATATTGCCCTTGTATGGTTCTACGGCGTATGCATCCACCATCCGGTCGTCTTGGCTGGTCTCAACGCCATACAAGACAATTGTGGTGCGAGGTGTCAGATTAAAGCGCGCATAGGCCTTGTTAAATGAGTCGGTCTTGCCAGCCAGTTCTGCCGAGATGTTGGCCAGCGCCTGACCATCCTCAATGATTGCGAACCAAGCACGATCTCCATCCTTAAGGCCAAAGACTGGCATCCGGACAAGCGGCCCCGGAGAAATGTTCTCCTGCTGCGGCGCAGTCGAACGGTCAGGGCCATAAACCGCGCCGAAGTACGATGGCAGATTGATCTTCTTCTGGTTGTTGAGATACATCAGCCCGCCGCTGCGGTCCGGTACAAAGATGTAGCCTTCAGCACTACGGTCAGCTGCTCCAAAGAGAGGCAGCACATCAATGGAAGTGGGCAGATAGGTAGCCAGTTCGCCATCTTGGGTTTCCACATTAACTGGATACTCCATTTCGCTGGTTAAGACATTTACCACCAGATCAGGCCCATCCAGTTTGATCTCCACAGGTACTTTGAAGATCTGTGGGTTGGGTTTGGGTGGATCGATGCTGGTCTGCGAATGATCTGCTGTCACGTCTGCTGGAGTATAACCGAGGTCCGAGAAAATCCGGGCCAACTCAGGCTTGTAGTAGGCAGGGTAAGTGCCATCCAGCAGTACGTACATGGGTTCGCCACTCTTAAGGAATGCCATATCTGCAGCCGTGATCAAAGCACGGCGATCGTAGTCCGACCGGCGATTCACAATTGTATCGGCAAGGAGCTCAACGTAATTCTTCAAGCGTTCTACGGGTGTGTTGTTAGTCCCGATATACCGGTCGAGGATTTTACCTGCAAGAACCACTATCTCGTAATTACCCATGACAACGGGCAGGTCCATTCCGTACACAAACACCTGTGCATAGGGATCGTAGTCGCGCTCCTCAGCTACGATCAGGGTGTATGCTTCTTCAACGATCTGGCGATCAAACTTGTCTTGAACTTTCTCCAGCAGGGCCTCAAACTTATCCTTCTTGATAAAAACTGGATAGTACGCATCCTCACCCCACTGTTTACCGAGGATGAAGTCAAATCGTACTCCTTGATCGATATAAGTGATGGTGAACTCTTCGTTGACCACACTATCGACATAAGAGTTCAGCGACCGCGCTTCCCGCGATGGAGTGTAGTAGTTGAGGGTCAGCATACCCCGCATTGCATCTCGGGCTGCCCCCCGCTTTACAGTCTCCTGACGTACTTCAGGCAGACCGCCGAACCAGATTTCCTCCGACTGCTTGTCTTGTACAGCAAACTCAGCCGTTGCCTCATTGAGGTAGAGGCGCAGGTATTCATTTTCCTGCACAACGCTGTAACCCTGGAGGTTAGCTGCCAAGACTGAAGACTGAAGACATATGAATAGTAGCAAGCAGATCAGGCTGATTAAGCTTCGCCTTTTCATCGTACGTGCTAACCCCCTTATATCCTAAATGTTACTTCGGTCCAAATCGTATCGACGAAACCAAGAAGTTGGGCTAAGACGTTCACAAACAGCAGTGCCAAGAAGATTACTACGCCGATGCCAACGACAGTTAACCCGCTTGTAAAGATGTTCTTTCCAAAACGGTAGTCATGAATGACACTCATGCCGACGAGCAGCAAGAATACTGCCCAAATCACTGCGAACACCTGGAACACGTAATAGAACGCACCCTCGTCGAGTGTGATTACCCGGCTGACCAGGATTAGTGGTGCATGAATGAGTATGATTGGCACAAGTGCGTATGCTGTTGTGATATAGATTTCTCTAAACGAACCCTTTCCGTCCATAATGCTGGTGAGGGCAAGGTTTACTCCGCACCACAAGAAGAACGGTACTAGCACGCTGGCGATTTCCATGTAGATGTTCATTTCACGGGGATCCGCCATGTTGAAGGGGAAGCCGGTGTACTGCCGCGCCAGAATAAACGTGAGCATAACCAGCGCCAGAATGGTTGTGGCAGACCACAAGTCACCACGTTTTTCATGTTTCAGATCCCAGAAACCATCACCAGGACGGACAATGACGTGCAGCGCATATTTGAGTTTCTGCAGGTATGCGACGAACTTGTTCTCGCTGACTGTGTAAGCCAAACCTACATAACCCATGCGAGCACGGCGGCGGCGCCGTACCAGTCCGATCACGTAAAGGGCGATCGCTGCTGCTACAATACCGGTCATGATATACGAGAAATTGGCATTGATCCATTCACGACGGTACAGAGCCAAAGCCTGCGCATATCCTTCACGATCACTACCCAGCTTGTAATAATCCATGGCCCCGCGATACTCACCTTGGCGCAGAAGCGCACGGCCGATACCGCTGTAAGCCAGGTCTAGGTTGGGATTCTGCTTGAGGACCTCACGCCACACGTCGGCTGAGCCATCGTAATCACCTTGTTGATACAGCTCAATCGCTCTAAAAATAGAGAGAGCATAATCGGTTGGCTCCAGCATCGTGATCATGTTTAGACGGCGATCCAAGACAAGCAGTTTGTCGTCCAAGTACTCCAACGCTGCCGGCGTGCGGAAGGCATTCCGCTCAAAGACAGGAGCCCCAAAAGCAAAGAGCATGTTGCCGTTGTCATCATAAGTGAAGACACGGCCTCTAGTCAGATCTACAACCGAGTAGATACCGTTTTTCCAGACAACAATATCCTGAAGGCTGGAGCGGCCTGTGATGGTAGCGCCCCGAATCTCACCGGCGAGAATATAATCGACATCGCCCATCGGATCGAAGAATCCATTGCGGCGCAGCACATCTTCACCCGCTGGGTTAAGTCGGCGGATGATCGCAGAGCGCTCGGTGCCTCCTCCGGCTACAGTTGTGTAGATAAAACCTTTTTCGTCAATATCAGCGTTACTGTATTCAGTAGGAATAAATAAGACAGACCTTTCCTTCTGCGCGTCAGTCATAATCTGGCGCCAGAAGTATTCCCACAAACTAGGCCTTACAGGCGGTGCACCAATGTATCCACTGAAAACACCCTGTTCGTCAAACTCCATCAAACCCTCAAGGACACCTTCAGCAATTACATATACCCGTCCGACCCGATCTGCGACCACTTTTTTCGGGCGAAAACGGAAGTTCGCCGGAATGAGTTCCTGGTCTGTAGGATTCTCGATGGTCCGGATCAGCTGATCGCTGCTGTCCAACACTACTACCCGATTCTTCCCGTAGTCCGCCACGTAGAGTGTGCCATCGTCGGCAACGAATAGGCCCTGTGGTGAAGCAAAACGATCTTCTACACCGTTGTTATCAAAGGTAGAAATGGTGCGAACCAACCGCAGGTATTTGTCAAGAACAACAATGCGATTATTGCCAGTGTCTGCCACGTAGACCAGGTTATCCTGGAGGACGAACAAGTCCTGCGGTTCTTTCAGGGCACCGATTCCTAGATCCTCACCGAACACCTCGAGCACATTCCGGTATACCGCTGGGCCAGGGGCGGCTTCCCTATCTTCGGTGTAGGTATAGCTGTCCTGAGCAAAAGCCACAGGCTGTGCCAGGACAATCAGTACCAGTACAGCAGTCCATAGGATTTTCAACCGAATCTGTTTCACAATAAACCCCCCATCACCATCGATTACTTGATACCGGAAGCACCCATTGTTTCGATGACTTTGCTTTGGTTAATGACGAATACTGTAATTGGAAGTATCATCATGATCACACCCACTGCTGCGGCTACACCCGCACGGGCGATACCTCCGGAAACAATCTGACTCAGGGCGTAAGGGAGCGTCTTCAACTGCTCACTATAAATGAACTGTCCGCCCGTTTCGCCCCACAATGCCTGGAACGAAAGAATAATCAAGGTCAGCCAACCCGGCCGAACGTTAGGCATAACGATCTTCCAGAAAATTGTCCATTCGCTGGCACCCTCGATACGTGCCGATTCGAGCAGCGCATCGGGGATCATGGCTTCGATGAACTGTTTCATCAAAAACAACCCCAAGCTCATGGCCCAAGCAGGTAAGATAATTGCCCAATGAGTGTCAACTAGACCGAGAACTGAAGTAATTAGGTAGTTCGGAATAGCCGTAACCTGCTTTGCGAACATCAGCGACAAAACGACTACTGAAAACATCCACTTGCTGCCGGGAAAGTCATGTTTGGCGAGGGCATAAGCTGCTAGCGATGCCAAAACAACGTGGCCAACTGTACCTCCCAATGTGATAACAAGTGTGTTCACCAGGTAGCGGGAAAATGGAACCCACGAACTGGACATCAGAACCAAGAGGTCATAGAAGTTTGCCATGGTTGGGTTCCGCACGAAGAACTGCGGCGGCCAGAGAAACAGCTCGTTTAGGGGTTTGAACGCGTTAGAAATAGCATATACCAGAGGCAGAGCCGAAAACGCTGCCGCAGCCGCGATGAAGAGGAGAACGGCCAAGTCTCCCCCGAAGGAACGGGTTGGTTTGGTGGTCCAGAATTTTTGTCTTAAACGTCTGATCACGACTGTCCCTCCTCAGGTCCCGATCTTATCAAGCAGGCGCTGCACAAGCCTCTGTGATATGACCATGGTAAAGAACAAGATAACCGCAATAGCCGAAGCCATACCCATTTCAAACCGGACATTACCATAGTCGATCAAGTGTGCCACGATTGTGTGTCCTGCGTAATCCGTACTGGGGAAACCGACCAGTGGGATGATCTGCTCCGCAGCAGCAAAGGAACTAGTAATGGCCATAATGGCACCGAACATCAGATAGCCCCTCATTTGAGGCAGCGTGATGAAGAACAGTTCCTGCCAGCGGTTTCTGATTCCGTCCACGGCGGCTGCTTCATACAAGCTCGAGTCGATACCCTGAAGGCCTGCAATGAAAGCTAAGAAACTGGTTCCCAAACTCATCCACAATACTACGATGATCACAACGGACATCATCCACTTTGGGTCTGTCAGGAACTGTATAGGCTCCTTAACGATACCCAGGTAAAGGAGACGGGAGTTAATGAAACCATAAGAGTCTCCACTAAACATGATGGTCCAGATCAAGTACAAGCTTCCGGAGATAGACGGAGCATATAGAAGCAGAGTCAAGAAAGCCCTAATTCTTGGCTTCAACTCATTGATCAACCAAGCAAACACGAAGCTGGCCAGGTAGCTCAAAGGCCCCGTTACCACTGCAAACACAAAGGTATTCTTGACCGCTATCAGGAAAACATCGTCTGCGAGCAGGAGCCGCAGGTAGTTTTCCCAGCCCACCCACCGGGGAGGCTGCAGCATGTTGTAGTGGGTGAAACTCAAGTAAATCGCCACCGCAACAGGCAAAACGGTAAACATGAAAAACAGAATTCCGTACGGTGCAACGAAGAAGTATGAAACTTTGTTTTGCTTGATGCGCTTCCATAATTGACCAAGCTTGCTCTCAGGCCGATAAACGGCCTGAGTGCTCACTTGTCTTTCAGGCATAGACGCCATTATATCCCCCCTCACTGCTCAACCCAGTAGAGCTTGCGGTATTCTTCAGGTAGATCGTCGAATTCAGTGGGTAAGCTGAACTCTTCCCGCTTGCGTTGGATTTCCTCGTTGATCAACCGATTATAGTCGACCAGAATATCCCGTGCGGGTTTGTTGTTGTAAACAACCTGTCTGAAAGCGTTGTCTAGGTAGCGTCCGATCATATAGCCACCTGGTACTTCAGGAACACCGCGCACCCATTGCCACTGGGCCATCAGCTTCTGATACTCTTCTACCGACCATGGTAGGCCAGCCAGTGCCTCTACATTAGCAGTTGCATAGCGACCAGCAACGCCAAGCGTACTTTCAATCTGGCGTCCAAACTCAATCTGAGTTTCAGTACTGGTCCACCATTTGAGGAACTCCCAGCCCTCTTCAACCTTGTCCGAGGCTGCCATGATCATGCTGCCGGTCTGGCCCACAGCTGCTGGTGCAGAACGGTCGATGGTACCATCTTCTTTGAGAGTACCAGGCACCAATGTGAAGCCCCATTTGCCCCGCAGTTCAGGTGCGAATACCTGCAGCTCGTTGTATAAGCCGTAACTTGCAATAACCAGAGGCATATCGCCCATCCGGAAACGGTTAGATGCGTTGTAATCGAGCGGCAGTTTGTACAGTTCGTACAGCTCGGTCCAGAGCGTAAAGGCTTCTACAGCTGCCTCATGATCAAGGTTGGTAGCAATACCGTCTTCAATAAACAGCTCCTGATCCTTCTGGTACATGAACATTAAGAGGTTCAGCACCCCACCACTGGACGACAGACTTCCCATGGTCGAGCTGACGTCACCGATGGAGGAACTCATGGCTTTTGCTGGCACCGAGAACGGCAAGCCGAAGTCCATATTGCGCTTCTGCAGTACAGGAATGATATCCAGCACGTCGTCCCAGGTTTGAGGGATTTCAAGCCCCAGCTCTTTCAGAATGTCAGCGCGATAGAACAGCATCAAGAACGATTGCTGGTCTGGAAGAGCATATACGCTGTCTCGGAACATGAACGGTACGATTGCGCTGTGCATAAACCGCTCTTTCACTTCGTCAAAGCCAGGCATTGTACTCAGGTCAACTACCCCACCACGGAATGCAAAGTTCATGGGTTGGGCAGTACTTACACCCATTGCCACGTCAGGGCCTCTTCCTGCCAGCGTTGCCGGCAGGAGTACTCCCATGCTGACCAGTTCTAGGTTTACCGGAATTCCGGTCTTTGGTGTAAAGTCATTTTCAATCAGCCGTTTCAATATCTGCGCTTGGTCACGGCCCCAGCCGATCCAAACGGTTAGTGGTTCGGCGTCACCTTCGTAAACGTCGCCCACCTTTGTGTAGTCGTGAGTATAAGAGGATGCAAGTGCTCTTACTTCATGACCCATCCGCTGACCGAAAGAAGCTGATGCATTGGGCATTTCCTGTTCAGGTGAAGCGACCACCAAGTAGTCAACAACCAAAGGCTGTTTGCGCACGTCTAAAAGCCAAGTCCCCAACGAACCGAGATTGTCTCGAAACTCCGACAGACGCCGTGGAATCGAGTCGGGATCTTGGACCAACGTGCGGAGCTGACGCGAAAGGTCTCTGAGTACAACAGTGGCTCCGCCCTTCTGACCCGTATATGCTTCTAGAGCGTCGGCAACCTCTTCTACAATGTCGGCCTGAACGAGCATGTTGTCCAAGAGCCCAGGAATGCGCTTAGGTAATTCGTAAGTCCGCATTGGGTCCGGCGTCGGCGATGTAATCATCACAATCTGACGGTAAATCGAGTTAAGATCATACACGCTTTGCTCGACAGTCCGGATCACATCGACCATGTCGCCCAAAACGACTTCCATGGTGATGCTGTGGGAGCCTTCTTCTAGGTAGACTAGGTATGGGTCTTCATCTCCACCTAGAACGTACATGTCATAAACAGACGAGTACGGGAAACGCACCGCAGACATCTCTTCAAAGAGGACCTTGTCGTCAATGTAGATACGGCGGTTACTGAAAGAACCGCGGTAGAGATTCTGCTTAGCTTTGATGCCGATCTTGTAAAGGCCAGACTGAGGTACCTCAAAGTCCCAGCGCACCCACTGCCCACTCTGGTTCCAGCTGTCCCCGCCAATGGCGTTGAGGCGCATCAAAACTGGATCATATGGTTCCAAAGTCGGGTCACCATGGTCAAACGTAGGTGCCAAAGTAGATTCGGATCGGTAAGTAGAATCCCGTTCCTGCAGCTTAATGAAGACCCCTTGAGCTTCTTTATAACCCCGCTGCTTGTACTGTTCTACAAGCTCCGCGTAGGTTGGGGGCATCTCCACCTGGAAAAGACGTAGGTGATGGATGAGCATCGGTTCCCTGCGAGAAACCAAACGGATAGTATTTCTTCCCTCGTTGAAATAAAACAGATAGGGCTCAGCATAGCTGCCCATCGAATCAGACAAAACTGCGGTCCGCCACATCGGATACTCCTTTTGAGCAGGACGCAGTTCATTACCTTGGTTATCCATGCGGATATCTTCTGCACTACCCCAAACCCGAGAGAAAGAAAGATAGCTCGCCCCTTCAAATGGAGGCTCGCCGTTTATTTCGATTGATCTCTCAATAGCAGTGCCTCTACCCTCAACAGGGTAATAAGCGAGCTCTATGTTGTACAGGCCTGGTTCTGATACGTAAACATCCCATTCAATGTAGCCCCACTCGCCCGTGTATACAGCATAGCCGTTGTACTCCTCAGAATAGACCAACTCCACATCCATGTTGGTCGAAGAATACCGGTCTCCAAACACGTAGACCTGGCGATTTGGGCGGCCAGCACCCTGGGCAAGATAGGATTCAAGATAAGTCCCGTAATCAATCACTGCCTCAAAGCTAGCGATATCATCTGCGAAATTAACGTCATCAGCGGCATAAGCCGAAGCAACCCAGGGCAAAATCAACAGCAATAGTGTTCCAAGTAGTATTTTAGTGGTTCTGCCCATGCTGCACCTCCATTCCCGTTGAATCCAGCCTGCGGCACGACTCACGCTCGATCAAACGTACAGGGTAGTAGCATTGTGTATAACTCCTAATATAATCCCTGCCGTATTTCTCTTGATTGCTGATCTCCTCGATAAGCAAGCGCACCGCTCGATAACCAATCATTTCAGTGTGTTGAATGACTGTAGTCAGCGAAACCTCCAGATGATGCAGAATACTGGGATCATCGAAACTGATAAGTGACAGATCATCTGGAATTACCAAGTTAGTCGCTCGGCATGCCTTGATAATATCAACCGCCACATAGCCGTTTACAGCGATAAAAGCAGTATATTCTCCAGAAAGGAGGAACTGCTGGAGTTCCTCCTCACCATTACGATAATCAAAGGCAAAGAGGGTACCGTCACCGAGTCCTGTTTCTTGGAATGCCTTACGGTAGCCAAGAAAACGATCCTTCGCACTGCTGGTATTGTCACTGCGATGCTTTACGAATGCGATTTTCCGGTGGCCCAGATCGTACAGATACTTTGCACTCAGGTATCCACCTTGGATGTTGTCAGACATGACGCAGTTAGTCTCGCAGCCAGGGACCTTGCGGTCGATTAACACAAAGGGGAAGCCTTCTCTCTTCAGGGCCACCGCGCTCCGGCCGCCATCTTCTTCCTCACTAGGCATAATAATCAGGCCGCTGACGCCTTCTTCTTTGAGACGCTGCACTTCATCCCACTCGCGGACAGCGCTGTTGCCCGTTCCACGAATTGTCATGGAAAAACGGGTGTCACGCAGTGCTTTCTGCATGCCGTTCAAGAGAAGCATTTCCACCTCGGCATCTGAGAAAGGCATCACAATCCCCAATGTGTCACTCCGCTGCACATTGTTGGTGGGTTCGGTCACATAGGTACCACTACCCTGAACGCGGTGTAGGATCCCTTCGGCCACCAATTCTTGAATTGCTCTGCGTACTGTGTATCTGCTGATGTTTAGCTGTTCAGCAAGTTCGCGTTCCGAGGGAATGAGCTCCCCCGGACCGTATATACCCTGCTGAATCTTGTCTAGGATGTAATCCTTGGTTTGTCTGTACAGCATCTTACGATCAGTAAATTCCGTCTCTCTAGTCGCCAACAAGACTCACCTCTTTGCCGAACCAAACCCTCAAATGGTTGGGCTTTTTACCATACCACTACTATGGTTTTCCACAAAACCTTACAGATCCCTTTCCCGTTCCGACAATTTTAACAGGTAATTACTTGATAACTCACCTAATCTTGAACGTCTTGATCTCGTAGGGATCGATATCAAAGGTAAATGTCCGTCCTGTGAAAGGCACAGCCTCGCACTCTTCTTCCATGAGGTTGCATTCCTCGACAGAAGACAGATCTGCAGCCAGCTCGACTTCCACGGTAGAACTGCGGTTGCCGTACTCGTAGAAGCGCAGCACCAGGCTCGAATCCTTTTCACTCTTCTTCACAGTCTCCAAAATGACGCCCTCACCTTTGACCTTAATGAAGCTGTGCTCCTCAGGCAGAGAACCAGCTGAACTGTCGGCGTAAACTGCCCGCAGAGGATAGTTCAGCTCATAGGCCTCTTGTGTGGTATTGGCCTCGTACCAGTCACCACTGTGTGGCAGGAGACTGTAAGTGAACTCATGATGTCCGTGATCTGCGTTTGGATCCGGCTCAATACCAGACTTGAGCAGAGTGATACGCATGATGTTATCTTTCACGTCATGCCCGTACTTGCAGTCATTGAGAAGGCTGACGCCATAGTCACGCTGCGACAAGTCCACCCATTTCTGAGCGCAGGTCTCGAACTTAGCATAATCCCAGCTGGTATTCCAGTGTGTAGGACGTTCTACGTTACCGAACTGGATTTCGTAGGTGGCCTTTGTACTGCGTACATCCACGGGGAATGCGGCTTTGAGCAGAACTTGATGTTCGTTCCAATCGATTTCTGTCTTGAAGTCGATTCTCCGGCGATCGGCATAGACGATCATTTTCTGCTTGATGGTGGACTGAAGGAACGGCCACTCAAAGGCGATTACAACACGGCTGGGCCCGTTTTCCAGTACATTCCACTCCACTGGATGCTGCACAGAGTAAGGCTTTTCTCTATAGTAAATGTCAATGTCCCAGGCATCGTAGTACATCGGTTTATCTTCGAAGGCCTCAATCACGTTAGCTGCCATACCTTTGGGGAGAACCTCACGATCAGCTTCTTTATCGAACAGTGAAGTGATCTGCCCAGATTCGTTCAGCACAATGCGGTAGTATGGCGACTCAATGGTCCGTCCATCCAAGCGCACAGTCTTGGTAGATGTGGGCTCGGCTATCTGCTCCACTTCATCCTTATTCTGGATGCGGAAGGCTTTGTACCCAAAGCTTGGGATGTTGGGTACTTCAATTTCCACAACCTTACCAGAGCTGGTTTCGACAATGCGTGCCTCAAGCTGCTTACCTTCATCGTCGACAAACACCTTGCCCTCCAACGTATCGCTCCAAGGCAGAATAGCAGTTCCGCTGCGCTTCCAAGATAGAGAGTTGAACACAACTATTTTCTCGCCATCCATCACGACCCTGCTTGCTAGAGCGTTGAGAGCTGTCTGCAGATGTTCCCAGCTAGAGCCAAGCACTTGAGCATATTCCGCATCTGCGTCTTCATATACCTCAGCGATAGATGAACCGGGCAGGATATCATGGAACTGGTTGCGGAGCACGGTCTTCCAGTTTTCGTTGATTTCATCCTGTGGGTACTCGTGGCCCGGTACTTCATTCATGGCGAGAGCGTTAAACAGCTCCACGTCATGAAGCATGATTTCACTCAGGCGGTTGTTCCGTTTGGTGCGAGCCTGAGATGTATATGTGCCGCGATGATACTCGAGATAGAGCTCACCATCGACTATAGGCAGCTTCGGATTGTCTTTCACTTTCTCTTCGAGGCGGGCAAAGAACGGCTCAGCCTTGCCGAAGCGAATCTCAGGCAGGCCAGGGATTTCCTGCATCTTCTTGCCTGTTTCAATCATTTCCTTGGTGGGGCCGCCGCCTCCATCGCCAAAGCCGTACGCCAAGAGCAGTTCATCGTTGATATCCTTCTGCTGATAATGCTCCCAGCTGCGGACAGCACTAGCAGGGTTCAGCATACCATTGTACGTGTAGAACCGCGGCTTAGGAGAGTCAGTCGTAGTAATGAAGTGAGTCAAGACTTCAGTACCATCGATGCCCCGCCACATAAAGGTGTCATAGGCCGGCCGGTTATACTGGCTCCAGCTGATCTTGGTGGTCATGAAATACTTGTGGCCGCTCTTCTTGATAATCTGAGGCATTGCCCAAGAATATCCAAAAACGTCAGGCAGCCAGAGAACGGTAGACCGCAGACCGAATTCTTCCTCCATGAACTTCTGGCCCATCAAGAACTGGCGGACCAACGATTCGCCTGACGGAACGTTGCAGTCGGGCTCAACCCACATACCGCCGGTAACTTCCCACTTGCCTTCTTTCACACGCTGCTTTATCCGCTCGAAGATCTCGGGATAGTCCTGCTTGATGAACTCATACAGCTGGGGTTGGCTGGCCAGAAAATGATACTCAGGATACTGCTCCATCAGATGGTTCACAGTAGAGAACGTGCGGCTTCCCTTTTCCCGGGTATGTTTGATCTGCCACCACCAAGCCAAGTCAATATGAGAATGGCCTACAGCGGTAATAACCGGCTGCTTACCAGACTCATCTTTGAGCTCCCGCAGCCCTTGTTTGAGCTCCTCATTCGCCTTTGCAATTGATGCATAAAACTCAGGCGAACGCGGGCGGCGGAAGTCAGTTGTGTTAATGGCGCTGTTCAAGAGGTTCAAGAGGGAGGTGCGGACGTAGTCACTTTCTGGCAGAATCCGGATGGTATCTAGAACGGTTGCGGCACGGAAGTAGAAATCCTCCGCCGCTTCGTTAATCTTCACCAGTTCTGCCTTATAGAACCATCTAGTCTCATTCTGTAAGCCGCTGAAAGCTTTAATTGCTAGATGGAACTCACCGGCTTCCATCCATTCGGGCAGGAGCAGAATTTCTGCGTGATTTACGTCTAGCCCCTGGGCCGGCAGGCCGTTGATGTATGCCAGCGACTCTGCTCCCCTAAGGCCGCCAGTCTCACCGGCGCCAACTGCCAGATACAAAGCAACCTTAGCATCACGCCATTCCTCCGGAATGGTCACGGTCGTTCTAAACCAATGAATCTGGTCACGGCCGCCCCAGGCGCCGCCGACCTTGAAATCTTCCCACTGACTGTCATCAAACTCGGGCGTATGTGCGCCCTGAATGTTCTCGGGCCAGTGCTTAAAGCTTTCTATCTTAGCCTTGTCTTCGTAGATATACGGCCGCAGATCAACGATATATCGATCAGCTTTTTCGACTGTGAAGTACATCGACTCATTCCTTTCTGAGATGTTCTAGGACCTGCACACCAGTACCGATCTGATATCCTGTAGACGAATAAACGACTTCTCCTTGTGCATTAACCGCCAGCACAATTGGGTAGCTGCGGGGGAATTCATGTCCCAAAGCCTTCTCTACATTCTGGAGAGCGGCGTAATCTTTGTCTAAGCAGAACAGTGCGCCTTGCGGCAGGTTTGTATAAGAATTCGGGTCAAACGAATCGGTGAGCTTATCTTCGCCCAATGCCAGTACAACTGACAAAGCTTTCTTCTCGTAGTCGGTTTTTAACTCCCCAAGTTCACGAATGAGGTGCTTGGTTGGTTCCCGATCAGGTTCGATCCAGGCCAACAACATGCCATTCTCCCACGCCTGTGTGTCAACCGAAACTTCCTGATCATCGAAACCTTGGAACACAGCTTCCGTCATAGTCCCCAGCACGGCCTGTTCCTTTTCATCAGTACGGAGTACAAGCTCCACTGTTGTGGTTTCGTTTGATCTGACATGGAAGGGCTGCACCCGGACAAGTACCGAACCATCTGCAAGTCTGTTACCAGTTGTCAGCCAGTAGTAACCTGGCCTTACTTGCAGGGTATCGCTGAAGTCCTCTTCATCGAAACTGGCTTCGTCAAGATCACGGAAGCGTAGTGTATGGAATACATTACCTTCCAGCCGAGACACAGTGAAGTTGCGATAGTACTCAAGTTTACCCGCTTCGGCTGACCGTCGGCGGAACCGTACCATAGCGGCCTGAGCCTTTGCCTCTTCGCCAGGTTGCGAATCAATGGCACCACTGCCGATTTTGGCATCTACCCAGCCTTCTTCAGTAAGGTACTGCGGCTTTCTATCCATCGGATCAAGCCGAGCCGGGATACCGAAGCTGCGGGCCAGAGCCACAAAGAGAATCTCTTGGGCATGAGTGTCGGCTAAGCCAAGCTCGTAGATACCACGAGGAGTCGGGAATCCCCTGAACAGGCCTTCCGCAACCTCTGTGATGTTCTCCTTAATCCAAGCGACTAACTTGGCAGGGTTAGCTTTGAACTCAGCCTGCTGCTCAGCACTGAACTCGGAGCGGAAGAAGGCCCGGTACGGACGCATTACTTCCAGTGAAACCCGGGGGCACAGAACATAGGCGGCAAAATCATCATCAGAGAAGCGCCCTCTTTCGGGCATACTGTGCTCTAGATGATCGCTTAACACCTCGGCTGTGGTATCACCCAGGTCTTTGGCAGATACAACCTGCAGGATACGCAGTGCCCATTCTCCGTACTTCGGAGATGCATCTCTGAGGAATTGGGCAATGCGGTGGCTGTTACCCCGAGCTTTTATCAGTACATCAACGGTGCCGTCTTCGTCGAGGCCGAGCTCGCGAGCAAGTTCGCGGGCTTCTGCTTCGCTGACAAAGGTGTCTTCGTACGCTGTGCGGACTTCATCTTCGTACTTGAGACGTGCGTTGTTGGCCTCGCGCTCTTCCTCGGTGACCTGGACTTCTTTATCGGGAAGCTCAGGCGGAGGAGTCATGGTCAGTTCAAAGGCTTCTTCCGGCTGCTCTTTCGACAGACGTACTTCGACCATAGGGCCACTATCCGCAGGCACATATTTGTATCCCCAACCATCTTGATTGAAAGCGAAGATCATCAAATCGCCGTGGCCGGTTGTGATCTTTGCTTCACCCTGCGCATCGCTGATACGCTGCACAATGGTGGAAAACATTCCGAAGTTGAAGACCTGAAAGTCCACATAAGCTCCTTCTACTACATCTCCCTGTTCATCGCGAACCACTACGGTGAGGTCGCGGGTAGGAGCATAATTGCTTAAGAGGTTTAACTCTGTATGATCATCGCGTACCTGTACTTGCAGTTCAGGCCCGTCGTAAATGTTACCTGGGATGCGGGTGTGCACGAGCATCGCCCGGCGAGCAGGCCCAGAGAACCAACCCATATTGAGCCTTGGCTCTGGTTCGCAGGCACCAAGGAAGTACCATTCACCATCGGCCCAGGCCTCTACCCAGGCATGGTTACTGTCGGTGTGAGCCCAACGAGGCGTATAGCACTGCCGTGCTGGAATGCACAAGCTACGCAGAGCGGTAACAAGCAGCGCAGACTCTTCACCACAGCGGCCTTTTGCATTGCGGACCAGCGTCAGAGGCGAAGCTGTCCGAGGGTCCGAAGCTATATAAGTAGCCTTTTCATGAGTCCAATGGTTTATCTCTAAGATAGCATCTGCCATGGAAAGGCCCTTAACCCGATCGAAGAGCTCTTCCATAAAATAAGGGCGGTAGTCTTCGATTGTCTCATTGGTAATCCGGTAAGGCAGTACAAAATGGAGAAAATGACTGCCAGACACTTTTTTGCCCCAGGGCGTCATCTCACGTGCCTTCAGCGCATGGCGTACATGGCTGAGGAAAAGCTCACCAGTATAGTCGGCTAAGTCTGTTAATGGCATATAAGCATAGAGGAATTTTAGAGCTGTGATTTCCTCAAGATCAGTTAAATCAGCGAAAACATCAAACATCTGAGTGCTGCGCTTCTTGGCCAGATCTTTTTTCAGCTGAAAGTTGCGTTCGATTTCCTTTAGGCTAACATCACTCAGTCCAAATGGATTCACTTCACTTCCTCCCTCCAGATCAGCCCGTCCTCACGGATATTCCAGGTATAGGTACCATCTTCAGAAAGCACAGAGGCTTGGAACAAGCTTGTGGTTACTTCAATTTTCGGATCAATAGTCCACTCATCATCGCCCTTGAGCAGGGAAAAGTCACTGGTGAACCTGCCGTTAGCTGTATAATAGGCTCGCTGGCGGTAGTACAGCCGGCGAAGTTCCCACTTAACCAATTCATCTTTGCTCAAGGTAAACTCATACGGGCCGTCAGCAAAGACTAAAAAACCCCACATTTCAGGATAATGCATATTGATAATCCCCTGTGGTGACCAGACCCAGTTATCTTCTGAATATGGGCGGCCTGTTTCGGGGTTGATCACTTTGACATACTTGCTATTTTCCACCTTGACCTGCCACTCAACCCTTGAGAAGTTGATGCGCCAAATATCTCCCACTTTAGGTGGGCGGCCTTCTGGGGCGCATTCTCGAAGAATCTTCCAAGGCATGGCAATCTCGAGGCTCCAACCTTTGTTATCAGCATTGGGGTTGTTTAGCTCCCCATCAATATGAACTGCAGTCTTGAGCCCGCTGATATCCCAACCATTGATCGGCGGCCCGCCATCGCGGTAAGGTTTGGGGAGCAGCAGATCCCACACAGTATTGAGAGCGTTCATTTCAAATTCATAGTAGTGATGAGTGTCTCCATCAGGGTCGATGAATACTTCGAAGTCATTGTCGTAGAATATCACCGAATCACGTTCAGTAAGAGTTGCCCAGATTTGGTCTTCCTCTAAGTAAGCACCAATGTAGAGATATTCATCGTCCCAGAGCATTTTCACTCGAGTACGTTTGGCTGGTTTCGGGCGCACATCGCCTTCAATATCGACGAAGTCTTCGCTCCAGGGAGCGTGTTCCCAGAACTCTTTATCCAACCTGCCATCTAACTCGAGGGGGCCCTTCGCCCTCTGGGCGATATAGTGGCGGGGGTTGAAATCTCCCCGGGGTTCTTCAACCACTCCCCATCTCCGATATGCTGACATCTACTTACCTCCCCTTCAAAATAAAAAGGATTCACTAACTTACTCCCGAATAACTCCATGAATCTATGCTAGAAAGGGTGCTGATTTTGTCAGACACAAAACATCTTCTCATCGGGTATGTAGACGGACGGGCACTGCCGACGGTCACACCCGAAGATGCTCGAAAAATGACTCATATCAACATTGCCTTTGGCCATGTGAAGAATGATGCAGTCACCGTAGAAAACACCCAAAACTTGGATTTCCTCCCCAAACTGCGGGAATATAATCCTCAGCTAGAAATCCTCCTTTCGGTAGGAGGCTGGAGTGCGGGTGGTTTTTCAGAAGCTGCATCTACTGCTGAAGGACGCCGGAAATTCGCCCAGACCAGTGTAGAAATCCTGCGGGCCCGCAAGTTGGACGGTATCGATATTGACTGGGAATATCCCACCTATGGCCAGGCAGGAATTGGTGCTAGCCCTGAGGATAAATACACCTTTACCCTGCTTTTAGAAGAACTCCGCAATGCCCTTGATGAGCAGGGTCAGAAAGATGGCCGCCACTACTATCTCACAATCGCAGCCGGTGCCGGGCAATACTTTGTCGAAGGTACCGAAATGGATAAAGCCCAGAAATACCTAGATTGGGTGCAGCTCATGACCTATGACATGCGGGGTGGATTCCAGAATACTACTGGCCATCACTCCAACCTGTATACCCCAGTAGGAGACCTCAATCGCAGCAGTGTCGTAGATACCGTAAGGATTTTCACTGAAGCCGGGGTACCGAAGGAAAAGCTGGTTATTGGAGCTGCATTCTACTCACGGATGTGGAAAGATGTACCCAATGTAAACAACGGTATGTATCAGATGAGCCCAGCGAACGGCGGGTACGGGCCTGTCTATACAGACCTAGCAGCCAACTACATCAACAAAAACGGTTTCGTTCGCTACTGGGATGATGTCGCCAAAGCACCGTGGCTGTTTGATGGTTCAACCTTTATTACTTACGATGATCCCGAATCTATGGCGGCCAAGTGTGCTTACCTAAAGAAAGCAGGCCTTTTAGGGATCATGTTCTGGGAATACAGCTGCGACGAGACACATACCCTGCTTGATACGCTCTATAAAGCACTTCAAGCCAAATAAGCTTTCTTGGGCTTAAATGGTATGTTGCTTTTACCATACAACTTATATATCATTCTTCCCGACTATCTATTTCCCTTCTGTCGGAAGATGTTTCTCTTAAGAAATAAGGAAGTCCCAGTTGAGACTTCCTTTTTTGCTGCGCTTCTTACTCATTGTCGGTAATTACGGCGCCTTGTTCACGATACAGGTCGAGTTCACCTTCTAGCTCAAGTTTGATGACTGTAGCTGGCGCTTCGCAGAGTTCCTCCGGAAGATCGATCCACAAGATACCAGGGATGTTGAGCCAAGGAGCTCCGCCGAGTTTCTTATGCGTTAGTTCTGCACCGGACTTAAGTACACTGATCCGCTTCACCTTGTTGCGGATACCCTTCACAGGGATTTCCCCTTGTGGCTTGCCGAACTGGAACAGGTAAATGGTGCTCCTGTCTTGAGCTAAAGTGGTTGGGCCGTAGAAGTGGCCGCGCGGAAGCCCAGCCGTTGTTGGGTAGATGGCCTCTTCGTTTCCGCTGATAAACTGACCCAATTTTTCTAGGCGTTTAACCTCTTCCGGCGGAATAGTGCCGTCTTCCATTGGGCCAATATCCAAGAGCATGTTCCCGCCTAAGCCGATGGTTTCACAGAACATCCAGATAATCATCTCAGGTGATTTATAGTAAATATCCCGCGGCTGATAACCCCAGGAATTGTTCATAGTTACGCAGTACTCCCACGGGCCCTTAGGAGGAATAACCGGAATGCCCTGCTCTGGTGTGGCATAGTCACCTAAGCCCCACATGCGGGAGTTTAGGATGGTATTAGGATAATTCTCATCGAGCCAACGGCGCATCTCAGGGAACCGCCACTGCTCAGAAGAGCGCTCCCAGTCACCATCAAACCACAAGAGGTCCACCGGGCCGAAATTAGTTAGCAATTCCTCCAACTGTGCACGATGGAACTTGACAAACCGCTCCCATGCCTCTGGATCTTCGGGCCCCGATGGATGGGTAAAGCGGTTTTTCTGAAGAGTATCCTGCTTCTCGCGCTCGTCAGGCCTATAGACCGTAGCATAATCAGGATGGGACCAATCAAGGTGCGAGTAGTAAAGGCCTACCTTCAGGTCATTCTTGTGCAGAGCCTCAACATAGGGCTTGATCAAGTCCCTGCCTGCGGGTGTTTTCTTAACCACGCTGAGATCGTTTTGCTTCGTATCCCAGAGGGCGACGCCATCATGATGTTTGGTTGTGAGCACGGCATAGCGTGCGCCTGCCCGTTTAAAAAGCTCAGCCCATGCCTCGGGATCGTAGTTCTTGGCAGTAAAGCCTTCACACTGGGCCATGTAGTCTTCATAAGAAATCGAACCATGATAGAATGACCATGATTCGCCGACACCTTTGACTGCATAGATTCCCCAATGGATAAAGATGCCTAGCTTCGCCTGCTTAAACCAATCCTGCATCATAGCAGACCACTTCCTTTCCACCCTTAATCTTCTCATAATCATGCCTTAGACTTCCAGCAAGAATTAGTTAATAGACTATAGTCAAATGGAAGGAATTGTGTATTTTGTCTAGTATTTGTATATTGTATATTGTTTAAACCATTAAACAAGGGGAGGTTAGGCATGCGCATCAATCGAATCGTGTTGTTGTTGGTGTTAGCTTTGGTCTTTTCCACCGCATATGCCGCGGCACAAGGGAGAACCCTAGTAGACTTCGAAGCTGAGCAGCCGCTCGCTGGAGAAGAGGCTTTCCGCTATGTTGTGCACAGCACCGACTGGGCTTCGCAGGGTGAACGTTCCGCCCGTGCGGTGCACCGGGCCATTTCTACCGACCGCAAAGGCTTTGTGTCCTGGCGTGGAGAAACCGACTGGACCGGATATGATACCTTTATGTTTGATTTTTACAACCCACTCGGTGTACCTGTTCAGATTGCGATTTATGTGCAGACAGGGCCCAACTGGGACTGGTACGAATCAGCAACACAGCTCGTCCCAGCCGGTGAACAGCTTGACGTAACGTTCTCGCTCACCGAAGCTACTTGGAAGGGTGCCGAAACCAACTGGGAACACAGCATGACTCCACCGCTTGCCAACCTGCTGGGTTGGGGAATTCTGGTCTATCCGACTGAGGAAGGCATGCCCGAAGGCTCAGTTTACTTTGACAACATCCGCCTGGGCGGCGAAGGTGCCCCGGTGCAAGAGGAAACACCAAGAGGCTCTTCACCAATCGCTTTCCGCCCCGGTGACTGGGCAATGGGAGTGGGCGATGGCAAGCTGACATTCGAAGAAAACACCGTCCACGTCACAGACTATACTGGCTGGAAACTGCTTCAGATGGGTGCAAACACCACTGGGGTAGTAAACCTTTCCGGTTACACTGGCATTCGGTTTGAAGCGAAAGTATCTGAACCTACCACACTAGAGCTGGCCATCCAGCTGAAAGACTGGGCATGGCAGGTAGTCCATCGGCAGGATTTAGAACCCAGTGACGACTGGACCATGATCGAAGTTGATCTGACAGGTTACGATCTGTCGTATATCAATGCGCTCTGCTTCCAGACCGCTGGCGGCGATTGGTCGCTGCGCAATATCTATCCTACACCATGGGCAGATGCGTCGTCCGCTGCTGGTGGCCCAGCACGTGTGCGTCTCTCAGGTAAGGCGTATGTGGACATAACACTCGAGAAGATCGAGATTACTGGTGACTCCCCCATAGCCTTCAAAGAGGGCGATTGGAAGATGAATGATCCAGCCAACGGAACTTTGGAGTTCGGGAACAATGAGGTCAGGCTTCGCTACAGCGAGGGTGTTACGTATAAACATTTTGAGCTCGGAACAAACACAACCGCTGGGACACTAGACCTAACTGGATATACGGGTATACGATTTGAAGTCAGTGTTCCCGAGAGTACCGTTGTACAGTTTATCATCCAGCCCGAAGACTGGGATTGGAAAGAACTGTGGAGCCAGTGGATCTCTACCGATGATGGCTGGGTAACTGTTGATATTGATCTGACCGCTGTGGAGTTCGGTTTGGATGTGATTAACGCATTGGTCTTCCAGGGTGGCGGCGACTTCAATGTCCGCAATATCGTTCTCCTGCCCATGCCTGAACCCGATACCTCTTGGGAAACCGGAATCGCCTACGGCGCAGACATCAAGCTGACCTATGACCTCAGCGATGATTGGACTGCCGTCATGGAAGCCAAGACGACTCAGGATTCGTTCAATCTTGGCCTAATCGAAGCCAAAGGCCGGGTAGAAAACGCTAGTGTACGCATCTTTATGAATGGCACTGGAGCAGACCTCGGCGATCCGATGGGAATCATCAAAGGCTCCAGTTACTACAAGGATAAGGCTGCTGGCGTAGATGTACGTGTCCCTGTATTCGAAGGCTCCGCCCATGCGCTGCTCTCCACTCCACTCGAGAGCCGGGACAGCACTCTGGTAGCCGGTTCGGTAAAGATGCCTGTACCTGTCGTGGAAGGAGTGGAGGCACAGCTCCTCGCTGCCACAGAATTCATTAAGAAAGCTGGCGCAGCAGATGAAGATGATGATGGCCCGGTACAACCATATGTAGTAAGTGGAGCTGTAACGGCCGCCCTGCCCTTTGATATCAAGGTAACTGGCCAGGCAGCATACAGCGGAGGCAAGAGAGATGGCCTTGGGCTGTTTGCCAAGGCTTCGTACCAGAACTTCGAAGCTGGAATTACCCACGCACCAGTAGGCCTCTGGACAGACCGCAGCGATCATAACAACGATGGCTACGGCACCTATTATGTTCAGGGCAACTTCAACATCATTCAGGATGTTCTGTCTGGCGGATTCTACTTCAACCAGTGGTACAACCACAATGAAGAGTATCCGTACAAGAACTGGTTCGGCAAAGTATACGCTGACTGGAACATCATATCTGACGTCACACTGAACACTGTGTTCGAGCAGAAATGGGCCAAGAACTTTGATACAGGCAAATATGATAAACTCGAAGAGAGCAAACTGATCGCTCATCTCAAAGCCAAGTTGATTGAAGGCCTGAACGGCCAGATCACAACCATTGTGACCCACGAGAGCGGCAAGCACCTGAAGGTTCCAGGCTATATGCTGCGCCTAACCTACACGGGCATTCCCAAGCTGACACTCTTGGGTGAGTATGGCCTATCAAAGAAGACCTCGACGGGCAATTGGGATCACAACGTTCATCTGAAGGCGACTTACAAGTTTTCAGATAACGGCAGTCTAGCTCTCGGCTACGGTAAAGCTACGCTCAACAGCGACGAAAACGCTATCCTGACTCGCAGCACACCTCCTGGTTACTACACCCTGTCCTTTACGTACAACTTCTAGAGGTTAGAAAAACAGAGCCGGGTACCTCAGTTGAGGCCCGGCTCTATTTTGTGGCTGTCACTTAGTGTGCTTTCACTTCTGTCCACACACGATCGTATTCCTTCAGAACTTCTCCTAGGCTGACAAAGACCTCTACGTTTACCAGATCTTCATCATCGGGATAAGCAGCCTTGTTGTTGCGAATTTCTGGATCGAGAAGTTCCCGAGCTTCTACATGTGGAGTGGCATACCCAGTGTAGTCAGCGTTGCGGAAAGCGATCTCGGTCCGGCAGAGAAAATCAATGAACTTCTCGGCTGCTGCCTTATTCTTAGCACCCTTTGGAATGGCCATCCCGTCAAACCACAGGTTGGTTCCTTCCTTCGGGATGGCATAGTCCAGATCTGGATTTGACTGCATAGCATAAATTGCGTCGCCAGACCAGACCAATGCAAGGGCCGCTTCCCCAGATACCATCTTATCTTTGATCTCGTCAAGAGCATAGGCTAAAACCAAAGGTTTCTGCTGTTTCAGTAATTCGCCTGCTTCACTGATCTGCTTCGGATCGGTACTGTTGAGAGAATAACCCAACTTGATCAGAGCCACACCAATGGCATCCCTTTGGCTGTCCAGCATCAGAATCTGCTTGCGGTACTTGGGGTTCCAGAGGATATCCCAGCTGTCAACGGGATCATCCACCATGGTGGTGTTGTACAGAATACCTACGGTACCCCACATATACGGAATGGAGTATTCGTTATTGGGATCATAATCCTGCCCCTTGAAACGATCATCAATATATTTGAAGTTGGGGACATTAGCGAGGTTGATCTTCTCGAGCATACCCTCATCCCGCATCCGCGTGATCATGTAGTCAGATGGAAAAATCAGATCGTAGGAGCTGCCTCCAGACTTAATCTTGACATACATGTCCTCATTGGTGGCAAAGGTATCGTAGACAACCTTAATCCCTGTTTCCTTCTCAAACTCAGCGATTATGGACTCATCCATATAGTCGCCCCAGTTGTAAACGTACAGAGTCTCTTTATTGCTGCTGCATCCACTCAGGATCAATGTCAGCAGCAGAAGCCCGCCCAACAAGACTGAAAGTGTTCTCTTTGTCATTTTGCCTCCTCGCTTTCTTTTCGTCTTGAGCCTGCCGCACATTCACGATAATCAAGAGCAGCAAGACCGCAACGAACATGATAGTTGACAGAGCGTTCAGCTTAGGGTTGATGCCCCGTCTAGCCATAGAGTAAACCGTAATGGAAAGGGTCGCTACACCCGAACCTGTGGTAAAGAAGCTCACCACGAAATCGTCAATTGACAAAGTGAAGGCCAGTAAGAGGCCTGTAATTACCCCTGGCATGATTTCCGGCAGAATTACTTTCAAGAACGCATACCAGGGCTCAGCTCCCAAGTCGAGGGCAGCCTCATAGAGGTTTTTGTCCAGCTGTCGAAGCTTGGGTAGGACGCTGAGAATTACGTAAGGAATGTTAAAGGTGATATGCGCCAACAACAGAGTTAAATAGCCAAACTGCAGCTTGGCGAAAACGAACAGGATCATCAGAGAAATGCCGGTAACGATTTCCGGATTGAGCACCGGAATATAGGTCAGATTCATCACCAGCTTTTTCTGCCAGCCGCGAGAATTGTGAATACCAATTGCAGCAGCTGTCCCAATGATCGTGGCAACCAAGGCTGATGTGATACCTATAAACAACGTGGTATACAGTGAGTTCATAATAACCCGATCTTGGAAAAGCTCCACATACCACTGGAGGGTGAAACCGCCCCATGATCCTCTAGAACGCGCTGCATTAAACGAAAGCGAAATCAATACCGCAATGGGCGCGTAGAGGAAGGCAAAGATCAGGTAGACGTACGTACGCTGCAGAAACCTTACCACAGGGCTCTCCCCTCCTCTCCATCCTCAAAGAAGGACATAACAGCCATACTGATTAGGATCAAAATGATCATCACCATCGAAATGGCCGAACCAAACCCCCAATCACCAACTACAAGGAACTGCTGCTCGATCAAGTTCCCTATCAAGGTGTACTGCCCACCGCCAAGCAGACGAGAAATCACAAAGGTGGTGAGGGCGGGCATAAACACCATCGTTATCCCAGAGATGACTCCGGGCAGGCTCAGAGGCAGGATTACACGTAAGAACGTGACCACTTTATTAGCCCCTAAGTCTGCCGCAGCTTCTAAAACGCCTCGATCGATCTTGCTCAATACGGAGTAAATGGGCAGAATCATGAAGGGCAAGAAGTTGTACACCATCCCAAGCACAACTGCCGAATCCGTATAGAGAATATTAAGGCTTGGCAGCCCAATGCGTGCGAGAAACTGGTTCACAAAACCGCTGCGTTCTAGGAGGGTGAGCCAAGCATAGGTCCGCAGCAGGAAGTTCATCCACATGGGGATGACAAACAGCATGATCACCGTGTTCTTTCGGCTGAAAGCATTACCCGCCATAATCAACGCCGCAGGATACCCCACAAAGAGACAGACCGCTGTGCTGACAACCGCTAGCTTGACCGAACGCCAGAGCACTTTCATATACACCGGCTGAAACACTCTGCGGAAATTATCCAGAGTAAGGGCGACACCATTGAACTCTGTACTGGTAAATGCGTAATACACAATCAGAAAAAGCGGAACCACAATGAAGATGGTCATCCAAACCATGTACGGAAGCATGGGCCGTGTGCGATTCATCCGAACGACACCTTCTTCATAATGTGGATATCCATTGGAGCAACTAACATACCCACTTTAGCTCCGACAGGCTCCATCAAGGTGCTGTGTACAAGCCAATCAATGCCGGCCGCCTGCACAATCATCTCGTAGTGGACTCCGATAAAGGTTACCGATTTGACCACACCCTGAAGCTTCGCTTCTTCTGGCTGCACAAGCTTGACATCCTCCGGACGGATGACTACATCGACGGGTTCCATCTTCCCGAAACCGCCATCTACACAGTCAAAAACCTGGCCAGCAAACTCTACCACCTTGTCTTCGTGCATGACTCCATCGACGATGTTGCTTTCACCGATAAATCCTGCTACAAAGGCATTGCGCGGCTCATTGTAGATATCTTCCGGAGTACCGATCTGTTGGATTTCACCATCCTTCATCACGGCAATGGTATCGGACATCGAAAGAGCTTCTTCTTGGTCATGGGTAACGAACACGAATGTGATGCCCAGCTGCTTCTGCATGTTTTTCAGTTCGTGCTGCATTTCCCGGCGCAGCTTAAGGTCAAGAGCTGCAAGCGGCTCGTCTAGGAGCAATACTTCGGGTTCGTTGACCAATGCTCGGGCGATCGCCACCCGCTGCTGCTGTCCGCCGCTGAGGGAGTCAACAGATCTTGTCTCGAAGCCAGTTAAGTTCACCAAGTCCAGCATCTTGCCTACCTTGGCCCGAATGGTTTTTTCATCCATCTTTTTAATGCGCAGCCCAAAGGCTATGTTTTCGAATACATTCATATGAGAGAACAACGCATACCTCTGAAAGACGGTATTTACACGTCTCTTATATGGTGGGATACTGCTGATATCCCTACCATCGAACAGAATCTTGCCCGTAGTGGGCTGCTCAAAGCCACCGATCAGACGGAGAGTGGTTGTTTTGCCACATCCGCTGGGGCCAAGGAGAGTCAAAAACTCGTTGCGGCGTATATAGAGGTCGATTTCTTTTAGTGCTGGTGTTCCGTCATAGATTTTTGATACTCCTACAAGGTGAACTAACTGCTGATCAGTCATTGAGCTCCCCCTTTCTTTTACCTAAAAGCTTGGTGGACTGGCTACCCAGAGCACCCTTGCCTGGTTAGAACCAGGATTGGAAATGTAATGTGTGGCTGAAGGCTTGAAATAAAACGAATCGCCGGACCTAACCCGAAACTCTTCGGAACCTATATGAAGCAGGATGCTCCCCCGGAGTACATATCCAAACTCCTCGCCGTCGTGGGGATCTTCTGCTGCTGTCTTTCCGCCAGGCTCGAGCTGCACAACAATGGGTTCCATCACATTCTTCTGTGCGTTAGGAATGATCCAATGAATCTCCGAACCGAGATCCTCGTTTGTCTTGACGAAGACGTCTTTCTTCGAAAAAACAATCTTTTCTTCAATGTCGTCATTAAAGAAATCTCGCAAGTTCGTACCTAGAGATTCGAGGATGTCCACTAAAGTGGCAATCGACGGTGATGTTAGTTCGCGCTCAACCTGTGATATGAAGCCCTTGGTCAGCTCACAGCGATCTGCCAATTCTTCCTGCGTCAAGTTGTGTTTTATGCGCAACCTCTTGATTTTCTCTCCGATTTTCATAGCATACCCCTGTTTCTTGCCACTAAACAAAAGGTTTAGGGTTACTAAACAAGAGTATTCTAACCGCATATTTTTGGAATGTCAATAGGGTAAGGCAAAAAAGAAAAAAGGTTTTTCGGGAGGCTCCTGGGCCTCCCCGAAAAACCCCATTAATAGTGTATTTGAGCGTGTTCCCAACGATCAAAGGCCTCTGCCAAACGCGTGATTGGCAGGCACAGTGAAATGCGGAAATATCCTTCCCCGTATTCTCCATATCCGGTTCCGGGAGTAATTACCACTGCAGTCTTTTCAAAGACGTATTCTGCAAAACCTAGCGAGTCAAACTTCGGCGGTACCTCCGCCCAGAGATAGAAGCCTGCTTTTGGAGGGCAGATATCCCAACCAAGCGCTCGCAGACGCTCAACAGCCAGGTCCCGGCGTTCCTTATAGGTGTTTACAACCTCTGGGGCGATGGGTTCCCTTAGCGCTGTGATAGCTGCGTACTGTATTGGCTGAAAGACCCCTGAATCGATGTTTGTTTTGTATCTTCTTAATGTGCCCACTGCCTGACTACTTCCGGCAAGCCAACCGATCCGCCAACCTGTCATGTTATAGGTCTTAGATAATGAATGAAACTCGACCGCCACCTCTTTGGCACCGTCAATCTCTAGAATGCTGGGAGCTCGATAACCGTCAAAAGCAATTTCAGTGTATGCAGCATCATAGCAGAGGAGGATATCATAGCGCCGAGCCAAGTCCACAGCCTCTTCTAAGAACTCTCGGCCCACCACTGCTCCGGTAGGATTGTTGGGGTAATTCAGCCACATGATCCTCGCTTTTTCGAGAACCGGCTTTGGAATTGAGGAAAAATCCGGTAAGAATCCATTTTCCTTCAGAAGGGGCATCTTATATACCTCTCCTCCGGCCAATACGGTTCCGGTAGAGTATACTGGGTACCCCGGATCAGGCACCAAAGCTATATCGCCATGATCAAGGAAGCAGAAGGATATGTTGGCAATGCCCTCCTTTGATCCAATCAGGGTGGTTATTTCAGTTCGCGCATCGAGCTCGACTCCAAAGCGGGTCAAATACCAATCAGCTACGGCCTGACGGTATGCTAAAAGGCCAGCTGATGATGGGTAGCGATGATTCTCATTGCGATAGGCCTCCTGAACCAAAGCTTCTATTACCCTCTGTGGAGTGGGAAGATCAGGATCGCCAATCCCCAGGCTGATCACATCAACTCCACGCGCTTCGGCCTCAGCAACGCGTTCTTCAATTTGCGCAAAAAGGTAAGGTGGCAGGGCTCGCACCCGCTTTGCCTCTCGCATAGATTCCAACTCCTTACAGATTCAGATGCTCATCTTTCGCCCAGGATCTGTCTGACACTCTTTTCTCTTGAGAGGAAACACTCAGACAAGAAGCGAATGAGTTAATATTGATTCCTTACCTGGGGAGGATGGCTTTTATGATAAAATTCGGTACCGGCGGCTGGCGTGCGGTGATCGCGGAAGATTTTACGTTCAGCAACGTACGCCGGGTGGCCAAGGGAACAGCACTATACTTAAAAGAAATCGGACAGGCTCACAAACCGGTTGTAATCGGGCATGACCTGCGATTCTTATCAGGAAGATTTTCCCGTGCATTTGCTGAGATCTTAGCGCACGAAGGTATTCCTGTCTGGTTCATTGAAGACGTAGTGCCAACCCCCATGCTCATGTATGCAGTAGATCAAGAAAAACTGGCAATGGGGATTATGATTACCGCATCACACAACCCATCACAGTACAACGGTATCAAGGTCATAGTCGAGGGCGGCAAAGATGCTCCACAGGAGGTTACCGACCGCCTCGAAGAACTGATCGCCCCTATCCCGGATCTAAAGGCGCCAGAAACTGGCTTCTACGAGCTTGTTGAACAGGGTAAAATCCTGTACTACTCCAACATGAATGCGTATATCGACTCGCTGTTGGCCCAAATTGATGTCAAGGCCGTGCAGCGTCTTAATCTTAAGGTACTGTTTAACCCGATGTTTGGTGTCTCCAAGGATATTATGGCAATGTGCCTCGCATCACTGAGATGCTCCATTGACGTAATGAATGCGGGCCGTGATACCATGTTCGGGCAGCGTGTTCCTTCTCCATCTCGGGAAACCCTCCAAGACATGGAGTACCGGATGAAGGAAGGCCGATACGACATCGGCATTGCCACCGATGGCGACTCCGACAGAATCGGCCTCTACGATGAGCTGGGCAACTACATCGACGCCAATGAGATCTTGAAGCTGCTCTATTATTATCTGAAGAAGTACCGTAATGAACGAGGAGGCGTGGTACGAAATCTCACTACTACTCACATCCTCGACCGTATTGCTCATTCATTTGGTGAACCAGCCTTTGAAGTACCGGTTGGTTTTAAGTATATTTCACAGAAGATGGATGAAGAAGACCTTCTGTTGGGCGGCGAAAGCAGCGGTGGCCTGAAGATCCGCGGCCATGTCAATGGCAAAGACGGTATTTTGGCAGCGCTGTTGGCAGTCGAGATGCTGGCCAAGACTGGGAAAACTTTGAGCCAACTCCTTGAAGAAATCAACGAGCTGTACGGCACTCTCTATTTCGATTTCATCAACACGCCCTACGCGCCCTCTGAGCGGGCCCGTCTCACGGAACTGCTCATGGAGAAAAAATACGTGCCTGATTTCGGTAAAGAGATCCGGCAGATTTCGTATGTAGATGGCGTGAAGTTCTACTTCGCTGATGAAACATGGCTGTCCATTCGTTTTTCAGGAACCGAGCCTATCTTAAGAATCTTCTTAGAAGCACGAGACCGTGTAGACGCAGAACATCTCAAGCAAGTCATTCTTAATGACGGAGAACTAAATCTTACAGTAAGGAATGAGTTCTAAATGTTAGGTGTAATTTTAGCAGCAGGAAAAGGGACAAGGCTCAAGAGCTTAGGCAAGAACATACCCAAGGCACTGATCGAAGTAGGCGGAAAACCATGTTTGGAACACATTATTCTGGGTATGAAGAAAGCGGGTATTACCCGCTTTGGAATTGTAATCGGACATTTGGGAGAACAGATTGAGGAACGCTATGGCTCCGGAGCCGATCTGGGCGTGGACATTACTTATCTCCGCCAGGATCTTTCAGAATATGGGACAGGACGTGCGGCCATGCTCGCTGAAGAACTGGCCGCCGGAGAACCAATCATGCTGTCCTACGGTGATATCATCATCCATCCCGACAACTACCCAGCACTGCGGGAACGATCAGAAGGAGGCCGTTACCCCACTAATTCAGTGAACTGGGTAGACGACCCCTCCGCGGGAGCTGCGGTCTACCTGCGGCCCAATGATACGGTCGAGAAGATCGTCGAAAAACCCGCCCCGGGCACAGCTACAACAAACTGGAACAATGCCGGTATCTATGTATATCCGCCCATCCTCTTTGATTATCTGCGCAGGTTAAAAGAGTCACCTAGAGGTGAATACGAGCTGACAGATGCGCTGCGTCAGATGGTAGAAGATGGCCTAGAGGTCCGCTCACATCGTATAACAGGTTATTGGCGCGACATTGGCCGCCCAGAGGACGTTGCAGCCATCAACGAACTGCTCGCTCAGTTTGATTAGTGGCTGCGTTGGCGTTCGGCTTCGCGCATCATGCGGATGTACTTAAACAGCGCGATAATCGTCTTAGCGTCGTGAATTTCACCCTCGTCGATGAGGCGCTCCGCCTCTTTGAGAGGAATCCAACGTACTTTGATGTCCTCTCCGTCATCGAGGCGCTGCTGGCCATGGGTGAGGCCGTGGCCTAGAAAGAGATAAAGAACTTCATTGGTGTAGCCAGGAGTAGGATAGAGATAGCCCATCGGTTCGAGTTTGTCGACCTTGAAACCTGTCTCTTCCTCCAGCTCTCGGCGGGCGCATTGTTCGGGAGTTTCGTCACCATCAATGGAACCTGCCGGAAGCTCCAGCATATTGCGGTTAGCTGCCGGGCGATACTGCTCAACCATGAGCACTTGGCCGTCCTGAATCACCAGAACAGCAGCAGCACCGGGGTGTTCAACCATCTTAAATTGACGAACGCGGCCACCGATCCAAGCATCCTTGGTAATAAACCTAAACACATTCATCACCTCGTTGAAACTATTCTTGCCCTGGGGCAGAAGTCCTTTTGGGGCCTGGGTACAGGCCCCTTTTTCTTGTCATTTTTTCTGGGCTTTCTCCCGTTCGCTGCGCTTGAGGATCAGCTTGCGCAGGCGGAGCGCAGTAGGAGTAACCTCAAGGCATTCGTCTGCGGCAAGATAAGCCAAGGACTGCTCCAAACTCATCTTGCGGGGTGGTGCGAGCCTAATGGTATCGTCCGAGCCTGCCGCCCTCATATTGGTGACATGCTTCTGTTTGGCCACATTCACATCTAGGTCGCTGCTGCGGCTGTGTTCTCCGACAATCATGCCTTCATAAACAGGAGTTCGCGGCTCAATGAACAGCACCCCGCGCTGCTCGAGGTTTTCGAGGGCATAGGCGGTCGCAACGCCTTCTTCCCAAGCAACTAAGCTGCCGGTCTGCCTTTCCTTAATCTCTCCAGCCCAAGGGCCATAGTGAGAAAAGGCGTGATGCATAATACCGTAACCTTTAGTCTCCGTCAAGAAGGTAGAAGAAAAGCCAACTAAGCCGCGTGCCGGGACAACAAACTCTACCCGAACATGCCCCTCTTCGAGCGGTGTCATAGACTGCATCTGCCCTTTGCGCGTCCCGACAAGCTCCATCACAGCTCCGACATGTTCTTGAGGAACGTCTACAACCAAATTCTCATACGGTTCCTCGATCCCGTTGGGCCCATCCCGTAGGATCGGCTCGGGTTTGGTAACGCAGAAACTGTATCCTTCACGGCGCATCGTTTCAATGAGCACACTGAGATGCAGTTCCCCGCGGCCAGAAACTCGATACTGGTCCGGACTGTCAGTATCTTCGACCCGCAGCGCAACATTAGTACGTGCTTCGCGGTAGAGCCTGTCACGGAGATGCCGCGACGTAAGGTAGATACTGTCTTGCGCCGCAAAAGGCCCGTCATTGACTTTGAAAATCATGGTGAGCGTAGGTGCATCCACTTCTATGGCTGGCAGGGGTAGGACTGTCTCGGGGCTGTTTACGGTCTGCCCGATCTCGGCATCAGGAATTCCGCTCAAGGCGACAATATCGCCTGGTTCGGCCCGGGTGATCGGAACCATCTTCAAACCCTCAAACGAATAGAGCTGCCCAATTTTACCCTTCAGAAGGCCAGGCTTTGCGCTGTGTGAAAGCACCACTTCCTGCCCTGTTTCCAAGACCCCTCCAAACAAACGCCCCAAAGCTATGCGGCCTACATAGTCGTTATATTCTAGGTTGCTGATCAGCATCTGCAGAGGGCCGTCTAGACGCACTTCGGGTGCAGGCACGTGTTCGATGATGCCTTCAACCAACGGGATGATACTGCTGCTGCCCTGCTTGAGATCATCGAGATCAGGCGACGCTGCCCCTTTCAGAGCCGATGCGTAGAAAATCGGAAAGTCAAGCTGTTCCTCGTTGGCACCTAGAGCAGCAAATAAGTCAAAGACTTCATCGACTACCCTATCTGGATCAGCCATCTCGCGGTCAATTTTGTTCACCACCACAATGGGTGCCAAACCCTTCTGAAGTGCCTTCTGGAGCACAAACCGAGTCTGGGGCATGGGGCCCTCCACCGCGTCGACGACCAGTAGAGCACCATCGACCATACTAAGAATGCGCTCCACCTCGCCACCAAAATCAGCATGGCCTGGGGTATCCACAATATTGATCTTATAGTCACGAAATTGTATGGAGACATTCTTGGCGAGAATAGTAATGCCCCGTTCTCGCTCTAAAGCATTTGAATCTAGGACCCGGTCTTCCACCTTTTGGTTTGCCCTAAAAAGGCCGCTCTGTTTCAAAATTGCGTCTACTAAAGTGGTCTTACCGTGGTCAACGTGAGCAATGATTGCCACATTACGAATCTGCACTAAAGCCCCTCCTTAAAAAAGTCTAACACATATCCTCTCCTGCACCAGGGGCTGCCAAGTACAGGAAAAGAGACAAGCATTGGAGAATCACTGTTTCAGTATAACACAGTCTTTTTATTGATAGGAGAGTAGGCCATGATTTTACAGTTTGGTGTTGAATTCAAAGAGTATTATGAACTGCTGGTCAGTGCCTGGGCGGCTTCCTTTATTAAACAGCAGGGACAGCTGGACCTGAGCCCAGACTGGTTTAAGTGGTGTACGGCAAAACTCTCTACTAAGAATTACGCTCTCCTCGATGAGGTCCGCCGTATGGATCCCTCTATTCCCATCGCACTGCTGCTCGCCTATCCTGAAGATACGGCCGCGGGCTTTATCGAGTGGGTCAATTCTCTCTCTGGCAATGAAGCTTTTGAAATCGTATATTCCTTTGATCCCAATGGCCAGCGCAAACCTCCCCAGAACCTGCGCAAAGCCTGCCAGACCTTAGCTGCGGGCCTCAAGATGTGGAACGATCTCTACTTCGGCCGTTTGGCTAAGCCCATTCTGCAGGATGTTCAGGTTCGGGCACAAGCAGATCAGGAGCGCACCCTCGAATTTGAGAACCAACCTCAGGAGTTAATCAAGAACCTGACACAGAGTCTAATCTGGGAAGCCCAGAGTGTGACAACCATAACTCTAATCCCACAGGCACATCTCAGCCCATGGCCAGTCTACCAAATAGGTGGAGATCATGGAGTTATCTTCTATCCAGTTCAATCAAGGCTCCTGAACAAGAATCCCGAGTCAACAATACTGGAGCGGCTTCTCAAGGCTCTCGGTGATCCCAGCAGGCTGCAGATCCTGCAGCTGATCGGTGAAAACGTGGTGCGATTCACAGATTTGGTTGAACAGAGTGGCTTGGCCAAGAGCACGGTTCATCACCATATCATTACCCTGCGTTCTGCGGGTCTCTTATGGCTTCATGTCAGCGATGATACGAGCACGCGCTTTAGTATCCGCTGGGAGACAATCAAGAACGTGAGCCCACTACTAGAAGGTATTCTGCTGGGAAAATGATACAGCGCTCCTATGCGCTTCAGCTCTGGTACGCATAAACTGTTACCAGAGTTGATACGAAAGGAGGCGTCTGTGTGTTATTCCCAGCACCACCTGCAAACTGCAGCGGTTTCTATTATACTGTCCGTCCGGGCGACACCATGTTCACTATCGCCCAGCGTTTTGGGGTGCCGCTGCCCGCGTTAATTGCGGCCAATCCCCAGATTCCCAATCCCAGCCTGATTTTCCCAGGCCAGGTAATCTGTGTTCCATCGACACAACCCGTAGTACCCACCGTAGAGTGCGGTATGCTTCTGTTCAGAACTGCCAATATACCATTTAACCCTGCAGCCGAAGCTGGAGGAATTGCCCGTGTGTTCCAGCGCCCCGGACAGGCCGGCAATGTACTGGTAGCAGCTATTGGGCTTCCTGCACCGCAGAGCTTAGGCGGCAATATTTATGTTGCATGGATCAGGCGGGCCAATGCTGCGCCCATACCGTTCCAGCTGCTGAGAACTTCTCCAGCCATTGAACCTGGCGTATATGTGGGTGCCTTTGTCTTTGGCGCCGGTGAGATCATTGCCCCATTCCAGGATATTGTGGTCACAGCAGAAGTTGGATTCCCAGTAATGACCCCCAATTTAAACCGCATTGCCCTGATCGGCCAGTTCAACCAGTGCTGTCCAAGGTAATCCTTAACAAAGCAACCCCGCTGATATAGTGCGGGGTTGTTTTTCATGTCATGAATTCTCTATCCATTTTTGGGCAAATATATAAGCAGACTATTCTGCAAAGGGGTCTCGGCCGTGGAACTTGCTCAAGCGCTTTTTTACCCTTCCTTTGTCTTGATTGTAACTGTAGCTGTGTTCATCATCATTCCCCGCACTGAACTGCGCCGGCTGTTCCCACCCGCTGCAGTCATTGGCGGATTAGGCGATGTGATCACAGTGTTCATCTTCCAGGATATCTTGGGCATAATCTGGTTTAAGAACCACGGTATCTGGGAATGCGCCAACCAGCACTTCTTCTCGCCCATCGGCTGGACGCTCGTGATGGTGCTCTTCTTCTATTTCTTCCCGGCAGAACACCGTATCATGCGCTACCTCTACACCGCATCTTGGGCCACGTTGGCGGTGGGATACGGCCTTCTCGTGCGCAATATCGAGCTCTACGATTTCAAGCCGTGGTTCTTCCCGCTGCCCATGTTCCTAACATTCTTGGGATGGTTCTCCTTTGCCATCTGGGCTTATTATGCTCTCGGGGCTGCCGAATCACCCGATTGAGCCGACTTGTGACAGGCCTCAATCACCGCTAGTACTCCCCGGCCGAAGGCCCCTGGTAGGAGTGGTTCTTGACCAGTGCGAATACAGTCGGAGAAGTGCTCAATCTCCAACTGATACGGGTTGCTCGATGGGAATGCAATTTCTTCACAGATGTTCCCCTTCTGCACCACGATCGACACCTCCGCCCGATCGGGCCGCCAGGGGCGGTTGATGCGGATAATGCCTTCGCTGCCAATAATCTCCACTCCCTGCCGGTCTGGCATGGTAAAGCTGCTGTCGATCACAGTTTTTCTATTTCCGGAATACTCCAAGACAGCGCACATCGACAGATCTACATTCGGTGCTGAAGGGCGGTAGACAGCAGAGGCCCTTACTGTATGTGGGACCTCACCGTAAAGCAGGTTCGACAAATGGATTGGATAGCATCCCACATCCATGGCGCTTCCCCCGCCGAACTCTTCTATCAATCGAATATTCGTTTCGTCCTTCAGTACAAAGCTAAAACTTCCGCGAATGAGCTGTACTTCGCCAATTCGGCCTTCTCGCAGCAGCTCTTCAGTTTTCCTAATCTGCGGATGAAATCGATACATAAAGGCTTCCATGAAAAGACGGCCTTCTTCTTCTGCTGCCTGCAGCATCTCATCGCATTCCTCGACATTGAGTGCCATAGGCTTTTCACAGAGTACATGTTTACCTGCACGCAGAGCCTTGATCGTCCACTCTTTGTGCATGCTGTTGGGAAGAGGAATGTAGACTGCTTCGATTTCTGGATCACGCAGAAGCTCCTCGTAGCTGCCGTATGCTTGGGATGCACCAAACCGGGCTGCAACTTCGCGGGCCTTCTCTAGGTTCCGGCTGCCCACAGCGTGCAGGACCGCATTGTGCGCATCCATCAGCGCCGGCAAAAACTGTGTACGAGCAATATTAGCGGTACTCAAAATACCCCATTTTACAGGTCTATGCATCGAAACACCCTCCACCTAGCTAGTTAACTTGCTTGCTTTTTTATTTCGAGCCAAGAGGTGTGATCCCTTTAATCATCGAATTTCTCAACGGACATGTTTATCTTGTTAGGAAACGAGTATATATAGTGTGAAAGAAAAAATACCCTGGAATAGGAGAAATCAATGTCCATTATCGATCAGTTTTTAGAAGACTACAAACAGAGAATGGACAGCTATGATCGGCTGGCACAGCTCTGTGCCATGCAGTGTGAGAACGGTCTACGGAGATATGGGCTGCGTGCGCTTGTGACGTATCGAGCCAAACGCTTGGACAGCCTGTTAGAGAAGGTAACATACCGAAATGAAGAAAAGAACTACCAGACCATAGATGAGATCTACCAAGACATTGTCGACCTAGCCGGCGTACGGATCGCTCTATATTTTCCCGGTGATCGCCGCGAAGTCGATGCGTTTGTACGTTCTCAGTTCACAGTAGAACGGATCAAGAACTTCCCCGAAGACATTGATTACAATTATCCATACCCGAAACGCTATTCGGGCTATTCGGCGCGTCACTACCGCATTCGTCTCAAACCTTCGACCCTTGCTCTTGAAGACCGATTCCTGTCCAATCTCTTAGTGGAACTGCAGGTTGGTTCTGTCCTCATGCATTCCTGGGCTGAAGTGGAGCATGATCTGGTGTACAAGAACCGCCTTGGTAAGCTTTCCCACGATGAATACGCCATTCTTGATGAGTTGAATGGACTGATGCATGCAGGCGAAATGGCTCTTGAAAGACTGCAGCAAGCGGTTAAGCACAGGGTACAGACAGAATCTCAACCATTCTCCAATCACTACGAATTAGCAGCCTACCTGTACGATTATCGCCGTCGGACAGCGCCTAGGGGTTCTCAGCCGCTGATCGGCCGCGCCGATATTCTCTTCAGGTTTCTGCAGATTATCGGCTTAGATACTGTTCCGCAGCTAGAACCAATCCTAGCCGGCTGCTCACCCAACTCGAATGATAAGCCCCTTGTCGACCAAATCGTTGAGAAGATCCTAGCCCAAAATGAGGAGTATCACGCCGCATACGCTCAAGCACATAAGGAGGTTGCTCTAATAGATCCCTTTGTGGGAACCCTCAACGAAAAGAACTGCTATCTCTCCGACAAAAAAGGTTTGGGATTCTTCATGCGGCAGTGGACAAAAGCTGAAGCTCTGCTGAGAGCAGCTGTAGGTAGTGTCCTCTCTAATGAGCTAGACAGAGATACACTGGGCAAATTGAAGTTCGCACAGCAGATGAGGGAACAGATTATGTACAGCGACAGCTGGCCTAGTGAGGAAGAGCTGACTCGAGCCGGACTCTTTCTGCAGTCAATTCTCGAAAATCTCTCTCAGCGCTACCCAGAAATAGAGGACGCTCTAGGCCCAGAGCTTCGGTCAGCAAATAACCTGTAAAGACCCGGTTAATGCCGGGTTTTCTCAGTTTTGAAGCAGGATTTACACAAGTCAGATGAGAATCCCTTAGTGAGTTAATTAACGAGGAGGGGCTCCTTTTGGACGTATATCAGAAGGCATTAGAGTGTCACCGTCAATGGCGCGGCAAATTAGACTTCAAGAGCAAAGTTGAGATCACCTCAGCCGCTGAACTAAGTATTGCCTACTCGCCTGGCGTAGCCCAACCCTGCCGTGAAATTGCAAAAGATAAGTCGAAGGTCTTTGAATACACGGGCCGGGGCAACACCATAGCCGTAGTATCCGATGGTTCGGCGGTACTTGGCCTAGGAAACATTGGGGGAGAAGCAGCCCTACCAGTTATGGAAGGTAAGGCCATCCTGTTCAAAGAATTTGCCGATGTCAACGCTATCCCTCTCTGCCTCAACACCCAAGACACAGATGAAATCGTTCGAGTAGTAAAGGCTCTCGAACCCAGTATCGCTGGGGTTAACCTCGAAGACATTTCTGCACCGCGCTGCTTTGAGATCGAAGAAAGATTGAAGAAAGAGACAGACATCTTTATTTTCCATGATGACCAACATGGGACCGCAGTTGTTGTTTTGGCGGGCCTAATTAACGCTCTGAAAGTAGTTGGCAAAGATAAGTCGGCTTCTATTGTAGTCAATGGCATCGGAGCAGCTGGTGCCGCCATCGTCAATCTGCTCCTCAAAGATGGCTATACTAACATAAAAGCCTGCGGCAAGAAAGGCCGCTTGATTCCAGGCGATCCTAATAACAACTTCATGCAGGAGCGGATCGCTCAAGAGACCAATCCTGAGGGCCTAGAACAGACACTTGCCGAAGCTCTGGTTGGCGCCGACGTCTTTATCGGTGTCTCAGTAGCCAACATCTTGACTGGAGAGATGGTCAAGAACATGAATGAAAAACCGATAATCATGGCTTTGGCTAACCCCGAGCCAGAGATTTCGGTCGATGAGGCCAAGGCGGCTGGTGCAGCAGTGGTCGCAACCGGGCGGTCCGACTATCCAAACCAAGTCAACAACGTTCTGGGCTTTCCCGGGATCTTCCGCGGCGCCTTGGATGTGAGAGCAACTGATATCAATGACGAAATGAAAATCGCTGCTGCCAAAGCTATCGCCGATATTATCGACGAGCCCACTGCAGAATACATTATTCCTTCGCCCTTTGACAAACGCGTTGCAGAGCGGGTGGCCGAAGCAGTCCGTCAGAAGGCACGAGAAACAGGCGTAGCTTGGGAGGCGAAATAGTGCGCAGTCAATTCGATCAACCCACCAATCGGTCTGGCTTAAATTCAATAAAGTGGGACAAGGCTGGGGAGATCTACGGCTGCAGTGACTTGATTCCAATGTGGGTGGCGGACATGGACTTTCCGCCACCCCAATCTATAATAGAAGCACTGGTCAGCCGGGCCAAAAGAGGTTTTTATGGCTACGAAGCGGTTCCCAGTGGCTATCTGGAGTCTTTTGCAGCTTGGCTCCATGACAGGCACGACTGGGATGTGCCTCAAGAATGGATCACCTACAGCCCAGGGGTGGTGAGTGGCCTGTCACTGGCATTACAGACCTTCACCCAACCCGGAGATAAGATTGTTATCCAACCACCTGTGTATCAGCCTTTCTTCTCAATGGTAGAACGCAATGATCGGCAGGTGGTGGAAAACCCTCTAATAGTAGAAAACGGGCGGTATACCATCGACTTTGCTGAGCTAGAGCGGCTCTTCCAGACAGGAGCAAGGACTTTCATATTCTGCAGCCCACACAATCCTGTAGGACGGGTCTGGTCGAGGGAGGAACTAGAACAGCTGGCCGCCCTCATTATCCGCTATGATGTTTTGACCCTTACCGATGAGATTTGGTCCGACCTAACCCTACCTGGACACAAGCATTTCTCTTTGGCTAAGGTGAGCAGCGAAGTGGCGGATCGCTGTATAACTTTTATGGCACCCAGTAAGACCTTTAACTTGGCAGGGTTTTACCTGTCCAACGTGATTATCCCCAATGAAGAACTGCGGCGGAAGTACAAGATGGCTAAGGCCAAACTCGGCCTTGCTGAACTTAACACCTTTGGAGCTGCCGGGGCCGAGGCAGCTTACCGAACTGGAGCCCAGTGGCTTGATGAGCTTCGGGAGTATCTGCAGGGTAATGTCGATTTCGTTCTCGACGAACTAGCACAGCGGATACCAGGTATTAAAGTGATCCCACCCGAAGGTACTTATCTGCTCTGGCTGGACTGCCGCGAGCTGCCGATTAAACACGATGAACTTAACCGCTTCTTTGCTCAAAAAGCAGGCGTTGCCTTTAACGACGGCGCTATGTTCGGTAAACAAGGTGCGGGGTTTCAGCGCATGAACATCGCCTGTCCCCGCAGTACTATCGCCCAAGCCTTAAAACAGATTGAGGAAGCCCTGAGCCAACAGTGATGAACTGTTGGCTCTTCTTTTTTCCTTTTCGATATATGTTAACAAACGAGCAGGAAAGAGTTATGACCCGAAGAAGTATTTAATTGACCAAATATTCGCGGAGGTGTTGTAATGTTCAGTATAGTGGCAAGACGCATGGCTGTTGCTGTCCTCGTTCTGGCTTTCGTGCTTGGAGGAATTGCCACAGCAGCAGCACAGCCAGTAAAAGTCGAGTTCTGGCACAGCATGACAGGCTCACGCTTGGACGTTTTGAACAAGGTTGTTGCTGATTTCAACGCTATTAACCCGAATATGCAGATTGAACCGGTTTTGGTAGGCACCTACGAAGAGTGCTTGGCACGGTTTAGGGCTGCTTACCAAGCAGGACAAGAACCGGGCATTGTTCAGATTTACGAAGTAGGAACCCAAGCTATGCACGATAGCGGTATGATCATCCCCGCTTACCAGATTCCGGAACGCTTAGGCGAGAACTGGGACTTCGGCCAGTACATCCGCCCCATCGTGCAGTACTACTCTAAAGACGGTAATCTGTGGTCTTGGCCCTTTGCATCTTCGACAGCCATGATCTACTACAACGCCGACCACCTCCGGGCAGCCGGGCTTGATCCCAACAAACCGCCTACAACTTGGCAGGAAATGTATGAATATGGGCTCAAGCTCATCGAAGCCGGTGTGGTCAAGAACGCACTCTCCTTTGGCTGGCCCGATTGGATGTTTGAAAACGCCCTCGCACTACACGATCTCGAGTATGCCAATATGGGCAACGGCCGTGAAGGCCGGCCAACATCTGTAAGTTGGCCAAATGAGTTCACCGATGAACTCCTCACCATCTGGAGCAAGATGGCAAGAGACGGCGTCTGGATCTACGGCGGTGCCGAATATAACGCCAACGGCGCCTTCCAAAGCGGTGAGATTACTTTCTTGATGCAGTCCACATCCTCGCTCGACGGAATCCTGAAGACTGTAGGAGACGCCTTTGAGGTCCGCACTACGTTCCTGCCGCGTCTGAGTGATGAATATCCTCGGGGCAATTCTCTGATCGGCGGAAACAGCTTGTATGTTTCTAACCGGGTAACCGACGAAGAACTGCGGGTAATCTTTGAGTTCTTCAAGTACATCTCCCGCACCGATGTAGCGGTTTACTGGCATAAGAATACCGGCTATTTCCCCGCAACTAACGCGGCGGTGAAGGCTCTCATGGACGAAGGCTGGTTCACTCAAAGCCCCAACCATCTGACTGCTTTCCTCCAAATTCTCAGCGGCAAGTCTGACACCAATGCCTCGGCCGGTATGAGAATGGGCCCATTTGCCCAAGCACGTGAATGGGTCCGGACGGCTCTCGAGAAAATTGCCAATGGCGAAGATCAACGTGCTGCTCTCCAATACTCTGCCGAGCAAATCAATGCTCTCTTGAGAGAGTACAACGAGTTCTTCGAATAAGAGCTGCAGCAGTGTTCTAAAAACAACATCACCGGAGGATTTTTCCTCCGGTGATCTTTGCAAGCGATGAGGAGCACGGTTTAGGAGGTTTTCCATGAATAGGTTCCCTAATTATCGGTTCCTGCCATACTGGCTTGTCATGCCTTCAATCATAGTGATTGTGATATTCTTGATTTTCCCCTTTGCCCAGGCGATCAATTTGTCGTTCCACCGGGTTTCACCCTTTGGCCAGCTGCGCAACGTGGGATGGCGCAACTACGTGGAGATGTTCGCATCACCTGAGTACTTGTTCAGCCTGAGAAATACTGTTATTTTTTCCGCACTCGTCATTGGGGTAGGTTTGGCTGTTTCTCTCTGCATTGCCCTTTTGACTACCCAAAAAATCCGCGGAACCGCGTTTTATCAGATTGCGTTTATCTGGACGTATGCTATGTCCCCAATTATAGCCGGTGTCATGTGGTCTTTGATTTTTGATCCCTCCATTGGAGTTGCGACTCGCATCATCAGCGGCCTTACCGGTTATTCCATCAACTACTTTACTGAACCAGTAGCCGCATTCATCTTGGTAACTGCTGCTTCAGTTTGGGTTATGCTGGGGTATAATATCTGCTTTTTTGTAGCGGGGCTGCAGAACGTGCCTCATAATCTCAAAGAAGCTGCTTGGATTGATGGTGCTTCACCATGGCAGACATTCTGGAAGGTTACCTTTCCTCTGCTCAGTCCAACAACAGCCTTCTTGGTATTCGTAAACACTGTATATGCCTTTTTCCAATCGTTTGGAATGATCGATGTGGTTACGCAGGGCGGGCCAAACAGGTCCACAGAATTTCTAATCTATAAGATTTACCGAGACGGTTTTGGCCGCATGCAGGAAGGACAAGCCGCTGCTCAATCGGTCTTTCTGTTCGTAATAGTGGCCATCATCGGCGCAGTGCAGATCTATACTTCAACAAGAAAGTCGGTCTATGACCGCTGATCAGCCCAGACTGTCTAATTTAGGAAGGTGACCTCGCTGTGAAACGCAAAACCATTCAGGCCGTAGCTACTCACGCCATTTTGCTGATTACTCTGGCCTTGGTGGCTTTCCCCATGTATTACGCTTTCGTCATGGCGACTCATACCCACCAAGACGCCTACGCCTTTCCCCCGATTCTCAGCCCTGGGAGAGAGCTCTGGAACAACCTGAAAGAAGCTTGGAGTCGCGTCAATATGGAGACTCTGCTCAAGAACAGCTTAATCATTGCCGTCGTAGTATCGATTGGCAAGATTATCTTTTCCATTTTGGCAGCTTTTGCCTTTACCCACTTTAGGTTCAGGGGAAGCTGGTTCTTATTCCCTCTCTGTATGGTGACGCAGATGATGCCGCTGCCGGTGCGCGTAATTCCGCTTTATCGCATGATGGCTTCGTGGGGTTGGTTGAACACCTATCGGGCCTTAACGATTCCTTACTTTGCCAGTACTACAGGAATCATCCTCTTCCGGCAGTTTTACCTAACGGTACCGCAGGAATTGGCTGACGCAGCCCGGGTAGATGGGACGACTGCCCTGCAGTACTTGTGGCATGTTCTGCTGCCACTTTCCTGGACTAACATCGCTGCTCTGCTCGTGATTGAGTTCGTCTATATGTGGAATGAATATCTCTGGCCCAATATAGCAACTACTGCAGCTGATATGCGGGTAGCGCAGATCGGGCTGCGCATGCTCTACACATCAGAGCGCGGCGCTGCAGAATGGAACATTATCATGGCTGGGCTGCTGATCATCATGCTCCCACCTCTGGTCGTTCTGATTCTCTTCCGCAAACAGTTCGCTGAAGGTATTGCGATGCAGACAACCAAATAGCATTAAAGAAAACCGGCTCCTAGGGCCGGTTTTCTAGTACACGCACATCTAATTGCTCGTAAGGAATCTCAATGCCTGCTGCGTCTAGTCCTTCCTTAATGTTCTCATTGAGCTTGAAGTAACAACTCCAATAGTCCTTCACAGGTGCCCACGCCCGCAGGTAGAACACCATTCCATGAGGGCTGAACTCACCTAAGGCCACAAAGGGAGCAGGATCCTCCAATATTCCCGGGACCGTTCGTGCGGCGTTGAGCAGTACCTCTTTCACCTGTTGAATGTTCGAATCAAAGGAGACCAATACCTTGATGTTAGCCCGTCTGGTAGGGTTTGCAGAGTAATTCACTGCGGTGGCATTCGCCAAGGTCGAGTTAGGCACAATCACCTTCTGGTTGTCGGGAGTGTGCAGAATGGTATAGAATACCTGAATTTCCTTAACGGTGCCTGAGTGACTCCCAGCTTCAATGAAATCGCCTACCTTAAAAGGCTTTAAGAGCAGAATCAGTACTCCACCGGCGAAATTGGATAAAGAACCTTGAAAGGCTAAGCCAATCGCCAGGCCAGCTGCTCCAATGAGCGCTACAAAAGACGTTACTTCGATACCTGCCGTGGCTGCTGCAGACAACAGTAACAGTGCTTGTAGTGCCATGCTAAAGAGCGAAGATAAGAACGTGTGCAGCGACTCTTCCACCTTAAGCTTGGTCATCCGCCGTTCTGTCAGGTTAATGGCCACTTTTACTAGTTGGCGCCCCGCGACATAGACTATTATAGCCAGGACAAGCCTGCCAGCATACTGTGCCACAACACCCCAGAGATTAGATACAGCAGACATGGCATCCATTACAGCTTGACCTCACGTCCGAGGCGGGCAGAATCATAGATACCGTTTAGGATTTTTTGCACAGCCATGCCATCTTCTAGAGTTGCGATGGGCTGCTGTCCGAGCTTAATGCAGTCGATAAAGTGGCGAATCTCGTTGTTAAACATGTTCTCCGGCTCGGCAACTGGGGTGCAGTTCATGAGATAGCCAGCCTCTTCACCATAGATGCAGAATGGGTCAAGGCTTGCGCCCGCTTTGGTGCCATAGATCTCACTGAAGATGCTCCGTTCTTTGCCGTTGATAGCCCAGGTAACATCCACAGTCATTGATGCGCCATTCTTAAACCGGATTAGTGCAGCTGCGGAGTCTTCTGTCTCGAAAACCAAGTTATCGGTATCCAGAGCTTCCCAACGGCTGACACCTTTGGTCTTGTAATCACCGATCTTGCTGTAAGTCACGGCGCTCACACTCTCGGGCTCAGGCTTACCCATGTAGTACCAGGTTACGTCAATGGCATGAACACCCAGGTCGATAACGGGGCCGCCGCCAGACTTGCTCAGATCAGTAAACCAGCCTAATGGTGTACCACGCCGCCTTACAATACCGCACTTGGCATAGTAGATTTCGCCAAACTTGCCAGCGTCGGCCAGTTCCTTGATAATCTTGCTCTCAATCCGAAAGCGATTGACAAAACCCATCATGAAAACGACATTGTTCTTACGCACTGCCTCCGCCATAGCTTCTGTTTCTTCCACAGTCATGGCCATGGGCTTTTCGCAGAGGATATGTTTGCCAGCATTTGCCGCAGCAATCACTGCATCTTTATGTCCGTTGTTCCAAGTACAGACGCTGACGGCATCTAGTTCTTCCATACCTACCAGTTCATCCAAGCTGCGGACAGCATGCTTGAAACCAAACTTCTCAGCCACTTCCTTAGCACGTGATTCATTAATGTCGTAGACTGCATACAGCTCCACATCATCCTGCTCGAGATATGCCGGTATGTGAGCCGATTGAGCGATGTTACCGGCTCCGATAATACCGATTCTAATCTTATCTGCCACGTGTGCTCTCCTCCCTGGGCTAGAATTTATTGTAGGAAACAACTTCTCCGAAAGGTTTTCTGGGCCTTGCCTCAGGCTGTTCTTTGGGATACCCCACCGTCAACAGCATCACGATCTTGTGGTTCTCAGGCACACTCAAGAGCTCTCTAATCTCATCCTGAGGGTATCCGCCGATCCAGCAGGTTCCTAAGCCCATCTCCACAGCCAACAAGGTGACCTGAGTCATGGCAATGGTAACATCCACTATATAAGGTGGAATACCGCATCGCATCACCCGCTCAGGTTCTAAACCAACCCCTGCTAAAATCAAGGGGGCTTCAGCGGCGAATTCCTGCCCGCTGACTTCCGCAATCTGTTTGATCAGCTGTTTGTCGGTAACGGCAATGAACTTCCAGTCCTGCCGGTTCCGAGCGGAAGGAGCTAAATGGGCAGCCCGAAGCAGTTTGTCGACTTGCTCGCGACTGAGCTTCTGATCGGTGTAACTCCGGACACTTCTCCGCTGTTCTACTGCTGTCAGAACATCCATATACACCCTCCCCTTTCCAAATTGTAATATTGGCCACAAGATATGGAAATCCTGTACCAGCGCATAAAAACGCGTGCCCCACTGTTGAGGCACGCATCTGACCAGAGACTAATCTTTCAGCCGCTGCTGGTATGCGTATTCGTCTTTAATCTCTTCTCGTTTTCCGGCAATGGCTTCTTCGCGGCGGCGGTTCTTTGCCAGGATCTGTTCCCTCTGTTCTGGAGGCAGATCTGGATTTCTGAGAGTTTCGTGGGCTTCTTCAAGATTCTCAATGGTGTTTACCACTTGCTCCTGAAGCCGATCCACGTTGTCGCTCCGGTCATCGGGCTTTGGGCGATCACGGCGCACAGCTATTCCACCTTTCTCGGCGATTTGCCCAGGCTTAGTGTGCACCTACCTTCAACCCTACATTCCCTAAACGAGCCGCCGCTTTTTGTGCTCTACAGTAAGGGAATGGCAGCCCTACTAAGAATTTTCGTCAGAGAAGAGATGATCACGAATCCGCGAGAATCGGCTAGAATCGGTAAGTAACCGCCAGGCGGACTTGGTCTGGAACCAGCTCCAGTTCACCCTCACCCACAGCCTTCAGGATCGACCCCTGAAGCTCTAGGCCCTGGGGCAGACGATACTTAAAGCCCGGCATGAGAACAGCACTCTTGTCCTGCAGGCTGTAAAGGGTGGCCAATTCAACGCTGTCTTCGAAGGTGAAGTTGTACGAGACTCTGCCCATCAGGTATTGACCAGGCTCAGGTTCAATCATGGGATCACGGTAGGGAGTGAATAATCCGCCACTGCCCTCATAGATATACTGGGCCTGAACGAGTACTCCATTTCCAACAGGCACCATATACTCAGCACCGACAACACCTTTCCATGCCGCTTCGTTCTGAGACATGGTAATCACATCATCTTCGAAAGGAACAGGGCCACCATAGGCTACCTCTGCTTTGACACCCCAGTCACCTAAGAAACCGGCTGTGGCAGCTCCCACATACCACTGTCTGCGGTATTCCCCTTCAAAAACAAGTTGTGGTTGTGGATTGAACGTGACGCTCATCGTAATTCCCGGCAGAGACTCAAAGCCGTAATAGCCGCTGAGCTGCAGATCCCAGCCCTGCACCGAGGTTTCAGCTCGCAGCCCAAACTCCATGTTGGTAAGTGATGGGTCAGGGCGCTCTGCCTCTTCAATCGCCTGCAGCAGAAGAGGCCCTGTAGGTTGAGATTCAAACATTCCGCGCATTCGGCCGCTTAGTTTCTGTGGAGAAAAAACGGGCAGCACTACACCGGTAACTGACCAATCAGGATGATAATATGCAGCCTGAACGCCCATGACCGGTTCACCACGAAGTGATCCTTCTAATAGCGCCTCCTCACTGAGGCGGGCAAAGTAGTTCGTGGGATTAAAACCATCGGCCGTTCCCCAGCTGATCACCTGTCGCCCAACTACGAGGTCCAAGGCATTGAGGTAAATGGCCATATAGGCTTCATCCAAGCTTAGGCTGAGTTGCTCATCACCTTCACGCAGAGGGTCAAAGAGCCCCTTCAGCGAAAGATACATCTTGCCTCTTCCCGCTGGTCTTTCTTCTAAGGCCAGCTTGAACCTGATAGGAACCTCGGTGATACCTTCCTCCAACTCATACACAGCGCCTGACTGCAATTCGCCACCAATCTCTGCCGCTGATGCCCACGAGCTCAGCAGCAGGACGATGGCAAAAACCGCTGTGATTGCCCTTTTGTACATCTTTTGCCCTCCTTTTCTTTACCGCCTTAGATAACGCAGGCTGAAGATGTCGTCAGAGATATCGGCCGAACTGATCTCAGACAGCCTGATAATGGTTCGAGTTCCTGCCAGCTCATCACGCATCTCTAAGTAGTGCGGAATGGGCTGGCCCTCTACCGTTCGATAATCATCTAACAGAAGCGTTTTTGCCAGTGAAGCTTGACCGCCACTGTACAGCTCAAGCTTGACTGGAAGGGATCCTTCCTGCAGAACCCACATCTTGATCCGCTCATAGGGCGTATCCGCTGTAGGGCTCAGGTCGAGAACGTAAACCGGCTGCCCATTCAACTGTTCATCTGGGAGGCGGTTTGCTGAATACTGGTTTTTATAGTCAAAATCTCCGGCAATCTCTTCATAGGTGAAGTCGGTCCCCATGAACTTATCACCGGCCATATTGGCCGCAATGCGCCGCTCTCTCCCCAAGGCAGGAAGGTAAAGCCACATTTGACTCTCTGCGTCTCCTTCCTTTATAGCGAGAAACTTCGTTCCTCTAACATCTGCAGGCCCGAGATATTCCAATAGCTGGCTTTCGTTTTCTTCTTCCTGTTTGCGGTAGATGCGCAGGTTGTAGCTGCGTTGAACCCCCTGAGCGTTTTCTGTGATCATCTCCAGTTCCGCGGTTCCTGAACCAGCAAGGAGATTAGAAATCTCCAACTGCTGCAGAATCTCATCTCCTGTGAGTTCCTGCGCTGACACTAAACCACTACAGACAAGACAAGCAGCAATCAAGAACATCGCCATCCGCTTCATGCTTCTACCCCTTTCTAGCTTACGGTTTTCACGCAAATCCAAGAGCACTGGAATGATCAGCAGGGTTGCTGCGCTGCTGACAACCATGGTCAGAGCCATTAGGTAACCAAAGATGGCAATTGCACGGAATGATTCTGAAAAGGCCAGCACTAAGAACCCAGCCACCAGAGCAATTGCATTATAGATGATGGCCCGTCCGCTGGTAATACTGGTGTTGTGGACCGCCGCCTCGAATGAGGGTTGGGCGTCGCGCTCCAAACGAAAGCGACTGACATAGTGAATGGCATAGTCAATTCCGATTCCCATTACAAGACTTGCGATAATCGACGTCACCGCGTCAAGTGGAATGCCAATGAATCCCATCACACCGAAGTTTACAGCGATTGTGAAAACGAGAGGTACCAAACAGAGCAGACCGAGAGTAATGCTCCGCATAAGCAGCATCACGATTAGCCCAACTCCAATCGTAGATGAAACCAAACTAGAAATCTGCGTCTGGACATAGCGGTCCATTAGGCGCATCATTACCTTGGGAGTACCGGTCACCGTGACCGTGAGGTTCGGGCCGGAACCAAATTCCCGCTCCATATAATCCTCGACAGCTGCAATTACTGCGGCTAATTCTTGTGCGTCAAGGGTCTTCATCTGCGCGTTGATCAAGGCCTGCTGGTAATCATATGAAACAAGCGAGTCTAAGCCAGAACCTCCCTGCATTGTAAAGAGGAGCAGTTGCTGTGCTACTGCTTCACGCGTAGCGGGCAGCGTAAAGAAGTCTGGATCGCCATCCCACAGTGCTTGATTCATGGTTTTGAGGATATCAACAATTGACATGGCATGGTTGATTGTCGCAAAGGAGTTAAGGTATGCTTGCGCCTGCTCGATCTTCTGCAGCACTTCTGGATCCTTAATTCCATCAGGCTGGCCCGTATCAAACACAACGGCCAACTGCATACTGCCGCCAAAGACGTCTTCTACCAAGGCGGTACTGCGCCGGATCGGCGTATCTGCAGCAAAATAGTTGATGATGTTGCTTTCTAGCCGAATGCGGCTGGCTCCAAGGATCACAACAGCGATCAGTAGACCAGCGATAACAAGAACCCAAGAGCCTTTATTGATTGCAACCCCAGCCGCCGACTCCAATATTGATTGGAGAAGCCCGCTGCGTTTCTGCTCAACCTGTTTCTGCTTGGCCGCAGGCGGATTAACTAGAGACAAAATGGCCGGCACTACAGTAAGCGACAAAACCATTGCTGCGAACACACCAAAGGCGGTAAAAACTCCAAATTCACGAATCGGCTGCACAAAGGCTGTTACCAGCGAAATGAACCCGGCTGACGTTGTTAACGCGGCCATCACCACAGGCGCGGTTATGTCTTCGAAAGTTCGCTCCAGGGCTTCGTTCTTTTCGAAGCCTTGAGCTAAGAGCTCTTGATACTTATTGAGAATATGGATACCCGAGGCAACGCCAAGTGTTAGAAGGATGACCGGCAGAACCATGGAAATTATGGACACAGGCACCTCGAAATAAGCCATGAGGCCAATGGTCCACAGTAGACTCGCCAAAACGGTCATAAAAGGAATGAGAACACCCATTGGGGAACGAAAGGTTAAGTAGAGGACAACGATGATTACCACGACAACGAATGGTACCAGCTTCACCAGATCTTGGCGCATCGCATGTTCGGTGTAGTTAAAGACGTACAGGTCGCCGACAACATAGAATTCCTCAGGCCCTTGTAAACCGCGAACGATATCTTCGATTTGATCAACTACTTTCTGCTTCTCTTCGTCCTCCCAGGGCTCAAACTGGACCAACAGCATTGCGCCTGTACCATCAGCTGTGATGAGGCGGCCGGCATAGGGAGTGGTTTCGAACGCAGTTCTAAACGCTGCGATTTCTTCAACAGTTTGAGGAACAGACTCTGTGATTGGGCGGATATCAATTCCGAAGAACCCGCTGTCGATATACTGGATGTTCAATGGAGTTTCGACGCTGCTCACACCGGGCAGTGCGGCAATGGTTGCGGCTAGTGAGTCGATTTTGCGCAGTACTTCAGGTGTATAGACATTGTCCGCGCGCAGAGCTACCGCGAACAGTTCTTGGGACCCGAAGTCCTCGGTCACCTCTAGAAGCTCGGTTAAGACAGGATCATCTTCGGGAACCATATTCATGATACTTGCATCAAACTGCAGACGGGGGATAAACGCACCCAGCACCAAAGTCAGCACGACAGCAGCTGCAATATAAAGCCACGGCCGTCTGAGTATGGACTTGATCAGCCATTTCACTGCTACCACCTCACTGCTTTATTTAAAGAGACGTTCGAGCAGGTCCAGAGAACCAAGGACAGCGGGGTCTTCAGGTTCCAGCAGATACTGAATTGCCGTTCCCAAGTAGAGTGAGAAGACTAAGCGAGAAATCATTGCTGCTTCAGAATCGGAATGAGCAACCGCCTCAATTTCCTGCACAATCTGTTCCATAATGCCGGAAAATACCTCCCGCATCTTCACGCGGAAGGTCTCAGAAAAGAGAGCCAGGCCCGCCGAGTCGTAGATCACCTTAAACAGAGACCGCTCCTGGAGCAGAGCATCCTTGAATAAGGCGATCAGCCTGTGCCCTTTTTCCGCATGTGACTCGCTGAGGGCAAGGTTTTCCTGCAGCAGCTTATTGTACCGTTCGGCAGCCTGAGAAATCACCGCAAGGAGCAGGCCTTCTTTGTTCTTAAAATGATAGCTGATTTGGCTGACGGCCACATCAGCTTCCTGAGCAATCTGTCTGAGGCTCACGTTTGCATAGCCCTCACGGGCAATGCAGGTATAGGCCGCTTCTAGGATTTGATCTTCTTGCGTTGTATTCATGATCACAGTCTCCTTATATCAATCGGTCGTTCGTTCGAAAAGTTGTCTGACTTAATTATAACATATGAAAGGGTGGAGTCTATGCAGAACTTTTTCTTAGGTATTGCCCTTCCAGAAAAACTAGAAGCAGAAGTCGAAGAATGGCGGAGGAGATTTCGTGCCCCGAGGACTCGTCCTCATATCACTCTCATTCCTCCATTCGAGTGGAAGCACGAGTATCAAAGCCTGCTGCGGATAATTGAAGATGTAGAGAGTCGGCATGAGCCGTTTTTGATCAGTGGAGAAGGTTTAGGTAACTTCGGAAAAGCTGTGCTGTTTGTGAACGTAGGACTCAGTTCCGAACTCCAGAGTTTCCAAGAAGACCTGGCCGAGACCCTCGCTAAATACGGAATCCCGCGAGAGAAAAGGCCCTATCATCCTCACATCACTTTGGCCACCCGGCTGCGGCCGCGAGACTTTGAAGAATACCTGAAACAGCTAAATGGATTTTCTCCCAGCTATGAATTCACCTTCTCGGGTACAGCTGTGTTCAAACTTGTTACTGAGGGCAGGATCAAGCGCTGGGAACTGCAGCGAAAACCGTAACAAAAAAACCAGCCTGTTTTGCGCAGGCTGGTTTGTTAAAGTTCATTACTCTTATTTCAGATAAGCGTCCAGCATCCAGAGCTGTTTCTCGAGGTTAGCCAGTGAGCCAATCATCATATCAACTGTGACTTCATCGCCGATCTCCTGAGCAGTTTCGATGCCGGCCCGCAGACCGCCAACGAGGGTCTTGAAGTCTTCCATCACAGCCTTAACCAGATCGTCACTGCTGATGCCAACGCTGGGAGCCTCTTTGAGATCAGCAACCTTGAGGTAGTCCGCCATCGAAGCTAATGGGCGCTCCCCAAGTTGAAGGATTCGTTCGGCCACTGCGTCAATCTCCTCAGCTACGCCATCATACAGCTCTTCAAGCTTAGCGTGAATAGTGAAGAAACCTCTGCCTTCCACATTCCAGTGATAGTTATGGAGCTTCGTATACAGCACATGCAGATTAGCTAAGTACTTATTGAGATGTTCGACAACCTTCTTGCTGCCTTCAACCGGTAATCCAATAATGTTAGTACTCATCACATTAGCCTCCTCAGATAGTTTTGTCCCTTTTTGACTCCATATTAATAATAACTCCTATTAACGGAAATGTCAACCACATTTCCTATAAAATGCAGATCTATCCAAGAATCCCCTCCTCTACACACTTCACCGCACTACTTCTCTGCAGAAATCTGGGCAGAATAATAACCAGGAACAACTGAAAGGAGCAACTGCGGATGAAGTATGAGCGTTATGTACCCGTCTTAATTATTACCGTTATCCTGGGTGCTTTAGTCTATGCCCAGGTACGGTTAGGGAACCAGAACACACCAGGGCCAGACACAGGAGAAGAAATTCGTCTGCAAGCAGCGACAGTAAATAACAAGCTAGATGACATTGACTGGTTTGATGTAGAGATCGAGTTAATGAATGATGCCGAAATCGAAGTCACATATTCGGCTGGAGAAAACCAGGATCCTAGAGCTCGGATCAGACGAGGCGATCAACCAGACCAGCCTGAGATTACAGGCCAAGACGCTATCAACCAAGTGGAATCGATCGTGGCAGCCATTCCTCCCCTAACGAGCAACGAACCACTGAATCTGGTTCAAGCCATTCTTGACCAGCTGCAGATCGCCCAAAGCGACGTCGATGAGTTTGAGGTGGAATACCAGCTCAAAGACGGTACCCGAGGTGCAGTTGAACTCGACGTGAAAGGCCTTGACGATGATGACTTTGACGTTCGGGATGATCGCGACGACTAATAATCGCCTTTAGCTGCCGGCAGCCCTACGTGAGCTTGTCTCGCGTGGGTTAGGAAGTGTCAAGACAAAGCTGGTAGAATCACTGTTGGTCTCGACTGTCAAAAACCCTCCCAGTTCATTGGCGATTTTTCGACAGATAGTCAGGCCAAAGCCCCGATCAGCGCCCTTTGTACTCTGCCCAGGCTCAAACAGCCTAGACTGCAGCTCTTCTGGAATTGGCGGGCCGCTGTTAGTTACCCGCAGGACGCTGCCACTTGAATCTGCAACCCATTCTAGATAAATCCATGGATTGTCACTGTTTCCCGCTGCATCAATAGCATTATCCAGCAGATTACCAACGAGCTTTGGAAGCAGGCGCCGCTGGTTGAAATCGTTTGGCATCGGGGCCTCCAGCCTATAGCGAAACTTAATGCCTTGGGCGCGGGCGGCGCGGGACTTGGCATTGATGATCTGACACCAAGCGTCTTTAGGCATAGTAGTGTAGTTGTAGCGATCTGAAAGATCCGCAGCGAGGACTTCAATACACTGCTGAGCCTCTTTGGGACGGTTCATCTGCAGATAAGTCGAGGCCAAGGTGAGATCGTTGAGCATGTCATGACGCTGAGCCCGCAGAAATAGGACTGCATCAGTGAGATCTTGAAAAAGAGTATTGTACGGATCCTGCAGCGTGCTCACCACGAGAACTCTATAGACGGCAATCCGCGATGCAATGTTAATTAGGTGGCCGAAAATTGCTGTACAGCCCGCGGGATCAAGCCGTAGGGTAAAGAAGAGCTCAGATAGAAGCCGCGATGCGATGATCACCTTCACATGAACACTGACACCATTGGTGCTGAGATCCCTGATTTTGTTTAACTCCCAAAAGCCAAACAGCATGGCAGCTACCAAGAGGCCTCGCCAGATCATCTGACCGGGAAGACGCCACGCTGGGATCAGTAGTTCGCCCAAAGAAGCACCATGCAGGACTGCCAGCAGGGCAGCCAACGACACAGTGATCATGATCGCTGCCAGCACAATCTCATGCTTGACGCGCATCCGCCGCCTACGTACATGCAGTGCGTAATGAAACGCAGCCAAAACCACCGTTCTCGAAGCCAATAAACATTCAATGGACAGGTTGGGATTAGCCCAAGTCCCTGAAGGCGGCATGCCTTCGTGGGTTACAATGTGCAGTAGTTCAAGCACCGCACTGCCTAAAAAACCACAGCCCATGACAGCAAAGAAGTCATGGGCTGTAATATGCCGGGTGTTCCAGCCCATCGAAAAGATGGCAATGCTGATGGAAACACCAATAAGTTCAAGGATTAGATGATACAAAGGGAAATTGTGGAAGCCAATCCACACCATTACCACAGCAGAAGCTGCTGCTGTTACCAGTGCAGCTAAGCGGTTATCGGGGTTCATATATTACCTCTCACAAATAGAATGAAATCACTTTGTAAATTCGATAACAGTAAAGGTAATTCCTCCCATAACTATGAACTGCCCCTAAAACGGAAAATCGTATTCTAAGCTCAGCTCGCTGATTAACTCCTTGATCTCCTTCTGCAGGCTTTCTCCAATGGGGATTCCCTGCTCAGATCGCTCGAGCCGCGTGTAATATTCTTTTTCACCAGCTGTGTAGATCCGATCATGTCCGGGAGCCTTCTTAGAAGCCCGCAGCTGACGGAGGATCTCACCAGTAATCCGTTTGAATTCTTCTAGTTCGGTAAAGGCGGAAATGTCAATTGCGATGAAGAAGTGTCCTAGACGGTGAGGCACTTTTTTACCGTCTTGAATACCTGTAAGAGCTTTGAGGAAAGGCCCTCCCTGGAGTGCCGCAGACAGGATCTCTACCACGGTAGCATATCCATAACCCTTATAGCCAGCGGTTTCTTCAGAGATGCCTCCCAACGGTGAAAGGGCGGCTAGCCCAGCAGTGAGGTCTTTGAGGATTTCATGAGGATCGGTTTTGCTCTGGCCATCATGGCCAATTACCCAGCCTTCCGGAACAGGCCGATTGTGACGAGCATAGACTTCTATTTTGCCGCGCTGTGCGGTACTTGTCGCGCAGTCTAAGGAGAAGGGGAATGGTTCATCACTCGGCATGGCAAATGCGAGCGGATTTGTGCCCAACATGTTCTCTACGCCAAAGGTTGGTGCAATCGACGGTCGGGCATTAGTGCCAGAAACACCGATCATGCCGGCATCAGCTGCCATATTGGTATAATAACCAGCAATGCCATAATGGCTTGAGTTACGTACGGCCACCATGCCCATACCGTACTCGCTTGCCTTCTCAATGGCGATCTCCATGGCTTTTTTGGCGATTACATGCCCCATACCGTTGTTTCCATCCAAGACCGCAGTCGTGGGGCCTTCGCGCACAATGTCGATCTTTGTTATCGGAGACAAGATACCTTCTTTGATCCGGGTGTAGTAGATAGGTTTCAGGCGGCTGATCCCGTGCGAGTCGATTCCCGCTAAGTCGGCAGCAATTAAGACTTCAGCACAGATCTTGGCGTCTTCGATGGGTACACCGACACCTGTAAACACGTCGACCATAAACTGCTCCAGCACATCAGCGCTCACCCTTGGGACGATCTCTACAGTCTGTCCATACCTTCCCTGCATCGTACTGCCTCCCTCTATTACTGAATTGATCTTCTACTTCGATATTTAAGAACAATGTCCTGCCCCAAAGGTGGGAGCATCGTTGTCCTAGTCGTGGGAACACTAAAGCTAGGCGAAACAGAAAGGAGGAGTACTATGCCCCATACTAAAGACTTTCTAGGGCGAAAGGGATACAAAGAGCCGGAGCGCTTAGAAGAAACGCACCGGCCTACAGGAGTTCCACAAGGGCGAGAAGCTCAAAGCCAAAAAGTTCAGTATGAAACAATGCCTAACCCCGATAACCAACCATCAACCCGCAGCTACGTACGTACCCGCCGTAAGGGCCATTAGTCGTCATTGTGTACAGATGTTGGCGCTGGAACTGCTGGCAGGACAAGCGTAATTCTGGTACCGAGGTTTTCTCGGCTGTATACCTCAAAGTGCCCACCGTGGCTATCAGCTATCCAGTGGGCAATGGAAAGGCCTAAGCCAGTGCCACCAGTAGCTCTTGCCCGCGACTCATCGGCCCGGTAAAAGCGGTCGAAAATCCGCGGGACATCCTTAGAAGGAATGCCGATTCCTTCATCTTGGACAGTAACTCTGGCTTGGCCTTCTGCCTGGCTCACCATCAGCCTGATCTTTCCTCCTGATGGGGTATACTTGACCGCGTTATCCATTAGTATGCGGACTGCTTGTTTTATTAGGCCCGGGTCTGCCTCTACAAAGGCAGGCTCTAGGGCCGCCTCGAATTCGTGCCCATGGTCAAGCATCTGAAACTCGCGCAGGACGTTCTCGCCCAATTGGGCCAGATCGAAGCGCTCAAACTGAAGCGGCATAGTGTTGTTATCACCTCGTGCAAGGAACAGAAGCTGTTCCACTAGTTCCTTCATGTTAGCCGCTTCTTCTTTAATGGCTGCAATCGACTCCTCGAGAGCCTCTGGATCGTGTTTGCCCCAACGGTCCAGTAGATTGGCATACCCTTGGATAGCAGCAATTGGTGTACGCAGTTCGTGAGATGCATCCGATACAAAGCGAGCCTGCATCTGATAGGCCTGATTGATCCGGTCCAAAAGGCCATTGATGGCTGCCGCGACATCTCTCAGTTCATCCTGGGTAGATTCAAGATCAATGCGGGTATCGAGGTGTGCTGCCGTAATGCCTTCGAGCTTCCCGGCAAGAGCCTCCACTTCTCTAGGAAGCAGCGGCCCCGGGCTCTGCCCCAACGTCTGAGCCTTTTCTGCTAACTCAGAAATAGGCCGCAGGGTTTTCCGAATAATCTGCGCCTGCCTGAACGTGCTTTCAATCAAGAGATAAACCTGGCTGCCAAGCATTACGATCAATATGATTGCGAACAGCTGCATGAGATTCCCTAGGTTGAGGGAATACCGCAGCCCCAACTCCCGGAACACAAGCTCATAGCGTACAGACTCGAGAATCTCCCACCACGAAAGCTCCGGTCCCGGGTCCCACTTGACATAACGTGCGCCCCCAGCCGTCTCCTCTGGAAAAAGGCGGCGTAATGGTTCCGGAATCTGCCACCCACTAATAGGTTCAGCCAGGGGTGTAACAGTAATGCCGTTTACCTGCTGGCCAATGCTTTCGGGATTAGGTGTGAAAGCCTGTGCCAGAGTATTCTCAGCGTAATAAACAGTGCCAACGATTACGGCGCTGCAGTACATGATATTGAGGAACAAAAAGACACTGAAGAGGCGGAGCCAAAGCTGGACATTAAGCTTTGAGGCCAGGGAAAAACCGATGTTTTTTACCTTTTCTTGTCTTTGCTTAGTCGTCATCGCGAATCACATATCCCACCCCACGGACCGTGGAGATTAACTGAATTCCAAAAACCTCATCGATCTTACTTCGGAGAAAGCGGATGTAGACATCAACCGCATTAGTCTGGCCATCAAAGTCGAAGCCCCACACATTTTCGAGCAGCGCATCCCGGCTGACTACGATACCTTTATTCTCCAACAGGTACTGAAGCACATCAAACTCACGCTTGGTCAAATCAATGGGTGTACCATCGTAGGTCACCTGACGGCGCGCCGGATCCAGCCTCAGGAGCCCCGCAGTCAGTACATTTCCGTCGGGGCTCCTCGACTGTTTGCGTAGAGCTGCTCTTATTCTTGCCAAAAGCTCTTCGATGGCAAAGGGTTTAGTGATGTAATCATCGGCCCCCAGATCCAAACCGGATACTTTGTCCATCACGCTGTCCCGTGCAGTGAGCATGATGATGGGAACCTCACTGAACCTGCGGATTCTGCGGAGCACTTCGAGTCCGTTCAATCCTGGCAGCATAACATCCAGCAGGATCAGATCGAACTGCTCCCCTTCCGCTAGTTCAAGCCCGGTACGCCCATCGTACGCTTTGGTGACAGAATACCCCTCATAGGTTAGCTCCATCTCCACAAACCGGGCAAATTTTACCTCATCCTCGATTATGAGAATTCGGGTTCCCATCAAGAGTCCTCTCCTTTATCTACAGCAGGTCGCTGAACCCTTCACCGACAAACCGATAGTGAAAACCGAAGAACAAACCGATCACAATCAGGGGAATGGTGATATGCGGTGCGAAGATCACCAGTAAAGCAAGCACAGTGACAGGGAACTTGGCTTTGCTTTCGTTATCTTTGAGTACCTCAAATGTTGTGTTGTTCCCGCGTTGAATAAGCTGCGCACAAAACTTGCCGATCCGTTCCAGAGTCTTCATGAAATTGTCTGCCGCACTTCCATCCTTGCCTTCTTGTTTGTAGTCTTGTTTGGATCCTTCGCTGTTCTGATAATCTCTACCTTCTGAAGACTGCTGTCCCGCGGTGCTGTATACACCTCCACCGTGCGGAGGTTGTACCTTACCCTGCTTTTCAAGAATAATCATAGCTTCGAGAAGGTCGCCATTGGCAGCATCGTAAGCAGCCCTAGCCTCATCGTAGGTTACCTTTGCCCTTTCCCGCAGCTTTTCAATTTGTTCGAGCCTATCCATGAAACATACCCCTTTCTCCTTGTTGTGACTGAATTGTAACAAGTGGGGCTTTAAGGCCAATTTTAGTCACATTAAAAGTGGATTAAAATCACCTATCAAGTTCCTATACCGCGTACATTCTTTACATGCTGACGTTTTTCCTGTGCGGCAGAAGTTGGCATCCTAGCCGGCCGTTGGGACAGCAGGGAATACTTATGTTAGTTAGAAGTTCATAGGTATTCTGGAGGCTTGATCTTATGCAAAAATCGTTGTTTTTCATTCTCATCCTTGCAGGCGTAGTAGGATTAAGCGGTTGTGGACTCGAAGCACCCGGTTTTGTCAGCCTAAGCTTCGAACCCGTTGGCGAAGGAACAATACTCCCCAGCTCAGGAACGAGGCAGTATGAGCAGGGGACATTGGTTGAGATCGAAGCAGTACCAGCACAGGGCTGGGAATTCAGTCACTGGGCGGGCGAGGTTTCAGAAGCAACTGCACCGCAAACCGCAGTTCTGGCTGATAGAGACAAGATCATCCAAGCGGTATTCTTGCCCAATGTGACAGGCGAAATCCTCGAAGGGCCTGGAGGGCTTATCACGCAGCGAGCTAACGGTGCGCCGATACCACTCCGCGCCAATGGAGCCAGCGATATTGAGTTCATCATGATCCACGCCATGAGCGATGCGGCCGTTAACCCGGGCGACCCTTACAGAATCGAACGCATGCGGGCCATTTTTGATGAGTATGGAGTAGAGTCTCACTACGTCATCGATCGGCGCGGGCAGATTTATCAGTTTCTCGAAGACGTTCTTGTGGGGCGCCATGCTGGGCTGGGCACATGGCAGGGCGACCCTCGCTTAACCAACAATATGAACATGTACGCAATCGGTATAGAATTGATGGGCATCGGGACAGAGGCAGAAATGAACTCGGTCATTGGGGCGGTGGCTAACAGTCGGATCAAACCGAGCGATCGAGGCTATACAGATGCCCAGTATCAAGCCCTGGAGAGCCTAGTGGAATTCCTGCAGGAACGCTATCAAATACCAAAGGAAAACATTATCGGCCACGATGACTATGCTCCAGGACGCAAATGGGATCCGGGTATACTCTTTGACTGGGGCCGTCTCTAAGCACAAATGAGACGGTGGCTCTGCCTGAATCGTTCTGACGGTTTGGGTATACACTACCCGTAGAAAGGAGAGGGTAGGACATGGCCAAAGACCCTAAGAGTCGCCGCAAGGTCCTTAAAGAGCAGCTGGAAAACACAATCGAAAGACTAGATGAAGCACAAGAAACGATGGTACATGACAACATCTCCGATGAAGAAAAAGAGGCCATCGCCCGTAAGAACCGCCATCGCGAAGAACAGATCGCAGGCCTGAAGAGCGAACTGGCCGAATATGAGGATGACTAACGAGAACCGCCCATGACCGGGCGGTTTTTTTACTCCCAATTAAGGAAATACTATCTGAGAGTCTAGTCAAAGGAGCTGATGCCATGTTTAACCCATTTGACGAAAAACCCATCACTCTCAGCGATACGATGATGGACTGGAAAAGAATGTATCCCAAGCCTTATGACAAAAACACATCCGACCCATATACCAAAGTGCGGGTCATCCTCATGAACGGAATTGAGGCAGAATCAATCGTCTTTGCCCATCAGTTCCATCGCAACTGTGTCAACAACGATCTGCGCCGCGAGCTGGCCATGCTGCGCCGCTCTGAACAACAACAGCAGAAGCGCATCGATTGGCTGAGCCCTACAAATGAAACGGCTCTCGAAAAAACCATCTCTTATGAACAGGTGGCTGTCGATCTCACAGCGTGGCTTGCCATGCATGAACCAAACCCATATGTTAAAGCTACGCTCGACTTTATCCTGCTCGAAGACTTCGACCATCTCTACCGCTATGCCAACCTGCTGGATATGGATGACAACATCCCTGCCCATGATATAGTAAAGAAGTATGTGGAAATCATGCCGGGGCGGCCCACGATCTCCGAACACCGGCATCCAGTCGATACAGTCATGCGCCCTGTTGATTTTAAGACTGCTGATGTGCGCACAAAGCTCAATACCCTGATAATCGTATCAGCGGAACAGCAGACGATGAATTACTACATGAACACGGGTGCCCTTTACTATAACGATCTGGGCCGCCAGCTCTACCAGGAGATTGCCATGATTGAGGAGCAGCATGTAACTCACTATGGTTCGCTGCTTGATCCCAATGCCACTTGGCTGGAAAACCTCCTGATGCATCAGTACATGGAGTGTTTCTTGTATTACTCCTTTGCCCAGGATGAAACTGACGCCAGCATTCGCTCTATCTGGGAGCAGTGCCTAGAGCAGGAGATTACTCACCTGCACACAGCTGCTGCACTGCTGCAGAAGTTCGAGAACAAGCACTGGCAGGAAGTAGTCCCTGGCCCATTCCCTGAACCACTGCATTTTAGGGATACGCGCGAATACGTGCGAAAAATCCTTGGAGAACAGGTGGAGCTCACTTGCGATCTAGAAGACTTGGTCAACGTCAACGATCTGCGTGACGATCACCGCTTCTTCTGGTACCAAGAATGCATCAATCACGATGTTAACGCGGTTCCATCTCATGTAGTGATTGCTGAGCACCAAAAGAAATTCGGCACAGACTATCGTTTCGAGAATGAACTGAGCCCAGTCGAATCACTGCGAGATCGCCGGACCGACAATACTGACCTGGGCAGAAAGAAAACAAGAGTACCGCAAATGGTATAGTCAAACAGTAAGGGATAGCTAACCGCTATCCCTTCATTCTTATCCTAAGACGACTGTAACTTGGTTTTGATCCTGCAGTAAATCAGCGGGGATCTTGTTGCCCTCGATGACTCTACCATTAATGGTGAGGCTTCTTACTCCGCGGCATACCCCATGGGGATTCTCTACGGTAATATTTACTACTTTGCCGCGGAACTTGCGGACTGCCCTAAACCCATCCCAGCGGCTGGGGATACAGGGGTCAATCACCAAGCCATCAATAGCGGGCCTGATGCCCAGAATAAACTGTACGGCACTGTAGTAAAACCAAGCGGCAGAACCTGTGAGCCAAGCTGTACGGCAGTGGCCGGCGCGGGGAGAGTAGGTCGAATAGGTTGTCTGCCCCTGCACGTAGGGTTCTAGCTGGCGCACCTCTGCCCGGTCGTTATAGGCTGCGGGCATCGCCGCCCGATAATACTCATATGCCCGGTCACCATTACCCATGATGCACTCTGCCATAACGCCCCAACCCTGCGTATGGTTGAAGATACCTGCGTTCTCCTTAATACCCGGGTTATAGACTACAGCCCGCATTACATCGATTGGAGCCCTCACAAAAGGTGGAGCGCAGAGCATCAGGCCGTATTCGGTGGCCAGTTTCTCGTTGACCGTGTTAAGGCAGCGCTCTGCTTGTTCTGGCGTCGCGGCACCGCTGATCACAGCCCATACCTGGGTATTGAGGTATACTTGGCCTTCATCGTAATCTTTGGTTCCATAGATGGTTCCATCATCTCCGATGGCCCAAATGAACCAGTCGCCATCCCAAGCCACCTTCTGAATGGCTTCGTCGAGTTTATCGCGCTCGGCCAGGGCCCAACGGGCTTCTTCTTCCTCACCGAGCAGCTCGGCAATCTCAGCATATTTCGTGAGGCCATACCTCACCTGGAAAGCCACAAACAAACTTTCCCCGTGATAACCGAGTACGAGGCAATCATTCCAGTCGGCTGCCAAACCACAGGGAAGACCGTTGCGGCCAGTACGAGTTAAGTTAAACTCCAAAGCCCGCCGCAGATGCCCGAACACTGTATCTTCACCCTTGTCGGCATAAGGCAGGACCTTTCGATAGAAATCGAGATCGCCTGTCTCGGCAACATACTCAGGAACTGCATTAAACAGCCATAGGCAATCATCGGAGCGGTACTGCTCAGGTTTGGGTGCTTGTTCATGTCCCGGGCGGTGCTCAAATGGCTTAATTACCGGAATTGCCCCTCCGGTGGAGACCTGGCCGGTAATCATAAGCTCTAGGCGTTTGCCCGCGTCTTCGGGAATTGCAGCCATTACACCTAAGAGGTCTTGGACCGAATCACGATAACCCAAACCATCCCTTTCCCCATTGTAAACCAAGCTTGCTGAACGTGACCAAGCGAAGTTAATCAGACAATTGTACAAGCCCCAGACGTTGATGGTGCTGTTGAACTCAGGATCAGGCGTCTCAACGGTGAGAGAGCCAAGTGTTCGATGGCGGATATCTTTCAAGCGGGTGAATTCCTCTTCTGCCCGCTCTAGACTACCGAACTTGGCAACGGTTTCTTTACCAACCGTTTCTTGGGCGCCGATACCCAGCATGACCAAGATCTCCTTAGATTCACCGGGCTGCAGCTCTAGATCAACCTGAAATGTACCACAGGCGTTATCTCCGTAAGCATCGCTATTTGTGCATTTGCCTCGCTGGACAACTTGCGGATTGTGGTACCCATTGTAGATACCGAGGAAAGCTTCGCGGCTTGTGTCATAGCCAGCTATGGGCGCGCCGATCAGCGCCATCCAGGTATGCATCGCCAGATCGTCGATCCTCGACACCGAACGGCCGGTTAGGTTATCATGGCTGACAATGCGGAGCATGTTGTCACGCAGAGAGCCCTTGACGATAAAGTTGGAATACTGCTGATTCACCTGATCTTGGTATGTATCCCAATGGTTTGTGAACTCGCAGTAGGTAAACACAGAAATCTGCCTCGTCCCACTGCTCGCATTGGTTACACGCAGGCGCCAGTATTCAAACAGCTCCCCATCGGGGACAAAGTACAGAGCCTCGGTAGAGATTCCCGCATAACGAGACTCAAAGATCGAATAACCGGTGCCGTGGCGGCAGACAGACTCATACTCGGACAAGGGCTTGCCTACTGGCTGCCATGAGGCTGACCAGAAGTCACCGGTATCCTGATCACGAAGGTAGAAGTAACGTCCCGGCTGATCAAGGGGGACCCCGTTGAATCTCAAACGTAAAAATCTTCCTCGGGCCCCTGATTTATAGAACCCATATCCGCCACAGTTGTTGGTAATAATTGCACCATACTCAGTCGAACCAAGGTAATTACTCCAAGACTGGGGCGTATCGGGCCGAGTAATCACATACTCCTTGGCTGCATCATCAAAGTAACCGTAACGCACCATCACCGCTCCTTCCTATGTCGAATAACCCCTTAATTCGAACTCTAAGTCCGCAAGACACTTTTCCAGTATGGCAACGCGCTCATCATAAAAGCGCTGCCCGGTAGGCGTTCTCACGAGATGCCTCAGCTTCTTAAGTTCCGCTAGCGAGCCCAGGGCGCGCTGATAAACCGCGGAATAACTGGGGTTGGGATTAAATGCTGCCGCAAGGCTGTCCCAGACTAAAGTCAAAACCCCCACTTCGTCCAAGAAATCTGCGTCTTGAAGGATCAGCGTCTCTTTTGAGAAAAGGCCGGGAGCATCTCTATGATTGTGATGGGCCACCGCTTCAACGATAGCCCTGACCTTCTCAGGAGAAAAACCCTGACCAGAGAGGTAGTCATGGGTTATCTCAGCGCCAACTTCCTCATGGGGGCGCTCCCGATCCCAGCCAATATCATGGAACAGAGCAGCTAGGCGGATCACCTCTAGATCTCCACCCTCAAGTTCCTGCAAACGTTCAGCCCACTTCACGACCCGCAGTGTGTGCTGAAACCGATCTCGGTACGGGGCTGAAGGGCGCCCGTTCTGGGCGATCTGCTCCCGGACAAACTCTAACACTTTGCTGTACAACAAATGACCTCCTCAAACTATTTCATTGAACTGAGTATACCTTCAGCAAAGCTATTCTGTAAAAGCAGGAAGATTATGATCGTGGGCAGCACACTCAAGGTAACTCCCAGCATAACTACGCCGTAATCGGTTACGTAACCTGCAATCAGATTGGAGATTAGAATCGGCATCACGATACTGTCTTTACTCTGCATAATGATGAGCGGCCATAGATAGTTATTCCAGGCGTTCATGAACGTGATAATCCCAGCCGTTGCATAGGTAGAGCGCATGATCGGCACATACATACCGAAGAAAATGCCCAGCTCGCTCATGCCTTCAAGGCGGGCCGCCTCAATGATCTCTGATGGGAAATAGCGGGCACTCTGCCTGAAAAGGAAGATCAGAAACGCCGTTGAGATGGTCGGCAGCACAAACGCTGTAGTCGTATTGAGCAACCCGAATTTTCCAACCATCATAAAGAGCGGGATCATAATAGCCGCAAAAGGAATCATCATGGACAGAAGCAGGAGACGCATCAAGAAGTCTTTGCCTTTGTCATGATAGATTTCAAAGCCATAACCAGCAATCGAACATACAACGAGGCTGGCGAAGGTCGCAACGATCGAGTTGCGGAAGGAGTTCACCATGGCGAGCTTGACATTCGCCTGTTGGGACAATTTGCGATAGTTCTCGATTAAGTGCTTGCCAGGCAGAAGCCTACCCGTTACTACATCCACACTGGCATTAGTGGCTGAAACCGCCATCCAAACCAGCGGAAAGAGGGATAGGAGTGCCGCAATGAACAGAAAGAGATACTTTAGAAAACGGTAAAATCGGCGGCGAGTCACCGTGTATCACCTACCCTCATTTGGATCAGAGCCAAGATTGCGACCAAGATGAAAATCACAAAGGAGATCGCTGCGGCGTAACCAAATCGCGGTGAATACTGGAAGGACAGCCGATAAATATACTGTGATACCGACAGCGTCGCATTAGCAGGGCCACCGTTCGTTAAGTTCATGGTTTCGTCGAAAAGCTGCAGTGTTCCGTTGGTTGACATGATAGTTGTCAAGAGGATGATGGGCTTAAGCAGTGGGACCGTGATCTTAGTAAACCTTGTAACCCCGCTTGCGCCATCAATCAGGGCTGCCTCATAAATTGAGGTATCGATGTTCTGCAGCCCAGCCAAATAGAACACCATATTATAACCAGTCCAGCGCCATGTCAGTGCGATGATAATCAAAAAGCGTGCTGTCCAGGGGTTGCCGCCCCAGTTGATCGGCTTATCAATGATACTTAACGCCGTCAGCAGGTAGTTGACGAACCCATCGAGAGCGAACAGCGAGCGAAATACGATTGCATATGATACCAGCGAAGTTGCGCACGGCAGGAACAACGCAGTCCTAAAGAAACCGCGGAACTTAAGCGTAGGATCGTTTAGAAGGCTCGCTAGGATCAAGGCCAAAGTGAGCATTACCGGCACTTGAATAATCAAGAAAATAAACACGTTGGTCAGCGAGAGCTTAAAGACATTATCAGAGAGCAGGCGCTGATAGTTAAAAAGCCCAGCATACTGCAGGTTGACGCCTACGCCGGTCTGAAATGATAGCCATAAGGCACGCACAATGGGATAAAAATAAAACACGAAAATCAAAACAGAAGCCGGCACGATAAACAGCCATCCGATGAGACTCTGCCGCCTTCTGAGTGTGAGTGTCTGACCCATGAGGTCGCCCCCTATCTAACACAGTGGGTAGAATGAGTTGAAAGGAAGGCCAGCCTCAACTGGCCTTCCATCGAAAATACGTTAGTCTACGGCCCCATCAAGAACTTGACGGTTTCTTCTGCTTCACGCAGAGCCGAGTTAATATCCCAGCCAGCGAGGACTTGGGAGATAGCAACTGCAACAGCATCACGCGCTTCGTAGTTATATACGCCGTAAGTTACAGCCGGTACCTTAGCGGCAAACTCGGTGATGTCAGCGTAAATGGGCTGTCCACCGAAGAATGGATGAGGCTCGTTATACACATCGCTGTCTCCTGCTGGGAGGTAAGTTGCCAGTGCACCAGAGGAAGGCAGAATGGTCTCATACAGTTCGACGCTGCCAGCAAAGGTATGCTTCAAGAAGTCAACAGCAACGTCTTTGTTTGGAGAGTGATTGAGAACCATCCAGCTGGATCCACCTTGGTTGCTGTAGTTGGTAGCGTTTGGAGCCTTGTCGAGACGAGGAACGTTTGTAATTCCCCACTTGCCAGCTTGGTCAGGCTGAGCCACAATGGTACCGATAATCCAGCAGCCATTGATGGTACCAGCTACTGTGCCGCGATTGATGGTACCGATATACTGCTCCCAGTCAGGGACTTGGACCAGTACGCCAGACTTAACCAGCTCAACATAGATTTCGACAGTTTCCTTCAGCACTTCATTATTAGCGATGAACACATTACCGTTTTCATCAAACATCCAGCTGCGTGCGCTTTGGAGAGTAACCATCACGTGGTCAGGGCTCTCAGACACAGACGAGAGCAGCGGATAGCCAGTCTTCGCCAGAATGTCTTTACCCATTTCGATGAACTCGGACCAGGTAATGTCGGTGAAGTCCTCCAGAGTATAACCAGCCTGCTCAAGAATATCAGTCCGCAGTGCAGTGATGGCTGTACCGTTGTCGAAAGGCACACCGTAGTTGCGGCCATCAACGGTAGTCAGGCGGACTTTGAAATCCGCGAACTGGGAGAAATCAATGCCCGAATCAGTCAAGTCGTAGAACACGCCAGGGAAGTTGGTAACGTTCTTAATCAGAGCGTTGTCCTGCATGAGCAGAATGTCAGGCAGGGTATTCAATTGACCAGCCATGACAGCAGTAGTCAGCTTGGTCTGGACGTCGTCCCATGGGGTTTCTACAATATTGATGGTGACATCGGGGTTAATCTCTTTATAGATCTTGGCAGCCTCTTCCATGGCATAGATGTTGAACAGAGGGTCCCAGCACCATACAGTAATTTCAACAGCAGAAGCCAAACCCGAAAGCGCAATAACAAGCACCAATGCCAAAGTAATGATCAGGTTTTTACGCATGCTTCCTCTCCTTCCTTATTTGCTCTTCTCAAAAGCTGTTTACTTGACTCGCACGCTATCCTGTGGACACACCCCCATTTTGTCTTTATGCACTATCGTCTTACCAAATGCTTATTATTGCTAACTATTCTCTACCTATCGTTAATTTCCTTCGAGGAACATTTGTAGGAGTTACTTCATAGGCAGGAAACAGGCCTCCCTCCCAGAACACGATCAAACACGAAAACCTGAAACGGAGAGATAAAGTGCGCTATTTTCCCTACGGTGAAACCGAAATGAATTATCTTAAGAAGGCCGACCCGAGACTCGGTAAAGTAATCACACGAATCGGGAAAATCGACCGGCCCATCGAACCGGACCCGTTTAGAGCACTTGTGTCCAGCATCGTGGGCCAGCAGGTCTCGGGCAAAGCCGCGGCGACAGTTTGGGGGAGACTGCAGGAACGATGCGGTTCCATTACACCCGAGTCCTTGGGCACTATGTCACTTGATGACATTCAGTCCTGCGGCATGTCACGGCGCAAGGCTGAATACATTAAGGGAGTCGCCGATGCAGCTCTAGACGGAACCGTCGACTTCACGCTTCTTAATGAACTGCCAGATGAAGAAGTGTCAGCCAAACTCACCACGCTGCGCGGTGTAGGGCTTTGGACTGCGGAAATGGTCTTGATCTTTTCTCTAGCGCGGCCCAATGTCCTCAGCTGGGCAGATCTAGGAATCCGCAGGGGGATACAACTGCTGTATCAGCTGGAGGAGCTCTCTAAGAAAGAGTTTGAGGCCTACCGGGAACGCTATTCGCCTTACGGTTCAATTGCATCCCTCTACCTATGGGAAATTGCAGGAAATCCTGACTATGTGAGAGAACTTTAATAAATAAAACCGAATTTTTATATTCAAAGGAGGCGGAAATATTGACTTTTACACTCCAAATTGGGTCAAAGGCACCCGACTTCACGCTGCCTGCCACCGATGGAAAGACCTATTCGCTGTCTGACTTTGATGATGCGAAGTACCTAGTGGTTTTCTTTACCTGCAACCACTGCCCATATGTCACCGGTTCTGATGAAGTAACGCGTCAGACAGCTGAGAAGTATAAAGACAAAGGTGTCGTGTTTGTGGCGATCAACTCCAACAGCGCGAACACCTACGAGGAAGACTCCTTTGAGAACATGGTCAAGCGCATGGAGGAGCATAAGTTCCCCTGGGTTTACCTGCATGATGAGACTCAAGAAGTGGCACTGGCCTACGGCGCTTTGCGCACGCCCCACTTCTACGTATTTGATGAAGAGCGCAAGCTGGTTTACACGGGCCGCGGTGTAGACAATCCGCGTGATACGAGCAAAATGACTGTCAATGATCTTGACAACGCCCTTGCCGAACTCACTGCCGGCAAGCCTATCACCACACCTGTTACCAACCCGATCGGCTGCAACGTAAAATGGGATGGCAAGCCAGCCCACTGGATGCCTCCTGAAGCTTGTGATCTGGTCTAGCACGGTCTTTCTGACGGAAGGCAATCGCCTTCCGTTTTTATTTTTCTTTACTCAATTTATTAGGAAGGTAATTAGTAATAAGTCGAGAATGCTCTCACAAAAGGAAGGAGTGATCCAGGTTGCGCAAGCAGAGAATAATGTTTGTTCTGAGTACTGTTGTGGTCGTTAGTCTGCTGCTGACAGGCTGTTTGGGGTCTGTAGGCGGTGGTGGGAGTTCTACCGCATCATTGTCGGGCAAGATCACATATGCTGGTGAAGATTATGATGGCCAGGTTGTCATTCAAGTGGGTAATGGACAAGCCCTTACCGTGGAAGGAGGCAGCTACACCCTCACAGATCTGAAGGCTGCGAAGGAACCAGTAATTCTCTCAGCTAAGGCACCGCAGGACGGATTGGTTTACTACACTGTGATCAACTTGAAGAGCGGAAGCAACAAACACGATATCGAACTGCTTACAAAAGAAGAGGCCGGCCTTCAGTATCTTGAAGCAGCGGCAGGGAGTATCACTGCAGTAACTAATGCTATTGAGGAACAGTGGGAAATCTTACAGCAGATCGATACCGAGGAATACCTGGAAATCGCGCAGTTTGCCCAATCGATGGACTACTTACTGGAAGCGGTCACTAAAGCGTCAGGCATAGCAAATGATGGCCAGCCTGGCAGTGAGCATGTCTTTCCGCTTCAGAATGGCGGAACAGTAAAGTTCATTCTCGATGACCCGGATGGATTGCTCTTCCCATTGAAAGACGTCGAGCGTGCCAAATTACAGATGGAACTTTACGATCCTGACAGTGAGCTCCTCGGAGAAGGATCTCTCGTCCTATACATCGATGATCAAAATGACAATCTCTGGACATACGAAATCGACGTCGAAATCATGGGTACTGAGATTACCGGAACCGCGGCTTTTGACTTCCTCGCGCTGGACATCTCTGAGCGCCAACCCGCTTCTATCGACTTCGAGGGCCGCATCAGCTCTGAACTACTAACCGTGAACGGTAATGTCTCTGTTGAGTTTGATGAATCACCTGAAGGTGGTTTCTATCCTGAGTCTCTCACCGTATCAGGCACAGCTGTGTTAACTCTCGGATCGGTGCTGGAAATTGAGCTGAATGGTGAGCTGCAGACTACCTGGTCTTACAACACCGATGAGGAAATGACTCTGCCAACAAATATTGCCCTCGAGGGATTATTCAGACTGAACGATATTCGATTCAGCGGTAGTTTCAGTTTTGAAGGCGATCCCGCTGATATCTTCTCTGCCGAAGCAGCCTTTAACCTCTCTCTTGAACTGCCAAATGCGGTGGTGAAGCTCGTCGGTACACTTGAGCAATCCAAAGATGGGCTGCGCACTGAATTCGAGTTCTCTAGTGGTGAACTCCGGATTAAGGGCCTGCTTGAGATTGACGAAGAACCTAGACTGGTCTTAGAAGACACCGTTTGGCCTATCACTATCACGGCAGCCCTTGCTCTAGACGATGAAGGCAACGCCATCATTGAAGGCAAGGTATTCTTTGAAGATGTGGAACTAGAGGGACTGCGCTTCAGCTTTGAGATTCTCCTACCAATGTTGATTGCGTAGAGCGTACGCAAGAGGGCCTGGTTCGATTGTAGTCGAACCAGGCCCTTCTTCCTTATAGACTATTGCTTCTGGGCGAGTATAGAAGGGCTGGTTCGACGATTGTCGAACCAGCCCTTCTATCCATTGGTGTCTAGGCAAAGACATCGGCAAGAAAGAGAATGATCATCACCAGCTGCAAAAGCGCCTTAGCAACCAAGCTGCTGACAAAACCTACGATGGTGCCCACCGCTGCCCGCATAGACATTTCTGGTGATCGCTTCTGGAAAACCAGTTCTACCAAGAAGACGAGAAAAAACGGGACCACCAAGACACCCCACGGAGGCGCTGCAAAGAGGCCAATGAAAGCACCCACAAACGAGGCAAAAGAACTTAAGCGGCTGCCACCATAGCGTTTCACGGAGTATACACTTGCTAGCTGATCCGAGACCATCATCAACGCCGTCAATACAATGAAGCCAACCCATGTGAGAGAGCCAAGAGCTGCCGAATCAATGAAGAAGTGGTATAAGGCCGCACCAGCCCATACAAACAGTGCGGCTGGCAGAATCGGTACTACCAACCCCACAAAGCTGAGAATAAAACATGCCACAATAAGAACCCAGAGAAAGACCTCCACAGTACCCACTCCCTACCGATTGCACTCTCAGCTAAAGAGCTTTTCCACCAGCGACCTAAACTCTTGATACTCATTGAGATAGGCCAGTTCAGCCAAGCCATCCACCAGCCCTTTATAATACATTCCCTGCTGCTGCTTATCCTTCATGTTGAACCGCTCCCACAGCTCATCGCCCACTTCCAGATAATCCCGATAGAGAGAGCGGGCATTAGAAAGCTTATCTGCCAGCGTAAGGAGCTTCACATCGAACGGAGCATTAGGAAGAGTGTCGACTGTGTGCTTCTTACGCGCATGCCACGACAACGACTTATCCTCGGTTTGAGTCGCCACCAGCTCAGCTACCCGCGCCCCAAATTCTTCAGCGATGGTCTCCAGCGTGACTTCTGTGTCTTCTACTAAATCATGCAAAATAGCTGCAGCTATCAGTTCCTCATCGTACTTGATGTGCGACACAATAATACCCGCTTCTAGGACATGCAGAATATAAGGTGTTTGCTTGCCCTTGCGGAATTGACCTGCGTGTTTTTCGTTGGCAAAGGCAATAGCCTTAACTATCATGTTTTCGCTCCTTAAACGTAGTAAAAGCTGTTCTCATTTTATTCTAGACAGCAGTACCACATCCTCCATCATATGCTGCATGGGCCGATCGTGATCAAGGAAAAGGGCGCCATACAGCGCCCTACCTCTCTAAACTAATTTCCACTGTGCTAAAGCGTGACCGGACTGTCACAGGGTACTCGCCCTCACGCAGCACACCTTTGGCGGTTATCAGAGCGTTATCCTCCTTACGCTCAAGGCCGATGGTGCTGTCGATTGTTCCGTAAGCTGCTTCAATATCAAAGGTGTATCCGGCAGGAACGTCGACCAGGACTAGTTCCACCGCCGAAGATACTGTTTGGAGATCAACCGGGCCCTCAACTCGTTTCAGCTCTATAGAGCCGTAGCGGATATCTCCTGTAATCCCCCCGGAAAGGTTGTTTGCAGATGATCCACTGTATTCGGCATCTAGATCTATACCGCCCGAAAGGTCCGATAACTCCAATAGCCCCTGCTGGACCACGGCAGAAATGAACAAGTCCTGCGGGACTGTCACTTGATACACGATCCTGAAAGTTCCAATCTTGGGCATCTCCGACGGCATCTTAGCACGCAGAATCGCCGTTTCTCCTTCGACAATGGCATCAATCTTGAATCCTGCCAGATCTTCTTCCACCTTCTCCACGGTAGAGGCAGCAGCGTGCACAGTCGCCAGAATTTGGATAGAATCGGTTTCGGCTCCGGATACGGTAACGCGGGCAGCCTCAGCATCTATCACCAGCTGTGTCAGATCGCTGGCAGGAAGAAGGCACTCTTTTTCCACTACAGCATGGGGAATAAACTCGTCCCAACCAGTAATTGCAATACCGGTTCCGCGATTGTAGGGGATGATGCCGAGCCGCCCCTCCAGGAGTGCCAAACAAGTGACTGCAATCAAAACCAATAGCGTTATCCTTCTATTTCTCATCGTCTCGACACTCCCTTCTAGTCTACCTCTATCACGTGTTCCAAGAGCCAAGCTCCCAAGTAGAAGAGCCCTATTACAGCCATCCAAGAACCGATGCTTCCTGAAATATCCCAGAGTAGGGTTTGGGGCGGTTCCACAACAAACCTGGGTATTTCATGAAAACCAAACAACCTATCTAGAGGTATTTTGGGCACCCAAGCAAACAAGGGCTGCAGCAGGGCTCCTGCAACCTGCATGATCCAGCTTGCGAGCAGGAGCACCCAAAGAAGAATCAAGCCTTGTAATCGGCCAATGATCTTGCCTACAATGTATCCTAGCTGAACCAAGGCAATGAAGGTAGCGAAGATGGCTAAACTGAACAGGTAAATCAAGAGGCCGTTCTTGATAAACCAGGTCAGAGGTACAACCTGAAGCAGTTCTCCTAATTGAGGCTGCAGAGCACTCCAGAAAATCAGCATACCACCAACTACCCATGCTGCGGTCACTATTGTGTATTCAATCAGCAGTGCAACCATCTTTGAGAGATTAATCAACCAACCCGGTACAGGCAGAGTGAGAATAGTATAGATGGTGTCCTCTTTCCATTCTGTTCTGAGCGACTGATAGGTCTGCCATACAAACCAGAATGGCAGAAAGGCAAGAGGCAGTACCGCTAATGCTGCTACCACATCGAAAGGCCAACCGCTCTCTAGACGATAACGAAGGAAGAGAAGCCACAAAACAGCGCCTGCGGCGTTGAACAGCATGGGATACTTGCTGCCTTCTAGATCTTTTTTAAGCAGTCTAAGGAAAGCTGTCATTATACATAGACCTCCTTGAACAGGTCATTGATGGACTTACCATAGTCCATTCGCAGCCCCTCTGCACTGCCCATCAACTCAATGCGGCCTTCCCTGAGAAACACAACTGAATCGAACAGCTTCTCTGTTTCATCAACGGCATGAGTCGATAGGATAATGGCCTGATTCTCGGCACGGAACTGCCTGACAATGCCTTCTATAATTTTGTCTCGCGATGACGGATCGATGCCCGAAAGGGGCTCATCGAGGAGTATCAGTTCCGAATCCCTGGCAAGACCCAAAACAAGGCGCAGCCGTGCCCGCATTCCTTTCGACAATGCTCCCACCTTCTGTTTCGGATCCAGCTTCATAAAGTGGATCAGCTCCTCAGCGCGCTCGTTCTGCCAGTTATCGAAAATGGAAGCTGCGAAATCAAGGGCACCCTCCACTGTCATCCAGCGATACAGTGTGTCAATTTCCGGTACAAAAGATACTACAGCCTTCGTCTTCCTAGAAGGCTTGATACCGTTAATGAGAATCTCACCGCTGTCTGGCTGTACTAGGCCAGCAGTACATTTCAAAAGGGTAGACTTGCCGCTTCCGTTCGGCCCGAGAAGCCCCCAAATCTCTCCCGGAGCAATGTTCAAGCTGACCCCGTCCAAAGCTTGCACTTTGCGGTAACGCTTACGCAGCTCTGTAATTCTCAAGATATACTGTTTATCTGTCATGGGTTTCCCCCCTATTTGCCAAACGTCCTGATAGGTAAGCTTGCACTAGTTCCACAATAGCCTCCTCGCCATATCCCAAAGAATGCATGGCAGAGATAAAGTCTTCTAAAAGTTGGCTTACCATTTCTACTCTCGTCCCTTCAACAATAGACTCATCTTGGCGGATGAAGGTACCTTGGCCCCGGAGTGTTTCCACCAAACCAAGGAGCTCCATCTCTCTATAAGCCCGCTGCACAGTGTTGGCATTTACCTGCAGCTGTACTGCCAAGTCACGCTGCGATGGCATCTTATCTCCTGGTTTTAAGATGCCTGCGGCGATTTGGCGTTTTACTTCATCGATAATCTGAAGATAGATAGGCCTTGCTGGATCAAACTCGATCTTCAAGCCATCCCCCCCTTGGGATGTATAGTGCACTAGGTGACTAGTGCACTATTAGTATATGATGCCAGTGTGGTGATGTCAATAGGTAAACGAGTTATTCTGTAGAGAAATTCATGAGGGTGAATAGACTGAACAACGGAAGGAATCGTAGAACAGAGCTAGAAGAATTGAGCAAAGTACAGATAGGAATCCAAATTGTCATAATTGTGTCTTAGGGTCTACCCCGCACACGCGGGGATCGACCTTGCTTGCAAGTTCCAGCGCACTTCGCGCAGAAGTCTACCCCGCACACGCGGGGATCGACCTCGCGGTTATCAAAATTGACGACCTGGCCAATGGTCTACCCCGCACACGCGGGGATCGACCTTTGCTGTCGTAAAGATGGACCGGCTGAATCCTGTCTACCCCGCACACGCGGGGATCGACCGTCGCTGAGTACCTCCCGCACCTCCGTCAAAGCGTCTACCCCGCACACGCGGGGATCGACCCGATGTAATCGCCAACCTCCAATATGATAAGCGGTCTACCCCGCACACGCGGGGATCGACCCGTGTCCAGAGTGCGGTGCGCTGATAGAGGTGCGTCTACCCCGCACACGCGGGGATCGACCCCTCCACCAAGACCTCGATCAGCCGGATCCAGCTGTCTAC